>Ga0187875_10004058_pt1 | contig 10165 bp, 4 predicted proteins | sample June2016WEW_17_1_2_FD_132978 | JGI IMG/M metagenome (GOLD analysis project Ga0187875, IMG submission 132978) | Peatland microbial communities from SPRUCE experiment site at the Marcell Experimental Forest, Minnesota, USA - June2016WEW_17_10 | ecosystem: Environmental > Terrestrial > Soil >... | reverse complement strand
CTCCCCGCCTCGACGGACTGTTGACTGCCGTCGGGCAGGGTAATCTGGATGTTACTCATAGGGAAATTCCAGGGTAACACGGGCAGGTTGGCCGGTGAGAGAATGGAAGCCGAGGGCCGATGATTTCAACGAAGGACCTGCGAGCAATCGCCCGTGCACGGCTGCGAGATGCTCAGGTGCTGTTGAAGGCCAAACGCTTCGACGGAGCGTTTTACCTTTCCGGGTACGCAGTTGAGTTGGCGCTGAAGGCGCGCATTTGCCGAACGCTCAAATGGCGCGGGTTTCCGCAGAGCGGGCGGGAGTTTGAGGATTTCAAGTCGCTGAGAACCCACAGCCTGGAGGTTCTTCTCAAGTTTTCAGGTGTGGAGGAACGGGTAACGGCCAAGCACGCTGCCGAATGGTCTGTGGTTGTCCGTTGGGACCCTGAGAAGCGCTATCAGGCAATCGGCGCGTTGAAGCCCGTTGAGGCGGAACAAATGGTAAAGTGCGTAGAGAGGCTTCTGGAGGTTCTGTGATTGCCGTTGACGTCTTCCGCAAGGCCATGCATTACATTGTCTCCCAAAAAGGGGACGTCGCTTTGTATGCCCTTTTCAAGCGGGCGAACGGGGTTGGCAACTGGGATCTGGCCGTCTCCGCTCCATGGCTTCCAAAAACCAGGTATCAGGCGGCCAGTGAACTTGTGGATCTCCTCGCTAAATCGATCGGCAGGAAGTCATTAGTCGAGCTGGCAAGAGTTGAGCCGATTCCGGGTAACGATCCCAACCTGAAATCCATCCTGGCGGACTTTCCCGTCGATGAAGGCGAGCCGGAACGCCGCATGCAAAACGTCGACCTATTCGGTTTGGAGATGGAGGAAGCCATCATCCTTCGCGCCAAGCGGCCGGCCCCGAAGAAGCCGGCGCGCCGGGTACTGCAACGCGCGAGTTAGCGTCATCACCGCAGGCTCTTCGAAACCGCATCCAGAAACTCGTCGTCGCGGTCGATCCTCATCCCAATCCGCAGCCAGTAAAGCGGGAGCGGCGCGAGCAGATGACCGGGGTCGTCGCAGAGGTTGACCAAGTCCTTCTCGGTGGTGACGACGGCCTCGATGCCATCGTCGCGGAACTGGCGGCCCATATAGCGCAGCTCGCGCGGCTTGTAGGCGTGATGATCCTCGAATTCGATGCGAACCGCCGCGTGGAGTCCGAGGGCCGCCAGCGTGCACCAGAAATACTCTGGGTTTCCCAGTCCACAGAAAGCCGCCACGCGCGTGTGGGGCAACGCATCGGCGGGCGAGGTTTCGCCGGTGGTCGCGGAGACCCACGCCTCCGGCTGCGCGCGCGCGTGGAAGACCGGCGCGCGCGGATTGCTTCGGCGCAGGAAATACTCGGCGGCTTGGGCCACGCGGCCGGACTCGCTGCGCGTGACGACGAAGATATCCGCGCGGGACAAGCCGGCCAGCGGCTCTCGCAAGCGGCCCAGCGGCAACGGGTAGCCGCCGCCGAAAGGGTCGAGCGCATCCACCAGCACGATGTCGAGACGGCGCTCGAGCCGCGCGTGCTGAAAACCGTCGTCCAGGACCACCACGTCGACGCCGAATTCGCGTTCCAGCAGTTGACCCACGCGCCACCGGTCCGCGCCGATGCCCACCGGCGCCACGCCCGCACGCAGGAACAGTTGCGGCTCGTCGCCGGACTGGCTGACCGGAAGGTGCGCGCCAGCGGCCACGGCTTGGTGCGGCAGCAGCGAGTGGCGGCCGTACCCGCGCGTGAGGATTCCTGGATTCCAACCGGCCTCCTTCAGCCGGCGGGCAAGATGCAGAACCATGGGGGTCTTGCCGGTGCCGCCCACGGTGATGTTGCCGACGCTGATGACCGGCGCTTCCAGGCGATGCCGCCGCGCGAGGGTGCGGGCGCGATCGAGCTTGCCGCCCCAGATCCAGAGCCGCGAGAGCGTCCAAAGAAAGGCAAAGCCGGGCTGGGCGGGGCGGTACCGGGGAACATGCCGGGCAAAGATCTCGTGCGCATGGCAGACCGCGCGGGCGGTGGCGCCCTGCCGGGCGCGCGCGCAGGATGCCGCTTTTGTGCCGAGGTCCGCGGCGAGCGCGGGGTCCCCCAGGACGCCGATGACCGCGGCAGCCAGGGTAGCCGGATCGCGCACTTCGACCAGCGCGCCGGCGGCTCGGAAATCGGCTGCGATTTCGGCGAAGTTTTCCATATGCGGACCCGCCACGATGGGGCGCGCGGCCAGCGCCGGCTCCAGGATGTTGTGACCGCCGCGAGAGGCCAAAGTGCCGCCCATGAACACGACATCCGCCAGCGGGAACAGGCTGGCGAGCTCGCCGATGGAATCGAGCAGCAGGGCTCCGGGCAGCGGCAGTTCCTCGGCGCCGGTCAAGCCGGAGCGGCGGACGAACGGGATCCGGGCGCGCGCCAGCGCCTCCGCGGCTGCGTCGAAACGCTCCGGCTTGCGGGGGGCCAGCAGCAGAAGCAAGGCCGGCTGGCAGGTGGACACTTGCTGAAAGGCCGCAATGACTGCGACGTCTTCATCCGGATCGCCGGCAGCGGCGGGCGGCATAGTGCTGGCCGCGATCCAGATCGCGCGCGGCTGGAGGCGTTCTACGAAGCGGCGGACCGGCGATTCCGGCGCAGCCTCGCGGGGCTGGAAATCGTATTTGAGATTGCCGGCGGCGCGGACGTTATCCGGCGGCGCGCCGATGCGAATCCAGCGCTGCCGCATGTCTTCGCTCTGCGCCAACAGCAGATCGACTTGCGCCAGCACGCCGCTGAAGAACCAGCGCAACGCGCGATAGCGGCCGAGGGCGCGGTTGGAGATGCGGCCGTTGATCAACAGCAGGCCCGCGCCGGCGCGCTTGGTCTCGCGAAACAGGTTGGGCCAGACCTCGGTTTCCATGACGACGACCAGCGACGGCCGCAGCGCCCGCAGCACGCGCCGCACGGCGAAAACGTAATCGAGCGGGGCGTAGAAGACGCTCGCCGAGTCGCGCAGCTTTTGCTTGGCGGTATCGTATCCGGCCAGGGTGGAGACGGAGATGAAGACCGGCGACCGCGGCAGGCTGAGGCGCAGTTGCCGGACCAGTTCCACGGCCGCGATGGCTTCGCCAACCGAAACGGCGTGCAACCAAATCGCACCGGGGACGGTCTGTCTAAAGCAGGCGGGTAGGTATCCGCAGCGCTGCCTCAATGAGCCGAAGTAGGCGGGCCGGCGCAGGCCGCGCCACAGGAAGTAGAGCAGAACGACGGGCAAACCGAACGCCTGAAGGAGGCGGTAGAGTAAATAGATGCCTTTTATTTTCAAACGGTTGGCTCTCCTCATGAGTATAGCGATGGTGCTCGCGCCAGACAAGGCGTTTCCGGACAAGAAGGAGGACGCGAGGTTCACGCCGGGCGCGGCGGCCAGCTATGCGTCGCACCAGACCAGCGAGAAGGTCACGATTGGGGTGCTTCCGTATTTCAACGATGAGGACACGCGTCCCGTGTTCGGCAAACACAATCCCTACACTTATGGTGTGCTGCCGGTGTTGGTCGTCATCCAGAACGACAGCGGCAAGACCATCCGGGTGCAATCTCTGCAGGCGGTGTGGGTGGGGCCTAACGGCGACAAGGTCGAGGCAACGCCCGCCAAGGACGTTCGCTATCTGAACGGGACTAACCGGCCCAACGCGATGCCGGGTCCGCCGGGCTACCCACCCAAAGTCATGGGGCACAAGAATCCGCTGGACACTTGGGAAATCGAGGGGCGGGCTTTCACTGCCCAGGTGCTGCCGCCGGGCCAGTCGGCGAGCGGCTTTTTCTATTTCCAGACTGGATATCAGCGGCGCGCGAGCGTTTACCTGAGCGGGCTGCGCGAGGCGGAGTCGGGGCGCGAGTTGCTGTATTTTGAGATTCCGGTCGCGGAGAAGTGAGTTTTAATCTCCGGGCGCAACGCGAGCTCCGCTCGCGAAAGGCCGATTGACAATCGGCCTGCAAGTTATTAACCTGCCCCGCAGCGAACGAATGTGATTAAACGCACAGTTTCGAAAGGACTGCGTTGAATTGGCGAAGTTCGCGAACGAAAAGCGGTACACTCTATCAGATGTGCTAACCCATACAGACGAGCTTTTACCGGCTGTGTTGGGCCAAGCCAAGTCTAACTGAGGGGATCGCATGAGTTTACAGAGGGTGAGCAATAGATTTGCAGCCGGGCTGCTGCTGGCGTTTGGTTCCATCTGCGGATGGGCGCAGGACCGCCAAGACGTGGCGCCGTTGAAGTTCGAAGCGGGAGCCGACGATTTCACGGCCCACGGCGCGGGATACGACTTGCTGCTGCGGAAGGACGGACTGGTCCTGGAGGAATCCAGCGGCGGGACACCGCTTCGCCTCAAACTTCTGGAAGCCAACGGCAATCCGGAGGTTTCGCGGCCCGACCCCTCGGCCGTGATGTACCGCGATATGTACCCCGGCGTCGACCTGATCTACTACGACAATCGCGGCAGACTGGAGTACGACTTCGCGATCGCGCCGGGCCACAATCCGGACGGCATCGCGTTTGCCGTGGAAGGCGCCTCGCGCGTGAGTATCGGCAGCAGCGGCGAGTTGTTGGCCCGCACGCCGAACGGCGAAATGCGCCTGGATGCTCCCGTGATCTATCAGCCCGGGCCAAGTGGCGCCCGGCGCAGGATTTCCGGCGGCTACGCCCTCGACGGCAATCGGGTCGGCTTCCGCGTGGGCGATTACGACCGTTCCAAGCCCCTGATTATCGATCCGGTGCTCAATTATTCCACCTTTGTCGGAAACAGCGGCGACGCCGCCATGGCCGCGACGGCGGATAGTTCCGGCAATGCATACATCGTTGGCAGGCGTTCCGGTTTGATTCTGCTCGAAAAGGTCAGTCCCGACGGGACCACCGTGTTGCTGAACGACACCTTCGGAGCCGTGACGTACAGCTTCAATGTAGAGGCCATCGCCTTGGGCCCCGCGGGAAGTGTTTATATAGCCGGCTACTCCGGTCCGAACCTGCCGACCACCTCCAACGCTTACATCGGTTCGGTAACCGCGGGCTATCACGCTTTTGTGGCCGTTTTCAACTCCAGTTTCGTCCTGACCTACTGTAGCTATCTGGCGGGAACAACCAGCGCGGCCGACTATGCATACGGCGTCGCGGCCGACTCGGCTGGCAACGCGTACATCACGGGGTACACCAGTTCCACCACATTTCCGACCACACCCGGCGCATTTCAGACCACGTTTCCCGCCGGCGGCGGCCAGCCCGGATTCGTGGCCAAGTTCAACCCGTCGGCGGCAACGGGAGTCGCATCGCTGGTGTACTCGACTTTTCTGAGCGGCCCGACCACCGCGACCACGCCCTTCGCCATTGCGGTGGACTCTTCCAATAGCGCCTATGTTGCGGAACTCGGAGGACAGGACTTCCCCGTGACGGCGGGCGCCTACCAATACGCCGGTGTGGGACTCGGAACGGGCGGCATCTACGTGACGAAACTGAACTCCACCGCGACCGCGCTAACCTATTCCGCATATCTGGGGCCCGGATACTATACACCCAACGGCAGCCTCGCGCTGGATACATCCGGCGACGTCTACTTGACCAGCACTACCACAATATCGGACTACCCGACCACCAGCGGCGCGTATCAGACCCTATACCCGGGAGCATTCGCAACCGAGTTGAACACCACGGGCACTTCTCTGATCTACTCTACCTTCCTGGCGGGCCCCTCCTCCGTGTCGAACTATACGGAAGTACTGCCGGAAAGTATTGCATTGCCGCCGGGGTGCGCCTCGGCCTGCAGCGCCTACATAACCGGATACGCCACGGCTGCGGATTTTCCGGCGGTCAACCCCGTGCAGAGCTACAACGCCGCCGGGGGTGGGACCTATCCAACTTTTTTTGTGATGGAGTTGGCTGGTAACGGCTCAGCCGCCACTTATTCGACTTATCTGGACGGCTCCGGCGACGAGAGCATCGCACTCCACCTGCCGGGAATCGGCGTGGTATCCACCGGCGACGCCATCATTGCCGGGACGACCGCATCCCCCGACTTCCCGGTAACCCTGACCACCACGCCCATCCGCATCGTCTTCTCCGCCCGCATTAACGCGGCCGCTGGGTCCCTCGCGCTGGCCTGCAACGCACCTACTACTTGTGACCAAAACCCGCTGACTTTGAGTTTCTCTAACCAGACGGTTGGCGTACCCAGCACGTCGCAGACCGTCACTTTACGCAACATGGGCAGCACAGCTTTGGCCATTTCGAGCGTTGCCGCCACCGGCGATTACTCGCAAACCAATACCTGCGGGACGAGTGTAGCCGGCGGCGGAGAGTGCACCATTTCCGTAGTATTCACGCCCACAAGCAACACCAATCCGCGGACAGGGACAGTCACCGTAAACGGAACGACCATGGTCACCCTGACTGGAACCGGCGCAAATGGCGCCTACATGAACCTGACGCCGTTAAGTTTGACGTTCGCCAGCCAGGCCGTCGGCTCGGCGGCTCCAGCGCAAAACGTGGTTGTCTCAAATGTGGGAAACCAGACCCTGACATTCGGCAGCCCCGCCTTCCAGATGTCGGGGGATTTCGCGGAAATGCCTGCGCCGACGAATCCTTGCGGCACTACACTCGCGTCAAACGCCAGTTGCAACGTGAGCGTATCCTTCCTGCCAACGCAAGAGGGACAGCGCACCGGAACGATGTACGTATCGACCACCAATAATACCAGCCCGAACACCACCGTGAACCTGGCCGGCACGGGCGCCGCGGGCACGGCCGCGCTGACGCTGGAAGGATCGGGACTGGTGTTCAATCCGCAAACCGTTGGCGTTACCAGCGCGACCCAGACCCTTTACGTTGCGAATACGGGCAATGTGCCGGTAACGATTTTCAGCGCCGTCGCCAGTGGCGATTACCTGGCGAGCGGCTGTGTGCAGAACTTGAATCCGGGAGTTAGCTGCGGAGTGCGGGTCAGCTTCACGCCTACCGCGAGCGGGTCGCGCACCGGCACGGTAATCATTACGGACAGCACCGCCGCCAGCCCGCATACGTTCACCTTGACGGGCACCGGAGTGACGTCTGCCCAGACCATTAGCACCACCCCGAGCTCGCTGGTCTTCGCCGATCAGGCGGTGGGCCAGACTACCGCCAGGGCGCTGACGGTTGTGGTCACGAATACCGGGAACGCCGTGGTGACGTTCGACCGGGTGGTGGAAAGCGGCGATTTCCGCATCACCAGCAACGGTTGCACGACCCTTTCGTTCCGGACGCCTCCGGCCGTTTGCAACATCAACGTAGTGTTCACTCCCACGGCGACGGGCGCGCGAACCGGTTCGATCGTGCTGACCGACAGCGCCACCGGCAGTCCGCAAACGGTAACCTTGTCGGGCAACGGGCTGGCGGTGAGCGCTACCGCGACCCTTTCGCCCGCGATCCTGAGTTTCAATAACCAGCCGCAAGGGCTAGCCAGCACCACCCAGAACGTAGTCCTCACCAACACCGGAAACGTTCCAATCAATATCGCCAGCGCCACGTTCACCGGCACCAACCCCGGCGACTTCTCGGAGACCAACTGCGGCATACCAGTGGCGATCACGCCGACCCGCACTTGCACGATCACGGTTACTTTCACGCCCACGGCGACCGGCAGCCGGACCGCTACGCTCAATGTCACCGACGACGCCGGAACCCAAGCAGTAGCCCTATCGGGCACGGGCACCACGGCTAACTTGTCTATCGGCTTCGCGCCCGCCACCATGACTTTCGAGGCGCAGGCAACCGGCACCACCAGCCCGTATCAGACCCTGCTCGTGGTCAATAACGGGAACGAGCCATTGATCATATCGTATGCCGTCTTTGCCGGAAACTTCGTGCCAGAGTACCAGGCGTGCGTGACCACGATCCAGCCCAATTCCTCTTGCGCGCAACCCGTGGCTTTCGCTCCGACGGGCAGCCTGGGCACGCAGAACGGCACCATCACGTTCACCGACAACGCCGGAACCGGCACGCAGATCGTCAATCTCACGGGCCAGAACGCCGCGACGGAGCCCGTGATCGAGCTATCGGTCTCCGGGCTGGCATTCACCATCTTGCCCATCGGCACGACCAGTGGCGCGCCGTACGTCACCATCACCAACACGAGCGCTGCGGCCGTAACCGGGCTGTCGGTCGGAAATCCAGTCCCTGCTACGGATTTCGCGATTGTTTCCAATAGCTGCGGGGCCAGCCTGAATGCGGCGGCCAGTTGCAACTTTCAAGTAACGTTCGACCCCACAGCCGCGGGCAGCCGGACAGCCACGATCACCATTGCCAACAGCGCAGCCGCCCAGACGGTGTACCTGTCCGGCTTCGGGGAGACCGTCAATCTTTCGGCATTCGTAAAGGACACCACCCTGGTCTTCCCGAACGAGGTGGCGCCCGGCGCCACCACGATCGCCACCACCAGCCCCACGCAGTACATTACCCTGACCAACAACGGCGACGAGCCCCTGACCATTGCCAGCGTGGGGATCGGCGGCGCCGACATGGGCGACTTCGCGCTCTCCAACAATTGTCCGATCACACCGAGCACTTTGGCTGCGGGCTCAAGTTGCAATGTTGGCATGACATTTACGCCAACCACGACGGGCAACCGCACCGCAACTGTAACCATCACGGATAATGCTCCCGGCAGTCCGCGCAACATCGCGCTTTCGGGCCTCGGAGTAGCGGCCACCCAGGCACTCGAAATCGACCGCAAGACAATCGTCTTCCCCTCCGAGTCGGTGGGGAGTAACGTGAATCAGCCGAACCCGCAGACCGTAACGCTTACCAATACGGGCACCGCGCCGGTGACGATTTCGAGCATTGTCTCGTCAAGCGCCGTCTTCGCCGTGTCCAACTCATGCCCGGTGAGCCCGTCGACACTGCCGCCAGGTCCCTCTGGCAACACCTGCACGTTCACTGTGACCTTCACGCCCACGGCGGCCGGCCACGCTAGCGGGACGGTGACCATTACCGACAGCGCTCCCGGCGCCTCGCCTACGGTCGCCGTGTCCGGCACGGGCCTTACCGATGTCAAGACGGTCGCAGTGACGCCAGCGAGTGTGGCGTTCATCCCGCAAGTGATCAACACCACCAGCTCCACGCAGTCTGTCACCGTCAGCAATACCGGCAATGCGAATATCACGATGAGCAGTGTGACGGTCACCGGGAACTATTCGATCACCAGCAACGGGTGCCCGGCGACGTACGTGCTGACGCCCGCAACGAACTGCTCCATCAGCGTCGCGTTCACGCCGCTGCAGGCAAAGGTCCTGACCGGCACCTTAACCATCACGGACACGGCGACCATCCCCACGCAGAGAGTCACGCTAACGGGCACGGGCATCGCTTCCACTTCGGAGATCTCGCTCTCGCAAACCAGCGTGGTGTTCGATCAGCAGGTGGTGGGGGTCCCCAGCCAGCAGCAAACCGTGTACTACTACAACCAAAGCAATGGCTCGGTCAGCATCACCAGCGTAACGCCCCCGGCTAGCGATTTTACCCTGCCCACTAACAGTTGTACGGGATCCATCGGGGCCCTCTCCTATTGCTACATCAAGATCGTGTTTAATCCCACCACGACGGGTTTACGGACGGGAACGATCGTGATCGCGGACAGCGCGCCAGGCAGCCCGCGCACCATCAACCTGTCGGGCACCGGCGTGTCGGCGGCCGCCCCGCAGGCGACGCTGACGCCCACGTCCCTCACTTTTGCCAGCCAGGCGTTGGGCACCACCAGCCCGGCGCAGAATATTAACCTGACCAACTCGGGCGAGGCCAACATGACCGTGACCGGCATTTCGCTCGCCGGCTCGAATCCAGGAGACTACGCTCAGACCAATACCTGTCAACCGGTCCCATTCACCCTGACGGCGGGGTTCAGTTGCACGATCTCGGTGACCTTCAAACCATTGGCCACCGGCACTCGTACCGCCAGCGTCAGCATTGCGGACAATGCGGCCGGCACTCCGCAGACGGTCGCCCTGACCGGCACGGGCGCGCCGGGCACGACTCCGCTGGTCACTTTCACGCCATCCACTTTGACCTTCGCGAATGTGCCGCTCAACACGGCTAGCGCGTCGCAGAATTCGACCTTGACAAATACCGGCGCAGCGCCCTTGACCATCACCGGCATCGCCGCCAGCGGCACGGT
>Ga0187875_10004057_pt1 | contig 10166 bp, 6 predicted proteins | sample June2016WEW_17_1_2_FD_132978 | JGI IMG/M metagenome (GOLD analysis project Ga0187875, IMG submission 132978) | Peatland microbial communities from SPRUCE experiment site at the Marcell Experimental Forest, Minnesota, USA - June2016WEW_17_10 | ecosystem: Environmental > Terrestrial > Soil >... | reverse complement strand
GCCCAGGAGATTCTCGAACGAACAGCGGCCGAACTGGCTCAGGTATTGCGATTCCGCGACGGCATCGCCATCGAGAAAAGCGCCGATCAAATGGATGAGGTTCAATACGCGTCGGAACGCGAATTGGCGATTCGAAACGCCGACCGGGAGTCCACGCTGCTGCGCCAGGTAAGAGCCGCGTTGCGGCGGATTCACGACGGCAGCTTTGGCATCTGCGTAGAGTGCGAATACGAGATCAGCCCCAAGCGCCTGGTGGCCGTTCCCTGGGCGTCACGCTGCATCGAGTGCCAGGACGCAGCCGATCGGGATCAGCAGGAGAACACGGAATCTTTCAGCGAGACGATCGCCGATGCCGCCTGAATGAGCGGTTGCGCGCCCAAGCGCATCGCTTGCTATCACCGCCAGATACGCAGTCGGCTTTTCAAGAAAGCCAAGAGCGGGGAGAAAGGTGGGGCCAGTTGGTGAAAACAGAATCCAGCGTTCGAACCATCGCGTTTCTAGGTAACTACCTGCCGCGCAAGTGCGGTATTGCGACGTTCACTTCCGACCTGCTGGGGGCTGTGGCCGCACGGCATCCGCAAAGCCGGTGCTTCGCTGTGGCGGTCAATGATATCGACGGTTGCTATCAATACCCCGAGGTCGTGCGTTACGAGATTGAGGAGCAGGATGAGGGGTCTTACCGGCGCGCCGCCGACTTTCTGAATTCGAGTAACGTAGACACTGTTTCGGTGCAGCATGAGTTCGGTATTTTCGGCGGACCGGCCGGCAGCCACCTATTGGCACTCCTCGGCGAATTGAAAGCGCCGGTAGTGACCACGCTGCACACCGTTTTGCGCACGCCGAACGCCGACCAACGGCGCGTGATGCAGGCGTTGGTCGCGCACTCAAGCCGGTTGGTGGTCATGGCGGAACGGGGACGCACGATTCTGAGAGAGGTGTACGATGCGCCGCCGGCCAAGATCGATCTCATTCCACACGGTATTCCGGATGTGCCATTCGCTGCCCCGGATTGTTATAAGGACCAGTTTGGCGTAGGCGGGAGGCAGGTATTGCTGACGTTCGGGCTGCTTTCGCCAAACAAGGGAATTGAGCACGTACTCAACGCTCTCCCGGAGATCGTGGCGGAGTTTCCCGACGTGGTCTACATCCTGCTGGGCGCCACGCACCCGCATGAGTTGCGCACGCGAGGCGAAGCCTACCGACTCGGGTTAGAAGCTATTGTCAAAGAACACAAACTTGAGAAGCATGTGATCTTCCACAACCGATTTGTAGAGCTGAAGGAACTAACCGAGTTTATAGGTTCGGCGGATCTCTATATTACTCCCTATCTGGACGAAGCCCAGAGTACGTCGGGCACCTTAGCTTACGCCTTTGGCGCGGGTAAAGCCGTGATCTCGACGCCGTATTGGCATGCCGCCGAGTTATTGAGGGACGAGCGTGGCATGCTGGTGCCATTCGGGGACCCGCGGGCGATTGCGCGCGAGGCCGGCGGGTTGCTGCGCGACAACAATCGCCGCACCGCGATGAGCGACAACGCCTACAGGCTGGGCCGTGAAATGGTATGGAGCAATACGGCGGGATTATACATGCGTTCGTTTGAAGCGGCGCGACGGCAGGAATCCACGGCGCCCCGTAAATCCGTTGCGGCGAGAGAATCCGGCTATCGTCCGTATCAATCGCCGGAGTTCAATCTGGATCATCTCTACCACATGACAGATACGACGGGCATCTTCCAGCACGCGAGTTTCACTACACCGAATCCTGCGGAAGGCTACTGCACGGACGACAACGCCCGGGCCCTGATTCTGGCGGTGCTGCTGGAGCAATTGGAAGAAAAGCCGAAGCGTGTGCGGGCGCTGGCCGCAACCTACGCCGCGTTCCTGGACCAGGCATTCGATTCGTCGAAGAAGCGATTCCACAATTTCCTCAGCAGTGACCGCTGCTGGCTGGACGAACAGGGGTCGGAAGATTGCCATGGCCGGGCGATTTGGGCGTTGGGCACCGCGGTAGGGCGGGCACCGCATTGGAGTTTGCAGAGGATGGCCGAACAACTCTTCTCGCAAGCTCTGCCGGCGGTGACGGGCTTCACTTCGCCGCGGGCCTGGGCCTTCAGCCTGATCGGCATTGACGAATACCTGGGCCGGCGGAGAGGCGACCATCCAGCGAAGGATGTCCGCGCGGAACTCACCGGGCGATTGATGGCGATCTTCGACCAGGTCGCCGCGCCCGGCTGGAGCTGGTTTGAAGAGGGGTTGACTTATGACAACGCAAAGCTGGCGCATGCGCTGATTGTCAGCGGACGCGCCACCCGGCAGAGGAGCGTGTACGAACGAGGGCTGCAGGCGTTGCGCTGGCTGGTGGGCGTACAGACCTCACGGCAGGGCCAACTGCGGCCCATAGGAAGCAATGGATTCTATCGGCGTGACGGCGCACGCGCGGAGTTCGACCAGCAGCCGATCGAGGCGCAGACCACGGTTTCGGCGTGCCTGGAAGCGTACCGCGCCACGGCCGACCCATGGTGGTTCGGACAGGCGCAACGGGCCTTCGACTGGTTCCTCGGCGGGAATGCTCTGGGGCTGGAACTCTACGCCCGCCAGAGCGGCGGCTGCCGCGATGGGTTGCACGCGGACCGGGGCAACGAGAACCAGGGTGCGGAATCCACGCTGGCTTTTCTGTTGTCGCAGGCGGAAATGCGGCTCGTAGAAAACACAGTGAAGTTGGTTCAAAGAAGCGGCATGGCAGCGGCGACCGCCCAATGAAACAAATTGACGTAAAGCGCAGCACAGTAATCCTGGACCCGGACCGCACGCATGTGCTGGCCCGGCCTTTTCGTCTCATGAGCGATCAACGCTCGGTTAAGATTACGGCCCGGGTGATGGCGCTGCCCGAAGACAAGGTGCACACTCTTCTGGAGGCGGTGCGAGCCGAATTCGGCGACCGCCAGCTGAGGATTGACGAGTTCCTCCAACGGCGGTTTGACGAGGTCAGTCCGTATCTGCTGAATGGCCAGAAGCTATCCGCGGAACGGAAGCTGCTGTTGGGCGGGTATTTCACGCATGAATACTCGCTCGAAGCCGCGGCCTTGTTCAATCCCTCCATGGTGCCGCACCCGGACCAGACGGGCGTTCCGCCCGGCTCGCTGCGCTTCATTCTGAGCTTGCGCGCCACGGCCGAGGGCCACGTTTCCTCGATCGCTTTTCGCAGCGGCGTGTTGGATGCCGACAGCAACATCACAATGGACGTGCCCTCGCGCTATAGTCTCGAGCCCACGCAGGTGCCTAACTCGACGTTTGAAAAAACCATGTTCGGGCGGAAGCTTCAGGAACTCCGCCTGCTGGGCGACTTCAACCGGGAGGTACTCAAAGGCTTACCGGACGCATTCACAATAGAGGAACTGAGAGCCAGCATCGCTCGCGCCTCGAAACAGCCTCCGCAGCTTGAGCAAGAGACGACCAAGAGCATCGCCCGGGAGACGCTCATGCTGGCGAGTTCCAATTACGAAGTACAGTTCAAAGCAGAGACGAAGTTATCCGAGAGGGTGTTATTCCCAGTCACTCCTTCACAGAGCAACGGGATCGAGGACGCGCGCTTTGTTCTCTTCCACGAGGACGACGGCACGCGAACCTACTATGCGACCTATACCGCATATGACGGTAAGATGATCCTGCCCCAATTGCTTGAGACGTCCGATTTCCTGCGTTTCAAATTCATCACATTGAACGGTCCGGTGGTGGAGAACAAAGGCATGGCGCTGTTCCCCCGGAGAATCAAAGGTCTGTACACGATGCTGGGGCGGCAGGACGCCGAGAATATCTACGTGATGTTCTCCGATCATCTGCATTTCTGGCATACCATGCAGCTCATTCTGGAGCCTGCGTTTCCTTGGGAGTTTATCCAGTTGGGCAATTGCGGCTCGCCGATCGAAACCGACGCTGGGTGGCTGGTCATCAGTCATGGTGTGGGGCCGATGCGAAGGTACTGCATCGGCGCTTTCCTGCTCGATCGGGACGACCCGACAAGGGTTCTGGGGCGCCTTCCGGAGCCACTGATCAAACCGAATATCGACGAGCGCGACGGTTACGTGCCCAATGTCGTTTACTCGTGCGGCAGCCTGGTGCACGGCGGCCAACTGGTCATTCCCTACGGCATATCCGACTACGCGACGACGTTCGCGACGTTGCCGCTGAACCAGGTGTTGGCAGCGATGGAATAGCGCGGTCACGAGGCTGAAAAGCGCGCGCCGCGGGCGAACATTCGGCCCGGGCAGGGTGTCAGTCGTGCCAAGTGGTGGGATTGCGCGGAGCAAAACGTGCACTCTTGTGACCAAACCTGCATTGACAGACGCCGTTTCACACTAACGCCAACGCCAACAGCCGTGCGCAGTTGCCCTGGTCTGCGCACAACGACCTTTGCCTGCATGGTCGACGTTAAGTGTGTTGATGGAAAGGCTGGGATGGAAGCACGCGTGCAGTAAAGACGATGTCGCCCACGAGCCCCTTAGGGGTTCATTAGGTCGACCGAAGAGGTCAATTATGAGAATGATTCTAGTGGCTGCTCTGGCGGTTGCGCCCTTGATGGCCAATGACAACGACTCTGTGAAGCGGCTGGACGAATCCGCCACAGTGTTTTCGGAGATTATGGCAACGCCGGACCGGGGCATCCCGCAAGATCTGCTGGAAAACGCCCGCTGCATCGTAATCGTCCCTTCGCTTAAGACGGCTGCGTTCGTATTTGGCGCCAAGTATGGAAAAGGATATGTATCCTGCCGCACCAAGGGCGGCGCCGGCTGGTCTGCGCCGGCCACTGTTCGCATCGAGGGAGGCAGCGTAGGCTTCCAGATCGGCGGATCGGAAACGGACTTGATCATGTTAGTGAAAAACGAGCGGGGTATGGAGAAACTGTTGGCCGATAAGTTCACCCTGGGCGGGGAAGCCTCAGTGGCGGCCGGGCCAGTGGGACGCACGGCGACAGCTCAAACCGATGCTCAATTGAACGCTGAGATTCTCTCCTGGTCGCGATCGCAGGGACTGTTTGCCGGCGTCGCACTCGAAGGAGCCACGCTGCGGCAGGATCTCGACGACAATGCGCAGATCTACGGCGAGAGGCTCACCAACCGGCAGATTCTAACCACGCATGTGCTTACAACTCAGGCGGGGTCGAGACTGATTGGCATGCTTGACAAGTACTCCGTGCGTGAACATGTGCCAACGACTGCCGCCAGCAACTAATCTGGCAACAAGAAAAGGAATGGGACCCAATTGAAACTCATCGGCGCATGCCTAATTCTGTGTGGAGTTCTATCGGCCCAGACGCCGCAGGCTCAGAGCGACCCTGCGGCCGGGCCGGTCGCCGGCGTGACGCCTATTTATCGCGTCACCGTCGTGGCTCGGACCACGAAGGCGATTAACTACAATCACCGCAGCGGGTCCACGGAAATCGGCTTCCGGGGGACGCTGCTTATGCCTGAGGCGCGGGGCGAGGCCAAGGTGGAGAGCAAGCAAGGCGTGATCAAAATCGACGCGCGCATGGAACGGCTGGATCCTGCCACCAGGTTTGGTCCCGAGTATTTGACCTATGTGATGTGGGCAATCACGCCCGAAGGCCGCGCCACCAATGTTGGCGAAGTGCTGTTGAATGGAGACAAGACCAAGCTGGATGCTACAACGGAGCTGCAGTCATTCGGTTTGATAGTTACCGCTGAACCCTATTTCGCTGTAACTCAACCCAGTGACGTCGTGGTGATGGAGAATTTCATCCGGAAGAACACGGTCGGAACGATCGAAGAGGTTGACGCAAAGTACGAACTGTTGCAGCGCGGCCAGTACACCTTGAATGTGAACCCGGCCGACATCCAGCCCGTGCGGCTGGACACGAACGTGCCATTGGAGCTCTACGAGGCGCGCAACGCCGTCCAGATTGCACGCTGGACCGGCGCTCAGAGGTACGCCCCTGAGACATTCCAAAAGGCGGTCGATGGCCTCGGGAATGCCGAGGGCTATCTGACCGGTAAGGCGGGCAGGAAGCCCATTGGCACGGTGGCGCGCGAGGCCGTCCAGATGGCCGAAGATGCTCGCATCATCACGGTCCGGAAGATCGATGAGGAGCGGTTGGCCAACGAGCGCCAGGCGGGGGCGGATCGCGAGGCGCGCGCCGAGAGCGCGCGGGCCGCGGCACAAGCCGACGCCGCACTGGTTGCGCGGGATGCGGAGGCGGCGCGGGTGGCCGCGCAAGTGGAAGCGGACCGCGTGAAGCAGGACCACGCCGCGCAGTTGGCGGCGGCGCAGAATGATGCCGTTCGCGCCAAGCGTGACAGCGATGCACAAATCGCTGCTGCGCAGAGCGAGGCCGATCGTCTGAGGCTGGACAACGCCGCGAAGTTGGCGGCGGCTCAGAGCGAAGCCGATCGTCTGAGGCAGGAGAACGATGCGCAGAGGGCGGCCTCGCAGGCCGAACTCGATCGCGCGGCCAAGGCGAAGACGCAGGCGGAGTTGGAGAAGGCGGAGCTGCGGGCCCAGTTGTTGGCACAGTTCAACGCCATTCTTCAGACCCACGACACAGCGCGTGGTTTGATCGTGAACATGTCGGATGTCCTGTTCGACACCGCCAAGTACTCGCTGCGGCCTCTGGCGCGCGAGAAACTGGCCAAAGTGGCCGGTATCGTCTCCGGGTATCCGGGGCTGCGGTTGGATGTGGAAGGCCACACTGACAGCGTGGGCGGCGACGATTACAATCAGCGCCTCTCAGAGCGACGAGGCGATGCGGTGCGCGACTATCTGACACAGCAGGGAGTGGCAACCACTTCGGTCACGGCGAAGGGCTTCGGCAAGACTCAGCCGGTTGCATCCAATGACACGGCGCAGGGCCGGCAGCAGAACCGGCGGGTTGAGCTGGTGATTTCCGGCGAGGTAATTGGCACGGCGATCGGCACGCCGATCGCAGCCCGGTAAGCGGAGTGTGACCGCGTTTCGATGAACCAGTGGGGCCGGCAGCTTGCTGCCCGGCCCCATTGCCAGATTGAGGTTGGGATAGTCGGAGGGATTGAAAAGAATCGGAGCCCGGGCGGTCCGGGAGCGGACTTCGGTTCGGAAAGATCCTGACGATCGGATGTTGTCGGGCCTGGGAATCCCAGTGCCAGACACTGCTGGAATGGATGTTTGCGAAGAACGCGATTGGTACCGTTTGCAACCGCATCTCCCGGACCGAGGGGCAGCTGGATCTTCAGAGCCTCGGATATGACGTGAAGTGACTGTCCATCGGCGGCACGCTGCGCGATGCGATGGGCGCACAGGTGTTGGCAGACGCGGCACGAGGTGCGCCCAAGCGGGTCGACACGCCGAATGGACAGGTCTGGTTTTGCCGTCGGGCGATCGAATCTGGTAACCTATACGCGTCCGGAGACGTGTATTCTTTTAGCCTGGACGGTCCCGGCGGTATCACACGTTGGCCTGCGCACTTCAGATATGAATGGCCCAACAGCAGCGTCGCTCGCACGGCGGGTTCTGCCCGTCCTGCTGCTGTGCCTCATGTTCTGGGTACAGGCCGCCGCCGCGTCGTCACCAGAGCACCAGCGCCATCACTTCGCCGACCCGGGTTGTGTGCTGTGCATTGCGGGCCCGTTGCAGTTTGTGCGAAGCGAGCCGCCGGCGCTGATCGCGCCAGTCGCCGTGATCGACTGGATCGCCCCACCGGCCAGACCTGAACCCACACAGAGCATTCTCTTTTCGACCCGTTCCTCTCGCGCTCCTCCCGCCTAGTTTCTCCTCGTCAGCTATGCCGTGGCAGACCCAGTGGTGCGCCCCGGCGCGGCGGAAAATTCAGTGGCGGGAATACATAGAGAGGTGTTTTCATCATGCTCGCGGCATTGTTCCGCTCGCGGATCCGGCTGCTTTGTCAGCCGCTATGGGTCGGTATTGCTCTCCTGGCAGCGGCCTGTTTCCAGGGAGGCTGCACGCATCCCAATCCGGATCAGGCCGAAAGCAAGTCCGCCGCAGCGGCGCCTGCCGCAGAGCCCGGACTGTTCAAGGTGGCGCCAGATCAACTCGCACACCTGAAGATTGCCAAGGTCGCCAAGACTTCGTGGCCGGTGGCCATTCGCACGACCGGGACGGTGGATTGGGACGCCGACCACACCACGCAGGCCATCACCCAGGTGAATGGTCCGATCTCGCGCATCCTGGTCGATTTCGGCGCGCAAGTGTCGAAGGATCAGCCGCTGCTTTACGTTTCCAGTCCGGACGTGGCCGCGGCCATGTCCGCGTATCGCAAGGCGCGTAACCGGGAAGTCCTGAACAAACGGATTGTGGACCGCACCAAGGACCTGCTGGAGCACGGCTCGGTGGCGCAGAAGGACTACGAGAGCGCCGAGGCGGATTATAACGACGCGTCGACCGACGTCCAGAGCAGCTTGCAAGTGCTCAAGATCTTTGGCATCACCGCGACCGAGATCGAGCAGGCGGAACGCCAGGGCACCTCGATCAGCACGGAGCTGGCGGTGCGCTCGCCGATCGCCGGCACGGTCGTGCAGAAGCTGGTTTCGCCCGGCATGGTCATCCAGGCGGGCTCCACCGTGTGTTTCATGATCAGCGCGGTGAGCGAGGTCTGGGTGCAGGGCCACATCTTCGACCGCGACCTTCCCAGCGTGCACGTCGGGGATCCGGTGGAACTGACGAACCCCTCGTTCGACGGCGTCCGGCACGGCAAGGTAGCCTACATCGGAGCCTTCGTGGATCCGGCGACGCGCACAACGCCTGTTCGCATCGTCACCGAGAACCCGCGCGGCATTCTCAAGAAGGACATGTTCGTTGAAGCGGTGATCCACACCAGCACACGCAGCAACATTCTGGTCGTGCCTCTTTCAGCCGTGCTGAGAGACGACAACAATGAGCCGCTGGTTTATGTGCAGGCACGACCGGGCGAGTTCGCCCAGCGTCCAGTGCGGATCGGGGCCGAGCAGAGCGGCTTCGTGGCGGTCGCCTCGGGTCTGAACGAAGGCGAGGAGATCGTCACTGACGGCAGCCTCTTTCTTCAATTCGCGAACAGGATGCAGTAAGGCCGGATAATATGATCGCCCGCATTGTCTCCTTCGCACTGAAACAGCCGTTTGTGATTATCGTGGCGGCGCTGTCGCTCATGCTGTGGGGCGCGTACTCCTTCAGCAAACTGCCGATTGACGCCTATCCGGATCTCTCTCCGCCGCACGTGGAGCTGATCACCCAGTGGCCTGGCCACTCCCCCGAAGAGATCGAACGGCTGGTTACGATCCCGATTGAAATCGAGATGAACGGCATTCCCCGCCTCGACTCGCTGCGATCGATCTCGCTCTACGGTCTGTCTTTCATCGCCATGAATTTCGACTATGGCGCCGATCCGTATTTCGTCCGCCAGTTGGCCTTCGAGCGTATGAGCACGGCCCGCCTTCCGGCGGGGTTGCAGCCCAGCCTCTCTCCGCTGTTCAGCCCCAGCGGCCTGATCTATCGCTACGTCCTGCAGAGCCCCGACCGCAGCCCGCAGGATTTGAAAACGATCGAAGACTGGGTCATCGAACGCCGCTATCGATCCATTCAGGGCGTGGCCGACGACTCGGGCTTCGGCGGCACGACCATGCAGTATCAGGTGTTGTTCGATCCGGCCAAGCTCTTCCAATACGGCGTGACCGTGCCGCAGATTTCACAACAACTCGCCAACAACAATTCCAACGCCGGAGGTGGTTTCTATTCCCAGGGCGGCCAGTTTTACTACATTCGCGGCCTCGGCCTCGTGCGCCAGCTCAGCGATATCGGCAACATCGTCGTCGCCGAGAAAGGCGGCATCCCGGTCGACGTGAAAGATCTGGCCGACGTGAAAATCGGCTACGCGCCGCGGCTCGGCCAGTTTGGCTACATGCACCAGGATGAGGCCGTCGAAGGCGTGATTCTGATGCGCGTGGGCGAACAGGCGCAGGTGATCCTCCAACGCGTCGAGGAGATGACGAAAGAACTGAACGAGCGCGTCCTGCCGCCCGACGTGAAAGTAGTTCCGTATTACGACCGCCAGGGACTGATCGAAGAGACCACCAAAACCGTGGAGGATAACCGGCTGCTCGGCATGCTGCTGGTTCTGGTGATTCTTGGCCTTTTCCTGCTCAGTGTGCGGACTGCCCTGATCGTCGCCGTCACCATCCCGTTCGT
>Ga0187875_10004052_pt1 | contig 10178 bp, 7 predicted proteins | sample June2016WEW_17_1_2_FD_132978 | JGI IMG/M metagenome (GOLD analysis project Ga0187875, IMG submission 132978) | Peatland microbial communities from SPRUCE experiment site at the Marcell Experimental Forest, Minnesota, USA - June2016WEW_17_10 | ecosystem: Environmental > Terrestrial > Soil >... | reverse complement strand
TCCCGAGCCCTTGTGAATATCGGCACTGCGACCGCTTGGACGCAGCGCCGCTTGGTCTTCGATCATCGTCCCTTGGGGGAAGTGGCTGCGGAGTTCAATCGCTACAACCGGCAAGCAATCCAGATCGAGAATCCGCAACTGCGGAATCAGGAAGTGACCGGTACATTCGAGGCGAACGATCCGGCCTCATTCATGGACTTCCTCTCGAAGCTTCCGCACGTGCAAATCACCCTCGACTCAGCCGTCATCAAAGTCTACTGAAATTGATGAACGATACCGGCGAGCGCAAAGCGTGACGAGCGCCGGACGTATCGGGTGGCCGTCAAAATCATGGGCGGCGACGAAAAAATTCGTGCGCCTCGCTCAGCGCTCGATTTATTTTCAAATAAAGGGGGTCAAGGTCTCGGCATACAGACCTCTATATACACATCACAATCAATAATCTTGGGGTGCGTATGCGAAGTTTGAGATTCATGACCGCCATCGCAGCCTTGCTGCTCGCGTTGCCGATGATGGCCTCGTCAGCCAATGGCGGCGATGCGATCCAATACGATTTAAAGATCGAGCACCAACCGCTGAGTACTGCCTTGCAGGAATTTGCCAAGCAGTCCGGCATACAAATCATTTTCTTCTCGAAGGTCACCGACGGGATCGAAGCTCCCTCGATTGCCGGAAAGTACACGGCGGCAGACGCCCTGCAGCGCTTGTTGGCCCACTCGGAACTTACTTTCCGGGAAATAAACGCAAAGACGATCGAGGTGAAACCCAAGGCAGCCGTCAATGACCTGAGAAGTTCGCTTGCGCCGTTCTCTAGTTCCGCGCAGGGACGGCAGTCGACGGGCGCCGCGCAGGGCGATGGCGCGACTGCACGCGCGCGCCTGACTCAGAACGAGTCAGATCGTATGGATAAGGTTCAGCGCACCGTTCCAGGGGGCTTGCCAAACGTCTCTGAACTTGACGACACAAAACTCGATGAAATCGTCGTCACCGCACAGAAGCGCGCGGAACGGCTGCAGGATGTGCCGATTCCCGTGACGGCCATCAGTGGCGCGACACTCATCGAGAGTAATCAGGTGCGGCTCCAAGATTATTTCTCGCGGGTTCCCGGATTGAGCGTGACGCCGCAGGGCTCAAACGGGGCTCCCATGATCACGATTAGAGGCATCACGACCGGCGCATTGGGAAATCCCACCGTCGGAATCGTCGTCGACGATGTGCCGCTGGGACCCTCCGGTGATCTGGGCCTCCAGGTGCCGGACCTCGATCCCAATGACATCGCGCAGGTCGAGGTGCTGCGTGGACCGCAGGGGACGCTCTACGGTGCCAGCAGCATCGGCGGTCTCATCAAGTATGTGACCGTGGATCCGACGACCGACCGTTTCAGCGGACACATCCAGGCGGGCGTCAGCAGCGTCTATAACGGCGCTGGCGCAGGATACAACGTCCGCGCGGCGGTGAACCTCCCGATCAGCGATGATCTCGCCTTGCGCGCAAGTGGATTCGCACGCCAGGAGCCAGGCTACATCGACGATTACGCGATCGGCGCCAGAGGCGTCAATCGGTTGGATGACAACGGCGGCCGGCTTTCCGCCTTGTGGACCCCGTGGGACGGCTTCTCCGTGAAACTCAGCGCCGTGATCCAGCATGAAACGCTGCATGGTTCGTCCAATGTAGAACCGGGTGTCGGCGATTTGCAGCAAGACGCGCTCGCGGGTACAGGATATTTCGATCAACGCGTGGAAATATACACCGCCGTTATCAAAGCGAAGCTCGGCCGGTTCGATTTTACGTCGGTGAGCGGCTATAACATCGATCAATACGAGGACGTCGTCGACTACACACCGTTCTTCGGCGGGCTCAATCAATCGGTGTTCGGCGAGAGCGGCTCGCCTCTCTACGAACACATCAAGACTTACAAGTTTACGCAGGAATTGCGACTCAGCACGTCTCTCGGTTCAAAGGCAGACTGGTTGCTTGGCGCGTTCTACAACCATGAAAATTCGCCCAATTCCCAGACTCTGCTCGCGACCAATGTCGGCACGGGCGCGGTCGCAGGCACTATGCTGTTCGATACGGCACCTCAAAAGTTCGAGGAGTACTCGGTCTTTACCGATCTGACCTATCACTTCACCGACCGCTTCGATGTGCAATTGGGCGGCCGCGAAAGCCAAAACAAGCAAAGCGCGAGCGTGGGTTATTACGGACCCTACGCCACACTCTTTCTAGGCGGTTCACCCACCGTTTATCCGACCGTTTATACGAAGGACGACTCCTTCACTTACCTCGTCACGCCAAGATTCAAAGTAACGACGGACATGATGGTGTATGCACGGCTCGCGTCCGGCTATCGGCCGGGCGGCCCGAACGTGAATGCCGCGGCCTTCGGCCTCCCATCATCGTATGGCGCGGACAAGACGAGCAACTACGAACTGGGGATTAAAGGCGATGCACTCAATCATGTGATCTCGTATGACGCCTCGCTTTATTACATCGACTGGAAAGACATTCAGCTAACTTTGTTTGATGCCAAAAACGGTCAGGGCTACTTCACCAATGCGTCAGGTGCCAAGAGTCAGGGCGTCGAACTATCACTGGAGGCGAGACCTTGGTCGGGCCTCACGATCGATGCGTGGGTGGCCTACGACAATGCCGAATTGACGCAGGCATTCCCTGCGACCAGCGAGGCATTCGGTGACGACGGAGCCAGGCTTCCGTTCAGCAGTCGTCTGTCCGGCCGTGTAGGCATCGAGGACCAATTCCCCATCGCGAGCAGCGTAACCGGTTTCGTGGGCGGCGCAGTCAGCTACGTGGGCGACCGCGAGGGCGTGTTTACCAGCACGGCTCAGCGGCAGTCGTTCCCCGGGTATGCGCGCACTGATTTGCGCGCCGGGGTCAAATATGATTCCTGGACCGTCAACCTCTACGCCAACAATGTCACCGACAGGCGCGGCGTGCTGAACGGCGGCCTGGGAAGCCTCTATCCCAATGAGTTCAACTACATCGTGCCGCGCACGATCGGGCTGTCCGTAGAAGACAAGTTTTGAGTGAAAGGCGGGGCGCGTCAACGCGGTCGAGGGCCATCGAGACACCGGCCCGCGGTGTGCGCACGCATTGTCGTAACCGGCATCTTGCTTGCCGCCATGACCGACGCGCGGCCGGCGCTGGACGCGGCTGAACCGCTCGCCCCGCCAACACCGACTGCAGCCAGCTCGGTGCGGCCGTTCTCGATGCCGCGCACGGAACAGTGGTCGATGGAATCTCGCGCGAATCGGGTTTTCGAGATTTCGCTGGCGTTGCCGAAAGCGCCGCCCCCTGCGCGAGGCTATCCCATCATCTACGCATTGGATGCTGGCACTTCCTTCGCAACCGTCGTCGAGACAGCACGCAATCAAGAAGTCTTGTTTGGGCCCGTGGTCGTTGTCGGCATCGGCTATCCCAGCGAGGCCGAAATTGCCAATCGGCTGTTCGATCTCACGCCCGCGACGGACCGGGCGACGTTGCCGGCACCGCCTCCCGGAGGGTGGGGAGCGATTGGCGGAGCGGATGCATTTCTGCGCTTCATCCAAGACGAGCTCAAACCTCGGATTGAAGCAAGAACCTCGGTGGATAAAAGCCATCAGGCCCTGTTCGGCCACTCCCTCGGCGGACTTTTCGTGCTGCACGCGCTGTTCACACGGCCCGATGCATTTGAGACCTATGTTGCCGGGAGCCCGTCGATCTGGTGGGGAAACCGTATGATCTTCAAGGAACTCGACGCATTCAAGCAAGCGCAGGCCGCGAGCCGGCATCAGCACCGACTGCTGGTGACCGCGGGGGGCCTCGAGACCGCCTTGAGTCCGGAGGAGCTGCGTGCGTCGCTCGCGATGAACCTGCCGAATCCCGCCTTCGAATTCCTCAAATTGAAGATGGTCGCCAACGCCCAAGAACTAGCAGGGCAGTTGCAGCCACTATCCACTCGTGGCCTGCAAGTGGCATTCACGATATTCGACGGCGAGACACACAATTCGGTCATACCGGCCTATGTAAGCCGCGGCGTACGTTTCACGCTCAGTGGATGGTCCCATCCGCAGGTCACCGGCCAGCAGCCTTGCGGAGTTGGCGACTGCGGCCAACACTGAGAAAGCCGAAAAGCCGGTTCCGTTGCACTAAGGGGCAACATCGTACAAGTCTGGCGTCCACGAGATGCCTAAATGACTGTCGGCAGGAACCGTTAAGAATGATGGGGTCAAATAGCGGTCCTCGAGCATTCACAAGCCAAAACAGCGGCGTTGCAGCCTCAGCATAGCGGCCCCAAGGTAAGATTGGTGTAAAAATAGGACTTTCACGCTGATGGTCCTCGATGTTGCGCCCTTTTTGGTGCGGCTTTGGTACATTCCCGGACCGAATCATTGTCGGGAAGCGGCGATATGGATGAGTCTCGCGGCGGGTCACGGATTGTCTACCCCAAGTTATTCGCGACGCTGGCGGAGGCCGATCTGGTCAGCCAATTCCGGTTGGCGCCGGAAGAGAGGGCGTGGGCGGGAACGGCGGCGCGGCGTGGCCCATCGATGGTTGTCTTGTTGACGCAGCTGAAGGTATTTCAGAGCATCGGTCACTTCCTGCCCCTCGCGCAGATACCTCCAACAGCCCTGTCTTACATTGCGAAACAACTTTCACTGGCGGCGCCCACAGACCTTTCGATCGACCCGCGCACGACGTATCGACAAAACAGTGCCATTCGCACTTACTTGGGTGTTACGCCGTGGGGTGCAAGCGCCCGAGCCGTCGCTTCGAAGGCCGTTGCCGTGGCGGCCGAGACGCGGCTCGATCCGGCGGAGCTGGTGAATGCTGCGATCGACGCACTTATTCGGGAGCGCTGCGAACTCCCCTCATTGTCGACACTGCTCAGGCTTGCGGGTAATGCCCACCGCCGAATCAATTCCACTCAATGGCAGCAAGTGCATGAGCGGCTGACCGCGCTGGACGAGCAGCGGTTGGACGAGCTGCTGATGCCGAGCGCGGAATCTCAGGATTCGCCATTCGCCGTGATGTGTCGTGGTGCCGGCAAGGCGACGCGCGATAACCTCAAGGAACTGATCGCGCACTATGAGTGGCTTCGATCCCTGCCAGATCCGGCACCGATGCTGACGTCAATATCGGAAGCGAAGATAGGCCAGTGGGCCAACGAGGCGCAGCGATTGAAGGCTCGGGAGCTGCGGGAATACGTGGCACCACGTCGATATGCTCTGGTACTGGCGGCGCTTCGCGAATCGCGCGGGCGTGTGCTGGATGACATGACCGCCATGCTGTTGAAGTTCTCCAAAAAAGTAGTGTGGATTAGTCAGCAGCGTCTGGCCGAAAGTCACGTCGAGGAGTCGACGGAGACCGGTACGCTGATCGCCGTTCTAGCCGAGATGCTCGGTTTCCTCGCCCAGGATGCGCCACCGGCAGCCAAGATCGAGCAGCTGGAAGCAACGATTATCGCGCACGGCGGACTGAGTGCGCTGCAGGGGGCCTGCAAAGAACGCACTGAGCATGAGCCAAATCACTGGCAGCCATTTGCCGATGAAGCGTTCTGTCCCTACCGCAGACAGTTGCTAGCGCTTGCTCGCACACTGCCGCTGAAAGCGGCGCGGCCATCGGAGAGGAACCTGATCAAATCCGTACGCTGCGTAGCCGATGAACCAAGCACGTGCGACTCCTACACCATTTGGGACCTGGATCGCGAGTTTCTGCCGCCTCGGTGGCGAGCGCTCACGGTCGACCCTGCCGATCGCGATCCCCGTACATTTAACCGCCGGTACCTGGAAGTGGCAACGATCTTGGAACTGGCGGAGAGCATCAATGGGGGTGCGATCCACGTCGATGGTTCATTGAGTTACGACGACTTTTGGGGTCGCTTGCCGAGTGAGGCCAACGATCCGGCCAAAATGGCCGCGTACGCTTCCGAGCGTGGTTGGGTCGCCGGCGCCAAGGAATTCACGAACCAGTTGCGCGAGCATCTACAAGGCGAAGCCGATCGACTGGATCTGGAAGTCGGATTGACGCGAACGGTTCAGTTGGACCGTCAGCGCCGCCCGATTGTGCCGCGAATCGCGGCAAGTCAGGTCCCCGCGTCCGTCGCCGAGGCGGTACGCTTGGTGATGGACGAAATGCCTGAGCGCTCGGTGCTCGAGGCCCTGGCAAACACGGCGCACTGGGTGGACTGGACGCGACATTTTGGGCTCCCATCGCGGATGAGTTCGGGAATTGCGAATCTTCGCGAGCGGTACCTGATCACGACCTTTGCCTTTGGGTGCGGGCTTGGAGCTACGCAGGCCGCCCGTCATTTCGGTGGTGCAGTACTGCCGGAGGAATTGAGCTTTGTCGATCGACGGCACATTGATATTGCCAATCTACGCGCTGGCTCCGCTGACTTGCAGAACCTTTTTCTCGGGTTTGATCTGACGAAGCTGTGGGGGAGGGGAGAGTCGGCTGCAGCGGACGGCACGCATTTCGAGACCTTTAGAAATAATCTGATGGCAGCGCGACACTTTCGCTACGGCAGGACGGGCGGAATCGCCTATCGGCACGTCTCCGACAATTACATTGCCCTGTTCAGCTGCTTCATTGGGTGTGGGATATACGAGGCGACCTACATTCTCGACATTCTTCAAAATACGCTCAGTGAAATTCACCCCACCCGACTCTATGCCGATTCGCATGGCCAGTCGGCCCACGTCTTCGCCCTGGCGTATCTGCTGGGCATAGAGCTCTTGCCACGCATCAGGGCCTGGAAGAGACTCAAGTTGTATCGTCCCAGCCGGAATTCCGAGTTTGAGGCGATCTCACACCTGTTTTCCGCCACCGTCGACTGGTCCCTAATTGAGCGTCAATATCCGGATTTCATTCGACTGGCTCTTGCCATCCATAGCGGTGAACTCGCGCCGTCAGCCGTGCTCACACGGATCAATAGCCAGAGCAGCCGTGACCCGTTCTCCCGTGCACTTCAAGAGCTAGGCCATGCGGTGCGGACACGATTCCTGTTGCGCTGGACCTGGGACGAGGAATTGCGCCATGCCGTTCACAAGGGCACGACAAAAGTTGAGCGTAACCACCAATTCTCGAAATTCCTGAATTTTGGCGGCGAAGGGGGTTTGAAGACGAACAATCCCGCGGATCAAGAAAAGGCGATCGTCTACAATGAACTCGTGGCCAATGCTGTGGCCGCACAAACGGTAAACGATCTAACGCATGCATTGAATAAGCTGCATGATCGAGGCATTAACATTGCAGCGGAGGATCTGGCGCATTTCAGTCCGTACCCGACGAGCAAGGTAAAACGCTTCGGCGACTATCCTGCGCAAGTGACTACCGATTCTCGGCCGATCCAGAAGCATTTGCCGGTGAGTTCGGTATCAATGGCCGCCTTTTGACTAGCACCTGTCGCACTTTGTAGCACATCTTACCTAACATAAGCTGTATTGGACGAATAAGTAATTGATTATTACGGTATTTATATCGGTATTGACGCCTCCACAGTTGTCCGCCTCTGGGGCGATCATTGCGGTGATGAGCCAATACCTTCGCACGCGTCGGAGAGCTGTCCGTCCATAAGTTCTTGTCCGCACCCCTAAGCCGACATCTCTAAATGGCCCTTACATATCGAACTTCGCATAATGTATATTATGTTAAATTACGAACTTGATGAGATTATTACGGGCGTCATCTTGTCGGTCCAGCGGGATTCCGGTAACCCCTCTCGAGATTTCAGTAACCATTTGGGCCTAAATGCGACCTTTCGGTAAAAGGTCACGCCACAATGAGATACTCGAAGCCTTGCCAACGCCCGACGATTTTCGTGGAATAATCGGCCGGCGTGACCACGGGCCGAGGACTAATCAGATGATCAACCGCAGTAATCGGGCCGCGGATCGTGCCCGTTGGTTGAGGCAATTCCATCGACGCCAAATCCGGTCCTTGTCACAATTGCCTTCAATTGGGGCGGCGATATGTGTCGCTCGTCATACCGGACGGTCACTTCGCCTGAAGCCAGTGAAATCTGCACATCCTCGACGCCGGTCACTTCCTTCAGCGCGCGCGAGAGCTTAATTGGGCAGCCGCCGCATAGCATTCCCGTCACGGTCATGGTTTCCGTTTGCATAGTGGTCTCCTGCTTGCAACTGGGCGCGAGACGCGCCTCCACTCGACCGACCAGTCGGCCGCGCAGACCAGACGTCTCGCAGCGCAGCAGTGACTTCGGATTTGCTGCGGAAGCGTACCCTGCCTCCTTTATACGCGCCTTTCAAACCCGTTGCCGAATGAGAAATCGGCATAAACGGACTGAGGCATGCAATGCCCGCGATCGAAAGCGGGGTCGCCGATGCGCTACTGGACAACTCGTTGATTGACGGAAGCTCCTGAAGTCGGCACGCGAGTCACGCAATCGCGGTAGCCGCCGCTTATGTAATTCGCTGACAGCATGGAGCTGAAACGTCCATGACGTTCATGCTTGTTGTGCGCCGCGCCGCATCTAGAGGGCGCTGTCGATGATCGCAGGCGACACCTACGGCATGGTACGGAATTCAGGATTCTGCAATTTCACTTCACGTGCCCAATATCCGGGTCTCCCGTAATGATCATAAATACGCGCTTCCTCGTCGCGCCCGATGCGACTCTCAGGCGCATAAGGTGGGCAACCCTTCACTGCATCGCGAGTGAGACTCACCGACACTTTCCTGTCTTCCCAGCTGACACTTGCGATCCACTGCGGCGCGATCAGCACCTGGTGGCCGACCCACCAGTTGCTGGTGTTCACAATGAGATATCGAATCGTCCAACTCTGATCGTCCAGGAGAAACCCGTCCACGTGACCGATATCGCCGTCGCTGGCATGAACATGATACTGAATGACGGCGTTACAACTCCGCAGGTGGGGATCCTCGTGCTGCCGCCGCAGTTTTTCAGCCTCCGTTACGATCTGCTCATTCGCTCCTTGCGCTCGAAGATGCTGCTCCACCTCGGACCTACCGTGGGTCGAATTGGCTAACATCATCCCGGGATACGCACCGCCGCCCCAAGGCCCGGAACCGCCCCAGTAGGGCGGATAACCGTAATATGCCATATAACGAATCTCGTGTTGACGAGACACCGGTTTATCAGAATCGATGTTCGGGCTATTCCTCACCTGCTCTTGCGTGATCGCTACCGGAAAGCTCTTATCGGACCAGTTCGGCTGATTGATCGCGATGGGTGATATCAATACACGTCGACTTGAAAGCCATTTGCCCGTTTCTACAACAAGATAGCGGACGACCCACGCCTCGTCGTCGAAGTAGAAATCCTTGACATGGCCGATAATCCCGTCGATCGCGTTAATCGTGTAATCTTCCAAATCCTTCGTACGATGTAGCACGTAGCTCTCCTTATGAAGCCGCTCGACCTCTACGAACACTGCACCCGGATACCTGCCGAGGTCTGTTCGCTACCCCACCCCGCGACGAGTCCGGCTTGCTCGTAGTGTCGCAGATCTTTGCCTGCATGACCCACTCGCGCAGGAAGACGCTGGCGTGCGAGTAGGCGAAGCCGGGGCGCTGTTCTGCTACCAGGCGAAGAAGTAAACCGGGCCTTTGCCGCCGCACTCGGCGGGCTTGACACATTGGTGTTCGCGGGTAGGCGCGTGAGTCGGCTGTTGCTGTCAGGAAAGGACCATTGTCGGTTGCACCCGCCAAACGGATTAACCAGCAGGGTGATAGTCCCCTAGTTGGGTATCGAAGCGCTTATTTGAATAGGAACGGTACCCGTGGGAGTCCACCAGCGTAGATGAACACCAGCGCGAGCAGTCCAAAGCCCGCGAGCGTGATCAGCCAGATAAAATGCTGTTTAGTCATGATGCCTCTTCCGCGTCAACCAATATCCCCATAATCATCGGCGCAAATGCAACAGTGATCGAACCCGCGCCCTTAGCGCACTCCGCTCGACAACGCTTCGAATCCGGAGATCACGTCGAAGAGCTCTTCGTCGATACCGCTCTGGCGCAACTGGTGGAAGCTGCCGTTAAACTGTTCCAGTAGGTCATTGATGTTCTTGTCGGCGCGTTGCATTGCCGCGAGCCGGCTCGCATTCTCGCAGGCGAGCGATTCGGCGCAGGCGCGGAAGAGCGAGATGAATAAATATTCGCGGACCAGCGCGCGCATAGTCCCGATGCCACGGCCCATGAC
>Ga0187875_10004050_pt1 | contig 10180 bp, 8 predicted proteins | sample June2016WEW_17_1_2_FD_132978 | JGI IMG/M metagenome (GOLD analysis project Ga0187875, IMG submission 132978) | Peatland microbial communities from SPRUCE experiment site at the Marcell Experimental Forest, Minnesota, USA - June2016WEW_17_10 | ecosystem: Environmental > Terrestrial > Soil >... | reverse complement strand
ATGCGCTGACCTCATTGCCGTCGCGCAACAGCTTCCGGCCGCGGCTAAGGCGGCTCATCACGGTTCCTTTGGGCACGTCCAGCATTCCGGCGATTTCCTTGTAGGAAAACTCTTCGACATCCGACAGCAGAACGGCGGCGCGGTAATCGGCCGGCAAACGATCCAGCTTTCCGGCCTGTTCAAGGCGCTCCGGAACGGGGGCCGCCGAGACCGCGGTTTGCTCCAGGATTTCTTCGCTCTCCCGCACCCGTCGCAGGTTGAACCAACTGCGGCGGTGGTGGTGAATGGTGTTGACTTCCAGGCCTGCAAAATAGGTTTCCTGCACCACGTCCTCGGCTTTCGCGTTGTCACCCAGCAGCCGGACCGCCGTCCGGAACAACTCGCGCAGGTGCGGCAAGGCTACCGTTTCGAATTCGCCTGTTTGCGGGAGCTTTGAAAACAATACTCCTTATAGTGGCATAAGGCACCTAACGGGTTTGGGGAAACCGCTCCCTTACGGTCGCGGCTCGGTAATAGTCGCGTTGATTTGGCGAGGCCCGACTGAGCCGCGACCGTCAGAGCGGTTTCTGTCAATTAAGGGCTGCGCTATGCTGTGGGGGTCGCGTACGTCATGCGCGGCGTTTATACTTGGCAAAAGGCCTGACCGATGATCGAGGCTGGAGCGGGAGAGATGAACGGGGAACGGGCCGGAGTGCCTGGACTGCTGCGCGCGTACCTGGAAGCAACTGACGCGCGGCACGCTGAAGCCGCGCTTGGCGAACTGGTGGCCTCCCAGGCCGAGCCGCTGATCGGCGCCATCGTGCGCTCGAAACTCGGACGGCACGGCGCGGCCAATCCCGCCGACTTCGAAGACGTTTGCTCGGACGCCACCGTGGCGCTGATCGCCCGGCTGGAGGACTTTCGGAACTCGCCCGAGGGTGAGCCTTTGGCGGATTTCCGGGCGTTCGTGGCGGTGATCGCCTATCGGGCCTGCAGCGCCCATTTCCGGCAGGTTCGTCCCGCCTTTTACCGGCATCGTAACCGGTTGCGCTATCTGCTAGAGAGCCAGCCTGAGCTGGCCATTTGGGAAGACTCCGATGGCGGATGGCTGTGCGGCTTCGCCCGCTGGCGGCCGGTAGCCAGCCGGCCGGCGCTCGCCCCGGCGCTTCTCGATGACATCGACCCTTGCGGCTTGCCGGCTTCCGGAAATCCAGCGTCCGTGGTGGCGGAGGCATTCCGGCGCGCCGGGGGACCGGTCCCGTTCGACGCGCTGGCGCGAGGGATGGCCAAGCTATGGAACATTCGGGATGACCCGGCGCCGCCCCTGGCGGAGTCTCTGCCCCTGGCGAGCCGGTCTCCTTCGGTGGAAACCGAAATGGAGCGGCGCCAATGGCTCGAGCGGCTATGGCAAGAAATCGGCGAACTGCCTCCGCGGCAACGGGCCGCCTTGCTGCTGAGTTTGCGCGATGCCAATGGCGAATCGGCGACCACGCTTTTCGCGGTTACCCGGGTAGCGGGTCTCGAGCGCATCGCGGCGGCGCTGGACATTAACGTGGAGGAGTTTGCCGGGATCTGGAACGAGCTTCCCTGGAGCGATCTGCAAATCGCCACCCGCCTGGACCTCACGCGCCAGCAGGTCATCAACCTGCGCAAGTGCGCTCGCGAACGGCTGTCCCGAAGGATTCTGGGTGAGCACGGAAATTTGCGCGGAGCCTGGTAACCTTCGTACGTTTTCAACCACTTTATACTTATAGCCTTGAACCAACATCTGAGCGACGAGGATCTGCAATCCTTCATTAAGAGGACCGCGGCGCCGCCTTCGCTGGTCCGGATTGACCGGCATCTGTCCGCTTGTGATGAGTGCCGCCGGCGCCTGGAATCCCTTTCCGGCGCCGATGCACGGTACCAGAGCCTGCGGCATGCGCTGGAGCAAGATGCGCCCAGCGATCATCTTTCCTATGAGGAAGTCCGCGCGTCGGCCGAAGGGCGTCCTTCGTCGGCGGCTGCACGTCATCTGGACGCCTGCCGCGCCTGCACGGCCGAAGCCGACGATCTGCGGGCATGCATTGCCGGGCAGCCGCTCCAGCCGGCAGCAGCGCCCGCATCGCCTCGGCGCGTCTGGCGTTGGGCCATTGCGGCGGCCGTGGCGATCGCGCTCATTCCCCTGGCGTGGCGAATCTCGCGGCGGGCGGGCCAAGAACAGTACGCCATCGTTTTGCGCGACGCCGGCGGGTTGGTGGCCCTGGATTCCGCCGGAGAACTGCACACCCCCAGCAAGTTTCCGCAGGCATACGCAGCCGCTTTGAAGAGCGCCCTCGAAACCCGGCGCCTGGCCGTTCCGGAACAATGGCGCCAATCCGGCGCGGCGCCGGAGGTCTTACTGGGCGCTCGGGAGCGATCGTCCCGATTCGCTCTGCTCCATCCGGCGGGCGAAGCCACGCTCACCAGCCAGCCGCGATTTGCCTGGGAGCCGCTACAAGGCGCCGATGGATACCGCGTCACCGTCTACGACCGGAGCTTCCGCAAGGTCCTGGAGAGCCCCGGTATTTCCGCGACCGAGTGGACGCCTCCGGAAGGACTCGCGGCCGGCCAGACCTATACCTGGGTGGTGACGGCGCGCGTGGGCGGGCGCGCAATCCGCGCTCCGGTGCCGCCGGCAGCGGAAGCCAGATTCACGGTGCTCCTGTCCGAAGATGCCGCCCGCCTGGAGCAAGCTCGCAGCCGCTATCCGGACGCGCATCTGATGCTGGCGGCCCTGTTTGCACAAGCCGGAGCGCTCACCGAGACGCGCCAGGAGTTGGATGCTCTGGCGCGTGCGAATCCGGGATCCGCGCTGGTGCGCGAGATCGCATCGTCGCCGCCGGCGCCGCGGGCTCACGAACCTTCGCCCAGCAGTACGAAGCCCGCCCAATAGAACGGATGATGGAACCGCTCGGTCGCAAGCAGGTTAAGAGCCGCGCGCCGGAGAGCCTCGGCTTGGCCCGCGCCTTTCAATAATTCAGAGTGAAAGGCCACCATCAGCTTCGAGGTGCTGGCGGATTCGACGCGCCATTGGCTGGCGACCGACGCCCGCGCGCCCGCCGCCAAAAAGGCCCAGCTCAGGCCGATGGATCCCTCCCCATTCTCGAAGCGGCCGCGCGCAGTTTCGCAGCCGGACAGCACCACCAGCGCTGCCTTCAGATCCAGATCGCGCACATCCCCGGCTTCCAGCCAGCCCTGCTGGGCCGGCCCGGATGCGGGTGCGGCCAGGATGATATGCGAACCCATGGGGTTGCGGTCGTCGAAGATTCCGTGCGCGGCCAGATGCAGCACGTCGAAGGCGCCGGCCTTGGAAAGGAATACTTCGCGGGTCGCGGCCGCTCCGCGCCACAGACTGCTCTTCGCGGCGCCATACAACGCGGCCACGGCGTCCGCCTCTCGTCCGGCTTCGGGAGCATCCTGGGCGGGATTGCCGAGCACCAGCAGCGTGCGCGACGTCGCGGTAGCGCCACGCCGCGCGTGGAGAAGGGCATCCAGCACCGAGAGCGAGGGAGCGTAGGCGATGGCGGCATCCTCCAATAGAAAACGACCGGCTGGATTCTGCAGAGCCTGAAACGGCATGTGCCAGAGCTCGCCATCCGGCACGACGATCAGCGCCGTCTTACCGGCCAGTTCTTTGCGCGCCGGCTCCAACAGCCAGCCATCGAGCTTGCGCGCGGTATCCGCGAAACCTGGATCGCGGGTGGCGATCTGTTCCCGAAAACGAGCGGCTTCAACCTTCAGGGTCTTGGCGGAGACTGGGATCGCGTGCACGCGCAGAATAGGACCGGCCGCGCCGCGCACGATAGCGAACAGGTAGGTGCGGACGGGGGTCACCACATATTCGAGCAACGCGGTGGTGCGATTGGGCAGCAACGGCCCGATCCGATCAAGCGGAATCGGCTGGACGTCTCCGCGCGCCACCTGAAGTTCCGGATGCGCCGCATACAGAGCCGACCGGAAGGCGGACAAATCCAGGCGGGCTTTGTCGATGCTGTTGTCCAGTTCGCGGGAGCCCGCGCGCTCCCGCTGCGCGTGCAAGGCCGCCAGGCGGCCGCGCAGCCTGGCCTCGTCAGCGCGTTCGGCGGCGCTCATCACGCGATCCAATGGAGGATGACCGCCGCGCAACAAATCCAGCAACACCCGGCCCTTGGCCTGCTCCGCCAAACGCAATGCGGATTCCGTGCGCCCCTCTTCCATTTCCAGCGTCAGCAGTTCCCGGTAGACCTCAGTGCGGCCGGCCAGGTATAACTCGCGTTCGGATTCGCCGCCGCCCACCCGGTCGCGCATCTCCTCCAGTGCCGCGACTGCCTCAGCCAAAGGCGCACGCGCTTCGGCGCTGCGGCCCATGGCCCGATAGGCCTGTCCTAGCCGCAAAGAGGCTTCCATGAGTTCGGCTGTTCCGGAAATCTCGCGCGCCAGATCCCGGGCGCGCAAGGCGGCCGCCGCTGCCTCGCTGTATTCGCGCCGCGCACGGCGCGCCCGCGCGACCACGGTGAGGGCGTCGGCTTCGGGCAGCCGCTCTCCGGTTTCCGCAAAAATCGCCCGGCTTTCCTCCAACCGCGCCAAGGCGCTCTGATAGCGGCCTTGTTCGAATTCGAGGCGTCCGAACACCTTCAAGGTCTGCGCGACGCGTGACTTTTGGCCGGTCTCCCGGGCCAGCTTCAGGGCATGTTCCAGGGTCTCCCGCGCTTGGGCCCGCCTGCCGGCCAGGTCGTAGTCATCGCCCAGGTTGATCAGGGAAGAGACGACTTCGTCCTTCTTCCCCAGCGATTCCTTGATTTTCAGACTGCGCAAAGTGTACTCGGCCGCCAGCGAGTAGTCGCCTTGGCCGTGGTATACGGTGCCGATGTTGTTCAGCACGAACGCCTCGCCGAGTTTCTCGCCCTTTTGTTCCGCGATGGTCAGTCCCTCTTGAAAGGCCGTCAAGGCCTGCCGGTAATCCCCCAGATCCTTATACAAGTTGCCCATTCCGTTGAGCACGCGCGCGATTCGCACTGCGTCTTTGATTTCCCGCGCCATCGCGAGGGACTGCTGCGCGTCGTCCAACGCGCCATCCAGGTCCGCGAGGTGATAGCGCGCCACCGAACGACTAGCCAAGACGCCCTGGATCAGGGTAGGCGGGCTGCCGGCCTGCCGGTATAGGTCGAGAGCGTGCCCCAGGCTTTCGGCGGCCGCGGCATAGTCGGCCTGGGAGCTCCAGACATGGGCCAGTTGCCCATAAGTGGAGGCCTCCATCTCCCGAAACCCGCCCCGCTGGGCCGCGGCAATCGCAATTTGCAGAATCCGCACGGACTGGACCGGATCGCGCTCTGCGGCGCCCAGGTCTCTCAGCGCCTGCACCAGGCCCGCTGTGATCTGCGCATTCTCCGGCATGCCGTTCCCGGCCACTTGCAGGGCGAGCGAGCGCTCCGTCTCGGTAGGCTTGACCTGCGCAAACAGAAGGGACCCGCACCCCAACACCAGGACCAGCGCGGAGTTCACCTTGCACCTCATTTGGTGGGTATCGTATCACAACGTGAGGATGCCGGTAATATCTGCGCCAAATCCGCTACATCTCTTCCAGAAGGCGCTCAGAGTCGTGAAGAACTCGACGCTAGGAGAGGAGATCCAGAAGTGAACAACGTCATACGACGCAACCGTTTCAGGCCCGTGCTGGAGATGCTCTGCATCTGCGCAGTGGCCTCGACCGTACCATACAGACTGTGGGCGCAGGCCGCGACAACCTGTCCCGCCTATAGCGCGCCCGGGCCGAACCTGGCGCTAAGCCCGGATTTCGAAACCGAGGGACCTTGCGGAGCCTCGACGCATTGGGCCATGGGAACCGGGAACTGCGGCGTGAACTCGGCCGCGCAGAATTGGACCATCCACAGCAGCAACAGCGGGGCCGCGATCAATACCTATTGGGTGACATCGACTCTACCGATCGGCGGGCTGCAGAAGATGCTCCACATCGTTTCCAAAGGCAATGAATCGGGCGTCTGGCAGACTTTGCCCACGGGCTTGACCACGGTGATGGTATCGGCGTGGGTCTACGTCAAAACGGGTCATGTCGTATTGCAAGCTACGGCCGGCACCACGGGGCCCAGTGCCTGGAACGACAAATACAACGAGTGGGAGGAACTGCGGGTCTGCACCAACGGAACGGTCCCGGTGGATACCATTCTCATCTGGAACGAAGATCCAACAGGAGCCGAGTTCCTGGTCGACCGTGTGGAAGCGAGGGTGATCTCAGAGTGAGTGGCACGCATGCATTCGAGGAGACTATTTATGAACATGAGAATACGAAGTTCGATTCCGGCCCAACTGATAGTTGCGGCCTCCGTGATCCTGCTGTTGGCGGCGGGCGCCAGGATACTGAAAGGCTTCAATCCGCAACCCGATCCGCCGGGAGTCTGGGGCATGATCGGCATCACGCCATCCGACACCATGCGGCTGAACATCGTGAACATGGAGTTTGGGGGCGTTCCGCCGGGCCCCTGTAACGTGACCCTGAAGTTCTTGAACGGCAGTGGCGTCGTTTTGAAGCAGCAGGCGATTTCCGTGAAGCCGACCGAAGCGGCTTCTCTCGACCTGACGGGCCTTGAGGCGGGAGGCGGCTTCCGCACGGAGGTGCACCCGGTACTGGCTGTACCGTCGAACGAGCCCACAGGATGCAGCGCTGTGGGCAGCGTGGAGGTGTTCAATACGAATTCCGGGGAAACCAGCCTTTTTGCCCATCCTTTGTTCATCACCCTGCCGCCCGCGGCTGCCGCTCAGTGAGGGTTCGGAGAACACCATCATGAATCCACTAAGAAAACTTCGCGCGCGTTTGCTTACAACCAACAGGGCCGCTGGGTTGGCCCTGTTTGTATCCATGGCGGCGTCCGCCACCGCTGCGGCCCGTCCGCAACTTACTATCGTCCAACTGACCTCCAATCCCAATTGCAACGGGGGAGGCGAGTATTACCCATCCATTGACGGCGGCGGCCAGAGGATCGCATTCACGTCGTGGTGCGACTTAGTACCAGGCGGCAACACCGACCAGAACTCGGAATTGTTCGCGATGAACGCGGACGGGACGGGTTTGACGCAACTCACCTTTACCACAGGCGGCACCGGGATCTCCGAACCCGCCATCTCTTACAACGGGCAAAAAGTGGTCTTTGCTTCGGATCGTGACCTGGTACCGGGAAGCAATGCGGACTTCAACTCCGAGATTTTTGTGGTGAACATCGATGGATCCGGTCTGGCACAGCTCACCCACAGCACGGGCGGCGACCCTAATAACTTCGGGGGCAACACTCACCCCCGCCTGGATCCGAAGGGACGGCTGGTCACCTTTTCGTCGGACCGCGACTTGTTGCCCGGGTCCAACAGCGACGGGAATCACGAGTTGTTTGTAGTCGGTATCAACGGCACGGGATTAGCGCAGCTCACCCACACGACGGGCGGTTACGGCGTATTCGATCCGGGCGGCCTGGACTCCACCGGCACCAAGGTGATTTTCGATTCGGATCGTGACATGGTGCCCGGCGGGAACACCGATGGAAACTACGAGATCTTTATGATGAACGTCAATGGTACTGGCTTGACGCAGCTTACCCACACGACCGGCGGCAGTGGGTGCCTTGGCCCGGTGTGGACCCCTAACACGGAGACGGTCACCTTCTGGTCGGACCGCGATCTGGTAGGGAACAACGCCGACGCCGACTATGAGGTATTCCGCATGAACATCGACGGCACCGGACTCGTCCAGGTGACCGCTGGTACCGGCGGGTTTGGATCTGCGCCATGGGGCATCACCGCGGACGGAAAGAGCATCACGGTGGAGTCGGACCGCGATCTTGTGCCGGGAAGCAACGCCGCCTTTAATGGCGAAATCTACCTGATTAAGCTTCGGCCATGAGTGGCCGGGAAGAACGTCTTACTACGGAGAAAATCGCATGAACGACAATCGAAGAACGTACACAAGCAGATGGCATCGGAGCTGGCTGGGAAAGGCGTCCGCAGCCATGATTCTGGGATGCATGGCGGCCTCGATTGCCGCCGCGCAGCCCGAACTGACACTAGTGCACACCGCCACGGCCGGAGCCCTGAGCCAGGTGTCCGTCGCCAACTTGAAGAACAATTGGGTGGTGACGGCGGTGCGCAACGGCTCGGGCAACCTTGAGGTCATCGTGTGGCATGAGACCTCCACGGCGCTCGTCCGCACAAGCTCTAAGACCGCCGGCGCCGCGAGCGCCGTAGCGGTCGCCGCCCTGAATTCGAGCCACGTGGTTACGGCCGTGATTAATGGGTCCGGCTTGCTGGAGCTGATCGCATGGTCGGTGAATTCGAGCGGAACGATCGCGCGGGAAGGCGACATTATCGATGTACCGGTCACGGCAGTGGATATTGTTGGGCTGGACTCCAGCCGAATGGCCACGGTAGCGCGCGACAGCAACAGCTACGTGAATGTCAGCTCCTGGGCGGTGGACGGCAGCGGCAATATAACGCAGGAGTTTACCACCACCGTGACCAGCGCCGGCACCAAGGCTGCCATCGCTAAGCTAAGCAGCACACAGTTTGTGACCGCGGGCATCCGAAGTGGCGGCGATCTGCAACTCTTCTCCTGGTCGGTGAACTCCACTGGGCAGATTTTCTCGCAGCAGGTGGCGACGGCGGGCGTCGTGAGCCAGGTGGACATTACCCCGTGGCCTTCCACGGGCGAGGTGGCGACTGTGGTTCGGGATAGCGCGGGCAAGATCCAGGTCACTCCCTGGATCGTGGATTCCAGCGGTGGATTCACGGCGCTGCCTGCAGCGACCGCAGGCAAGGCAAGTAATGTTGCGGCCACGACTATCGGGACCCAGATCTTTACGGCGTCGGAGGACGGCTCCGGGAAGCTGGCCGCGGGCGTCTGGGGAAATGCGACAACGTTCGTGCAACTCGTTTCCCGCGAATCGGACGCCGCGACCGCCGTGGCCGCCGCACCGCTCACAACGGGGCCCTACAGCGTCACCGCCACGCGCAACAGCGCCGGCGATCTCGAAGTCGACGTGTGGTACTACTTTGTGATCGGCTGATGTTCGGCGCTCGACCCGCGCGGCGCCGGTTCTGGTAAACTGAAAGGGTCGCTGCGGCGGTTTTAGCTCAGTTGGTAGAGCGTCGGATTGTGGTTCCGAAAGTCGTGGGTTCGAATCCCACAAGCCGCCCCACCAGACTCAAATGCAGCCTGCCTGCTATGGCTTGGGCGGGTATTTCTTCAACGACTTCCCCACCATATCGTCGATCTTGCCCTCGACCTTCATGGCATCGCTCTTTTCCACGGTAGCAATGGCGCGCCAGACTAGCGAATGCGTGGTGGGGTCGCGCAGATCGATGACCAGGGTGCCCTCGGCGTACGGCACCCGCACGATACGGGTGCCCCAGCCGCGCCATCCGGCGGGATAAGCCTCGGCTTTCATCTCGCGGGCCGCGCCGAACGTGTATCGCACGTTGAGGTCGGATGGCCCCGGCTCGGCCACCGGGGTCAAGCCCCTGGCGGTGAGATCGCGCGCGATGTCGGCTTCTATGCGCTTCTTGACCAGTTCGCTGTTCAGTGCAGGGTTGCGGCTGTTTAACTGGCCATCGCGGATGGCGAAAGTCCGGTACTTGGGGAAACTGGCGGCCGGGTCGAACTCGATCGACACTTTCTGCGCAAATGCGCCTGCGGTGGCGAGCAGGGCTACAAGAAGGATTCTCATATCTGAAACTCTACCATGAACATGCAACACACAGGCCGGCTGTGTGTGTGTTCCATTACAGTGGAGGCTTCTGCGCATCGAGTTCCCTGTCGATCCAGGCCAGGTAGGCAGTGAGGAAGCGGTAAGAAGCGTAGTAATCGTCCCCGTGAATCGCGTGGAACGTGTCTTGATTACTGTGCAGGATTCCCATCGTCTGCTGCGTCACCGAATGAAACGTGATGCTGCGAATGTGCAGCCCGGCGAATGACTCGGCGTCGCTCTCACCGAACTGATCCACGTTGACGGCTTGAAGCGGCAGCTTGGTGGCACCGGCCACGCGGCCAGCCATCTTCGCCAGCTCGGGATCGGCATGACTGAGCCAGACGGCGGTAGGTGAGAGTCCGAGGGAGTCCATATTCACCAGCGCGGTGATCCTGGCTCTCTCGCCGGGCGTGAGTCCTTTGGCGTAGACCGCGATCCGGTCAAGCCTTCCTCTT
>Ga0187875_10004047_pt1 | contig 10182 bp, 10 predicted proteins | sample June2016WEW_17_1_2_FD_132978 | JGI IMG/M metagenome (GOLD analysis project Ga0187875, IMG submission 132978) | Peatland microbial communities from SPRUCE experiment site at the Marcell Experimental Forest, Minnesota, USA - June2016WEW_17_10 | ecosystem: Environmental > Terrestrial > Soil >... | reverse complement strand
TACGGATGATTTTGATCTCGCAGCTTCTTTTTTCCGTGCCTTTATTTGCCACCAAGCCAATCGCGTATTTGTAAGTGCTTAGCGCTCCCGTAGCTCAGATGGATAGAGCGTCGGTTTCCTAAAGCACGGCGCGTATGTTTGTAAAAGTGTAGGAAATGCCTATAAATAAAGGGCGAAACGCACCTCGCAGCACTCACGTCACTTTTGCCAATTCGTGCACGGAAATGCACCTTTTAGAAAGTTTTTTGCCACGAATTTGCCACGACTCATACCGCTACAACTCTTCACTGCCGGGGAGATCGCGCCTCTGGCGGCTTCTGGCGAAGGGTGGCGCGCATCGTAGCGGCTCTGGTGATCCTGCCGAAGTGGGCTGTCGTTGGCAACAATGCGCGGGCGGTGGGTGGCTACGGTGTGGCCGGCTCAGGGCGCGATGCGTTGCATCCGGTGTTTGCGCGTTGGCAGTTCACTACCGGTGGCCGACACCGGCGTGGTGATCATTCCGGTCTCTGCTGACTGACGGCGCGGTTTCGGCTCACCGATGGGCGCAACACGGTAGCGGTCAATCGCTGTTTGAATGTCCGCAACGGAGAAGAGTATCGTGCGACCAACACGGCGAAAGCCGATGACGCGGGCGGACTGCCAGGCTGACAGGGTGCGCCTCGAAACGCCGATGGCGCGTGCAGCTTCATCGGGCCTGAGATATAGGCGCGGCAGCGGCGTTCCCGCCTCTCTTTCCCCGATTGTTGCCAGTCCATTCATGCCATTACACGTGCTCTTGCCTGTAGGATCACAGTTCTGTCTGAATCGCGTCCGTGAGAGTACCACGCATGATATGGAAATCCCGGATGCCAAGAATCTCGGGCTTTGCAGGGAGTATCCCCAAGTTTATATGATTGGCTATGGTTGCAGAAAAATCTTCATTTTGTGGTTGACAGGTTTTGGGGACGATCACGGGCCAACCCGACGGTGAAATGCTCCAGCGTGAAGTGCTAAAAGCCAGGCCGCAGGCGGAGCAAACGCAGTCACGGTGGAGCCACGAAGTGGACGACCTTGACGGCGTGAAGCGAGCCGTACAATCAAAAGGCCACGCACGCACTGTCGATGACTGATGGAGCGGCATCACGCGACCACAGATACCACACGACCTCACCGTTACGGTCGCTGTCGTCCGCCCATGCCGACCAACAGCGCGTTACTCGACATACAACAACCAGCACAGTGTCTCGCCCATACGGACTACTAGCTAAACCTGCCCCTCCGATTTCGGAATGACAAAAATAATCGGCGTGATGCCGAACCCGGCGAAAAAGAGCACCCACGAAATCGCAGGGGAGTCAAAGAACCGGGCAGAGAATGACATCCCATAGTAGTCAGTTTGCACCCGGATTTCCCAGCCGTTGTTTTCGACCACAAGAGCATCCTGTGTTCGCAACTGTTTTCCCCAATCGATTGTCCACCCTCCGATGTACAGCAACACAACGGTGATGATGATTTGCCCGATTACGACTTCTGGACGGGGACTTTTGGCTTCGGTAGACATACCTGACGACCGAGTTTATGAAACACTTGAGAGGTTAATCAAATTTCCGTTCTATAGAAGCAGGTACGCGAGTAATTATCAAATGTTTGTCACTGGTAATTTCAATCTTAAAACCCACAGGGCTCGTATAGAAATAAAAGGGGTCGCCGGAGGGCAGGAAGTCCTTTTGAAAACCAGAGAGGTGGTAGTTGTCAACCATTGCTTGGACAAAATCCTCGGTGGACATATCAGCCGCGTTGAAAAGTGGGCCAACAATCCTGGGCGATAGAACAATCAGTGAAACACGCCTGTCGGAACCTCCCGATATGTTGAAGTCACTCCTGTCAACCGGCCCCAGAATGTTATCGCCATAGTCAAACGGACCAAGGTAGAGACTACCAGGAGAATTGCCATAAGACGGTCCTACCCTCCAGGTGGAATTCGACGCATCGGAGTACACAAACGCGTTTGTAAAAAAATACCATGATTCTGTCACCAAATTGTAGCGATTGGTAACAATGCGCGAGGGAAGAGCACTCAGTGCCTGCAATGCCGCCACCTGATCGTCCCTAACCACGTCGTAATAACCCTCTTCGCTGATGAATATGCTACGGTACTTGCTGTTAATCAGAGTTGCCGCCTCTTCGATTGGCATTCCGATATAAAAGCCTTTGATATGGAGAGGCTCATTCGTTTTCTCTGCCGCCACTGCGTCCACGTTCGGCTTGGCGACCAGAGAGGGCTGGGGACGTTCCGGTTGTGATGTCACGGCGGCCCAGGCTTCCACTTGTGGAGGTTCAGATTGCGGTTTCAAAGCGGTAGGAGCTTCTTCCTTCGGGCGGTTGCATCCGCTGAGAAGCAGGCAAGCGACCAAGGCATTCAAGAACAGGCTTTGTGTTCCAACGCAAAAACGCTGTCGGCTCATATCTCCTTACGTTAATTAGGCTTTGCCCTTCCGTCTGTACCCAGTTCCTCGCGGATTACCCGCTGGCACTCCTCAATTAGCTGATTTTCATCCCAAGCATGGCGAATATAGACTCGACGAATCCGACAGCTCCGATTCGCCAATACAAGCTTTGAGTTGATCGTCTCTTCCAGTACTTCGAGCTGTTGTGGCTTCTGTGAGTTCGGTTTGCCGGAGACAGTAGTAGCGTACAACATCACACAATCCTCGATTTCGTAAGCATCACTTGAAGAGTGCTTCGAAGTTGGTACATATATATCCGCCACCAAGGCCGCACCTACGGCACCAAGAATGTGCGCTGGGTTGGCGTCAGGATCGATCTCAATGATGAGCCGAACGGTTTTAGCTGACTCGTCAACTGCGGCAACGTCCACTTGTTTTATCTGCTTACGCCGGCCCTGCTTCGGTAGCTTCTCCCGAATATACAGAGGCGCATGCTGCCTCTTTTCACCTACATGGTCCTGTAATATGGCAAGCAGGGGCTTGTGAAATTCGTCTCCCAGCCAGCGTGCTAGGGCGTCGATTATCATCTCCTGCTTCATTTCGGCCTCCACACTCTCGCAAGCTTAAGATTGTTAGCGGATCATTCGCGCACAATGATGCAAAGTCGAGCCATTTCTAGCCCCGCAAAGGGCATCTACCCCCAGCGTCCTTTTTTGGCCTCGACAGCCCAAACCCACAGCAGAGCTTCCCCGTTTGCTTCCACTCCGCCGCAGACAATCGAAGCATACGTTCGCCCGTCCTACCGAAACATCCCCTCCTTCACCATGGCCCACGCCGCACTCCGACATTTCACCCACTCATGCGGTGACTGTTTGGCCGGCAACTGCCGGTCGCTGCTGGCTGTCGGTGGTGAGCAGCCCGCAGCCACGGACAGCAACGTGCAATCGGTACGCCTTGCCAGCGCCGCAGACGCGGCGGGCGGAACGCGACATGAGCGTCCGCCGCGCTGGGTCTGCGAGCATTCGACCGTCGGGTGTGCGACCAAAATTCCAATGCGGATGCGTTCGTCACTCCGGCGGTGAGACATTCGCTGACTCGTGCGGTCACGCGACATCCTACCGGCATCCGAGCGGTGTCCGCCCGTCAGTCTCCAATGCGGCCAGGCGTAGTCCACCACGCGACCAGACCGGCATCCGCCGAGTAATTTGGGCACCGCTCTCAGGCGGGGTAAGTGTCATGGTGCCATTTTGGATTCTTCCGCCGCACACACCCCGCCTCAATTCACTCGGTTGACGCGGCGGAAGACAGGCTTTTCACCGCGACTTTTGCGCCAGAGTGCAGTCCAATGGACCTTCCCGGTCAGCAGCGTGTCGGCCTGCCGTATTCCACACGCTGACTGCGTTACATGCACTGCCGTCCTTGCTCAAATCACCTGCGTATTGTCACCGAATGGCTGACGGCGCTTGCGAATTTGATCTGCGACGGATCTGCGACGGAATGCTTTTTCATAGGTTGCAATCTCTGCGGTCGCCTCATCGTGAAAATCTAGCTGGAGCTAGAGGTAGTGCGTCTTTTGTAAAATGCGCCATTGAGGCGCACAACGGCGAATGAAATCCACCGACCGTGTTGGCTCTGTCCTCGGCGCACAGCTTGCGCCTATACGCCCCGCCAGTGCGCCGATGATACCCTGCCGATGCACCTGGCACAGCCGAAATGGCACTGACAGCCCGCAGAGGATGAAAACAGCTTCGTAGGATTCGATTTGCGCCACGATCTGGATGCGCGACGATGGGCAAGATGTTGGAAATTCAGGACCCCGCACCCTTCGGCAAGTTCAGCGCCTCATGTGCGATTGCATTCTCAGATTACGCGCTCGTGCCCACCGTCCAAAGTCTGTATCCACCAGTCGTACCGATCACCGTATGCGTCGATTGTCTGCGCAAAAGTGAAATCCGTGGAGAGAGGCACATGGGGAACTCCTGCTGAAGGGGTGAACCGTCGATGGCCCACGGTGTTCAAGGAGGTGGTCGAGCGGGGGAAGCGGAACGCCTTCGGGAGATCGGCTGCGCGGCCTACGGCAAAAAGCCGGTCATGGAATTATGACGGGAACCGGCGGAGCTTGGGGCTTGCTGACAGACGTGAACTCAGGGGCAAGTATTGAGAATCCGCTGGGTGCAGAGGTACTGCCAAACCGCTGAGGCAAAATAGAAGGCAACTGAGGTCGCTCGTCCGTCTTTGGAACGATGACCGTGGATGCCTTGAAATTACTGGCCTGTTGTGCTACAAGGACTTGCATATCACGCACCTCATATCAAGCATACGCTCTCTGGCGATACAGTCAAGCTGTTATTCGACAAGCCAGCTTTGGCGTCGGGTAACAGTTGTTACGCTGGTGGCCCCATTCGGAAGCCTCTGGCCAACAAGTTCATAGTCCATACTGGCGACATCGGTTCGGTGTACGCTCTCGATAAAGGCGAGCTTGGCGGTCGCGACAGGGGTGACAGCAATTTGACCAGCGTTGAGGGCGGGGAACTGAGCGACAAATTCCATCGCGGGTTGAAATGGTTCTTCAATCTTGATCTCGCGTTCGTAATCCAGATAGAGATTCCACATAAGTTGCTCAACCTTCTGAGATGTCTTCTCAACGGTACGGAGCCCAACTTGTTCCTTGGCCTCACGACGGTTTATCGGATGACCGTGAAAAAAGAGTTTCGAGGTCAGATTGTCGACAATTTCTTCTATCTCATGTTCATCTTTACGTGGATCCATGTGCAACGCTAACAGTTTTTTCGCCATCATGCGCGACTGCGACAGGGAACGTTTGACATTCCCGAGAGCTAGAGGGTGAACCTGTTCAGCGAGCTTGGTGAAGGCGGTGACCAACTGGTCCTCGTGCTGAATGCCAGCGTCCTCTTTAATCAGGGCGATGTAAGCAGTAACGTCTTCAACGCTGATGCCAATGGTTTGAGCTGGATTTGTGGGGTCTCGGGGGTTGAAGGGGTTTGCGACGGTGGGGTCAGTCGGTCCAAGCATGCCCATCGGGTGCATGATAATACTGTCGGCACCCAAGGCCGTGAGGGTAGCGGCGCTGAAAGCGCGATGTGGAACGAGGACAGAGAATTTGGAGGCGTATTCTCTAATTAGAGTAACGAGACGCCAAGGTACTGTTCCGTCGCCTCCATTGCTGTGCAGGAGCAGATCAAGCTTTGCTTTCTTCTTGGGCGTTCCAATAAGTGTTAAATGCTCGTAGATTTTTCTGAGCGAGTCCATGGCCATTGGCACTTCCAGGCCGGCGCGGGTGCTGGTGACGTATGATATGAGGTGTGTGCCGCGCTCTTTTTCAATCTGTTTAATGATGTCAAGACGATCGGGTTTCGGCATGTCGTGTCGCTCCTGATGGTGGTACCGCGTAGACTATATTCGTGGAGAGGCGGTTGCAAGCGTAATGCGGAAGCGTACTCAGGGGGTGTGTTTAGAGATGCCGGCTCGGGTAAGAGGCGGTTTGAAGTGGCGTAAAGCGCAATCGGTCAGCATGGGCGAAATGCGGCGGGCGTAGCTGGGTCGAGCTTTGACGGCAACGCTTACGCAGCCATACGTTACGGCTGAGGGCCAGCCGGTAGCAAGAACGTTCACTTTGGGTTCCGTCGAGCCTTCTTGTTGTAGTACCGGAAGCAGCAAGGGCTATCGCCTTTCTGCTTGATCCTGTAACGGACACCGGACACCGCGTAGATAAAACCTTGGACCGGCCTGGCGACGTTGGGATCGAAGAACACAAGATTGTGCCCAGGCCCTAATGAACTCCTATATGCAATTCCGTCGAAACCATGCACCTTGAAAAGCTCGGCGATAATTTGTGTTGGTGCATAGTCGGCAAAGTCATCCGATGGAGTGACGGGCCTTGAGAACGCCCTGTCGATACGATGCCAGACGTTTCTCTCCCACTCGATTGGAGGTGGTGCGCCGCCAACTGTGACAGTCGCTGGACGCCTAGCAAGCCGCGTGCAGTTCACGACGCGGAGTTCGCGCGTAGTCTTGAACGTCGCTACGGAGACGAACGAGTGGGGCCAAGGACGAGTTTCGGCGACTGCGGTTTTCGGTTCTGTGGCGACGTACAGATAGGGAATCCCCTTCGGGTTCGCGCGCCCCTCTGTGGCGCGATCTTTCAATGGCTTCATCCGTTTGGCCGGGTAGGGAACCGGATCATCGTCTACGCCACGGAAGTAATGCTCAGGCGGTATCCTTGGGTCTCGTGCCCAACCATTGCCAACTTGAGCCCGCCAGAATGTGCTGCCGGCTGATAGCGTTTGTTGGCGTTTCCCGGCAGTGGTGAGCACTGCCTTAAGGAACTCTTCGCAATCTCGGTCGCGCACATACCGCGCATGTTCCTTCACAGAACGCTCAAACCTCCAAAGCCCTTGCCATTTGTCGAAATCAAGCATCAGAACACCTCCTCTCCTTTCGGCACGACATTAGCAGCTTCAACTACCGGACAACCAGTTTGCCCTGTGTTTGAGCAGCGGTGAGGACGTGGGGATTGCTGGTGAAGACTTGGTTGCCCGGGACAGTGGAATAATCGCCATCGTCCGTAATGACCTGCTTCACCTTGGACCTTGCAGCGGCTTCGAGGATAAACAGATCGTAGCCGTCAACACATTGTGACAGGCATTTTGCCAAGGCGGCGTCCGTAGTCGGGTCGTCAATCATTACGTCAATCGGGCACGCGAGCGATTTGACCTGATTCCAAACCGCTTCAATCTCCGCCACGACTCTCCCGCGTTCCAATGGATAATTGTGGCGGAATTCCTTTGTTGCGCCCGGATTCAAGCCGTTTGCCCGGGCGTGAATCTCCCGCTCGGTCTTTTCAATGACATGCGCGAGTTCGGCAAATGTTAGACCGCAGCGTGCAAACAGAGACCCATTGGTCTTTGCCTTTGCGATGTAGGCAGGATAGTCAGTCTGCTGACGAGCAGAAGGCCTCGCACGGCTATACGCAAGCAACTGCCACACGTTCGTGTCGATCAGGAAAACGTCGTCGGGCTTCGGTGTGTCGGTGCGCACATCAACGACATCGGCCCTGACCGTGAAGTTAATCGGCATCAGACTTCAGGCTGCTTGTTCGGTAAGAATCTTGTCCACCGCCTCCCGCACCTTGGGATCGGTGTAGTACTCGCGCGCCGTGGTGACGACTTGCTTTAACGTGGCCCAACCAGTGGAATTGAGGTTGGAGATTTTCAGCAACCGGTTCAGAGCGTCGCTGGAAACGTCTTCCAAGAGACGACCGACTGCAGCATTGAGGAATAGGGACACAATCACTCGCACACCTGAGAAGTCTAATTCCACAGCATGACCGGCCAGCAACTCAGGGTGGATCAGGGCGTAAATCTCCTGCCCCGCGTCAAAGGTGATGCAGTTCTCGCCAACGACCTCGCGAATACTGATTTTCATGCTCCTGTCCTTTCGTTAGAACAACCCCTGATCATGCACCTCTGATGCCAGCATGTAGTAATTCGCGTCACACCGAAGCGAAATCGTGACCAACGTGCCCTCAAAGAAAACCGACCGCGTGTCGTAGTACTCCACATCGCCGATGATGGCAGCGTGACCCTCATGGCTGAATATATCTAACCTCCCTTTGTTGGCTTTTACAAGTTTTTTCAGCAAGTCGAGCCCCAGGCCGCCACCAGCCCTGCCGGGTCGCGTTGTCGTGCCCCGCTGAAACGCCCACTTCATCGCGCTCTCGGCAGTGATGTTCATGTTGCGTTGGAACACCCGCACGTTCGACGGAATCCCGACGCCGAAATCTACGGTTGTAAGCTTTAGTGTCCCCAGTCTCGGATAGCGCTGTCCGCAACTGAAGACGCCTACGGGCGAGCGCCCATGCTCGAAGGCATTGACGTAGATTTCACACACGCGACCAACAATCGCGTCACGCAACGCAGAGCTTAAATGAACCCAATCCCGTCCGAGCCACATATTGGCCAGGTGCGCGACGATGCCGTCAGCATCCAAGTGATGATCCTCCCGGTAAGGAATTGAATTGCCGCCCCACGGATGCTTCTCAACACCGAACGCCTCCAGGAATCCGTTTTGCGCGAGATTCATGAGAATACCGCTGCCCAGCGTCGGCCATGCGAATTCAACCGATCCGCCGCGATATTCGATCAAGCGCGCTAACCCTCCGAGGAATGCCACGGCGCTTTGTCGCAGAAACACACAGTCAGAAAAATCGAATGTCACGTCTAGCTTGTCACCATTTGCCTGCTGCCACAGTCGGAACAACTGGTCGTAGCTAGGTGTCAACTCGCTGATCGTGGGTACGCGGACCGTGAGCATCACAACTCCCCACGGAAGGCTGCTGCAAGTGCTCTTACCGTCTCTGACCGCCAAGCTTCCATTTCTTTCCTTTGTCGCCGACCTCGGACTTCGCCCTTGCCTGAAACTCCGCCATGGCCGCCTGCATGTCTAATGGTAGCACGTCACAGATATCTCCTGCGGTGCAGCGCAGGGAGTTTGATTTACGGCAATCCTGAAGTGAACGTCATCACCGGGCACAGGACGACCAGGAAGATTCGGGAAATTCAGTGGCGGCAAAGGCATTTCTACAGTTCTCCTTTGAAGGCTTTGGCCAGCAGGGCGGGAACGAACGCGGCCAGCTCCGCCGCCACCTCCCGCTGCAAACGACGCAACTCGTCCAGCTTGCCGGTTAGGGCTTCAAACCTTTCGACAATGCGACGCTGCTCCGTCAGTGATGGAACGGGGATGCGAATTGCCTCGATTTGCTTGGGAGAAATGTGTGGCACGGCGGAACTACGCCCATCACCGGAGATATGCGGGATGAACGCTTGGCTAAAGAGAAAGTGGAAAAGGTAGTCCGGCACCAACTCCTTGTCGAAGACGAATCGGCCAACCCGTTGAAGCAGCAGACACGGCAGGTCTTGTTTCCTGACACGTGCGGCTTTGAGGCCAGTCTTGATGAGCGGACGATCCATCGCGATCACGATGTCGCCTTCCTTAACCTTGAAGTTGGGGAACTCACCGCGCCGCGATGCCGGCAAGTGGACGGTGTCCGACCAATCAAGCTCGCCGTGATAGACGTTCTGGTTGCGGAGCAAGCGAATGCCGTGTTGGACAAACCATTCGCTCTTGAATGCGTAGCCGCCTTGAACTTTCGCGTGCTCGCCAATCGGAATCCACAGTTCGTCCGGTATCCCTGAGAAAACTTCATCCCAAAATGCCTGCCGGAGTGTTTCCGCCTCGGTGAGGGCGGCTTGGCGGGCTTGGCGGGCTTGGGCGAGGCGGCTTGTCAGAGCCTCAATCCGCACCACCAACCGCCGCTGCTCCGCCAACGGCGGCACCGGAATTTCCAACTGTTCCAAAAACTCCACCGGCACGCGTTGCTGCCCGGCTGCGCCGTGCATTGAATTCTCGGCTTCGTCCCGAACCTGCTGACTACGGAGCAGCATGTGCAACCATTCCGCCGATACGTCAGGGCCGGGCCTCACGACATGAAACTCGGTCGAGCCGAATCCAATGCGATTGCGAAGTCCTCGCGCAACCGCTGACTTCCCGTTTTCCATGCAAGGCGTGATCTTGGCGAAGATTACGTCTCCGTCAGTGAAGTATGTGTAGCCTTTGCGGACTGTGCCCAGCGACCGGACCTCAGGACGCATGATCGTGCCGCTGGCATCGTCCACCGCTGACATCGGGACGAATGTGACTTCGGTGGTATCCGGTATGCCGCGCACTTCCGCCTTTT
>Ga0187875_10004043_pt1 | contig 10192 bp, 10 predicted proteins | sample June2016WEW_17_1_2_FD_132978 | JGI IMG/M metagenome (GOLD analysis project Ga0187875, IMG submission 132978) | Peatland microbial communities from SPRUCE experiment site at the Marcell Experimental Forest, Minnesota, USA - June2016WEW_17_10 | ecosystem: Environmental > Terrestrial > Soil >... | reverse complement strand
CACCAGCTCAAGCCGATGATCACCAAGGGTGCTGAGACCATGAACACCATCTTCGATCAGCAGAACCAAGCCAGGTCCGCGTGAGGCAGTGGCTCCCGAAGACCTATCTAAGATCAAATAGGGACCCCAGAGCGGTGCTCCGAAATACCTAATGACCTGCTAAAACTTCCTGGTCGGGGTGGCCGGATTTGAACCGGCGGCCTCTTCGTCCCGAACGAAGCGCGCTGCCAAGCTGCGCCACACCCCGCCGGCCTGTTCGGGGCCTAGGCCCCCGGGGCGGCCGATTTCCCCGGAACCTCCGGCAGTCTAGCCGATCCGCGGCACCAGCGTGAGCAGCGTGGCTTCCGGGCGGCACGCGAGCCGGACCGGGGCCCACGGTGAGGTGCCGAGCCCGGCCGACACGTGCAGCCAGGGCCGGGTGTCGGGCTCCCCTGGTGGGGGCTGAACGGCCGGGTGCCGGTGCAGCCCGCTGACCCTCTCCCGGTCGATGCCGCAGTTGGTGACCAGGGCGCCGTACAGCGGGATGCGAAGCTGGCCCCCGTGCGTGTGGCCCGCCAGCAGCAGATCGTAGCCGTCCGCAGCGAACTGATCGAGCACCCGGGGCTCGGGAGAGTGCATCACGCCAAGCCGCAGGTCGGCGTCGGGATCCGCCGGGCCGGCGATCTCCTGGTAGCGGTCGCGCTTGGTGTGCGAGTCGTGGACGCCGCCCACCTGGATATCGAGGTGGCCGGCCTTGACCTGGCCGCGGCGGTTGTTCATGTCGAGCCACCCGGCTGCGGACATCCCCGCCCCGAGTTCGGCCCAGGGCAGGTTCGGGATGTTCCGGAGATGCTCGTGGCCGCTGTCGCGCCACAGATACCGCAGCGGGTTCTTCGGCTCCGGGGAGTACAGGTCGTTGGATCCGTATACGAACACGCCGGGCCGGTCCAGCAGCGGGCCGAGGGCGTCCAGGAAAGGCTGGGCGGCCTGCGCGTGGGCGATGGAGTCGCCAGTGTTAACCACCAGGTCAGGTGCCAGGGCGTCCAGCGACCTGATCCACGACATCAGCCGGTGGCGGCCGGGGGTCAGGTGCGCGTCGGAGATGTGCAGCACCCGAAGCGGCACACTCCCGGCCGGGAGGACGGGGACGTCGTACCGGCGCAGGGCGAACCAGTTCCGCTCGACGACCGAGCCGTACGCGAAGGCTGCCCCGCCCAGCGCGGCCGCGGTCCCGAGGGCCTGGAGGGCTCGTGATCGCATCCCACTATGGTGCCATGTCTCTGGCGTGCCCGGCTCGCGAGTGAGCGCGCCCGCCCGCCCGCCCGGCCCCCGCGGGCGGTTCGTTATCTGGTCCGGAGGGTCTGGAGCGGGCGCGCGGCGGCCGGGCCGGCAGGGCAGGATGGACCTATGGCAGCACTCAAGGATCAGCTGCGGGCCGACCTCACCGCCGCGATGAAGGCCCGGGACGACGTCCGGACCCGCACCATCCGCAGCGCCCTGACCGCCGTGTCCACCGCGGAGGTCGCCGGGCGCACCTCCCGCGAGCTCAGCGACGACGAGGTGGTCACGGTGCTGACCAAGGAGGCCAAGCGCCGCCGGGAAGCCGCGGAGGCCTTCGCCGCGGCCGGGCGGACCGAGCAGGCCTCCGCCGAGTGCGCCGAGGGGGAGGTCCTGAACGCCTACCTCCCGGCCCAGCTGGGCGACGACGAGATCGCCGCGCTCGTGACCGCCGGGATCGAGCAGACCGGGGCTACTGGCATGGGGGCTATGGGCCAGGTCATGAAAGTGGTCACGCCGCAGACCGCCGGCCGCGCGGACGGAGGCCGGGTGGCCGCCGAGGTCCGCCGCCAGCTCAGCCAGCAGGGCTAGTCACCGCGAGCCCGCACCCGTCCCGGGAGGGGTCAGCAGATCCCCAGGACGGCCGGCCGCTAGTTGGTGGGCGGCCCGCCGCCTGTGCCGCCCCCGCCGGGGTTGTTCCCGTTCCCGTGCCCGTTCCCGTTGCCCCCGCCCCGGCCTCCGCCCCCGCCCCCGCCCTTGCCCTTCTTCGGCGGGGTCGGGTTGGTCTGGCCGTCGCCCATCGACCAGAGCGCGCCGGGGATGTCCACCTGGACGAAGTTCAAGGGCGGGTTCGCCAGAACCGCATGCTCGAACGTCATCTGCCAGGTGTACCCGGGCGCGTCCGCGCCGAACATCTCGCCTGGGCAGCCTTCCCGGAAACAGGAACCCGTACCTGACATCGGGTACCTGACCGGGTCTACCGGGTTGAATACGGAAACGTAGCCGGCCAGGTCGGGGGTGTATCCGCCGAAGGCGGCGTAGTCGAAGTTGTCCGACGTGCCCGTCTTGCCCGCGGCCGGACGCCCGATGCCCAGCCCGACCGCTGTCCCGGAGCTAATGACGCCCTGCAGGACATAACTGGCCGCGTCGGCAATACCCGCCGGTATCGCCTGGTGGCAGTGGGGCTTTTCGACCGGCAGCTGAGCTCCCGTGCGGCTGAGGATCTCGGCGACGGCGATCGGCGTGCAGCTCACCCCGCGCGCAGCAACGGTCGCGTAGGCCTCGGCCATGCTCATCGGGGAGACATTGACCGCGCCGAGGGTGAACGCGGGGAGGTCATCGGCGGGCGGCTGGCTCGGGCCGTCCCACTGCAGCAGGGACCGGCCGTCCGCGCGGGTCACCCCCAGTGCCACGGCGGTCTTGACCACGTTGCACAGGCCGACCTTGCGCTCGAGCATGGCGTAGTAGATGTTCACCGACTGGGCCGTGGCGGTATAGAGGGTGAACGCGCCCTTTTCGGAGGGTGAGTCATTGATCAGCTGGTACGGGCCGGTCGGGCCGCCTGCGCAGTTCGTGAAGCCGGTCAGCGTCGTAGCTGCCGGGACCGTCTGCGGGAACCCGAACGGTACGTTCTGTTCCAGGGCGGTAAGCAGCGTGAACAGCTTGGACGAGGACCCCGTCTGCACACCCACACCGCCGTGGAACTGTGAGTTCACCGCGTAGTCCTCGGTCGTCTGGTTCCTCCCGGTGCCGTACGAGCGGTCGTTGGCAATGGCCAGGATGTGCCCCGTGCCGGGCCGGATGAGCACCTCAGACGCCGCGTTACCACCCGGGTTCACCCCGTTGGGTGGCTGCGGAACCATGTAGTTGACCGCCTGCTTGGCAGCGAGCTCGTCCTGCGGGCTGAGGGTGGTGCGGATCTGCAGCCCCCCGCTGGTGTTCAGGATGTTCCAGGCCTGGGAGAAGGCATTGTTCTGGCTCAGCAGGGAGACGACGTAGTCACAGAAGAATGCCGCGCTCCTGGCTGAGCCGCTGGTGCAGCCGGTCTGCAGCGGGGACAGGTGCAGACCGAGCGGCCGCTTGCCGACCGCGACCGCGTGCGCCTCGCTGATCATGTGCAGCTGGGCCATCCGGGCCAGCACCACGTTCCGCCGGTGGAGCGCGGTCGCCGGGTTGGTAACAGGGTTGTCGGCCGCCGGGTTCTCGACCATCCCGGCGAGCAGGGCGGCCTGGGGCAGGGTCAGCTCGGCCGCGGTGGTGTCGAAGTACCGCTCGGCTGCGGCGCCGACGCCGACCGCCTGGTTGCCGTAAAACGTCCCGAAGAACGCCGCGTTGAGGTAGCCGGCAAGGATCTGGTCCTTGGACATCTTGTTCTCGATCTGGATGGCGAGGCGCAGTTCCTTGATCTTCCGGGTCAGCGTGTCCGAGGCGGCCTGCTCGGCCATCTGCGTGTTTGGTGCGGTGAGGATGAGGGCGTTCTTCACGTACTGCTGGGTGAGAGTGGAACCGCCCTGGACCGGCTTGTGCTCGATGTCGTTGACCAGGGCGCGCACGGTGCCCCGGATGTCGATCGCCCCGTGCTGGTAGAAGCGGGAGTCCTCGATCGCCACGATGGCGTTGCGCATCACCGGCGCGATCTGGTTGAAGCTGACCGGCTCCCGGTCGACGCCGCGCGGGTAGAAGTAGGCCAGCAGGTGGCCCTGGCTGTCGAGGATCTCGGAGCGCACCGGCAACTGGCCGATGACTCCGCTCTTCATGTTGTTGAACTTGTTCGCGGCGTTCCGGGTCACCAGCCCGACCGCGCCCACCGCGGGCACCGCCAGGGCACCGGCGAGCAGCCCGGCAACCCCGGCCAGGAGCGCCACGCGGCCTGCGATACCGGCCCGTCGTCCGATCAGTCCAGGTGTCAACACGGTCCTCAGGGTACGCCCTGCCGCTTGCGTGAGTTGTCCGCTCGCGAGAGGGTGGTTTGCCGCGTGAGAGGTGACCACTCGGCAGCCATGGCATGGCCCAGGCGGGCTATGCGCGAAATGGGCCCAACGGGCTCTGGCGCTGACCCCCTAGTGTTCCGTAAGTTTCTTTTCCGCAACACCGACAACGGAAACAGGCGTGAAAACGTCTGCCCCTGGACCGCAGGTGAACGCCATCCGGCGTGACGACCTTACGGGCCGTGACGATCAGGAGGAGTGGGCCACATGTGGATCACAGACTGGACCGCCCGCGCCGCATGCAAGGGAACGGACCCTGACGAGCTCTTCGTCCAGGGTGCGGCGCAAAACCGGGCCAAGCTGATCTGCCGCGGCTGCACCGTCCGCACCGAATGCCTGGCCGATGCGCTGGACAACCGCATCGAGTTCGGTGTCTGGGGCGGCATGACCGAACGTGAGCGCCGGGCTCTGCTCCGCCGCCGTCCCGACGTGACGTCGTGGCGGGAGCTGCTGGAGCACGCTCGCAATCAGTACGAGCGCACCTCAGACGACGAACTGGTTGCCAGCTGACAAGCCGGATGAAATCGCTCAGCTAGCAGCGTCGCTAGCTGAGCCTCACCCCCCGGGCGAGTTCCTTCCCCACCGAGCGCAGGCCGTCGAGGTCATGGACGTCCTCTGGCTGCGCGAGGACTTCGGCCATCGGGATAACTGGGTGAGCTGCTGAGAAGCTTTCTTCCAGCCGACGCTCCCGCTCAGCGAGCTGCATCCGCTCTGCGTGCAAGCGCAGCGCGGTCGCGGTGAGCGGATGACGTGATGTGGTCGCAGCCGCATCGGGCGTCCGGCGCCGGTCGCGGGCGCCCGCTCTGCGGCCAGCGGTGCCGCTCTCGCTACCATGTCCGTTTTCTCCCCGCTCAAGGGGACCTTCGCCGGACCCTGGCACGCGCTGCAGCACCTCCGCCGCCCCCAGGCTCCGGGCGGCCGACAGGTGGGCCGCGGGTGAGCGGTGCACCCGGTTGACGATCAGGCCGGCCAGCGGCATCTGGTCCGAGGACAGCCGGTCCACGAAGTACGACGCCTCGCGCAGGGCGTCCGGCTCCGGGGTAGCGATGACCAGGAACGCGGTGCCGGGCGCCTGGAGCAGCCGGTAGGTGTCGTCGGCCCGCTCGCGGAACCCGCCGAACATCGTGTCGAACGCCGCGATGAAGGTCTGCACGTCGCGGAGCATCTGGGCGCCGATGATCTTGGTGATCACGCCGGTCACCATGGTGAACCCGGCCGTCACGAACTTCAGGTAGGCCCGGCCGCCCGCCTTGGTCGGGGCGCTCAGCACCCGGATCAGCCGCCCGTCCAGGAACCGGCCCAGGCGCTGCGGGGCGTCCAGGAAATCGAGCGCCGACCGGCTCGGCGGGGTGTCCACCACGATCAGGTCCCACTCGTCCGCCCGGCGCAGCTGGCCCAGCTTCTCCATGGCCATGTACTCCTGCGTGCCGGCGAAGCTCGAGGACAGCGACTGGTAGAACGGGTTGGCCAGGATCTGCTCGGCCCGGTCCGGGTCGGAGTGCGCCTCGACGATTTCGTCGAAGGTCCGCTTCATGTCCAGCATCATCGCGTGCAGGCTGCCGCCTGCCGCCTCGGCCGCCGCGCTGTTGTTTGTCGCACCGGGGACCGGCCGCGGGGTGTTGTCCAGTGACGACAGGCCCATGGACTGCGCGAGGCGCCGGGCCGGGTCCACGGTGAGCACGACCACGTGCCTGCCCCGCTCGGCGGCGCGCAGGCCCAGGGCCGCGGCGGTCGTGGTCTTGCCCACCCCGCCGGACCCGCAGCACACGATGATCCGGGTCCGCGGATCATCCAGCAGCCGGTCCACCTCGAGGGCTGGCCCTGATCGCATCAAGCCGCTCCTTGCTGGCTTTTTCGCATCAGGCTGCTCCTTGCTCGCGCAATGCCGCGGCCAGGCGGTACAGCCCGGCCAGGTCCATCTGGTCAGTGATCAGCGGGAGGTCATAGCACGGCTGCCCGGCGTCGGCTAGCCGGGTCCGCTGGGCCCGCTGGGCCAGCTCCTCCCGAGCGTGGTCGGTCAGCTCCGCAGCCAGGCTGGCAGCCAGCCCGCGGCGGTCCTCGATGCCGGCCGCCTTCAGTCCGGTATCCAGCTCATGCTGGTCCAGGGTCCCGTCCGCCGCCGCGTGCAGCTGCTCCTCGGTCAGGTCCACCGGGCGCACCATATTGATCATGATGCCGCCGAGCTGGAGACCGCCCTGGGCGAGCCCGCGCAGTTCCGCCAGGCCGTCCAGGGTCTCCTGGACCGGCATTTCCTCCAGGACTGTGACGAAATGCACGGCGGTCTGCGGTGACTTGATGACGCTCTGCACGGTATCCGCGTGGCCGCGGATCGGCCCCACCTTGGCCAGGCCCGACACCTCGGTGGCCACGTTGAGAAAATTGGCAATCCGGCCGGTGGGCGGGGCATCCATGATTACCGCGTCGTAGCAGAGCCGGCCACTGGACCGGCGCCGGGTGGCCTCCACGGCCTTGCCGGTGAGCAGCACATCGCGCAGGCCCGGGGCGATGGTGGTGGCGAAGTCGACGACGCCCAGCCGTGTCAGCGCGGTCCCGGCGTGCCAGACGTTATAGAACATCTCCAGGTACTCGATCAGCGCTGATTCGGGATCGGCGGCCAGCGCGTAGACCTCCCCGCCGGGCAGGGTAGGCGTGGCCGGGGCCACTGCGACCCGCCGCTCGGCATAGGGCAGGGGCGGGGAATCGAACAGGCGGGCGATGCCCTGGCGTCCCTCGACCTCCATGAGCAGCACCCTGCGGCCGCCCGCCGCGAGCGCGATGGCCAGTGCACCGGCTACCGTCGTCTTGCCTGTCCCGCCCTTGCCGGTGACGACGTGCAGCCGGACACCTTCCCAGTCCGTGTCCCGCGGCCTCACTCGAACCAGGCTATCTTCGCCCGGCCACCACATCCTCCGGGAGCGGCAGCCGGCCCGTCTCCGCTGCGCCCTGGTGCGCGCCCGGATTGTCACTAGGCTGGGGTAGAAAGGGCCTGACGGCGGGGGACCTCAGCGATGAGAAGAGGTGTGTCCGATGGTCGCTGCCCTGATTGTCATCCTCGTGCTGATCATCGTAGGCGGGCTGACTGTGGTCGGCCGGTCGCTCCGGGTAGTACAGCAGTATGAGCAGGGCATCGTGTTCCGGTTCGGGCGGGTCATGCCCGGGCTCCGCGGTCCGGGACTGACCATCCTGCGGCCGATCGGGGACCGTATGCAGAAGGTCAACATGCAGATCATCGCCATGGCGGTCCCCGCCCAGGAGGGCATCACCAGGGACAACGTCAGTGTCCGGGTGGACGCGGTGGTGTACTTCCGGGTCATCGACCCCATCAAGGCGGTCGTGAACGTGCAGAACTACATGTTCGCCGTCTCCCAGCAGGCGCAGACCTCGCTGCGGTCCATCATCGGCCAGTCCGAGATGGACCAGCTCCTCGCCGAGCGGGACACCGTGAACCGCGAGCTGCGCCGGATCATCGATGAACCGACCGAGGGGCCGTGGGGCATCCGGGTCGAGCGGGTCGAGCTCAAGGACGTGAACCTCCCTGAGGGGATGAAGCGGTCGATGTCCCGGCAGGCCGAGGCTGAGCGGGAACGGCGGGCCAGGATCATCTCCGCCGATGGCGAGTACCAGGCTTCCAAGCGGCTGGCGGCGGCGGCCAACGTGATGGCCCGCGACCCGGCCGCGCTGCAGCTCCGGCTGCTGCAGACCGTGGTCGAGGTGGCTGCGGAGAAGAACAGCACGCTGGTCATGCCGGTGCCCGTCGAGCTGCTCCGGTTCTTCGATCGGAATGCGCCAGCGCCGGCCGAGTTGCAGTCCGTGGCGGCGCCGCCGGCGGACACCGGGGATGCCGAGCTCGCGGCGGCCGAGGCCGCGTCCGAGGTCGGCGGCGCCCCCGAGGTGCTAGAACTCGCCGACGCGCCGCTCCCGGAGATTCCCGAGGCGATCGCCGACGCGCCGCTGCCGGAGATTCCCGAGGCGCCCGTGCCGGAGCTGGACGAGGGGGCCATCCCGCCGGTCCCCGAGGCCCTGATCGCCCCGGACGCCACCGCGCCTCCCGAAACCGCGGCCGCCCCGGGGACCCCGGGCGTGCCGCCGGCCGACGGGCAGGAGACCCCGAACGGCAGGAGGCCGTAACTCCCGCCTGGCGCCAGTGAGGGCAGGACCCCCCGCCCGCTAGGGTGTCGCCATGCAGAAATGGGAGTACGCGACGGTGCCGTTGCTGGTGCACGCGACAAAGCAGATTCTGGACAACTGGGGCGACGACGGCTGGGAGCTCGTGGCGCTGGTGCCGGGCCCCAACCCCGAGCAGCTGGTGGCCTACATGAAGCGGGCTAAGGGCGAGTCATGACGCCCGGTCCGGCTGCGGCCGCGAGCTCCCCGGAGGAGCGGCTCGCCGCCCTGGGTCTGGAGCTCCCGGTGGTGACCCCGCCGCTGGCGGCCTATGTGCCTGCCGTGCGGACCGGCCCGTACGTCTACACCGCGGGCCAGCTCCCGCTGGTCGACGGCGCGCTCCTGATGACCGGCAAGGTCGGCGCCGACGTGGGCGTCGCGGAGGCCGCGGCGCTCGCCCGGGTGTGCGCGCTCAACGCGCTCGCCGCGGTGGCCTCGGTGTCCGGTGGCCTGTCAGCCGTGGTGCGGGTGGTCAAGGTGACCGGGTTCGTGGCTAGCGCGCCTGACTTCACCCAGCAGGCCCAGGTCGTCAACGGCGCCAGCGAGCTGCTCCTCGAGGTGTTCGGCGAGGCGGGACGGCACGCCCGCAGCGCCGTGGGAATGGCGGTCCTTCCGCTCGACGCTCCGGTCGAGGTCGAGCTGATCGCCCAGGTCGGTGACGCGCCGCGTGACTGAGCCGGCTAGCACCGGGCCGGCTAGCACCGGGCCGGGCGGCACGGGGCCGGGCGGCAGGGGGCGAGGAAGCAGCGGGCCGGCCAGCCACGGGCGGCCCGGCCCGATCCCGCCGGACCAGGCGATCTTGCGGCTGCCGGCAGCCCTGGCCGCTCAGGCCCGCGAGGTCCTGAGCGGCCGCAAGGCCCCGGTGACCCCGCGCGACGCGGCCTCGGTGCTGCTGCTCCGGTCGGCCGCGGACGGGCCCGGCGGCCCGGGCATGGAGGTCTACATGCTCCGCCGGGCCCGGTCCATGGCCTTCGCCCCCGGCGCGTTCGTGTTCCCCGGCGGCTCCGTGGACCCGCGGGACGCCGAGGAGGGCATGGCCTGGGCCGGACCGGACGCGCAGGAGTGGGGCGAGGCCCTGGACGCCCCGGCCGCACTGGCGCGGGCCCTCGTCTGCGCCGCGGTCCGGGAGACGTTCGAGGAGTCCGGCGTGCTGCTGGCGGGCCCGACGCCTAGCACCGTGGTCGCGGACACCAGCGGGCCGGACTGGGAAGCGGGCCGGCAGGCCCTGCTGGATCATTCGCTGTCCCTGGCCGGCTTCCTCGGCCGCCGCGGCCTGGTGCTGCGTTCTGACCTGTTGCGCCCCTGGGCACGCTGGATCACCCCGGTCGTCGAGGCCCGCCGGTACGACACCAGGTTCTTCCTCGCCGCCATCCCGCCCGCCCAGCGGACCAGGCACGTCGGCGGTGAGGCCGACGAGGTGGCGTGGTGGCAGCCGGACGCGGCGATCCAGGCCGCCCGCCGCCGCGAGCTGCGGCTGATGCCGCCGACCGCCGTGTGCCTGGCCGAGCTGGGCGCCTGCGGGCAGGTGGACTCGGCGCTGCGGGCCGACCGTGACCTGAGGCCGGTGAGCCCGAGGGTCGTCGAGGCCGGTGACACCCTGTGGCTGACCGCCCCGCCTGGCCTGGAGTACCCCCTGTGAGCGCCGTCCGGTACCGGCTCGGGAGGGCGGGCCGTCAGGCCCGGCCGAGTGGCCGGTGGGGTTCTTTTGGCCGGGCGGCGCGAGCATCTCGGGAAGCACTGTGAGCGAGGCAGGCACCCCCCCGCCGGGCCGCACCCCCCCGCCT
>Ga0187875_10004040_pt1 | contig 10201 bp, 10 predicted proteins | sample June2016WEW_17_1_2_FD_132978 | JGI IMG/M metagenome (GOLD analysis project Ga0187875, IMG submission 132978) | Peatland microbial communities from SPRUCE experiment site at the Marcell Experimental Forest, Minnesota, USA - June2016WEW_17_10 | ecosystem: Environmental > Terrestrial > Soil >... | reverse complement strand
AACCGCACCAGGCGCGACCCCGGCACGGCTGTGCGAACATACCATGAGGGTCAGCTACCGACCCTCAAAAGAGGAACTTTCTACTTGGCTGGGAGTAGGAACTTTCTATTTGGCCCCAACAAGTTTTGACGACTGCGTAATCGCACGAAACTCCGCGCCACCGATTTCTCCATCACAAATGAAACATCAATTCGAAGTAATGTCGGTTGCCGGGGACTTGCGGCAAAAAGGAGACCGCGTTCAGTCAGGGTTCGGCATAAAGATGGCGGCCAAAAATACCTTCAAATCCGGCTCGAATGCTGCCGATATGTACCCTAACGGTAGGTTTTCCCTATGGAAGTCCATCCGCTAAACCGATTAGACTTGAGCGCCCCGCTGAACATCTCGCCGACGATGCAGAGCGACAGCGCGACTAACCGTCAGCTTGTGATGGCGGTCCAACAGGTGAACCAGTCGGAATTGCTGGGGCAGGATCGGGAGTTGATATATCGGCGAGACAACAAAACAGGGAAGTTGGTCGTCCAGACTGTCGACCGAACGAGCGGTAATGTGCTCGATCAGATTCCGCTCGAGGTTCTGTTGCGACTGCAGGCGGAATCAGCACAGGCAGCCAAGAGAATGGTGTCGCCAGCGAGCACCGATTTGGGATAGAGGCCTCGGGGCGATTCGTGAAAGTGGTCGGCTGGGGCGGTCCGATTTCTGCCACGGCTGCCGGCATCAGGCAGTCCTCTGCGGTTGGCGCCGGTTCAGCAGGCTAAGGGTGCCGGCCTAGGGGTCCAAGCAGACACGGCTCGCGAACGGCCTAGGTGCCGGCTTCCGGACCTTCGGCAACCGGCACCCTTGGGGCGTGGGGCATCCTCACTGAAATCGGCTCAACGACACCAGTGATCAGGGCGAAGGTTCGAAGGCGCGTGATCGCCGCTGAGGTAAGTTCCTGGCCTACTCCCATCAGCAAAAGCCCGGTTTGGGAGCGCACCTCGCTGTTGGTGGTCATGCCGGCCTTAAGCGCCGACACGCCCAGTCGGCGCACCTCCCGTGCCTCCTGTTGGACCTCAACTTGTTCGAGGGCGCCCAGGAAGCTTGGGTCGTAAGAGCCACGTTCTCGCATCTCCGATAGCGCCGCGGCGGTATTCGCGCCAGACATGAGCAGGTGGTCATAGTCGATCGCGACCTTCAACAGATCTGACCCAATGCTGACCGTATTGCCGGTTCCTTCTGCCAGGTTTCCGGGGACGCTTTGATTGCCGACTATGTCGGCCACCTCCTCCGGACACGGAATCCGGGCCAGCAGATTCTGCCCAACGCGCCCTTGTGACAGAAGGATCGATTCTTCCCTGGCGTCCAGCGGCTGAGCATCATAATACTCTTCCAAAACGTCCGGGGGAACGGCGACGCAGCCGATTTGAGACAACATCGCCAACTCGTACTGCCACTGCCCCGTCAGATTCAATTGCCGCGCGATGTGGAGCACGTACCGGCGAATCCGCTGAGCCCGGCTGAAGGCCACTGGATTCGCCAGGCTCAGAATCTCGCTCATGACGCCGATGCTCGCCCGCAGCGTGTGCTCCATGAGTTCCCGCTCGGCGGTGATCAGCCGGTGGTGGTCGAGTCCGGCTTCCAAGGCCCGGGCCAGCATTTGGGATGGACATGGCTTCGACAGGAATTGAAAGACGTTCCCTTCGTTCACGGCGGCAATCGCCGTCTTGAGATCGGCCTGCCCTGTCAGCACAATCCGAACAGTGTCGGGCCAGTTCTTGCGAGCCCGCACAGGAAACTCGATGCCATCCATGACAGGCATGCGCAAATCCGAGACAAGCACGGCAAACGGGCCATCGTTCTTGAGTCGCTGCAGACCCATCTCCGGCCCCTGCGCCGTGTACAGATCGAATTGCTTGCGGAACTGGCGTTCAAAAGCCCTGAGAACATTAGGGTCATCGTCGACGCACAGAATCCGCTTTGTCATCGGGACGCCTCATCGGGTCCGGGCTCTTGACGCACCAGCTCATCGGCGAAGCTCACCACCCCGGCCGGGTCTTCCACTTCGGCCGTTTCGGGACCCGCAGTGTGGTGGCGGAGAACGATTTCCGTGACTGTCCTGGGAAGGCCCCACAGCCAAAACAGGTAAGCACCGACTTCGGCGTGGGTCGTCTTGAAGATCTGGCGCTCTTTTTCGCGGGCAACCTCCGGCTCCTGAAAGTATGTCACGACTTCTCGATACTGGCGGTGGAAATTCGAGCCTAACACCAACTTGCCGATATCGTGCATGAGCCCGCCCAGGAACACATCGTCGATCACGGATTGCGGCAGGTTTCGGGCACGGGCGATCTCGCGCGCACGTGCCGCGACCCGGAAGCTGTGGCTGCGCAACTCTTCGACGGGAAAGCCAAGGCTATTGCGCGCGTCGAACTGAGTGAAAACCGATTCGGTAAAGGCCATCGCCTTCACCGTTTCCACACCCATGTAGATGACCGCATGCTTCGGGCTTACGATCGCCCGCCTCGATCCAAACAGCGGTGAATTGGCCCACTGCAGGACCTTAGCGGACATGGCAAGGTCCTCGGCGATGATGTCTCCGAGCACCGCTGCCGACATATCCTTGGACAGTGCTTCCATGAGCTTGAGATGAATCGTAGGAAGGCTGGGCAGCGATTTTATGCGCCCGATCAGCGCGGCTAAGGACGGATCATCCAGAATGTTCCGCTGGTTGAGTGCGTTCTTCAGGGTTGAGAGGAGGATCTCCGGATCGCATGGCTTGATCAGGTATTGGTGCGCCAGCGTCGCGGAATGCAGGGTCACTTCGTGATCCCCGGTACCCGATAATGCGATGCGGACCATCTGGGGGTATTGCCGGATCGCTTCGGTCAGCAGTTCGATTCCGCCAACTCCCGGCATCCGGATGTCGGTGACCAGCACGTCGTAGGCGCTCTCGGACAGGCGATTCAGGGCTTCCCGGCCGCTCGTCGCGAAGACCATCGTCCATTCCTTGCGTAACGGGTGAAGCATCCGCTTATACCCGTCGAGCACGTTCGGCTCGTCATCGACAAAGAGCACTCTCTTCAAGACGTCCCCGTTTGTTCCAGCGGCAGTTGAATCAAAAAAGTCGTGCCGGCCCCGCACTGGGTGTCGAAGGAGAGTCTGCCGCGGTGGTTCTGGATGATGACATTGTATGCGGTCGAAAGCCCCTGTCCGGTCCCCTTGCCGACTTGTTTGGTGGTGAAGAAAGGGTCGAACACCTTGGACTGAATAGCCTTTGGTATGCCGGTTCCCGTATCACGCACCCGAATTTCCGCCCACGTTCGGTTGCGGCGCGTGGAAATATGGATTGCACCCTTCTCGCCGCTGTCTTTCACGACATCGGTAATGGCGTGAGCTGCGTTCGAGATCAGATGGAACACCACCTGGTTGATCTCTCCCGCTACGCACGGAACGGGGGGCAAAGCCGGATCGAATTCGGTGGTCACGTCGGCCACGTACTTCCACTCATTCCTCGAAACCAGGATAGTCCCCTCGATGGCGTGGTTTAGGTCCACCGGGGTCCTTTCGAGTGCATCCGGGTGGGAAAGCTCTTTCATGGTGCGGACGATTCGCGCCACCCGCTCCACGCCATCCGACAGTTGCGCGATCGCTGCCGGCACTTCATTGCGCAGGTAATCGATATCCGCCGTCACGAAGACTCGGGCGAGCTCCTCCGCCAGCTCGCGGTCGGAATTACGGAGCGCGTTCTCGATCCGCAGATGAGCGTCAACGAAGGGCGCCAGATCCCGAAAGGCCTGATCCAGGAACTTCGCGTTGTCGCCGATGTATTGAATGGGAGTGTTGATCTCGTGAGCGATGCCCGCGGCCAATTGTCCGATGGATTCCAGTTTCTGGGCCTGGGCAAGCTGCTGCTGCAGGCGTTTTTTCTCGGTGACGTCCATCGCAATGACTGCAACGCCGATGATGGCTCTCTCCGTGTTCCGTATGGGCGACGAGGTCAGCACGACATGAATAGGCACTCCCGCTTTGGTTACACGCACGGTTTCCACGTGTTGAGTAGGTTCTCCGCGCCGCGCAGCTTCCATGATCTTCAGTTCTTCAGCTCTCAGCTCATCCGGTATGAGGGCCCGGATACTATGCCCGAGCATCTCGGCGGCGGAATACCCGTAAATTCGTTCCGCGCCCGGGTTCCAGGTGAGGATTTCGCCGTCCAGATCGAGGCTGACGACGGCTGCCTCCAGGGATTCGACTATCGCGGCGCGCTCGGCGCCGGCGCGCTCCGCCGCTTTCACCTCAGTGATGTCGCGCGAGATGCCAAAGGTTCCGATGATTTCGCCTTTCGGGTCGCGTATGGGGAGTTTGGTGCTGAGCACCCAGGTCTCGTGCCCATCCGGCCACGTCTCACGCTCCTGCTTGGACCACATGGGAAGTTGTCCTTGGATCAATTGCTGCTCGTCCACATATGCTTGTTGTGCGTGGTTTTGTGTGAAGAAGTCGAAGTCGCTCTTGCCGATCAACGCCGCAGGGTCGGCAACGCCAAACAGGGTCGCCATCGCCCGGTTAACCCGTGTAAACCGGCTGTCCCGGTCCTTAAAGTAGATACGCTCCGGCAGGTGTTCCATGAGCAGATTGAACAGGTACAACTCCTCAAGTGCCGACTCGCCTTTTGGCGGGATTCGCGAATCCATCATAGTGCCCATGATCGATTCAACGCCCTTCCTCGCTCTCAGAACACGCCGACGCCGGCGGATACATCAGGATACAGCGCATATAGAACTCAATCTGGAACCCGTCGAGCGCGGTTCGCAGGGTGGCCTGCCGCTCATTCCGCATGCGTTTGCTCGCGACCTTGCCTCGATCCCGACGGTAATCACACCAATGACTGCCTTGGTGGGGAACTGGGCCCGGCGTTTTACGCCGACGGGCCCCGCTAATCCCCAGTGTCGCACCCAACCGGTTGCGCCGTCCGCTGGTTTCGAAGCTGTTGCAGGATAGCGGCAAACGGATACTCACGAAACTCCTCCGCGACACTCGATCCTACGGCCGCGTCCTCCATCCGCTCTAGTGCAGCCAGCGCTTCCGTGTTGTACTCGGATTCGTTTTGGCGCATTACGGCCACGGCAGCTTCAGGTTCCAGGGGTATGCCGATTAACCGGTCAAAGTCGATTGCCACGCGAAGCAACTGCGCACCCAAAACTACGATCTGCGCTTCCGGAGACAGGTCCGAGACTTGGCTGAACGAGTCATGTTGGTGTTCGATGATCTGCGCCACCGTGCTCAGCCGGGGAATCCTGCGGACGAGCCCGCACCCGATCAGGGACTGCGACAGGAGGTCCGACCTCTCGGCGTTCGAGAGCGTTTCCCCGGCGTAGTACTTCTTCAGAACCTCGGGATTCAAGGCAACGCAGCCGATCTGCGACAGCATGGCGGCGACTTCGATCTCCCATCGGTCGGAGAGCTTCAGTTCGGCTGCCAATTGCCTTACGTATCGCGCAATTCGGGCCGTTCGCCCCAGAGCCAGAGGCTGGACGTTGGCAAGCACTCCAACCAGGGCGGCAACGGTTCCCATCAGCGTCTGATGCAGCAATTCTCTTTCGGCCGTCACCAGGCGGTATTGTTCGAAAGCCGCGTCAAGCGTCCTGGTAAGGACCTCCTGGGGACAGGGCTTGGCGAGGAACCGGAAGATGCTTCCTTCGTTTACAGCCGCGATCGCAGCGTCCAGATCGGCATGTCCCGTTAGCAGTATTCGAATGGTGTCAGGGCGCAGTTGTTTGACTTTCTTCAGCAGTTCGATCCCGTTCATGCCGGGCATACTGAGATCGGATACTACGACCGCGTAGACGTCTGTGGCTATCGCCTGGAGGGCTTCGTCGCCGTTCCCAGCGGTGCCGATACGGTACGCCTTCTGCAAGTTTCGCTCTATAGCACTTACTACCCGAATGTCGTCGTCGACGAACAATACTGCGTAATCCATAAATCTCTCCACGAAAACCGGGGCCAAGTCACATTTTCCGAGAGACTCGGCATTATGTCACCGCTGAGTTTAGCTAGCCCCGGTGACTTCGGCTAGTAGCTTGCCCACAACTTAAGTCGCTTGTACCGGGGCCGGCGTGTTGGCCACCTCCTGGGCAATCATAGTGTCGACCTGCGCTTGCGAAAAGCCGAACGTGTAGAAGGACGCCACCAGGCCGGGATTGATGACGGCACCGTTGGGCATTTGTACCATGTAGTTCGGTTGCTGCTGCACAAATGGGTCCTGGCCCGCAGGCTGCGTGAAGACATCTTCCGAAATCACCTTGCCGCCGACCATTTGGGCCACGGTTTGCGCGGTGTTTTCGGTGGCGAAGTAGAAGGGGTTGTATTCGAACGTGCTGCCGTCTGGATTGAGTCCGGTGGGATCGGTCATCCAAACGTTCGGTCCAAAAACCGATTGCGCGGTGGGAGCAGGCGATGGTGCGATCGGCGAAGCAGCCGCCTCAGCGGAGCTCGCGGGAGCGGCCGCGGTAACCATCGGGTCTGCGGGATTGTAATTTGGGCCGCCAAACAGCAGCTCGAAATCGGACAGACCGCTCGTGGTCGAGGAAGCCGAAGAAGCGTCCGCGCCGGTCGTTGCAGCCGCCGCGGCGGCTGTCGCTGCCGGCTCCTCTTCCGTCGAACTGCTCGCCAACAGCGACTGAAAACTGGAACCCTGGGTCGCCGTGGTGGCTGTTGTCCCCTGCCCGGCCGCCTGTCCCGATGTGGCGCTGGCCGCCGGCCGCCGGGTGGCTAGCGTCGCCGTCAGCAGAGAGCTCGCTACCTGATCGATGTGTAATGCCATGATCGCTCCTTGGATTCTGATTGTGGCAAGGTCATGCACTCGAGGAAATGCAGATTGTCAGCCACGTGGGGTGTATTCTTTTCAATTGGATGGAACCAAGCCGGAGTGTCGCCGTTTTGACAGCGAAAAGCAGTTGTCAGATCTTTGACGCGTAACATAACCGCCGTAAAGTCCGCCGCCCGGAGTGAGAGTGCAGGGGCGGCGCTAAGATGCGCGCTGGACAGGAGCACCCTGGCAGATCTCTTCCGTTTCTGGCGTGGAGCACCCGTGCCTCTCGCAGTGTTCCTTCAATTCCCGAAGCAGATCGCGCCGATACTCCTCGACGCGACGGAGTTTCGTCAAGGCGCACTCCATGTTCGTCACCGTCACGGCCTGATTGAGCTCGCGCTGCGCTTCGCGCACCAAGTCAATCGCCAGCAGATATTGAATTCCCATGTCGTCGCGAACTTCGCAGGCCGGCTGAGCAAGGTGCAGCCTGCGAAGTCGCTCCGCACCCGGCGCGATACAAATATCAGCCAACGGAGCCTCCCATTCCGGCGCTGGACAGCGTGTTCAGAATAATCGACATCGGATTTAGCGAGTCGTTCTGCGACGCATCTGTTTGAAACGCTGCGAGCATCTGACTGAGCGCCTGGTTTGCGCTGCCGTTCGAGGCGTTGACGGAGCTTCCGGCCGCGGTGACGGTGCTGTCCGAACTAGAAGACGAGGGTTGGGAATGATGGCGGTGCAGGTGGACCGCCTGCGCCAAATCCTGGATGCTCGGAAGCTGGTTATTCTGCGCGGCGCTGCTGAAGTCGCCGGCCAGTTGGCTGAGCGCGCTAGCGGCAGTGGTGTTACCGGTCGATTGCGCGGCTTGTGCGGCGTTCGTGAGGTTGGTAGCGATTTGCTCGGTGACTTGGCTGTATTCGGACGGGTTCGACTGCTGAAGTTGCTGCAGCGTGTCTAGCAGGACCGCAAAGGGTGAGGGCTGGTTGACTTCCGGCGTCTGCGAAACCGACGGCGCATTAGTGGAACTCGCGCTCCGTGTGGTATTCGACGCCAGCCCGCCGCTCTCGAAAACCGTGCCGAGCATCGACTGCAAATAGCTTCTGGAAAGGCCGCTGATCAAGAAACCCATACCCCTCCCTCAGCATGTTGATCGCCACTCTACTGTGGTTTTCTTGGGAACTGAAGTTCGCATCTCTTTGGGATTAGGCCCCACGAGCTTGAGCCGCTGCTCTGTCAGATCCTTGACGGATTGATAAACTCGCGACGCCATCCCGTTCTGCAGGAGTTGAAGGCGCGCGGGCGGCTCAGGCCGGCAATGGCCCGAAGCGGCTCGGACATTGGCTACGCCCGGAACTGGGAACGTTCCTGCTGGTCGATGAGTTGGAGGAAAGATTCGGCTTCGGCGTAGCCAGGACGGAGCTTGAGGGCCTGGTTAAAATCGGCTCGCGCCCGCGCCAGGTCGGGCTTGTAGAGCAAGTGATAGGTGCCGACGAACAGATGAGCCCTGGCGTCCAAGGGCCTCATCCCGACGACCCGTTCCGCAATTTCGGTGGCTTCATCGAACATTTCAAGCTGGTGGTACTCGGCCGCGAGAAAATCCAGCCGCGAGTCATCGCTTGGGTCGGCGGCGATCTCTTCCTTCAGGATCTCGATATACCAGAAGTTCTTGCGGCGCCGGGCTTCCCGGTCTGAAGCAAAACTGTGATCGATGCGAATGCCGCTCTTGCGCAAACGGCCTCCTCCGGACAGAATCGAAGCATCGATGGTTTCATGAACGCGGCCGCGGTACCGGTGGTTCGGCCGGTTGGGAAAGAGCCGGACTACATAATCCGTGGCGGGATTCGACGAATCCGACGCGTGATTGTGCCTTTCCAGATAATATCCGGCGTTTTCGTCGAGGCCGACGAGCCTTTCGATGATGGTCGCGCTTGCCCGAGCCAGGGTCTCATCCGCGTCCAGCATCAGGATCCAACGGCCCCTCGCGCGTTCGATGCCGCGATTGCGGGCGGCCGCAAAATCGACGATCGAGAAATCGAACGGGACAACCTCCGCTCCGTAGCGGGCTGCGATGCTCGGTGTTTGATCGGTCGAACCGGTGTCGACGACAATTAACTCGCCGGCCAGATCCCGCACCGACTCAAGACACCGAGAGAGATTGTTTTCTTCGTTCTTCACAATCATGCAAAGGCTCAGAGCATTCGGCCGGCACGGCATTTCTATTCCAATCATAAAACGTTTCCCGGATGGAATTCTGCTTGAATAAAGACAATATGGCAACCGATCCCCCCGTTCCAGCAGGCGAATCCCTCGACCCCGGCGACTGGCCCGGATTCCGGATTCAGGCTCATAAGATGCTGGACGACGCTCTCGACTATATCGAACACATCCGCCAGCGTCCCGTCTGGAAACCAATCCCCAGTGAAGCTCGGGCTCGCTTCCGCGATCGTCTCCCCCGGGCTCCTTCCGGTCTTGCCGAGGTTCACGGTAGTTTCCTGAACGACATACAGCCGTACTCGACCGGCAACACCCACCCCGGTTTCATGGGATGGGTACATGGCGGCGGAACTCCGGTAGGCATGCTGGCTGAGATGCTCGCCGCCAGTCTCAACGCGAATCTCGGCGGCCGCGACCATATCCCGATCGAAGTGGAGCGCCAGATTGTCCGTTGGATGCAGACCATCTTCGGCTTTCCCGAGAGCGCCACCGGTTTGTTTGTGACCGGCACATCCATGGCGAATCTCATCGGCGTGCTGATCGCCCGCGACGTTGCCCTGGGTTTCGAGGTGCGTTGCGGGGGCGTCGCGGCAAGTCCCCGCAGGTTGACTGCCTACGCCTCGGCGGCCGCTCATACCTGTATCGCCCGGGCGATGGATTTCTGCGGGATCGGCAGCGATGCGCTCCGCCTGATTTCTGCGCCTCCCGGTCGAGGGATGGATCTGGTGGAACTCGAAAGAGCGATTGAGCGAGACCGCCGCGCCGGGTTTACGCCGTTCCTGCTGGTGGGTACGGCCGGCACCGTGGATACCGGCGCCATTGACGATCTCAACGCGCTCTCCGGTCTTTCGCGCAGGGAGCACCTCTGGTTTCACATCGACGGCGCCTGCGGGGCGCTGGCCGTGCTGGCGCCCGATCTGGCTCCCTGTCTGCGCGGAATCGAGCGCGCCGATTCGCTTGCCTTCGACTTTCACAAGTGGGGCCAAGTCCCATATGATGCGGGTTTCATCCTGGTACGCGACAGCCTGCTCCATCGCAATTCCTTCGCCACCTCCGCCGCTTACCTGCGGCGCGAAGAGCGGGGACTGGCGGGCGGCTCTTTCTGGCCCGTTGACTTTGGACCCGACCTCTCCCGCGGCTTTCGGGCGCTGAAGACGTGGTTCACGATGAAGGTTTATGGTGCCGATGCGCTGGGAGCAGCGATTT
>Ga0187875_10004039_pt1 | contig 10203 bp, 10 predicted proteins | sample June2016WEW_17_1_2_FD_132978 | JGI IMG/M metagenome (GOLD analysis project Ga0187875, IMG submission 132978) | Peatland microbial communities from SPRUCE experiment site at the Marcell Experimental Forest, Minnesota, USA - June2016WEW_17_10 | ecosystem: Environmental > Terrestrial > Soil >... | reverse complement strand
TCAAAAGCGCGCTTCGCGAGCGGCTTGCTCCGCCTCAGCTACACCACTCCCGGGGACACGACCCCTTACGAAGCGTATCGACGCTGTTCCGCCAACCGCGTTCGGTCGGCATCGAGTAGTATTTGCCGTGCATCGAGTAGACGATGCCGCCGAGCTTCTTTGCGCCGAGTTCGCCGGCGGTCGTAACCGCCTCGGTCAGGATCGCCTCGCCGCGCTTGACGCGCTCCGGATCCTCGCTCGAGACGTCGCCGCTTTCCGGCAGTCCCATGGTGACGGCGATGCTCATGCCTCGCGCACGAAGAAGCGCGGCGACCGCACGGACGTCGAAGACCTTGGGATTGAGCCGCGGGAATTCGATCAGCTTGTAGCCGAGGTCATGCGATATCTCGATCGCAGCTTCCAGGTCCTTTTGCGCCGAACTTCCGGTCCAGACGAATGCGTGGATTCCGAGCTTTTCCATGATGGCCGCCATACTGAGAGAGGTGGACGAGAGACGAAGCGTGGGAGCATTGGGGTCGATGTCTGCGGTCGACCCTCGGAAGGCTCCGGTGATATGCCGCCGCGCTGTCGGACCTGCTGATTGGTCCGTCCGCAAGCGGCGTGGGGTGATATGTTAGTTTGTTGTGCAAACAAACATATGAACGCCTGACCCGAGACAAGTGGCGCCCCGGGCCAGACATTCGATTCAGATTACTTGATGTTGCCGAGGCTCTTATGGAGCTCGATGAACTTGTCGACGTTGTCCTTCGTGATCAAGTCCGCGTCGATCGTCTGGTGGAGATCCGCCTTTTCGCCGATTAGCAGGTCATGCGCCAGCTTCATGGACCTTACCGCCAGGAGATTGGCGTTCTGCAGGCTGGTGGAGGTCATCTTGCCGTCCTTGATCAGCAGGCAAGCTTCAGCCGTTCCGTCGACGCCGTAGATGAACGGATAGGTTTTGGCGCCCGAGCTCTTGATCGCTTCGATGGCGCCGGCCGCCATATTGTCGTTCATCGAGATGACGGCGTCGATCTTCGGATGCGCCTGAATCCAGTCCTCCATCAAGCGCAGCGCTTCGTCCTTGTTCCAATTGGCGATCTGTTCGTCGAGGATCTTGACGTCAGGCCGCTTGTCGAAGAATTCCTTCTGCCAAGCTTCCCTGCGGCCCAACGAATGTGGATTTCCCGCCGGGCCCATGAGGACGACGACCTGAGCGTTTTTGGGGATCTGAGGCAGCGCGAGGATCGCGTTGACGGCGCCCTGCTGATAGGGATTGGCGTCGACGGAAGGCACCGAGTCGTCCTTAAATCTCGGGTTCGTGGCGACAAACTTCGAGCCCTGCGCCATTGCGGCCTTCACCGGACCAATCTGAATCTCCGGGTCATAAGGCTGGATGATGGTCAGGTCATACTTGTTCTGCACCGCATTCTCGATGTTAGCCTGCATCACCTCGTTGCGGCTCTGACCATCGAATACGGTTATCGTGATGTCAGGATACTTCTTCGCTTCGGACACCATCGAATTCGCCAGCCAAGCGGCGAATGAGTCCGCTTGGGCCCGGGCGAGATAGGCGACCCGATATTTGGCGGTTTGCGCCTCGACGCTACTGGTGCAGGCGACGCCCGCGGTTAAAGCGATAGCCGCCGCAGCGATGAAGGATTTGAGAATCGTATTCATGTTGCCTCCACGAATTCTTTCATGCTTGTTGTTTTATGCGAACCAGGGCGGACCATTTGCCGCCATTCACGATCATTCGTTGTGGGACCTCCTTATCGCTCCATGGTTGTCCTGGACTCGGCGACGCGCAGTCTTCGCGTTCATTGTTGAACGCCGCCGAGAATCTTCCGCGTCCGACGCGATTTCGAAAAAATGTCGTAAGCGACCGCCATCACGATGATCGCGCCTTTGATCACTTGTTGGACATACGACTGAATCCCGAGCAGGTTCATGATGTTGCCGAGGAACCCGACGATGAACGCGCCGGCGAGTGTGCCGACCGCCGTGCCGATGCCGCCCGAGAAGGACACGCCGCCGATGATTGAAGAGGTCAACGCGTCTAATTCAAAGCCGACGCCTGCGGCCGGCAGGCCAGCGTTCACCCGCGACATGTACAGGACGCCTGCGAGCCCGACGAATGCGCCGTTCACCAGGTAGGCCTGAAGCTTGATGCGATCGATAGCGATGCCGGAGGCTCGCGCGGCTTCCTGGTTGCCGCCGATCGCATAAATGTACCGTCCGAGCCGGGAGTGGTTGAGGATGTACCAAGTGACTACGGTGATACCGATGACGAATAGGTCTGGCGTCGGGATTCCTAGTACGGCGCCTTGGCCCCAGACGACGAAATCCCCGAGCTGATAGACGGGCTGCCCACTGGTCAACAGAAGCGCCGCCCCTTGCGCCGAAGTCAGCATCGCAAGGGTCGCGATGAACGGCGGCGTACGAAAGACGGTGACGGCTATGCCGTTGATGTAATTGCACAGGACGCCCGTCGCGACGCCGGCTCCCATGGCGAGAACGCCGACGCCCGTCTGCTTGTAGACCAGCACCGCCAGCAGCCCTGAGAGCGCCATCACCGATCCGCAGCTCAAATCGAGCATGCCGCCGATGATCAGCAGCGTCTCACCGAAGGCGAGGATCGTTGTGATCGAGATCTGGCGCGATATGTTGGAGAAATTCGCGACCGAGAGGAAGGCAGGGCTCAGAAGCGAGCTCACGACCACCATGACAACAAGAATAAGGTATATGCTGTATTGACTCGACACGCTGGACCAACCCGCCCTGATCCACCCTGTCTGCGATGACGCGCCCTGCCGTGAGGTTGTGTCTTTTGTCGTCATTTCAGTCTGCACTCCTCGATCGAGGTTGGCGCCCGCAATCGGAGATGGACGCCGAGTAACCGCTCCAAGGCGGGCTAATGGACCGTCCCCATCGTCGCGTATTTCATCACTCTCTCTTGATCGAATTCGTCCTTGCCCAACTCCCCTGTGATGCGCCCCTTCGACATCACATAGACTCGATCGCAGATGCCCAAGATTTCCGGCAGTTCCGACGAGATGATCAGGATCGCCTTGCCTTCGGCGGCCAGTTCGAAAATGATTTTGTAGATTTCATACTTGGCGCCGACGTCGATGCCGCGGGTCGGTTCGTCGAGGATCAGGATATCGGGATCGCGAAGCATCCATTTCGCAAAAACGACTTTCTGCTGGTTGCCGCCGCTCAACGCGTCGACCGAGGTTTCCAGATTTGGCGCCTTGACCCTCATGCGGTCGCAAATCGATGAAATCATTTGCCTTTCCTGATCGCGATGGAGATAACCGCCGCGTATGAATTTCTCGAGAGAAGCGAGTCCGATATTTTCCTTTATCGAGCGTACCGGCACCAACCCGTAGCGCCTTCTATCTTCGGAAAGCATCGCTATATTAAGATCAATACTGTCTTTGACGGTTTTGATCCTGACATCCAGTCCGTGAACGCGAACCGTCCCGGCCGTATACGGATCGAGGCCGAACAGGGCGCGGACCACCTCAGTCCGGCCGGCGCCCATGAGACCGGAAAAACCGACGATCTCCCCAGTGCGCAAATGAAAATCGACGCCGGCGAATTTCGCTCCGTCCGACAGGTCCTGGACATCGAGAACTGTCGGCCCGATCTCGCAGGCGACCCGCGGCGGAAAGACGTTGTCGATCGACCGGCCGACCATCAGTTGAATGACGGTGTCGATGTTGAAGTCTTTCGCCGGCCGCGTCTCGACGAGCATCCCGTCTCTCATGACGGAAATATCGTCGGCGATACGGAAAATCTCGCCGAGACGATGGGAAATATAGATGATCGCCGCGCCTCTCGCTTTTAGTTCAGCGATCTTGGCGAACAGCCGATCAACTTCTTTGGTTGTAATTGCCGAGGTAGGTTCATCCATGATGATGATGCTGGCGTCCTGAGAAACGGCTTTCAGAATCTCCAGCATTTGGATATCCGACACCGACAAGTCCTTCAGCTTGGTCGTCGGGTCGTAGGACAACCCCTCCTCAGCCAGCAACGCAGCGGCCCGAGCGCGAATTGTCTTCCAGTCGATTTTGCCAAAACGATTGACCGGCTCGACGCCCAAGAACAACGCCTCTTGCACCGTCATTTCCGGGATGTAGTTCAATTCCTGAAAGATCATCGAGATCTTGTATGATCTGGCGACGATCGGGTTTGGAATGACCACCTTCTCGCCGTTGATGCGAATTTCGCCTTCATCTGGCTGGTTCAGGCCATTGATGATTTTGACCAGCGTCGACTTGCCCGCGCCGTTCTCGCCGCAGATGACATGAACCGTTCCGCGACGGACTGTCAGACACATGTTCGTCAGTGCGCGCACCCCCGGGAAGGACTTGCTGATCGCGCGCAATTCCAAGAGCGGGGCTTCATCCAAGATCGTCTCCTCCATCCGATGGCCTGTTGGCCTCGCCTCACTGTGCCGACCCGAGCGCTTGCGTGCGCGCGTCGCGTCTCACGCCCGCAGTCGCCGGCGCTGAACTGGCTCGCCAGGCGGCGAGCCAAGCCTCAGGCGATCGAAGGAAGTCTTCTGACCCTGCCGGAACGTCGGCCCAACAACCGCAAACGCCGGGCGCGTCACCGGCGAACTCCGTCGCCGCGATCGAGCGTGAAGACCGTGGGCGCGCTCGGTTGTCGCCTCCCCGCCCGAGAAGGTGGGGAGGCCGCGAGTCCGAATTCCAAGACGGTCGGCGCAGACTCGCGCGGGAGGTCGCGGCGGTCGTTCCGTCATAGAACCGGTCGCAATTCTTGCGGACGTTGCACAATTCGGCGGCCGACGATCGCCGAACGTCCAGCCACGGCCCCCATTCCGCATACGGGAATGGGTTTCCAGATTTGCCCGGAGATCGTGGTCAAACACCCTCTGCGCTCCCTCGCGCAATCCAACGCCGCCGATCGGTTCAGACCGCCCGCGCCGGTTGCGATGTCTCTTTTTGCTCTACGCGCCCGACTCGAACATCCCGCCTCATCTGCGGCCGCCGCCGCGCGGCGCCCCACGATGAGAGCCTGGAGTTCCACTCGGACGAGCGGCTATCGTTTGTTTGTTGTGACAGCAAACAAAGTTGCGCGCAAGGGGAAAATATGCGAGAGGAGACCTAGCCGCGGCAGGTCGGTCGACGTGGCAGGTCGGTGGAATTGGGGCGGCGGGTCTAAGGCGTACGAGCCGGGCTTTCCTTTCTCTCGCCACCGACAGATCGGCGTCGAGCGCCTGCCGACGGTCGGCGTCGCGCCTAGCCGCGTTGAAGGAAACACGGTCGGTTGCCTCTCTCGCCACTCATGGTACGGATGTTGACAGGTCGGCAATTTCTCCAAATGACGAACAGCAAGATCACTCTTGATCGCGCCGCGGCGCGCGAAGCTTCCTGACGCGAAAATGCAAGCGCAATGAACCAGAACGAGGGCGTCGCCAAATTCGCGGCGATAAAGGGCGCTCCGCAATCGGTGCGCTACCTGAATGAGTTGCGCGCCCTCGATGTCCTTTTTCGCGAGGGCGCGATGAGTCGCGCCGATTTGGCGCGAGCGCTGGGTCTCAACCGCTCAACGACCGGCAACATCATCGGCAGCCTGATGGCCCAGGCTCTTGTGGTGGAACGCCCGCGCGCCAGGCAACCCGGCGTCCCCGTGCGAACCGGTCGACCGGGAATCGACATCGAGCTTGATCCGAAAGGCGCGGTCTTCATTGGCGCGGAAATCGAGGTCGATCGATTGACCGCCGTTGCAATCGATCTTTGCGGCAAGATCACGCGCAGAAAATCCGTCGCCTTCCATGCGGCGCGTCAGGACCCGGCCACGGGAGCGGAAGGCGTCGCAAAGCTCGTCAACTCGCTGATTCGATCTTCACCCGACTCGGCTCGGGTCAAAGGCGTCTGCGTCGCGGTTCCCGCGCTGGTGGAAGGCGGCAATGTCCGTCACGGCCTCTTGCTCGGGTGGCGCGACGCGCCATTGGCCGACCTGATCAAGAAGCACGTCCCCGCCAATCTGCCGATCGCAATTGAAAACGACGCCAATGCCTTCGCGATCGCAGAAACCTATACCGGAGCGTCCCGAAATTCGGAGACTGTCGCGTTTCTGGTGGTCGAAAGCGGCGCCGGCGGCGCAATCGTCAGCGGCGGCCGATTGTTCCGCGGCGGCGGCATGGCAGGCGAGTTCGGCCATTTGTCCATGGGAGGCAGCGGATATGCGATCGAGCGAAGCCGGACTGGGCTACTCGAAAACTATATCGGCAAAGACGCTGTTTTGGCGCGCTATGCCACGCGTGGCGGACCCGAGGGCGTCAGCCTGCGCGATTTCTTCACGGCGCTTGAACATGGCGAGACCGCCGCGGTCGACACGGCGAACGATTGGGCAAAGTGGCTGGCGCAAGGGCTCCTGCACATCGTCAACATCATCAACCCCGACCTCGTCATCATCGGCGGCTCGGTCGGTGGCGTCTACCCGTTCGTCGCGCCAACCGTCGACGCTATTCTGCGAACCGAGTTGCCCGACGAGTTCCAAATGCCGAAGATAGAACTTTCACAATTTGGCGCCGAGGGGCCGGCGCTGGGCGCGGCGTTGCTGCTCCATCAACGGATGTTCTCGGTCGACGAGCGAGCCTTTTACCCGGACGGCGGCGCTCGCGGCCTATTCCGTATGGCTAGCGTCTAAACGCGCGCGTCGGCGACTGCGCGCAGGACTGCGATCCGATGGAGTTGATGCGAGCTCATACCGAGACCGTCCGCGCCAACGCTGCCTCGTTTGGTCAACCGACGGCTTCCGTCGGCTCGCTCTCACCAGCAAGTGTATCCGCCATCCGCCTGGACGATCGAACCCGTCAACAGACTCGCGGCGTCGGACGCGAGGAACAGCACGACCGCTGCAATTTCGTCGGGCTCGCCCAAACGCGCCATCGGCGTTCCATTGATCCAGGCGTTGAACATCGGCTTATTGGTCTTGACGTAGGCGGTGAGCGGCGTGTTGATGCAACGATCGAACCCCGGCTCGCCGCCAGCATGTGTTTGCCGAAGGCGCGACAGCATCAGAAGAGGCCGTTGGGATTGACGTCGATCACGTTGAGCCAATGCTCGTCGGCCACAGCCTCGGCGGCGATTTCAGAACGCGCGATGCCGGCGCTGTAGACGAGAACGTCGACGCGACCCTTCTCCTTCATCACGCGAGCGGCGGCGGCGTCGACTTGTCTCGAGTCCGTCACGTCCATTTCGATGAAGTCGGTCGCAAAGCCCTTGGCCTTCATCGCCGCCTGCCCCTCGGCCGCGGCGTTGGGGTTGCGATCGGCGATATAAAACATGCGCGCCCGCTTCCGAGGGCGCCGCTACGCACGCCAGGCCGCTCGCCGACCTGCCACTGCGACTCTGTCCCTCGATCCGAGATCCATGGCGTTCTATTTGACGATTGGAATCTTGCTTCGGTCGATCGTGACGGCGACCGCCAGCACCAGCACCGCCCCGAAGACGATCTGCTGCGCGAAGATGTTGACGCCGAGGAAGGTCATGCCGGCGCGGATAACTCCGATAATCAGCGCGCCGATCAGCGTTCGCCATATGCTGCCCACGCCGCCGGTGATGGCGGTGCCGCCGACGACCACGGCGGCGATCGCTGGCAGCAGCTGCTCGTTGGCCAGCGTGGGCGAGCCGCTCATCAGGCGTCCAGCGAGCAGCACGCCGGCAAAGGCGGCGAACGTGGAGGAAAGGGTGTACGCGATCACTTTCTGGCGGTCCACTTTGACGCCCGAGGCGTACGCCGCCGCTTCGCCCGCGCCGATGGCGGCGCTGTAGCGGCCGAATCGCGTCCGGCGCTGAACGAAATCGCCAAAGATGAGCAGCACAACGGCGATCATGACCTCGTGGGGAACGCCGAACGAGGCGCCGGTGGTCCACCAGAGGTAGGCGCGCTCGTCTTCGCTGAGCGTGATCGAGCGTTCGTGCGAGATCACCAACGCGACGCCCGCCAGCACGCCGCCGACCGCAAGGGTGGCGATGAACGAGGGAATCTTCAGCTTTACATGCGCCATGCCGCCCGCCCAGCCCGACAGCGCGCCAACGAGAAGGGCCAAGACGAAACTGCCATAGCCGATGCGGGCGATGGTCAGCGCGATCAGCACGCTCGCTAGCGAAGCCATCGCCTGGATCGACAGGTCAATGCCGCCGAGCATGATCGCGAAGCTGACGCCGGCGGCGAGCACGAATAGAGTCGCGGTGTCGCCGGCGAGTTGAATGAGGTTATTCGGGGTCAGGAATTCCGGCTGCGTGACGCCGATGATGAGCATCAGCCCGACCAGGGTCAAGAGCGGCAGCCACGGCCGCAGCCGGTCAAAGTCGAAACGGGCCCGCGCGGCCTCCGCCGACGACATCAAACGCTTCTCCTTCTCCGTCGCCCGCCTTCGGCCCGGTCACACCATGTGCTGGATCAGGTCGACCTGCTGCGGCTTATGGCCCGGCGCGGCGTCGGTCCTGTGCGTGACCACGCCATCGCGCATGACCAGCACGGTGTGGCTCAGGCCGATTGTCTCATCGAGCGTGTCCGAGGTGAGGATGACCGCGATGCCTTCCGCGGTGATCGCGCGGACCAACTCGTAGACCTCCTCCTTCGCCCCAACGTCGAGGCCTCGGGTGGGGTGGTCGAAGATGAGCACCCGGGACTTGGCGTTGAGCCATTTGGCCAGCACCACTTTCTGCTGATTGCCGCCGGACAGGTTGAGGCAGAGAGACCCGATGCCGGGCGTCCGAATGCCGAGCCGGCGCACCCATTCCTCCGCCAGCTCCGCCTCCCGACCGGCGTCGATCAGCCCGTTGCGCGCGAGCCCATCGAGACTGGCGAGCGTAATGTTGGCGGCCACGGGAAGGAACAGCACGAGCCCCTCCGTGCGTCGTTCGCGCGGCAAATAGCCGATGCCCCGATCGACCGCTTGAGCGGGGCTGGTCAGTCGCACTTGTTCGCCGCCGATGGTGAGCCGCCCGGCGTCGTGCGGCAGGAATCCGGCGATCGTGCGCGTGAGTTCCTCCCGGCCGGACCCGATCACCCCGGCGACGCCGAGTATCTCGCCGGCGTGCAACGCGAAGTCGACGCCGCGATAGGCGCCCCCGCAACCTAGGTTCTCCGCCGCCAGCACCACCTCCGGCCGGAACGGCTTCTGCAGCGGCTCGCGGTAGTATTCGGCCTTCAGCCCGCGGCCGACCATCAGGCCGTGCAGCGTGCGGAGGTCAGCCTCGGCCGCGTTCATTTCCGCCACCACGGCGCCGTCCTTCATTACGTAGACGCGGTCGCTCAGCGCCAGCACCTCGTCGAGACGGTGCGAAATGAACACGAACGAGGCCCGCGCCTTCAGCGCCCGCACCCGCGCGAACAGGATGTCGATGTCCGCCTGCTCGAGCACCGAGGTGGGCTCGTCGAGCAGTATCACGAGGTGCCCTTCAGCCACCTCTTCCAAGGTCAGCGCCTTGGCGAGCTCCACCATCTGGCGAGTCGCCACATCGACGTCGGCCGCGCGCATCCGCGGATCTACATCCACCGCGACCTTGGCGAGCTGTCGCCGCGCCGCGACGTACAACGCCCGCCAGTCGATCCGCCCGAAGCGCGTGAAGCGCGCCTCGTTGCCGAGATAGATGTTCTCGGCGATCGTGAGGTTGGGAATCAGCGACTGCTCCTGAAAGACCATGCCGATCCCCCGCCGCATCGCGTCGCTGGCGCTGGCGAGCCGCGTCGGGCGCCCGGCGAGCAGGATTTCGCCGGAATCGGGCTGGTAGACGCCGGCGAGGATCCGCATCAGCGTCGACTTGCCGGCGCCGTTCTCGCCGACCAGGCCGACCACTTCGTGGCGGCCGATCGCGATGCTGACGTCCTTCAGGGCGTGTACGCCGGGAAAGCGCTTCTCGGCATTGCGCACGGCGAGAATCGGCTCGGCGACGGCGGGCGCTGCGGCGGTCATTTCACGATCCGGATGCGTTTGCGATCGATTGACAAGGCCACCGCCCCGATGATCATCAGTCCCTGCACGGCAGTCTGCCAGCTTGGCGGGATGCCCATCAACACCATGCCATTGGAGAGGACGCTGACGATCATCACCCCGACCAGCGTCTGGAGCACGCCGCCTTCCCCTCCCGACAGGGCCGTCCCCCCGACGACCACCGCAGTAATTGTAGTGAACAGCCTTCCTTGGCCGACCTGGGCGTTACCGAGCCCGAGTTGGGCGGC
>Ga0187875_10004035_pt1 | contig 10208 bp, 7 predicted proteins | sample June2016WEW_17_1_2_FD_132978 | JGI IMG/M metagenome (GOLD analysis project Ga0187875, IMG submission 132978) | Peatland microbial communities from SPRUCE experiment site at the Marcell Experimental Forest, Minnesota, USA - June2016WEW_17_10 | ecosystem: Environmental > Terrestrial > Soil >... | reverse complement strand
CGGTCCTCCTCACACCTCTCATACAGAACCTGCAGCCCCATGAAGGCCAGGTGGCCATCGACGGGACCCTGGGCGGCGGCGGCGTCACCGCCGCGCTCTTGGAGAGGGTCGGCGCGACCGGGCGGGTCCTCGCCATCGACAGGGACCCCACCGCGATCGCCCGAGCCCGCCTGCGTTTCGCCGGCCCGGCCGGTGAGCGGCTGATCCTCGCCCAGGGTGACTTCGCCGAGATCGACCACATCGCCGCGGGTCACGGGATCGTCGCCGCCGACTCCCTCTGCCTCGACCTTGGCACCTCCTCACTTCAGCTCGACGATCCCGCTCGCGGCTTCAGCTTCCGGCAGGACGGCCCGCTCGACATGAGGATGGACCAGACCGCGGACAGCGAGACCGCGGCCACCATCCTCAACAGATGGGACGAGGCGGAGCTGGCCGCCCTGATCCACACCTACGGCGAGGAGAGGTTCGCCACCGCGATCGCCCGGGCCGTCGTCCGGGAGCGCCGGCGCGCTCCCATGGCGACCACCCAGCAGCTCCGGGAGCTGATCGAGCGGACCATTCCCCGCCGCTTCTGGCCCAAGCGGATACATCCCGCCACCCGGACCTTCCAGGCGCTCCGCATCGAGGTCAACCATGAGTTGGAGAGTCTCCGTCGCGGGCTGCAGGCCGCCATATCGCTCCTCCGGCCCGGTGGGCGTCTTGGGGTCATCTCCTTTCATTCTCTCGAGGACTCCCTTGTCAAGAACGCACTCCACGTCGCAGCACAGAACTGTCTCTGTCCGCCCCAACAGCCCTTCTGCACCTGCGCTCACCGGGCCTCGCTCCTCCTCCTCACCCGCAGGGCGATCCGGCCCGACCCAGAGGAACTGGCCGTGAACGCCAGGTCCAGGTCGGCCCGCCTCCGGGTGGCGGAGAAGCTGGATTCCCGATAGCCTCCCCCTCCCTGCGGAGGAGGCCGGCACCTGCCGGCCTCCTCCCACCCCCCTCCTGACACCTCCCCATCACTCCCCCTCCCCGCGGAGGAGGCCGGCCCCGGCTGGCCTCCTCCGTACTCCTTCCCGCGCGCGTTCCCCCCTCCCGCCGCTCCCCGCGGCGACCCGCCGCAGCAACCGTCCCACTCGACGTCCAGGCAACTCTCCATGCAACTCCACTCCCTCCGCGATCGCGGCGACGCCGATGAGTCCGCCGACGCCCTTCCCCTCAGCGCGCCCTCGTCCCGCCGCGACCGGAGGCGGCGGGGCGGGCCGCGCACGCCCCTGCCGCTGCTCCCGATCATCGCGGTCTGCGCGGGGATCGGCCTCGCCTATGTCAGCCAGACCGCCCAGGCCACCCAGGCCAACTACGACCAGACCTCCCTGATCCATCAGCAGCAGCAGCTCACGCTGGAGGACCAGCAGCTCGGCAGCCAGCTCGGGGAGCTCTCCGCCTCGGCGAGGATCATCGAGTCGGCGCAGCAGCTGGGGATGGTCACGGGCGGGACCTGGGCCTACGCCGTGGCCCCGGCCGCTCAGGTGGCGACACCGCCCGCCACCGAGCTGGCAGCCCCGTCCACCCAGTCCGGGGGCTCGGTGCTCGGCGAGTTCGGCTCCGCCCTCCTCGGTGTATTCGGCGGCTCGGCGTGAGGCGCCCCGCTCGCGGTGGCTCGGGTGCCGGAGGCTCTCCTGTCAACCGCGACTGGGCCGGACGCGAATGGCTGTCCGAGGCGCTGACGGCGCGTGACCGCCACACGGCGGGCGCGGGCCGCGCCTCGAGCCCCGGCGGGCCCACGTCCCTTCCGGGCGCCGTCCCCTCCCGCACCGCAGCGGCGCACCCCTCCGGCAGGACAGCCGTCGCCACCCCCCCGGCCGCGCCGGGCACGGCTCCCCCCGGAAACCATCGGGCGTCCCTGGGCGGGCCCGGAGCCCCGCCACCGGCGTCGCGCGGATGGTTCGTCGGGGAGGGGCCCCACGTGCGGGGTCGCGCCATCTGGCTGATGCTCTGTTTCGCCTCCCTCGCAATCCTTCTCATGGGGCATCTCTTCCAGGTCCAGATCGGCGAGCACACCGCGCTCACCGCCGCCGCCGCCAAGGAGGACGACATGAGCTTTGTCCTCACCGCCCACCGGGGCGAGATCCTGGACAGCGACGGCCAGGTGCTGGTCGGCACCGTGCCCACCTACTCCGTGTACGTCGACCCCGCGATGATCCCGGCGGATCAGCTCGACCAGGACGCGGCCGAGATCGCGACGGTGCTCCCGCTCAGCGAGAGCCAGGTGGTCCAGGTGCTCTCCGAGCCCAACCAGTACGCCTTCCTCGCCGATCACGTCAGCCAGGGGGTCAAGGATCAGCTCGTCGACCTGGACTCGCCGGCGGTCCCCGGTCTCATCCTCACCGACGAGGACGAGCCGGTCTACGAGCCGTCGGCGGTGCCCGGAGAGTCGTTCGCGGCCAACCTGCTCGGCTTCGTCAACGCCAGCGGGCAGGGACAGTACGGGGTGGAGGGCTACTACAACTCCCTTCTCACCGGCAAGAACGGCGCGGCCTCGGAGATCAGGGACAGCCAGGGCAACGCCATCTACCTCAACCACGCTCAGAACGTGCCCGCCCAGAATGGGGACAACCTCGAGCTGGGCCTCAACTCCCAGGTCCAGTACTGGGCCGAGCAGGCGATCGCGGAGGCGGTCACCAAGGACAGCGCCCAGTCCGGGGAGATCCTGGTGATGGACACCCACACGGGGGCGATCCAGGCCTGGGCCGACTACCCGAGCTACGACGCCACCGACTACGCCTCGACCCCCATCGCCGACTTCAGCGACCAGTCGGTCGACGGGCTCTACCAGCCCGGGTCGGTGATGAAGGTGGTCACCTTCGCGGGCGGCCTGCAGAACAGCGCGATCACCCCCGGATACACCTTCGACGAGCAGCAGACCGTGGTCGACGGCATCCTCATCCATGACTGGGACGACCGGAGTCACGGCGAGGTCACCATGCAGCAGGTCCTCGACATGTCGCTCAACAACGGGGCCATGAAGGTCATGAACCTGGAAGGGCCCAACGCCTTCTACACCAACATGCTGGCCTTCGGGATCGGCGCCCCGACCGGTGTGGATCTCGCCGGCGAGGTCAACCAGCAGATGGCGGCGCAGAGCAAGCTCTCCATGCTCGACTACAGCGAGATGTCCTTCGGCCAGAGCGTGGTGGTGACCCCGGTGGAGATGCTCGCCGCCGTGAACGCCGTGGCCAACGGCGGGGTGTGGGTGGAGCCCCACGCGGTCGACTCGATCGTCGACCCCAGCACCGGGACCACGACCCCGGTGGAGCCGACCACGCGCCGGGTGATGTCGGCGGCGACGGCATCGACCCTCACCACCATGATGACCCACGTCGTCGACGACTCCAGCGGTGAGGGCTTCGATGCCCGCATCCCCGGCTGGAGCAGCGAGGTGGCGGGCAAGACGGGGACGGCCCAAGAGCCCATCAACGGCCAGATGACGGGCAGCGTCACCTCCTTCGTCGGCTACCTCCCGGCCACCAACCCGCAGTTCACCATGATGGTGGTGGTCAACGAGCCGCAGGTCCCGGCTGCCGACGACTTCGGCTCGCTCCTGGCCGCTCCGGTGTGGCGGCAGATGGCCGAGCAGATGATCGACTACTACCACCTCACCCCCTGAGCTCCCGCCCTCTCCGCTCTCCGTCCGGCTGTGGCACCATCCGGCGGTGCTCCGTGCCGATTCGCTCGCTGACCTCCTCGGCGGCCGGCTCGAGGCCGCGCCGGGCGCCCGCCTCGAGATCTCCGATCTGGTCAGCGACTCGCGAAGGGTGACCCCCGGTGCGGGTTTCGTCGCCCTGCCGGGCGAGGCGATGGACGGTCACGCCTTTGTGGCCGATGCGGCTCGCCGGGGCGCCGCCCTCGCCGTGGTGGGAGCGACCTTCTTGCCGGGGGCGGAGACGCCGCCCCTCCTCATCTGGGTGCCCGAGACGGCCGCCGCGCTCCGCGCCGCCTGCGCCCGCCGGATCTCCCAGCTCGGGGCCACGGTGGTGGGGGTGACCGGCTCGGTGGGCAAGACCACCGCCAAGGAGATGTGCGCGCTGGCCCTCTCCGGCCGGCCGACCTCCAGGACCCCGGGCAACCTCAACACCTGGACCCAGATCCCGCTCCATGTGCTCGGCCTCGAACCGCCGGTGGAGCGCCTGGTGATCGAGATGGCGATGACCGCACCCGGTGAGATCGCCGACCTGGCCGGCTTCACCCACCCCACGTACGGGGTGCTGCTCAATGTCGGCCAGGCCCACATCGGCCGCCTCGGTTCTGAGGCGGCGATCGCCGACGCGAAGGCCGAGCTGCTCGCGGCCCTTCCTGCGGATGGTGCCGCCATCCTCAACGCCGACGATCCCCGGGTGGTGGGGGTCGCGGCGCGCAGCCACGCCCCGCTCCGCTGGTTCGGAGAAGAGAGCCCCGAGGCCACCTGGCGGGTGGAGGACGCCGCCCTCGACGGGGTGCTGGGCAGCCGGGCCGTCCTGGTCGGCCCAGACGGGCGGGCCCAAGTCCGCCTCCGGGCGCCGGGGCGCCACCTCCTCCTCGATGCCGCGGCCGCGGCGGCCGTCGCATTCTGCTTCGGGGTCGGCATCGGTGAGGCCGCCGAGAGGATCGGCGACTTCGCTCCGGCTGAGCATCGCGGCGAGGTCATCGCCGGCCTCCGGGGTTCCACCCTCGTCGACGACAGCTACAACAGCAGCCCCACCTCGCTGGCGGCCGCCCTCGAGCTGCTCCGCGTCAGCGCGGCCCCCGAGCGGCTCGCCATCATTGGCGACATGCTGGAGTTGGGGGACCGCACGCTCTCCGCCCACCGCGAGGCCGGGCGCCGGGCCGCCGGAGCCGCCACCCGGCTGATCGCGGTTGGAGAGCAGGCCGAGGTTGTCGCCGCCGCCGCGGTCGCTGCCGGGATGGCCGCCGCGGCGGTCGCCCAGGCCGGCGATGCGGAAGGGGCTGCGGAGCTCGCCATCCCGCTGCTGCGCCCCGGCACCGTGGTGCTGGTCAAGGGGAGCCGCGGGATCGGGCTCGACCTGGTGGTGCGGCGGCTGCTGCCGTGACCCGCGCCATCGTCGCCGCCGCCGTCTGCTTCGTCGCCGGCGTTGCCCTCTACCCGGTGCTGATCACCATCCTGGCCCGTGCCGGGGCGGGACAGATGGTGCAGGCGTACAACCCCGCGTCCCACCGGGCGAAGGCGGGGACACCGACCATGGGTGGCATCCTCTTCTGCCTCTTCGGGGTCGCGGTGTGGCTGGCCACCGACCGCACCCAGGCCGGATTCGTGATCGCCTTTGCGCTGGTCGGTGGGGCGGCGGTGGGATTCCTCGACGACCTCGCCAACGTCCGAGGCCTCGGCTCCCTGGGTCTGCGGGTCCGGCAGAAGCTGGTCCTTCAGATCGTGGTCGGGGTCGCGGTCGGATTCGGCCTGCACGCCGTCGGCGCCCCCGCCCAGGCCCTGCCCCTGGCCGGGATGGTCAAGCTCGGCTGGGCGATCGTCCCGCTCTCCGCCATCGCGGTGGTGGCCACGACCAACGCGGTCAACCTGACCGACGGGGTGGATGGCCTGGCCGGGAGCTGTGTTGCACTCGCCCTGGTCGGCGCCATCGTCGCCTCCCTCTGGCTGGGAGCGGCGAGCGCCGCCACGCTCTCCGCCGCCCTCTTCGGCACCATCGTCGCCTTCCTCCTCTACAACTGGCATCCCGCCCGGATCTTCATGGGCGACACCGGGGCCCTTGGCCTCGGAGCCGCCCTGACCGCAATCTGTGTCGAGGCCCACCTGCTCTGGCTGCTGCCCCTGCTCGGCATCGTCTTCGCGGTGGAGACGGCCAGCGTCATCGTCAACGTCACCGCCATCACCCGCTTCCACCGCCGCGTTTTCCGGGCCAGCCCGCTCCACCATCATTTCGAGAAGATGGGTGTTCGCGAGGAGCGCCTGGTGCTGCTCTTTGCGGCCGGGGGCGCGGTCGCAGTTGCCCTCACCCTGCTGACGGTGCACGTCGTCGCGTGACGAGCGCGCGCGGCACTGACCTCGCAATGCTTCGCCACAAAGCCGCTGCGTGCGTAACAATGTCCGCCTGGCCTGATTCCCGCAACCGTCCTCCCCACGTCACCGCACCGCAGGAGCAGCATGGCCGTCCAGACGTCCCCGACGCGCAGTCTCGACCTGCCCATCCGCAGGGCCAGGGTCGAGCTCACGCCGGCGGCGCGAGGGCTCGCAGCCGTCGATGGATGGCTCTATGTCGCCATCGCCGCCATCTGCGCCTTTGGGCTGGTGATGGTCTACAGCGCCTCCGAGGTGCTCGCCTATCAGCAGACCGGCAATCCCAGCTACTACTTCGAGCGTCAGGTCGCCTACATGGTGGTCGGGCTGACCGGGATGCTGGTGCTCGCCCGTCTCGACTATCACCACCTCCTGCGCTGGTCGCGCGCGATCGGGCTGATCACGGTGCTGATGCTGCTCGCCGTGCTGGTGCCCCGCATCGGCACCCAGATCAACGGAGCGAGGCGCTGGTTCGATCTCGGCGTCATCGAGCTGCAGCCGTCCGCGGTGGCCGCGCTTGCGGCGATCGTCGTCCTGGGCCGCTGGCTGAGCGATCGGGGCACCCTGGTCCGGAGCTGGCGGGGGATCCGGGACTACGTCATCCTGCTCTGCATCCCGGTCGGGCTGATCCTCCTCGAGAAGGACCTGGGGAGCACCGTCGTCATCGCCGCGGTCGGCGGGATCCTGCTCTTCCTGGCCGGCGCCCGCTACCGGCACCTGATCACCCTGCTGGCCATCGGAGGAGCTGTCGGCTGGCTCACCGTCCTCGCCGAGCCCTACCGGCTGAGCCGGATAACCTGCTTCGGCCAGTCGGTGAACGATGCATCGCTCAGCACTTGCTGGCAGGGTACCCAGGCCCTCTTCGGGCTCGGCCGGGGAGGGTTGACGGGGGTGGGGCTGGGCAACTCCATCCTGAAGTACGCCTGGCTGCCCGAGGCCCACACGGACTTCATCTTCGCGATCATCGGCGAGGAGCTGGGTCTGATCGGGACGGCGGCGGTGGTGCTGGCCTTCACCTTCCTGGCGTGGCGGGGGATCCGGGCGTCGCTGCGGGCTCCCGACCGCTTCGGGACCCTGCTCTCCGGAGGGATCACCGCCTGGATCTGCATCCAGACGTTCGTAAATGTCGCCGCGGTGACCGTGCTGATCCCGACCACCGGCATCCCGCTCCCCTTCATCAGCTACGGGGGCACCGCCTTGGTGATGAACCTGGCCGCGGTGGGGATACTCTGCAACGTGTCGGCGCAGGGCCGGCGCCAGGCGTCCCCGGAGAAGCGCAGCTTCTCGGGGGTGGAGCGTCAGGGGGCTCTCAGTCGTGCGAACGTTGATCGCCGGGGGCGGGACGGGGGGGCACCTGATCCCGGCGCTGGCGGTCGCCGCCGAGTTGCGCGCCGCTGACCCGGAGGGCGCAGTGCTCCTGGTCGGCCGGCGAGGCGGGGTCGCCGAGGCGCTCGTCGAGCGCACCGGCATCCCCCTGGAGACCCTGGAGATCCGCGGCCTCGACTTTGCCCACCCGGCGACGGTCGCTCTCTTCGGGCTGCGTCTGACCCGGTCGGTCAGAGAGGCGGGCCGCCTCATCCGCCGATTCAGGCCGGATGTGGTGGTGGGAGCGGCGGGCTACGTCTCGGTGCCGGTGGTGCTGGCCGCCCGACGGGAGGGGGTGCCCGTCCTGCTCCTCGAGCAGAATGCACTCCCCGGCCGGGCGACCCGATTCCTGGCCCGTCGTGCCGACGCGGTCGCGGTCTCTTTTCCCGGCACCGCTCGGCTGCTGCGCGGGCACGGGGTCGAGGTGACCGGCAATCCGATTCGCCGGGAGTTCCGCGACGGGGCGCCGCCGCTGCGCGACCGACCGCGACGGCTGCTGGCGTGGGGCGGCTCGCAGGGGGCACGGCGGATCAATCGGGCGCTCTCCGACTGCGCTCCCCGACTGCTCCGTGACCATCCCGAGCTGGAGATCACCCACCAGTGCGGTCAGCTCGACGAGGCCGAGGTGCTCGCGACCCGTGCCGCGCTCGATCCCGAGCTGCGGCGCCGCTGGGAGGTGGCCGCCTTCTACGCCGACGCCGCCACCCGGGTGTCCGAGGCCGACCTGGTGCTGATGCGCGCCGGGGGCTCGTCACTCGCCGAGGTGAGCGCTCTCGGCCGCCCCATGATCCTGGTTCCGTACCCCTACGCCGGCGACCACCAGCGGCACAATGCGGCCCCCTACGTCGAGGCCGGTGCCGCCCTGCTCGTGCCCGACGCGGAATGCGACGGGGAGCGCCTCCGCGGCGTCCTCGAGGAGGTCCTGGGCGATCCGGGGCGCTGGCGGGAGATGGCCGAGAGGAGCCGAGCCATGGGCAGGCCGGAGGCGACCGCCAACGTGGCGGCGATCGTCCGGCGCCTGGCGGGCACCGGCCGGGCCCGGGGGACTCCCCGTGCCGCCTGAGCCGCACCCCCGCCACGTCCACTTCCTCGGCATCTGCGGCTACGCGGTGAGCGGCGCCGCCATCCTCGCCAAGCAGATGGGCGACCTGGTCACCGGCAGCGACGAGCACGCCTACCCGCCGGTCTCCGACATCGTCACCGCGGCGGGCATCCCGTGGGAGAACGGGCACGATCCGCGCAACCTCGACCGCTGGGGCGTCCCCGACCTGGTGGTCGTGGGCAATCAGGTGCGACCCCTCAACGAGGAGTGGCTGGAGGCCAAGCGGCGCGGACTCCCGCAGAGCAGCGAGGTCGAGTTCTTCGTCTCCCTGACCGGGTCGCGGCTCCGCCTCTCCGTCTGCGGCACCCATGGCAAGACGACCACCTCGGCGCTGCTCATCCACATGCTCGCGCGCTGCGGGATGGACCCGGGATTCCGGCTCGGCTCGACCTCCCTCGACGTCGGCGGGAGTGCCCGCCTCGGTACCGGGCCGTTCGTCTTCGAGGGCGACGAGTACACCACCGCCCCCTGGGATCCGCGCCCGAAGTTTCTTCACATGCGGCCCGCGGCGGCCTGTGTCACCCGGCTGGAGTGGGATCACCCCGATGTGTACCCGTCGCCGGAGGCTTACCGGATGCCGTTTGTCCGGCTTGCGGAGACCATGCCCGCCCGCGGTCTGCTGGTGCTCTGCGGGGACGACCCCGAGGCGCTGGGATTGCGCGCTCACGCCGCCTGCCCTGTCGCCGTCTACGGGGAGGGCGAGGCGGCTGATTGGCGGGTGACCCGGCAGGACGACGACGGCTCGGTGCAGCGGTTTCGGATCGACTGCCGCGAGCTGTCGGTTCCGGAGGTGGCGCTCACCTTTCCCGGCAGGCACAACGCGCTCAACGCCACCGCCGCGCTGGCTCTCGCCACGTTCGCCGGTGCCCCGATCGAGGCCTGCGTCGCGGCCTGCGCGGACTTCCGGGGGCCCGCCCGCCGCTTCGAGATCCTGGGGACGGCTGGCGGGGTCACCGTGGTCGACGACTACGCCCACCACCCCACCGAGGTCTGGGCCGCCATCAACGCCGCCCGTGCCCGTTACGGGGAGGCACGAATCATCGCCGTGCACACCCCTCACACCTACTCGCGCACCCTCGCCCTGCTCGAGGACTACCGGCGGAGCTTCGAGGAGGCGGACGTCGTGGTCCTGGGCCCCCTCGAGGCGGCCCGTGAGCGCGGCCAGACGGCGACCGTATCGTCCGCCGACGTCGCCGCCCGGATCGATGGCCGGGAGGTGCACCTGGTCGGAGACAGCGCCGAGGGAGTGGAGGAGGTCCTCCGGCTGGCGCACCCCGGTGATGTGGTCCTCGTCCTCTCCCTCGGCGGCTTCGACAAGATCGCGCGCCGCATCCATGCCGCGCTGGGCGAGCGGGCGGCGGGGGCCCAGCGTGGATGACGAGTGGCTCGCCACCCTGCCGGGGGCCCGGCGCGGCGAGCCTCTCGGCCGCCACAGCCAGTACGGGATCGGGGGCCCTGCCGACTGGTACCTCAAGGTTCGCGACACCGCCCAGCTTGGCGAGGTGATGCGCCGCTGCCACCAGACCGGGGTGCCGCTCACGGTGATCGGCGCCGGGAGCAACAGCCTGGTCCTGGACGGCGGCATCCGCGGCCTGGTGGTCGAGCTGCCCCGCGACCGGATGCGTGAGCTCTCCGACGGCATCGTCGAGCTCCCCGGCGGGGCGATGATGCCCCGGGCGGCGCTCGACTGCG
>Ga0187875_10004033_pt1 | contig 10211 bp, 5 predicted proteins | sample June2016WEW_17_1_2_FD_132978 | JGI IMG/M metagenome (GOLD analysis project Ga0187875, IMG submission 132978) | Peatland microbial communities from SPRUCE experiment site at the Marcell Experimental Forest, Minnesota, USA - June2016WEW_17_10 | ecosystem: Environmental > Terrestrial > Soil >... | reverse complement strand
GAATCAAGAGAAATATCAGGTGCGCTACGACGTCACGCACGTGACGGGTGCCCACGCTCCGCGTTTTGGTGTGACCTTCATTCATGAGCCGGTTTTGAGCGGCGCGCTGACGGGCACCGCGGAAACGCTGGTAACTTTTCCGGAGGATCCAACCTACTATCTGGCGAATCCTGCGCAATTTCCCATCGATTATGGAGCCGGCAGTTCGTTCGCGCCCGCGGCTGATGGAAGCTTTTCCCAAAACGTGCAACGCCTGGGACTTTACGCGGAAGATTCCTGGCGGGTGACTTCAGGTCTGACCGTGAATTATGGATTGCGGTACGACACGACGTTTGGCTTGTTCATCGCCTCCGGCCGCAATCAAAGCTTCAATCCGGCGCTCAGAACGGGGCTGGTGGATGGCATCCCGCACGATTATCGCAAAGCGATTGCGCCGCGATTGGGAATTGCGCAGGCGCTGGGCGCATCGCGCCGCACCGTTTTGCGGGCGGGCGTTGGACTGTACTACAACGACCTGGCGCAAAATGGCTGGGTCACGGCGTTTCAATCCGTCAATGATGGGAGCCTGCTGAATGGCCCGAGGGCTCCGGCGCTGATCGATCCCAACTATCACACGCCAAACGCGCTGCATGCCACCGCGGGTGTTCAGCACGCGCTTTCGGCCAACTGGATCATTGGCGCGGACTTTACCCACGAAACTGGAATGCACGGCTACCGCAGTTATGATTTTCCGGCGGCTTTTGTGTTTCGGTCGGACAATCGCTCGAGCTACAACGGATTTTCGGTTCGGGTGCAGGGAAATGTTGGGCGCCGGGTGCATCTCACGTCGCACTACACGCTGGCTAAGGCGCAGACTTGGGGCTGCGTTCTTGGCGAGCTGTTCGATTACGTGAATGGCGTGTGCGATCCAAACAATGCGTTCGCGCCCGGGGATTACGGCCCCTCGGGAGAGGATGTGCGGCACCGCTTTGTGCTTGCTGGGACGTTTCAAGCGCCCCGAGGCCTTTTGATTTCGGTGCTGAGTCAGGTAGAAAGCGCGCGGCCCTTTACCATGACCACGCCCGTGGGGAACCGCGCGGTGATCAACGGCGTGAAAACCACGCTCGACGAATTCCGGGGTACGCCGTACATCCAGACGGACCTTCGCGTCAGCCGGCCGATTCAGCTTCGCGAGCGCTGGTCCCTCACGCCCTTCGCCGAATTCTTCAACCTGTTCAACCGCAACAATCCGGGCGCATTTTTCGTAACCAACATTGCCGCATTGCCCACGCCCGTGAACAATCTTGCCAATGCCACCGCGTTTTGCCTGAATCCCACTTGCACGCAAACGCAACCGATTACGAGTCTAAATCAGTTGCGCGTGCCCGCTGGTGCGCTGGGTGATTTCTTCGGCCCGGGAACCACGGTAGGCATACCGTTTGCCGCGCAGATCGGGCTAAAGCTCACGTTTTAGCAGCGCCCAGGTGTACCTTCGCATGTCACCCTGTACAATAGAGATGGAGGCCTAAAGAGCACGAGAAACCATGTTCGAGAACCTGACAGATCGGCTGCAACGAACATTCAAGAACCTGCGTGGCCAGGGAAAGCTCACCGAGGAGCACTTGGACATCGCCATCGGCGAAATTCGCGAGGCGCTTCTGGAAGGCGACGTCAACGTGGGTGTCGCCGACGAACTGCTGGCGAACATTCGCGCGAAGGCACTGGGCACGGAAGTGATGCTGCAGCTTTCGCCGGATCAGCAGGTGGTCAAGATTGTGCGCGACGAATTGCTTGCGCTGTTGGGCAAGCACGCCAAGCCGCTTTTTGCGTCGCGGCCGCCTTCGGTGTGGATGATCGTGGGATTGCAAGGCTCGGGGAAGACAACCACGACCGGCAAACTTGCGAAATGGCTCTCGCTGCACGGGCATCGCCCCATTGTGGTTTCCACCGACGTGTACCGCCCTGCCGCTCGCGAACAACTTGCGCAAGTCGCCAAATCCATCAACATTCCGGTATGGCCGGGAACGGGCACGGACAAGCCCGTCGAAATTGTGCGCGGCGCGATCCGGGAAGCGAAACTCTCGGCAAGCGACGTGATTTTGGTGGACACTGCGGGTCGCTTACACATTGACGATGAGTTGATGAACGAACTTTCCGTGTTGAAGAAGGAACTGCAACCAACGGAGATGCTGTTCATCGCCGACGCCATGATCGGGCAAGACGCGGTGCGCTCCGCGGGTGAATTCCACAAGCGCCTGGGCCTGACCGGGGTGATCCTGACGAAATTGGACGGCGACGCGCGCGGCGGCGCGGCGCTTTCCATCAGCAAGGTTTCCGGGGCGCCGGTGAAGTTTGTCGGCCTTGGCGAAAAATATGATGCGCTGGAAGGCTTTTACCCGGAGCGCATCGTTTCGCGCGTGCTGGGAATGGGCGACATTCTTTCGTTGATTGAGCGCGCCGAATCGTCTTTCGACAAAAAAGCCGCGATGGAGCTGGAGCGCAAACTCCGCAAGGAAGAGTTCACGCTGGAGGATTTCCGCGACCAGTTGCGGCAGATTCGCAAGATGGGCCCGCTGGACCAGTTGGTGGACATGTTGCCAAAAGTTGGGCCGCTGCAGAATTTGCCTAAAAACGCGTCCGTGGATGAAAAGAAGCTGAAGCAGGTAGAAGCGATCATCAACTCCATGACCAATGAGGAGCGGCGTGATCACAACGTTATCGACGGCAAGCGGCGCAAGCGCATCGCCAAGGGCAGCGGCACGTCCGTGCAGGAAGTCAATCAGGTGATCAAGCAATACATGCAGATGCGCACGATGATGAAGCAGTATGGCGCAATGGCTGCGCGCGCGAAGATGAAGGGCCTGGGCAAACTGGCCGGCATGGGCTAAGGCCGTAGCCCCGAATCACAGCAAATCGTAATTCTCCACTTTCCTTTCGTTGCGGTTAAGACTTCCCCGGCAAAACAAGATCGCCAACTTTCAGGGAGAGCGCGTCGGGGTCGAGGTCGTTGCGGTTGCTGAGCACCACGATGGTCCACTGGCCTTCGGCGAAGCGCTGGATGGTGCTACGAAAGCCGATGGTCTCGCCATCGTGATAACTGCGCTTGTGTCCCTGATAAGGATCGAGAAACCAACCGAATCCGTATTGCACGGGGCGTGAGGCTGCTCTTGGATCGTCACCCGTCTCTTTTGGCCAGTAGGTTTGCGAGCCGTCGTTCAGCCTGACGGGCGTGAGCGCGGGCTGCATTTCTGCTTCGCTGAGCAGTTTGTGTTCCCTCAGAGCCTCGTCCCATCGAGCCAGATCTCCGAGATTGGAATAGATGCCGCCATCTCCGAGCGTTGCGGAGGTCGCACTCTGATCTGTTTCCTTATACACATTCTTTTCTTTTGTGTGGCCAAACGCGCGATTCACCACTTCGTTCTTCCCTTTTTGAAAAGCGACGGTGTGATTCATTTGCAGCGGCGCAAAAATCCTCTGATGGAGAAATTCGGCATAAGTTAGTTCTGAAACTTTTGCGACGATGAGGCCTAGCACGACGTAGCCCGAATTGCTGTAAGCCCAACTCGTTCCCGGGGCAAAGTTTTCGGCTTTTTCTTTCTTCAGAAGCGCCAACACTTCGTCGTCCTGAATTTGTTTTTCCGGCGTCCAAGTCGGCCCCTTCACTTTTTCGGTTGCGTCCATCAAATCTTCATACTCCGGCAGCCCTGAAGTGTGAGTCAGAAGATTTCGGATGGTGATGGTCTTTCCGTAGGGAGGAAAATCGGGGAAAACGTCGGTGAGAGTTTCGTTGTAGCGTAGCTTTCCATCGTGCACGAGCAACATGATGGCCATGGCCGTGAATTGCTTGGTGAAAGAGGCGAGGCGGAAATTCGTTTTGCCGTCAATTTTGGCGTGCGTGCGAAGTTCAGCTACGCCGTATCCTTTTTCAAATACCGTTTGGCTATTTTTCAGCACCAGCACAGCCAGCCCGGGGTCATTGGGCTGCGTGACTCCCGTGAAAATGGCGTCAACTTTTTGTTCCAGGCCATCCTTCGCAGTCCGGGCCGACAAAAGAGGCAGCACTCCCGCAGCAAGCAAGAGCGCGAACAGAATCCGGTAATTCACTCGCATGTTGCTCACCACGGGTGCATTGTAGCATCTCACGGCCCGTTCATCTGACAGTAACAACGCTGAGATACGGTGTTTCGCCGCCCCAGGATGCTTGATGACACGTGTCGCGCTCGATGACCCGCGTTTTTATCTCAACCGCCATCTGCAATGGATGGCCTTCAACCAGCGTGTCCTGGAAGAGGCGCGAGACGCGACAAATCCACTTCTCGAACGCGTAAAGTTCCTCGCCATTACCGCCAACAACCTCGATGAGTTTGTGGAAATTCGTGTTTCCGGCTTCCTGCAGAAGATCGAGCACGGCTCCCGGGACGTTAGTCCCGACGGCCTGACCCCTGGCGAAGAGCTGCAGGTGGTAACGAGAGCGATGCAGCTCTTCGTGCGCGAGCAGTACAAATGCTGGAACGAGGAATTGCTGCCGCTGCTGGCGCGCCACGGGATTCACGTTTTGGGTGTCGAACAACTGCAAGACAAGGCTGTCAAACTGGCGAAGACCTTCTACGAACGCCAGGTCTACCCGATGCTGACGCCGGTGACGGTTGACCCTTCGCACCCATTTCCACATGTCCTGAACAAAGCGCTGTGCATTGCGTTTCTTTTGCGTCGCCGCAGGCACGCGGGCGAGAAGCCGTATTTTGGTGTTGTCACCGTGCCGCGCGCACTGCCGCGCCTTTTGCGCGTGCCCACAGGCAACGGGGGAATACACTACGTTTTTCTGCAGGACATCATTTCCGCGTACGCCGAGAAACTGTATCGCGGCTATGAGATTCTTGCCTCCGCGCCTTTCCGCATCACGCGCAACAGCAATCTGTATCTGGAAGAGGAAGAGGCGCGGACGTTGCTCGAAGCGGTGGACTCACAAGTGGCACAGCGTCGCAAGGGCCACGCGGTGCGTCTTGAAATCGAAGCGGGAGCGCATCCGGAAATCGTGGAGCACCTGGTATCCACGTTTGAGTTGGATGAATCGCTGGTATTCCGGGCGGCCGGGCCGGTAAATCTGCAGCGGCTTTTCCATTTATACGAGGAAACGCCGCGCCCGGATTTGAAGTTTGCGAAGTTCGTGCCACGACAGGTGCATATCGGCCACGACGCCGATTCGCTGTTCGAGACGCTGCGGCGACAGGACATTTTGCTACATCATCCGTACGACGCTTACGATCCCGTTGTGAATTTCCTGCAGACCGCCGCGCACGACCCCCGCGTCCTCTCGATCAAACAGACGCTGTATCGCACAAGCTCCGATTCGCCAATTGCGAAGTCCCTTTTGGAGGCAGCGGATAAAAAGGAAGTGACGGTCGTCGTCGAATTGAAGGCCAGCTTCGATGAAGCCAGCAACATCCACTGGGCGCGCAGCTTTGAGGATGCTGGTGTGCAAGTCTTCCACGGACTGGTGGGGCTGAAAACGCATGCGAAGCTGGCGATGATCGTCCGGAAGGACCCGGACGGGAAAATTCGCCGCTACGCGCACCTCGGGACCGGGAATTACAACCCCTCGACAGCGCGCTTCTACACGGACTTAAGTTTATTTACCAGCGATAAGGCCATTACCGCCGCGGTGCACGACGTGTTCAATTACCTCACTGCGTACGCCGAGAAGTCGCATTACAAGCCGCTGCTCGTCGCGCCACGGGATATGGCCAAGATCTGCATCGCGCTGATTGACCGCGAGGCTCGACACGCGCGGCGCGGACGCCCGGCGCGCATCGTCGCCAAGTGTAACGCCATCGTTGATCCGCCGGTGATCCAAGCTTTGTATCGAGCCTCACAAGCCGGCGTGGAAATTGACTTGATCGTCCGCGGACAATGCACGCTGGTGCCCGGCCTGCGAGGCGTCAGCGGCCGCATTCGTGTGCGCAGCATCGTTGGACGTTTTCTGGAGCATAGCCGCATTTTCCAATTTGAAAATGGCGGGGAACCGGAAGTCTATCTGGGTAGCGCGGATTGGATGCCCCGGAATCTTTACCAGCGCGTGGAAGTGCTTTTCCCCGTGAAAGACGCGCAGCTTCGGGAACGTATCTGCAAGGAGATTTTACCGGCCTATTTATCGGATAATCGCAAGGCGCGATTGCTGGGGCCAGAGGGGCTGTATACGCATTCCCGGCGGGGCCGCAACGGAAGGGGTTTCTCCGTGCAAGATCATCTGATGAGTCAAGCACACGGTGGGGTTAACGGTTCAGCGCCGTTCAAAGAACGGCAAGCAAAGGTCACCTATACTAGGAGTCAGGAAGTTACCGCCCCCTCGGAACCCCCGGCGACGCCCGAACTGGAAGCAGAGGACTCCTCAAATGCAACCGTATGATCTGGTGGTGATCGGGTCTGGGCCGGGCGGACTGCGCGCTGCGATTCAAGCGGCTAAATCCGGAAAACATGTTGCGGTCGTAGAGAAGCAGACGATGGTCGGAGGGGTGTGCATCAACACCGGCACAATTCCCAGCAAGACGATGCGGGAAGCGGTGCTGCACCTTTCCGGATTCAGCGACCAGGCTTATTACGGCTCGAGCTATCACGCCAAAGAAAACATCACCATGAGCGATCTCAATTTTCGCGTGAACCGCGTGATTGAGAATGAGGCCGCGGTCCTGAAGGATCAGTTGACGCGGAATAATGTGGACCTGTTTCACGGCGTGGGAGCATTTATGGACGCGCACCACGTTCGCGTGGAAAACACGACGGGCTATAGCGAACTGGAAGGCGCATTTTTCGTGATTGCCACCGGCACGGTGCCGGCGACGAATCCCAAAGTGCCCATCAACGGGCGAAATATCGTCAACAGCGACCAGATCCTGAATATCCCCACGATTCCCAAGACGCTGATTGTGGTAGGCGGCGGAGTGATTGGCGTCGAGTACGCCTGCATGTTTGCCACATTGGGCGTGCGAGTGATCATCGTGGAGAAGCGGCCACGACTGCTGGAATTTGCCGATGCCGAAGTGGTGGAAGCACTCAGCTACCACATGCGCGACCGGCGCGCGACGATGCGGCTGAATGAAGAGGTGGAGAGCGTCGAGGAGTTGCCGGACGGCAAAGTGGCCGCAAACCTGGTCAGCAATAAACGCATCCTAGGTGACGCGCTGCTCTATGCCGTGGGACGCAAGGGCAATGTGGATCGCCTGAATCTGGCTGCCGCCGGAATTGAAGCCGATGATCGTGGTCGCATCAAAGTGGATGCGGACTATCGCACTAAACAGCCGCACATTTTTGCCGTAGGCGATGTAATCGGCTTTCCCAGCCTGGCCTCCGTTTCCATGGAGCAAGGGCGCATTGCCGCCGCCAAAGCGTTTGGCTTGCACGTGGAATCCGATCCCGCCGGGTATCCGTACGGGATTTACACGATTCCACAGATTTCCTTTATCGGGAAAACGGAAGAACAGTTGACCGAGGAGGACGTGCCATACGAAGTGGGCGTCGCCTATTACCGCGAAATTGCGCGCGGCCAAATCAGCGGGCACACCGATGGGCGATTAAAGCTGTTGTTTCACCGCCAGACACTCGAGTTGCTCGGCGTGCATATCTTCGGAGAAGACGCCACGGAACTTCTGCACATCGGGCAGGCGGTTTTCCTGTTGAAGGGCAAAATCACTTATTTCATCAACACGGTTTTCAATTACCCCACGCTGGCAGAGTGCTACAAAGCGGCGGCGTTCAACGGGTTGAACCGGCTGGGCTGAACCAGCAACACCACCCAATTTCAGGGCATCGTAAGCACGGCCACAGAAAATCCACCCAGCGTCACTTTATCCGAGGCAAGTTTGCGCGAAACCGGCGCAGCAGAACCCGTCGACATATCCACGAACTGTTCCTGCGCATTGGCCGCGCCGGCGATTGGTAGCTCCACCGGTTGTTCGCGTTTGTTGATCAGCAACAGGCGATGTTGGCCGGAGGGGGTCACCACTGCCAAGGCAGCCACGTAGGGATCAGAAATTTCCATTTCCACAATCCTATCGCCCGGGCCGAAGTTGTCATGGATGAGCTGCAAAACCCGGAATCGCGGATTGGGCTTTCCCGTTTCCCAATCCACCATCGAAACGCTTGGAAACTGCGTCGGATAGCCAACGAGTTGCGATTCGCCAACTACATCAATGCCGATGCGCGTGAGTTCGGCATAAAGATAAGCGTACAAAGCTCCGGAGAGATGCCAATACGAAGCCGGGATTTGCCGGGGTCCATTAACCGTCGGCGATGAGTCGTTGTCGTTATCGCGGATCGAGCCGACTTCGTTGATCATCGTGCGCGTGTCGGGCGAGAGGCGTTGGCGAATCGATTCGACGTAGCGAACCACGTTCAGGAAACCGTCCGCCTGCGCAAAAAAAGTATATTGCTGGACTTCCGGGCTCTCGCCAGGCGTTGGCGAAGCATAAAAATGGTACGAGATGTAATCGAGCGAGACGCCGGGCTGATGATTCCGGTGGTCCAGAAAGTATTCAAAGAAGCGCGGGTTTCCACCCGGGTAGGCCAGCGCCAAGCCTACAAATTTGGTTTGCGGTTGCACGCGAAGCATGGCCGTGACCACTGCATCGTAGATGAGCGTGTAAAATTCGGGGGACATCTGATGTTCCGCTTCCACCTCGTTGAGGACTTCCCAGATGGGAATCGTAAAATGGTGGCCGGATTCCTGGCGCTTGCCTAGCTCATCCGTGAAACCGCCCTGCGTGTACCACGCCAACAATCGCGCATAATATTCGGCGACCTGCTGCGGATTGGCATCGCGCAATTCTTGGCCCTGCTCATAATTCCAGACCACGGCATTTGCATCGGCAGGATACGGGACAGGTTTTTCGGTCTTGAACATCCACTGCGGAATCGTGCTGAAGTTGAGCACCACGGGATGCCCTTTGGTGGCCTCCAGAAAATCGCTGACGATGGGATCAATCAGGGAGAAATCCCACGAGGTTTTGCCCTGTTGTGGTGGGTCAAGCTCGGCAACGCCGAGTTTCGGATAGGGCAGCCAGGGCACAAAGCGAACGTAGTCGGCGCGCAAATCGTGCAATGCGCCGAAAGCATTGTCGTGCACAGGAGTGCCGCGGCGCAGAGGCGGGTTGACGACAACCTGGAGCGTGGCCGTCGTCTTGGAAACTCGTTGGATCTTATCCCAGTGGATTGTGAGTTTCGCGGGTTGCTCCTGGGCGGGTGCGCTTGGGGCAAAGAATGGAACGAGCAGAACGAAAGCTAACGAATGAAACCAGCGTGTGGATAGCAAGGGAATCTCCTCGAGGGGCCGTTCCTGAGTCTGCATCATAGTCACTCGGCTTGGCCGGGGCAATGACGTGGAAAAAAGTACCGAGGAAAACGGAGAGAGAACGGGAGGCCCACGAATTCGCGAGTAAATGTTTGTCGTCCCCTGCAGCCGATGGCGTTATAGAATCGAGCCACGAACGCACCCAAAGCAGATGTAGAGGACGGAACTCAGACAATGAAATCACAGAATCGGTTTGCATGGCGCTTCAGGCTGGCGCTGCTGATTTGTTTGCTGGTGCTGGCCGCGCGCGGAGTTGCGCAGGAATTCCCGACGGAGAGGCCCGAAGCTGCGGGAATGTCAACCGAACGGCTGGAGCGCATCTCGAAGACCGTGCAGCAGAGCATCGACGACAAACGGATCGCGGGAGCGGTGACGTTGGTGGCGCGACATGGACATGTGGTGTGGTTCAAGGCGCAGGGGATGAGCGATCGGGAAGCCGGAAAGCCCATGCGTCCCGATTCGATTTTCCGGATTTGCTCGATGAGCAAGCCGATCACGAGCACTGCCGTGATGATGCTCTATGAAGAGGGTAAGTTCCTGTTGGATGATCCCATTTCAAAGTATTTACCCGAGTTCAAGGACCCGAAAGTCCTGGTGAAGCCCGCGAACGGGCCGTCCTACACCATTCCCGCCACGCGTGAAATCACGATTCGCGATTTGTTGCGGCACACTTCCGGGCTGACTTATAACTGGAATGAAAAGCTGGGACCGCTGTACGAAAAAGCGAATGTCGCCGCGGGGCTGATGCCTTACGATGGCACGATTGGCGATAACGTGAAGCGCTTGGCGCCGCTGCCACTGCTGTTCAATCCCGGCGAGCGTTTCGAGTACAGCCTAAGCGTCGACGTACTGGGTCGACTGGTGGAAGTTGTGTCGGGCAAACCCTTCG
>Ga0187875_10004029_pt1 | contig 10218 bp, 11 predicted proteins | sample June2016WEW_17_1_2_FD_132978 | JGI IMG/M metagenome (GOLD analysis project Ga0187875, IMG submission 132978) | Peatland microbial communities from SPRUCE experiment site at the Marcell Experimental Forest, Minnesota, USA - June2016WEW_17_10 | ecosystem: Environmental > Terrestrial > Soil >... | reverse complement strand
TTTGTTCGGAGTGCGGGAAGGAGACTCCGCTTGGGGGAAGTCAGGGAGTACAGGACGGATATCAGATATCAGATATCAGTGATCAGGGGGCGGGAAGTGGCGACCAGGAGAATGCTCAAGACGCGGGGAACTTGCCGCGATCCCTCCGCTCCGAGCCGCGGAAAGCGCGGCTCTCCGGTCGGGATGACACTCGCGGAATGGACGCAGGCTCCGCGCCATTCGGTCGGGATGACAATCTGGGGCGGGGCGAGGATAACGATGAGGTCCTTCGGTCAGCACAAGGCGCGGACCTCAGGTCGACAGCTTCTTCGTTTACTTGCCCGGGGTGTGGAGCGGAGTTGGGAGAGAAGGATTTGCGTAGGGCGGAACGCGTTACCGTCCCGCGTGTGGTGGAGACTCGGCGGGTTGCTAATGGGCAGGAAGTGATTTCGATTGCGGGCGGGCTGGAATTGAATACGCCGGTGTGGGCGAACGAGATGCACGAGTATCCGTACCTGCAATGGCAGGCGGAAGTGCATCGCGCGAAATTGAAGGCAGCATTTCCACTGGCAGCGGGGAAGATCGAATCGGCGCCTTCGCAGGGGCCGGAGGATGTGTACGCGCGCGTTTCGCGGCTTAGCGTGGAGCAGGGGCTGCCTTCGATTCATCCTGGCGATGCGCTGATGAATTTAATTACGTTTGACCGGACGTGGCTGCGGCCATGGGCGTTTTACGGGATCGAGAATGACGACGTACGCAACGAGTTGCTGGCGCTTTTCCCGGATGGTTGCTACGTGGGATTCGCGGGAGATGTGTACTGCGAGGCGCGGAACGAGAGCATGGACGATCACTGGAGGGTGCTGCACGCTTTGCCGGGGGATGGGCAGAACAGGCCTAGCGTGGGCGATTCGCTGGTGCAGGTGCAGGAACGCTACAACACGTTGAGCAACATGCAGGCGGAGACGTACGAATACGGCATTCCGCCGATTTATGCCGATCCGCAGGTGCTGGACTTTGACGCGCTGGCGAACCAGGTGGCGGAGCCGGCGGCACATTTTCCGGCTCGAGCGCGGCCAGGGCAGCCTTTGGCGGCGGGATTTTTTCAGCCGGCGCCGGCGCAGGTGCCTCCGGACATGATTCGTCATCAGCAGGATCTGATTGGGCCCGTGTCGCAATTTTTGACGGGGCTGTTTCCGGCGGTGTTTGGCGGGAACATGGAAGACGTGAAGACGGCGAGCGGGTACGCGATGGCGCGCGACCAGGCGATGGGGCGATTGGGATTGGTGTGGCGACGGCTGAAGCAGTTTTATGGCGAGGTGATGTTGCTGGGCGTGGATTGCTTCCGGAAGAACCGGCCGGAGGATGTGGATGTGCCGCTGCTGGGCCCGGATGGGACGCTGGACGCGAGGATGATTCGCGTGGGGGATTTGAAGGGAAATATTTGCGTGCACCCGGAAGCGGACGAAACGTTTCCGCGGCTGAAATCGCAACAGAGAGGCGTGCTGCAACAGTTGTTTGGGCTGAAGGATCCGCTGATTCAAGAGGCGCTGGCGGACCCGGCGAATCTTGGGTACATCAAGAATGTGTTGGGATTGACGGAGCTGGTGATACCGGGCGAGGACTCGAGGAATAAACAGTTGCGGGAGATACAGGTGCTGTTGGGGAGCGCGCCGATTGTGGTGCGCGGACCGGTTGCGCATGGCGATGAGTCGCAACCAAGCGCAGGACTCGGAGGGATTCCTCACTCCACAGACTCCGTTCGGAATGACGGGATAGGGAGTGAAGGAAGCATGGTGCTGCCTTCGGTGGCGGTGGATTTGTTGATGGATGAGCATGCGGTGGAGTTTGAAGAGTGCAAGAGGTGGGCGAATTCGGAGGCGGGGCAATCGGCGAAGATGACGAATCCGGTTGGGTTTGCGAATGTGCGGGCACATGCGGAGGCGCATTTGCGGGCGATGGGTAACGTCACCAAGCCTACCCCAAGCCCTTGACATCGGGAGGGTTGCGGGATAGGTTGCACCCAGTTGCCTTGGAGAAGCGTCTAAGGGTGTAATGGAGACAGGGTGTTGACAATGCCAGTTATGAGTCCAGAGGCGCGCATCAAGGCCCTGCGAGAAGCCGGGGCTGGTAGTTGGCTTGCGTTCTCAGCGGATGAGTCCCGGGTGGTTGCGACCGGAACTAGCTACGATGAAGTCGTTCAGGCGGCAGAGGATGCGGGCGAAAATGAACCAGTCATTACGCGTGTGCCCAATGACTGGGCTCCGCGGGTTTTCTAGTGATCAGGTTGCCGTGCAAAGTATGGCCGACACCAACGCCGCATCCTGCTTTTCCGAATGAGATATATCATTGGGCTCCAATCATTAATGTACGCTTGATCCATAAACATGCGCCCCCGAGTAAGTCACTCGAGTGCTGGGTTGACTCAGGCTCGCATGTTTGTCTTTTCCATGGGAGCCTGTGTCATTCGCTGGGCATTAAGCGGGTAGAAGACGGTGTCAAAGAGGAATTTGGTGGGATTTTTGGGGACTACAAGCGTCCTGTTTACTACCATAAGCTGAAGATCATAGTGGTTTCAGAACAGTTTGAAACAATGGCCGGGTTTTCGTGGGATTTGACTGTATCTGGTATTTTGGGCAGGCGCGGATTCTTCCAGAATTTCATTACCAGGATCGATTCGTCGCAAAACCCGCCCTGCATCGAGCTCGAAAAGATCGTCTCTCATTAGACGTAGCGTCGCTTCGTTGAGTCGTAAACGCACTAAAATCACCTGAAAGATCATTTTGTTGGAGTGAGCGAATGGAACAAGTGTCTTCGATTGCCGGCAGTGGCGTGCCCCAGGAAGTGTTTGCGTTGACGGATGAGCAGATATTGGAGATGGAGCCGCTGGAAGAAGTGGCGGGTGACGAGTGGAGAGTGGCGAGTTCTCAAGACGCAGGGAATTTGCCAGGGTCCCTCCGCTCCGAGCCACAGGAGGCGCGGCTCTCCGGTCGGGATGACAATCGGTTAAGCGAGGATGGCGAAGGACTGGGTGCGGAAGGCCTGTACGGTTTGCAAGAAGAAACCCGAAGAGCACAGGCAGGAATGCCTGTGCCACAGGAGCCGCCGAAGTGGTTGGCGGAGCGGATGCGGGATCCTTGGCATGGGGATGAGGCGAAAGAATTGTGGGATGGGGCGGTGCAGGCGAGGCAGGAGGCGGCGGCTTATCGCGAGGCGATTGGGACATCGGCGGAGGCTCGGGCGCTGAAGGAGATTTATCCGGGTGGAGTGAACGAGGCGAAGACGGCGTTGGAACGAGCGCGGCAGTTGGAAGAGTTTGACGCAGCGTATTTTGGTGCGGCGGGGAGACCGGCGGAGGAGTTGAGCGCGGCGCGGGTGCAACTGGCACAGAGATTGATGGAGCAGGATCCGGGAGCGTTTCGCGAGATGGTGGAAGCGGGGGTGCGGTTGCTGGGGAAGAACGGCGATCCGCGACCAGCGAATGGCGACCGGGAGGATTCTCGAGACGCAGCGGATTTGCCACGATCCCTCCGCTCCGAGCCGCAGAAAGCGCGGCTCTCCGGTCGGGATGACACCGGGGGCATGGACGCGAGCAGCAGGGCTTTGGCGCCGGAAGTGGCGGCGGCTTATGTGAATTTTGAGAAGGCGGCGAATGCGGAGTTGGAGAAGAGTGTGGGTGGAGCGATTGCGCGGGCGATGGAGAATGCGCTGCCGAATTTGAAGAGTTTGGATCGCGCGGGGCGGGATGGGAGTGGGCAGGGAACTCCTTTGCCGGAGAGATTGGGAGCGGCGGTGCGGGAAGAAGTGGAAGCGGCGTTGAAGAGCGATGCGTCACTGGGCGAGCAGGTAGCAAAGATTTTGGGGGCGCGGCGGTTTGACGATGCTTCGCGGGCGCAGGTGGTGCGGGTGATTGATGCGCGGGCGCAGCAATTGGTGCCAGGAGCGGTGAAGAAGGTGGTGGGGAGTTGGACAACGGCCACTTTGGGGGCGAGAGGGAAGAGCCGAGCGGCGGAAGCTGGAGTTGCTGCCAGGAGCGAAATAACGGGTAGCGTTGCTCCACGGACTGAGAAGAGCGGGCAAAACGCGGGGAGAAATGAGAAGACCGAGGGACGGGCGACTGGGCGGGCGGGGAATCGTGGGCGAGTGGATTATGGGAAGTTGAGTGACGAACAGATATTGAATTTGTAGGAAGAAGAGTTCACCACAGAGTTCACAGGGAAGTTCAACCCAAGAGTCAGATACAAGAGCAGAGAAATCGTGGCGCTTGATCGTAAGGACCCACCCTTCGCTGAAAAACGCGAAGGATGGGGCACCCTCATGTTCATTAGAGAAGTAGCGATAGAAAAAACAAAAGAAAAGCAGCAAAGCGCAAACCTAGGAGCACAGTCAGGAATGACTGTGCCACTCGCCGGGCTGAAGCCCGGCGTCCACATGAGCTAAGACGAATTACAACGAGGTTTTTGGCGCCTTCTCGCAAGACGCCTGCTTGCCCTTCTGAAGCGGGGCGGCACATCTAAGGAGAGAGAAAAATGCCAGCACAGCAAAACGCGAATGTCATCGCGTTGCAGCTCGAGAAGGTGCGCGACAAGGTGCCTTTGCTCTACGAGCGCGACGACATTCTATTGACGATGATTCAACAGCGCGGGGACGTGGAGAAAATTTCTTCACGAAACCTGCGTCTTCCATTGCAGGTGAATCCCGGTGGGAAGGCCGGGTCGTACAACGCGGACGGCGGGGACCTGGGACGCGGATCGGGAACGCAGTACGACATCGCCCAGGTATCGCCGATATTCTTCCGCTTCGCGATTGAAATCACGAAGCTGGTGGAATACGCCACGACGGGACGGGAACGCGCGATCGAGAATGCGGCGAAGCGCGAAGTGGCAAATGGAATGAAGCAGTTCCGTTCGTTCCTGGACAAGCTGATCCAGACGGCGGGGAACGGCGTACTGGGAACAATCAACACAGTGGCCGGGTCCACGTTTACGATGACAGTGCCCTACGGGGCGGCGCTGGTGTATCCCGGGCAAACGATCCAGATTTACGACACCACGCTGACGACCAACCGGAACATCGCCGCGAGCGTGACGACCACCGTGTTGACGGCGGACCCGATTACGACCCAGCAAATCACCGTGGACAACGTTCCGTCAGGGACGGTGGCGACGGACGTGATTGTGCACGACGGATTGAGCGGAGCGCAGCCGGTTTCGTTGTATGGGATCAAATATCACCAGAACAACTCGACGACAGGGACGTGGCTCAACCTGAACCGGGCGACCTATCCGGTTCAACTGCAGACGCCGCGCGTGAATGCGGGGAATGCGGCACTGACGCCGGCGAACGTGCGGCTGGCGATCAACAAGGTGCGGAAATCATTGGGGATCAATCACCTGAGCAAGCTGATCGCGTACATGGCGGTGGAGCAGGAGCATGCCTGGGAGAATCTGGGCATCACGGTGAGTTCCATCATCAAAGAAGGCGGCAGCGGAAACGGAAATGACCTGGATCTGCTGTTCACAGGGCGGAAGACGATGAGCGGGATTCCAATTAAGTCCAGCGTGAATGCGGACCAGACACGCGTGGACTTTTTGGACCTGGCGCACTGGGGCCGCGCCGTGTTGAAAGACATTGATTTTTACGAGGTGAATGGCAACACGGTGTTTCCGATTTACGGGGCGAGCGGCGGACTGGCGGCGAGCTATATCTTTTATTTTGATCTGGCCATGCAAATCTGGAACGACAGTCCGCGTTCTGGAGCTTACATCGACACTCTTGCTAGACCCTCGGGTTACTAGCGCTTGAGCTGCTTCCTTATGCGCTTGAGATACTCTTGCGCGGTGAGGAAGTTTTTTCGTTGATTGCAGGAGAGGCAGGCTGGAACAATATTCTCAATCCAGTTTGTGCCTCCCCTGCTCAACGGGATTGCATGATCAGCTGATGCGGACTTACGGGTTAGCCTGCAATGGCAATATGCGCAGCGATAGCGGTATGCAGCCAAAAGCTGCAACCATTCCTGTGTAGTGTATCTCCCTGGGGCACCTTTACGTTTGGCGATTGCGGCGTGATGCTCCACGCGTTTTCTTTGCCAATTTTTCCAGTAGTAGTTTCGTGCCGCTCTCCGCAACTTGCCGAGATTGCGGCGCCGATAATCTCTGCGCTTTGCGTTATACGAGTCGCCCAGTTGTTTTCGCTTGGCGCGCAGAATTCGATTCGTCCGATCCCGGTTGTTTCGCCGCCATTTTCGCTGGTAGGCATTCCACTCATCGAGGTGGCTCGCTCTCCATTTGTAGGTGGCAGCTTTCTGCTTCTCCGGATGACGGGCGCGCCATCGACGGCATGCAGCTGCCAGTTTTGGACGGTTCCTGCGTGCCGATCTTTGCTGGGGCGTTAACTTTTTCTTTTTCAAGAGCGATATATAACATGATCGATGTTGTTCGAGAAAGACACGAGACGCCGGAGAACGTTGCGCGGCGGTTGGAAATGGCGGGCGGGCAGAACCGGTTTGGGGAGGCGAATTATCGCGTAATCTGGGGATGGAACCGGCTGGCGTGGATTGGGGGGAAGTTTGAGGATCGCGACGCGCACGGGGAATTGGTGCGGGAGGTGGTGGAATTGCGGATGGAGCCGAAGTATCCCCAGGTGAACCGATGGCATGTGGAGCGCTGGGTGGCTCCGGAAATGTATGGATCGCCGCGAGAGTGGTACGCGAAGACGGTGGAGCGGGCTAATGGAACTAGCGTGGCGGCGTTGGGGCCGTATCCCGAACGCGGCGAGTACGAACATTGTTTTACGCTGGAAGGGCCGAAGGGCGAGTTTGTGCAGTTGACACCGACGATTGTGGAGCATGTGGCGCGTGCGATTGAATGGGCGAGGCGATTTCCGAGGGCGAAGCAGCGCGGGTTGCTGTACGAGAGGGAAGCGAAGGAAGAGCGCGAGTATGAGGAGTGGGCGTATGACGTACTGGATGACCAAGTGCCGGCGTTTCACAACCAACCGTTCGCCACAGTGAAGTAGAGGACGTTGAGGAAGTGAACGAAGCAAAGGAACTGATCGCTTAGCCGTGGTTCCTGGTCAGCGGATGTCCTTTGTAGGCGCGCCAAAGGAAGAGCGCTGCAGCAAGATACATGAGAGTCACAATTAGGATCTTAAGAGTGTGATGCTCGTACCCTAACCCCTCCAGCGTCAAAACCACAGCGAGGATAAGTGCGCCCACACCTAGTGCAAAGGTAACGAGTCGCCTGTCGTCGCCCGTGGCTTGTCGTTTGAAGGCGTGCCAGAGGAAAAACCCAGCGGCCACAAGGCACAAAACCAAGCCGATGATCTTGTCCGGCGCAAACTCGGTTTGCTTGAAATACGGAAATTGTCGCCACAGGTTTCGCGACGCGTACCAGTGGTAAATAGTTGCCACGAATGAAAAGAGAAAGAAAGCGGCGATCTTGGCAGATACGGGGTTGCGCAGCCGCATGATTGCCATATCGTAGCACGACCTCGTCCTTGGTGCTTTACTTCGATTGTCTCCTTTACCTCATTCAGTTCAGGGAGATTTCGCGTGTCTCGAATTCATATCTGGCTCAAAGGAATGCTTGCGGCGGGGATCAGCGGGGCTGCGGGCGGAGTGATGACGGGACTGGCGGCGGTGGGGATTGATCCGGGTCATTTCAATTTGCAGGCGGGGATGGGAGCGACGGTGAAGATTGGAATGGCCGCGGCGGTGATTAATGCGGTGATTGGGGTGGCGGCGTATTTGCAGAAGTCGCCGTTGCCGGGGGATGGGGAGGGGAAGCAGTTGTAAGTTATCAGTTTTAAGTTTTCAGTTTCGGAGAAGAGAAAAGCAGGAGCTTACACAGAGACCACAGAGGGCGCGGAGTTCGCAGAGAAGAGCTTGATAAAGAGAAAAGCGAAGAGAAGAAATTTTGCGGCTTAAGAGCGTAAGAGCCCACCCTGATAAACCCAGGGTGGGGCACTCTCAAGTTCAATTGGGTAGTGGCGTTAGCAGAGGAAAAACATTATGCCAGTGGTGGGATCGAGTGCGTATAACACAGCGGGGCAGATTACTTCGCTGGTGAGATCGTTGTTGAACGATGCGCAGGGGAATTTGTTCACGGATACCTTGCTGATTCCGTATTTGAATTCGGCTTACCGCAAGGTGCAGCGAGCGATTGGGAATGCGGGCGGCGGGGGATTTATCCAGGATGACGTGCTGCTGGTGGTGACGGCGGTGGCAGAGCAGGATGCGTCGCTGCAAGTGTCGCTGAGCGATGCGAGCGCGCCACCGAATCAGTTGCCGACGGACTTGCTGGTGCCGCTGAAATTGTGGGAGCGGCCGAATCTTTCGACGCAGGAATTCGACGAGATGGTGGACCTGACGAGGCATGGAGGACTGCCTTCGCGCGTGCAGGACGTGACCTTGAGCGTGTGGGAATGGCGCGCGGACGGATTGTGGTTCCTTGGGGCGACGCAGGACACGCAGATCCGGTTGCGGTATTTGAAGGCATATCCGGATTTCACGGATGCGACTTCGCCGGTGCTGGTGCGGAATGCGCAGGAAGCGCTGGCGTATGCGACGGCAGCGCTGGCGGGATGGGCAAGGGGCAGCCCGTTGGCGGAGAAGTGGGACGATGCGGCGAGCGACGCGATCGAGGACCTGGTGGTTGCGGCCGTGCGGAGAGAACAGCAGAGCGGGCGTAGGCGGCGGCCGTTTTCGGCCAGGAGCGGGTATACGCCGTTTTAGGCGGTTTTCAGTTTTAAGTTTTCAGTGAGACGGCTTGGGCGTGCGAGAGGGTGAGTGCGTTTCGAGGAGGAGATCAGCGATCAGATATCAGGAAGCAAGATCATGAGTGACGATGGTCGAGCAAGAATCAGACAGCAACTTTTTATGGAATAGAGAATAGGAGAGGGGACCAAGATGGCAATTACGATTTCGCTGAGTCCGTTGAATGTGGACTCGAGCGCTAGCAATTTTGTGTACGCGATGGCGACGTTGAGTTTTTCGGGGAACTACAGCACTGGCGGAGACACGCTGGATTTCACGCAGGTAGCCAACCAGTTGCCGTCGGACACGATCGTTCAGGCGTTTGCCGGGAGCCAGAACGGGAACAGCATGTATTACACGGCAGTGCAGGGAACAGCGCTGAATAACTGGAAGCTGAAGTGTTTTCTCGGCGGTGGAACGGAAGTTTCGGCAGGAGCGTATCCGGCTGGAGTGACGGGGGACATTGTGCAGTTGAGTATTACGGCGAGGAAGCTGCTGTAAGGAACCGCGATCAGGGATCAGAGATCAGCGACCAGGAAACGCCACGTCTGAGGACGTTAGTCAGCGCGGAGTCTCAGTTTGCCTGTGAACTTTTCACGGAGTAGCGACCTGAATCTCTGGATGTCCCCACTCGAATGAAAACACCTTTTGGGAATGTACGTGGCAGAAGCGGTTGTTTGCTGAAGCAAGAACGTCTTGCGCGTTTCCTGAATCCCCCAGAAAAGGGACCACTTGTATTCACCTGTCGCATCATCTGATTCAATCCGCAGTCCGTCCGGTCCAATGATTATCCGACGACGACGCCGAAGGGCAGGAGACTTACGGAACATCTCAATGATTCTAATGTATGGAAGATAAATCCCGGCGACGACCGCCAAAACGAGCAAAGCGAAAAAGGTAAATGGACTGGAGAAGGGTCTGTAGTCGAGCGTGGGTGGTTTGAGGAGCTCGAACGCCAAAAACACTCCGAGCAAAACCACGAACCAACGAAAGATATTTCGACTCGAACGCATAAAGGGCTGATTCAGATCTTTTGGTTCGAGGGCCACATCGATGACTATGGGGCTCGTATTGTCCATAAATGTCCGAAGTCTAGCATTGTGACCAAGATTAGCCAAAGACGTTCAGAGTCCTCAGGGGCTAAAGCCCAATTCAACCGTGGACTTTATGTCAGGGCTGAAGCCCTGACCCCCTAAAGAGGGCCTGTTACCAAGCATCATCGCGGGACAGTCACAAGCATGAGAATGACAGCGCGTTGGCGCATCTGAAGAGGATTCTTACATGATACGATCGAAAATGCGTATGGGGATTTTGCTGGGGATCTTGGCGCTGGCGCTGCAATTGTTGCCGGGGATTGTGGGACCGGCACGGGGGCAGGGTTCGCGCAAAGACGACATTGTGTTTAACTCCCGCGGGGTGCCGCTGGCCGGGGCCACGGTGACCGTGTGCACGATGCCTACGAGCGGGTCGCCGTGCACGACGCCGGC
>Ga0187875_10004028_pt1 | contig 10219 bp, 5 predicted proteins | sample June2016WEW_17_1_2_FD_132978 | JGI IMG/M metagenome (GOLD analysis project Ga0187875, IMG submission 132978) | Peatland microbial communities from SPRUCE experiment site at the Marcell Experimental Forest, Minnesota, USA - June2016WEW_17_10 | ecosystem: Environmental > Terrestrial > Soil >... | reverse complement strand
CGTCGTCCTGGCCAAGGAGAAGTACAACCTGCGCGGCCGCGACCTGGCCGGCATTCACGCCGAGTTCGTTCCCTTCACCGCCCAGACCCGCATGAGCGGCGTCAACCTGCCCGGCACCCGCATTCGCAAAGGTTCGGTGGACGCCATCGCCCGTTTCCTCGAAGAGCAGGGATCGCAACTGCCCCAGAAGGTCCGCGAACAGGTGGAAGAGATTGCGCGCGCCGGCGGCACGCCGCTGGTGGTGGCGGAAAACGCCGCCGCCCTGGGCGTCATCTACCTCAAGGACATCGTTAAGGGCGGCCTCAAGGAGCGCCTTGCGCGCCTGCGCGCCATGGGCATCCGCACCATCATGATTACCGGCGACAACCCGCTGACCGCCGCCGTGATTGCCCGCGAGGCCGGCGTGGACGACTTTTTGGCCGAGGCCAAGCCCAAGGACAAGATGGACCTGATCAGGCGCGAACAGGGCAAGGGCAAGCTGGTGGCCATGACCGGCGACGGCACCAACGACGCTCCCGCCCTGGCTCAGGCCGACGTAGGTGTAGCCATGAACTCCGGCACTCAGGCTGCGAAAGAAGCCGGGAACATGGTCGATCTGGACTCCAACCCCACCAAGCTGATCGAGATCGTCGAGATCGGCAAACAACTGCTGATGACGCGCGGCGCGCTGACCACCTTCTCCATCGCCAACGACGTGGCCAAATATTTCGCCATCATCCCGGCCATGTTCGCCGGAGTCTTCCCGGTGCTGAACGCGCTCAACATCATGTTCCTGCACTCGCCGCAGTCGGCCATCCTTTCGGCGGTCATCTTCAACGCGCTGATCATCGTGGCCCTTATCCCGCTGGCTCTCAAGGGCGTCAAGTACGAGCCCAAGGCCGCCGACATTCTGCTGCGCAACAATCTGCTGATTTACGGCGTGGGCGGCATCATCTTGCCCTTTATCGGCATTAAGGCCATCGATCTGTTTCTGGTAGCCGTGCATCTTGCGTAAGCGAGCTGCTGAATGCCGGTTTTTTGAAGGGGCGCTGCTGGTAGGTCGGGACTTTAGTCCTGACAATGATTTCAGGGTTGAAGGGTACGGGCTTTAGCCCGTACATCAGCCCGCACAGATAAACGAGGGCTTTAGCCCCTGAGGGTTGTTCTTAAGGAGAAATACAGTGCATTCCGTCTGGAAGACCTCGATTCGCTTTACCCTCGTTACAGCCGTCCTGCTGGGCATCGGCTATCCGCTCCTCGTCACCGGCATCGCCGCCGTGATCTTCCCCCACAAGGCCGCAGGAAGCCTGATTCAACTCAAGGACGGCACGGTCATCGGCTCGGAACTGCTCGCCCAGAGCTTCACCTCGGACAAATACTTCCATCCCCGGCCCTCGGCCGCCGGCAATGGCTACGACGCCACCGCATCCGGCGGATCGAACCTGGCCCAATCCAGCAAGACCCTGGTGGACCGCATTCAGGGTTCCATCGACAAGCTCTCCGCCGAGAACCCCGGCAAGCCCGTGCCCATCGATCTGGTTACGACATCCGGTTCCGGGCTTGATCCCGACATCACGCCGGACGCAGCCTACTTCCAGGCGCCGCGCGTCGCCAAGGCCCGCGGCATCTCCGAAGACCGCATCCACGAGTTCATCGAGCAGCACATTGCCAAGCGCCAGTTGGGCATCCTCGGCGAACCCCGCGTCAACGTTCTCCTCCTCAACCTCGACCTCGACAAGCTCGCCAAGTAATCTTCGCCCAGGCCGACTTCCCCGCCCGGCTTCCCCGCCCAGCTCCCAAAAACACGTTGGCCCTTCCCGAAGGAAGGGCCAGCGCGCCGCGTTTGTTTGCGCGAACTAATTCACGGTTTCACGGTTACCGTGAAAGTGGTTGACGGCGCCGCGGTAGTGAACGATGGGTTGCTGGTTGGGGTCACCGTAAATGTGTAGTTGCCTGCCGTGGTAGGCACATTGTTGACGGTAATCGCGCTCGTGCCGCTTCCGGAGTAGTAGTTCGTGTCGCCGCTGTAACTGGCCAGCAGAGTCACGCTCCCGATGGTGGTGAACGAGTTGTTTGTGCCGGACGTTCCGGGAACTGTAAACGAAGCGCTTCCTCCCGAAAGCGCCTCCTGCGGGAGGTTAACACCGCCTCCGCTCAAACTCACCTCTCCGGTCGGCGTCCCAGAGGATCCAGTGACGGAGACTGTGATGGAAAGCGGGCTGTTGACAGCCACGCTGGTTAGGGACGGCGTCACGGTGACGGTCGGAGTTGCCTGCGTGGATCCCCCGCCGCCACCCCCTCCGCCTCCACCGCCGCAGCCCACGCCCGCGAAGGTGACAGCCGCCATCAGCAGAAGCACGCTGAGCATCTTTCTCCACTTCCGGGAGCCTCCCGGTATCAGAAAGAGGAACAAAGCGGCGAGAGCGGTTCCACCGGCCGTTTCAAACCAGCCCGAACCGTTCCGTCCCGCGGCGTGAGTGTCCGCTGAGCGGCTTGCCAGGGCCAGGGCCGGCCCGCTGCCCGCCTGCCGGATGTCCCCGCCAACCTTGGGCAGTTGCAGCTCCGCCAAAGGCGTGGTTGTCCCTGTTGTGCTCACCGTGTAGGTGACCGTCCCGCTGACCGAGCCGTCCGTCACCGTCACCACCCCGTTCCCGGTAAGCGAGCAGCCGGGTAGGCTGATAGCCCCGCTGGGAGACGAAGTCAGCTTGCACGAAGCGGAGGTAAAGGTCACGGTGCCCGTGTAGTCCGTCGGCGAAGTCACCGAGACAGTGGAGGTGGTTGTCGATCCGGGAGCCACGGCAGCCGGTGTCGTGGCCGAGAGCGAGAAGCCCGACTGCGTCACGGTTAGCGTGGTCGAACCCACCGCTTGCGCGTAGGCTGGGTCTCCCTGAAAATTCGCCGTGAGCGTATCGCTTACAGTGGTGGTGGGACTTGACGCCAGCGTGTTGGCAGGAATGTTGAAGGTAGCTACTCCGTTCGCAAGTGTCTGCGTCGTCAAAGCGTAACCACTGCCCGTCAGACTCACCGTCCCGGTAGGTGTGGGGTTCGGCGGCGTAGCGGGCGGGCCGGCCACGGTTACCGTTACGATCAGCGGCGAGCCCGAATCCACCGTCGTCGATGCCGGCGTCACCGTCACCGTCGGGTTCAGCACAGCAACATAGGTCACGTTGACCGCTGCCGATCCGGTCGCTGCGTTGTAGTTGGCATCCCCGCTGTACTGAACAACTAGATTATCGGGGGTTCCACCAGGGAGCGAGTTCGGCGTAATGGTTACCGAATAACTCCCGCTGCTCAGCGTGGCCGCCGGTGAAGTGTAAGTTCCGTACGAGACGAAAACCGTTCCCGTCGGCGTCGGCCCGGTTCCCGTCACCGTTCCCGTCACCACCAGCGTCTGGTTGGAATTGATGCTGGCGGGCGCAGGCGTCGCTGAAACGGTTGCCGTGAGCTTGGTCACCGTCACGCTCCCGCTTCCGCTCGCCGGCGCGTAGGTCGAGTCTCCGGTATAACTCGCCGTCAGGGTATCGGGTCCCCCGTTCAGGCTGCCGCCGGGAACCGTGAAGGTGTAACTGCCGCTGGAACTGAGCGGCTCCGCGCTCGATGTGTAGCTGCCGCTCGAAAGCGTAACCGTTCCGGTGGGCGTCGTTCCGCCCGAAGGCGAGCTGGCCACCGTCACCGCTACGCTCAGGCTCTGGTTCACCGCGATGGTCGCCGGCGTCGGGGTCACCGTCACGGTCGCCTTGTTGGGCCCGATGGTCGAGGTCCAGTTGTTCACCACGTTGGCCACGTTCAGCGATCCCAGTCCGGTGGCCAGGTCGTAGCCCGTGCCCGCGTTGTAGCCCGGCGTGCCCGCGGCAGTGCCGATGATGCCAATCGTATCTCCCGAATGCAAGATGGCGCAGTTGGGCGACCCGTCGCCAAAGTCGCAGGGAACGGCGTTGCTGTACGGCGGCGTAAAGGAGCCGCCATCGATGTCGTTGAAGTAGCAGGTCGTGCTGCTAGCGGTCACGGTTTCCGCGCTGCAACTCGAATATCCGGGGCTGGCGGCCTGCTTGGCCCCCAGAATGTAGAGTTCCTTGTTGGGAGATCCCTGCGGCTTGCCGCTCTTTTGATTGATCAGCGCCATCACACCGGCCATCGCCGGAGTCGCCACCGATGTACCGCCCACTTCCTGCGCAAACGGCTCGGAGTTATTGGAGTAGGTGCAGGAGTAGCCGCCCTCGGAGACGCAGATCAGGTAGGCGCTGCCCAGGAACCCGTCGGACGCGAAGAAGCTGACGTCCGGTATGTCGCGCACCCCGTCGGACGGGATTCCGGGAACGCCCGCTTGCCACGGCGGCTTCACCCAGCCGTTGTTGAAAAGGGGGATTGAGCCGTTGGCCGCGCCGGTGCTCGTTGACCCGGCTGTGCAGGTTCCCGACTGGGTGTCGGTCGAGGTGCTGACTACGCATCCGCTCGCTCCCCCGCTGCCGCCGATAATATCTACGAGATACGCCATCTCGTAGCCGCCGTAGTCGTAGTAGACCTCTCTGTCATAGTAGGAGTCGGCAGCGAAGTTGCACCCCAGCTCCGCGTCGTTCACGCCGGGGACTCCAATGTCAACCGCGATCTCCTGGGCAATCTGGAATCCGAAGGTGCTGGCGCAGGTATCGTTCCAGGGAACCTCGGGCACGTAGCCCTTGGCGCTGGCCTGGGTGGTGGAGCTGTTCGACGTGTTCCAGTACTGCGCGGCCGATGAAGTGCAGGTTCCGTTAGACTGATTTGGGATCGAGCACCAATACAGATCCGTGCCGCCCACCGCCGTGTTGTACGGCGTGGAAGCAATCCCGCTCACCGTAAGCCCGTATTCCGACGCGTACGGCAGGAAGCTATCCATTCCATCGTCGCAACTGGCCGAGCCGGAGTCGCCCGACGCCACAAAAACGGCAATCCCTTCGCTGGCCGCCAACGACCACAGGTTGTAATAGCCCACGTTGCCCGCGGTGCCCAATCCCAACTCGCACTCACCGTAGCTCACGTTCAGAATCGGCGCAGTCTTGTTCTCGATGACGTAATTTGCCGAATCGTAAATGGGGTCGTCGGTTGCCGATTGAGCGGCAGAAGTGACGAGAACGATCTGCGCGTTCCTGGCGATCGACCCGGACCACTCCACATCCAGCGAGTTCTCGATCAGATCGTCGATTGTGCAGCCGAACAGCGTCAATAGCGTAGTGTTGGTGCAAATCCCGGGGTCGCTGCCGTTGGCGCCTTTGATTTGTTGCACGGGCGGACCTGCCGGCAGCCCAAAGTCCGATCGGAAGGCCGCCACGTCGCTGGGGTTGATATCGCTGGTCCCGGCGATGGCGATCGTCTGCCCTGTTCCGTCGATCGGCGTGCTCGCATTCCACAGGGGAAGCACGTTATAGATGGTGGCAAAGTCGTACGGCGCAACGTCTTCGAGGAGGTCGCCATACTGATCGGTCGTCTCAAACTGCGGCCGCGCCGATCTGGACGTGCCGGACGCACTCGCAGACCGCTTCCACCTTCCCGAAGCAGCGTCCCGTTGCACCACGCTGCCCGTCCGGTGAAGCGGCCGGGGGAAGAAGTTGTGCAGCGCCTTCACGCCTACCACCGCCGGGGCAAGCGCTGCGGGAATCTGCGGATCGCTCATGTTGCCGATATGCGCCACGCCCTTGACGCTCAGGTTGTGAATCTCGGTATGGAAGGTGTTCTCAACCTGCGAGGCCGTGCCGCTGAAGCGGATTGCCAGGCGATCCTTGGTCACTTCGGCGACGGTGAAGCCATGCCCGGTCAGCCAGTTGGTGACGGTCGCGATGTCGGTTTGCGAGGGGCCGAAGTTCTCGCCCACCTGCTCGGGAGTGAGCCACTGATGGAAATCGGGCGAGTCGGGGTCGTACTGGCCGGCGAGAAACTTCTCAAATGCCGCCTGCTGCTCAGGACTGCGGCTCAGCACCAGAATCAGGTCGGTCATGGGCAGGTCGGGGCTGACCCGGCCAAGATCGTTCCTGGCGTTGGCCGCGGGGTGGGTGTTGCCCCTGAGCGTCACTAGCTGGCTTTCGTCGATCTTGTCGACGATCCGTACGGTGGGTGCGAATTGCTGGGCCATCGCGGCTGGCGAGCAGAACAATGCGCCGGCCAATGCACAAAGAGGGAGCGAACGCATCAGATGCATAGTGGTTTTCCTGGACCCTTCCTTCGGAGAAGACCCCCGAGCACGCAAGAAGTTGCGGTTCCGATTGAAAAACATGGACCTACCAGCTTTGGGGACATTGGGGAAAACTCCCGCCCCGGTTCCCGGCCGCGCATCCCTTGACCGCGGCGGGGGAAACTTGAAACCGCATCGAAGAGCTGTCGGAGAGCCGAACGCTCGCCGATGCGGCCGGCGAGAGCAAACACTCTGATTAGACGCAAACCACGGGGGAAGGTTGACCTGCGCGAGGACCGGCGCAACGGCGGGTCAACGGCTTCCCGCAGAATGTGGAACAGGCTCATTGTAGAACGCATGCCTGGGTCATGGCTGGTCCCGGATTCGGCTTTTCCAGGGCAAATGCAAGTGAAATTGCATCGCCAAATCAACTTAGAGGCGTTAACCCCACAAAAAACTTAAATGCAATAGACAAATCGTGTCTCTATCGAATACCATACAACCTTTGAATCGTTATCCTTCTTGAGTGACCTATGCGCGTATCGCTGTTCATCACCTGCTATAACGACACCCTCTTCCCGGAGACGGGGAGGGCGGTGGTTGGCCTGCTCGAAAGGCTGGGGGTCTCAGTGGATTTTCATCCCAAACAGACCTGCTGCGGCCAGATGCACGCCAATACCGGCTTCCGCGGCGAAGCCTTTTCCCAGGCCAAACGCCTGGTTCGCCTCTACCAGGACGCCGAGACCGTCGTCATTCCCTCCTCGTCCTGCGTTGCCATGATGCGCGAACAATACCCTGGGCTGATCGAGGAGCTGGGCAACGACTCGCTGCGCAAGGACTTTGCCGCCCTGCTGCCCAGGGTCTTCGAGTTGAGCGAGTTCCTCATCGACCGCCTCGGGGTGGAGGATGTGGGCGCCTGGTTCCCCCATCGCGTCACCTACCACGCCAGTTGCCACGGCGTCCGCGCGCTGCACCTGGGCGACCGTCCCTATCGCCTGCTTGCCAAGGTGCGCGGCCTCCAACTGGCTCCGCTGCCCAATACAGACCGCTGCTGCGGCTTTGGCGGGACGTTCTCGGTCAAAAACGCCGAGGTCTCGTCCGCCATGCTGGCCGTAAAGCTGCAGGATGTGGTCGCCACCGGCGCCGAGTATTGCACCGCGCTCGATAATAGCTGCCTCATGCACCTGGGCGGGGCCATGCACCGCCAATACGCGGGCATGAAGACCATCCACATGGCCCAGATTCTGGCCAGCAACGAAGCCTGTCCCGCGGAGGGGGTTCTATGAGCCACGCCGCCCTGAACCAACCCGTGCTCGACCCCACCCTGGCGCCTCCTTTCCCACAGGCCGCGCTGCCGGTTCTGCGCAATCCGCAACTGCGCAAGAATGTGGCCCACGCCATCGACGTAATCCAGGCCAAGCGCGCCAAACTGGTGGCCGAGAAGACCGACTGGCAGGAACTGCGTTCGGCTGCGTCGGCCATCCGCATGCACACCCTCGAGAACCTGGGCGCCTACCTGGAGGAGTTTGAAGCCAAATGCACCGCCGCCGGAGGGGTCGTTCACTGGGCCGCCGACGCCGCCGATGCCCGCCAGATCATCCTCGATATCCTTCGCCAGGAAGGCGCCGGCGATGTAATCAAGATCAAGACCATGACCTCGGGCGAGATTCAATTGAATCCCTTCCTCCAGGCCGCGGGAGTAAACGTCTTCGAGACCGACCTGGCGGAGATCATCCTGCAGTTGGGCGAACAGGAACCCTCCCACATTGTCGTCCCGGCTCTGCATCTCAATCGCGGCCAGGTGCGGGAGATCTTCGCGCGGCGCATGGGCCTCAAGGATCTCTCCGACGACCCGCAAGCCCTCACCGCCGCCGCCCGCACCTATCTCCGCCAGAAGTTCCTCACCATCCCCACCGCCATCAGCGGGGCCAACTTCTTCATCGCTGAAACCGGCGCCGTAGGGGTGGTCGAATCCGAGGGCAACGGCCGCATGTGCCTTACCCTGCCCCGTACCATGATCACATTGGCCGGCATTGAAAAAGTGCTGCCCCGCTTCCAGGATCTCGAGGTCACGCTCCAGTTGCTGGCCCGCTCCGCCACCGGCGAGCGCATGAACCCCTACAACTCGATCTGGACCGGCGTTACCCCCGGCGATGGACCGCAGCGCTTTCATGTGGTTCTGCTCGACAATGGGCGCTCGTCGATCCTCGCCAAGCCAAAGCAGCGCCAGACCCTGAAGTGCATCCGCTGCGCCGCTTGCATGAACTCCTGCCCCGTCTACCGCCAGACCGGCGGCCACGCCTACGGTTCGGTTTACCCCGGCCCCATCGGAGCCATTCTCACTCCGCAGTTGATGCAGATGCACCACGCGCAATCGCTGCCCTTTGCTTCCTCGCTGTGCGGCGCCTGCTACGAGGTCTGCCCGGTGAAGATCAACATTCCCGAGGTGCTGCTCGAACTGCGCTCCCAGGTCGTCAACCAGGAACGCAGGGATCTTGCCCGCTTCCTCGACCCCATGTACCTGGGGTTGCGGATCGCCAACCTCCTCTTTGCGTGGGCCTGGCTCTTCCATGCCTCGCAATTTATGGGGCGCATCGGAATTCGTTTCTTCACGCGCAATGACGGATGGATTCACTCTCTGCCCAGCGTGGGAGGCAAGTGGACCCAAACCCGCGACCTGCGCGGTTTTCCCAAACAGACCTTCCACGGCTGGTGGGCAGCCCGCGCCCGGCAGTCAAGCCCGGCATCGGGCAAGGAGGCCAAATGAGCGCGACAACCCCAGCCCCTGGCCAATCCCGGCAACGGATTCTCGACCGCATCGGCGCCGCGACCCAGTCCGTCAAGAAGGACGCCTCTCAACTGGCGGATGCCTATCGGGCTTTGCCCCGCGCGTACATCCGCCGGGGCGCGCTTGCCGCCGCGGCCCGCGTCGAGCTGATGATCGAGCGCTTGCGCGAGTACGACGCCGAGGTCGTTGAATCCACGCCCGTCGCCCTGCCCGCGGCCATCGCCGCCCAGCTCGCCACCAGCGGTAAGCGCATCTTTGCCGCTCCTGCGGGCCTGCCCTCCGAGTGGCTCGCCGATGGCTTTGACTGGAAGATCGATGACAGCCTCGCGACTGCCAAAATCGAAGAGGCCGAAGGCGTGGTCACCGCGGCCACTTGCGGCGTTGCCGACTCGGGAACCATCGTCCTCCACCACTCTCCGGCTGAAGGCCGCCGGGTGCTCACCCTGCTGCCCGACTGGCACCTTTGCATTCTCCGCGCCAGCCAGGTAGTCGAAACGCTGCCCGAGTACTTCAGCCGCTGCCAGCAGCCGCCTGCTCTCCACCCCAGGGACCAGGACCTGTCCCTGGGGACCCCGGCTCTCCACCCCAGCGACAAAGACCCGTCGCTGGGGACCCCGGCTCTGGTCACAACCATCTCCGGGCCCAGCGCCACGGCGGACATTGAAATGACACGCATCAAGGGCGTTCACGGACCACGCTTCCTCCATGTGATTCTGGTGCGCGATGAGAGCTGATTCGCAACGAACGCTGAATTGAGACCGGTGCACACCGGTTCTATCAGAGGTAAAAGGCCATGAAGCATTCAGAGTCCGCAATCTTCGATCTGGCATTGAAAGCGCTGGATTCTTTCCGGATCGAGATTCCCTCCTGGGGATTCGCCAACACCGGCACTCGCTTTGGAAAGTTCGTACAGGCCGCCGCCGCTTCCACTATTGAGGAAAAGTTCGCCGACGCGGCCGAAGTCAACCGCCTCACCGGCGTCACTCCCACGCTCGCCCTGCATGTGCTCTGGGATCTGCCCAACGGCGTCGACGACGTCCCCGAAGTCAAGCAACTGGAACGCCGCTTCGGCATTCGCGCCGGCTCCATCAACCCCAACCTCTTTCAGGACCAGGAGTACAAGTTCGGGTCCCTCTGCAACCCCTCGGCGAAGATCAGGGAGCAGGCCGTGAGCCACATCCTGGATTCGATCGAGATTGCCAAGCGCCTCGGCTGCCGCGATCTTTCCATCTGGCTGGCCGATGGCTCCAACTATCCCGGCACCCAGAGCATCCGCAAGCGCATCGGCTGGCTTGAAGAAGCCCTGCGCG
>Ga0187875_10004024_pt1 | contig 10229 bp, 6 predicted proteins | sample June2016WEW_17_1_2_FD_132978 | JGI IMG/M metagenome (GOLD analysis project Ga0187875, IMG submission 132978) | Peatland microbial communities from SPRUCE experiment site at the Marcell Experimental Forest, Minnesota, USA - June2016WEW_17_10 | ecosystem: Environmental > Terrestrial > Soil >... | reverse complement strand
GTAGAATCGGCCTTCCTGGTCCGTGATGGAAATGCGAGCAAGTCCCTTTCTTTCCTTCGGAAGATGAATCTCCACAGCAAGGTGAACATGAGGTCTAAGGTACTTGCGGCTTTCAATTGCCAATTGCTGTTGTCCGCCGCCACGAAAAGTTTGCAACCATAACTCTGTGTTGCCGCTTTGATTGGAAATGAAGGCTAGCTCTTTTCCATCCGGTGACCACCGCACGTTCGTCTCATCCCAATCCCCATACGAAACCGGAAACGCATCCCCACCATTTGCCGGCAGCAACCACAGGTTGTGCCACTGCCTCCCCAAATACGAGCTGTACACCATCCGCGACCCATCCGGCGAAAAGTCCGGCCGCGCCTTCCAGCTTGTTTCCTCGTAATGAATCTCCCGTGCCTCTGTGCCCGGCTCTGCTTTCATCCGCCAGAACCCGCCGGTTCCATAAATGTGTCCGCGGTTCGACACAAACAGAATCTCTTTCCCATCCCGTGTCCACACCGGATTAATCTCCATGTCGTACGAGCTGTAGTAATACCGGGGCAGGGAACTTTTCGTCTCCCCCGTCAGCCTCACCACATTTTTCAACTCGCCATTCGCAACTTCCGCCATGAACACATGAAAGTGCTTGTTGTACTGCGTCGAAACCCACACAATCCTCTTCCCATCCGGCGACCATCGTGGTTCCACATTTACCGCTCCATCATTCGTCAACTGCCTCGTCTTCCCGCTCCCCAAATCCAGCAGCCACAGCTCCATCGCGTCCTTCTGATACGACACGTACACCACGCCCTTCCCATCCGGCGACCAATCCGGCTGGTAGTCGTATCCCGGTCCATCCGTCAATTGCACTGCCTCTTTGGAATCCAACTTCTGCCGCCACAACGATCCCGCCATCGAGTAAATCAATTCCTTCGAGTCCGGCCCCCAGGTCAGCCAGTTCGGCCCGCTCGTCAACTGCGGCAAATACATCTCGCGGTAATAATAAGGATGCGGCTCATCTATCTGCGGCAGCACAGGCCGCCTCTGCGCCCCAGCCGGAAGAGCCATCCCCGCCAACGCCACGCAAACAATTCCCAATATCCTTTTCAACGAGTCCTCCGCTAACCCGCATACTATGCCAAAAAACGTAGGGGCGCAGCATCGCTGCGCCCCTGCCACCCAGCCCTATTGTCCACGCAAGAACTAGGCCGCTATCATCCGTGCCTCCTGATCTCTGATCGCTGATATCTGATATCCCGTCAGCCCTTCCTCCTATGCAAGTCCTACCTTCGTAAGCGGCATCTCCCGTATCCGCTTCCCCGTAGCCGCAAATATCGCGTTATAAATCGCAGGTGCCACAGGCGGTAATCCTGGTTCTCCTATTCCCGCTGGCGGCGCATCGCTCTCCACGATATGTACATTTGTCTGTCTCGGTGCCACATTCATCCGTGCAATCTGGAACCCATCAAAATTGGACTGGTCAATCACTCCATTTGTCGCCGTGATCTCCCCATAGAACGCGATGCTCGTCCCCATCACCGCCGCGCCTTCAAATTGCTGCTTCACCGTCGTCGGATTTACGATCGTTCCCGCGTCCAGCGCCGTGTCCACCTTCAGGATATCCACTTGCCCGTCTTTCACCTCCGCCTGCACCACCGTTGCCACGTACGTCAAGAAACTCCGGTGCACCGCCAACCCCATGCCAAATCCTTTTCCCAGTTTCTGTTTGCCCCATCCGGATTTTTCCGCCGCAAGCTGCACGACTCTCCGGAACCGCGCGATATCAATCGGGTAGTCCGCGTACTCGCCGTCGTAATTCGTGTAGTCCTTCGGAAGTTCCTCTTTCGGCATGACGCGGTCCGGCCCCAGCAGCGCCAGCACGTATTCCAGTTGATCTTTCCCCGCCGCGTTCGCCAACTCACCCACAAACGAGTGCACCCCGAACGCGTGATAAATATTTGCTACGGACCTCAGCCACCCAATCCGCGTGTGTGCCTTCGCCGGACCGTTTTCCGCCCGGTGATTCGGAATCGCAAACGGAATATCGCTGAATCCCAATCCAATTTCTCCCGCGTCGGCATACAACCCGTTCGGATCAAATGTCGAAGCAATCGGCGGAAACACGCTTCGTTGCAGCCACGCCGTCGGCCTCCCATCCGCTCCCAATGAAGCCTTGAAGTACATCGCCGCCACCGAGTGGTACGTATCAAACTTGATGTCGTCTTCCCGGCTCCACACCACTTTTACCGGCTTCCCCGTCTTTTTCGAAAGCACCGCCGCTTCCACGATAAAATCCGGGAAAGACTTTCTTCCAAATCCGCCTCCCAGCAGCGTCATGTGCACCGTCACGTCTTCCTTCTTCACTCCCACCGCTGCGGCCACGGCATCCCGCGCCCCTTGTGGGTTTTGCGTTGACGCCCAAACTTCTACTTTTCCGTCGCGATATACTGCCAGCGCCGCCGGCGGTTCCATGGACGCGTGCGCCAACATCGGCGCGTAATATTCCGCCTCCACAATCTTTCCGTCCTTGGCGAACTCCTTCTCTACATTTCCGTTTTCCCGCACCACTTTGCAGGGCTTTCGCGCAGTGGTCTCCAATTCCTTCCGGAATTCATCGGAGTTCCACGCGCTGTGCTCACTCTTTTCCCACTCGATCTTCAATTTCTTCTTGCCCTGAAACGCCGCCCACGTGTTGTCCGCGATCACTGCCACGCCGCCCAGCGCCTGCATCATTACCGGTGGCTTGAACGCCTCAATTGTTGCCGTCTGTTTCACTCCCGCAACGTGCAGCGCCGCCGTGTCGTCCACGCTCTTCACCGCGCTTCCATACACCGGCGGATGTACCACCGACGCATACAACATCCCGTCCATCTGCAGATCCTGCCCGTACACCGCCTTGCCCGTCGCCATGTCCCGCAAGTCATACCCGGACGCCGCCTTGCCGATGTACCGCCATTCACTCCGTGGCTTCAATTGCAGCTCTTCCTTTTTCGGCACAGGCAGCTTGGCTGCTGCGGATGCCAGTTCGCCGTATCCCAGTTTCTTCCCGCTCGGTTTGTGCACCACCGTATTCAACTCTGTCGCGCATTCCTTTTCGGGCACGCCCCAACTCTGCGCCGCCGCCCGCACCAGCATCAGCCGCGCGCTTGCCCCCGCCTCGCGCAGCGTGTCAAAGAAACTCTTCACCGAGTGCGACCCATCCGTGTCCTGGTCGCCGTACTTCTCATCCCCCGTGGCTGATTCCACCTTCACCTTCGTCCAGTCCGCATCCAGTTCATCGGCGACAATCCGTGGCAGCGCCGTGCGGTTCCCACTCCCCATCTCTGCCCTGTGCGCCACGATGTACACCGTTCCATCCGTCGCAATCGCCAGGTACACATTCGGCCGCAGCGCCGCGTTTATCATCGATTCTTCGCCCGTGCTCACCGTTGCGCTGAGCAGCCGTTCCGGCAGTATCTGTACGCTCAGGACCAGCGCACCCGTCCCCAGCATCCCCTTCAAAAATCCGCGACGGCTCACATTTTCGATTCGCATCATGTCTTCACCAGGTCTTCTCTCGACGAAAATCGCTGAAAATTCGTCGAATATAGCCCTCTATCCTACCCGCATTCTCGTTCCTTGCAACCCCTGCACTCTGATTTCAATCCTGCCTCGCCTTGCTCATCTTTCCTTCCACTGGCATACTTCTCTTCCCGCAGGACGAAAGGTCTCTCGCATGAAACGTGAATACCACCGCTGGCATTCTCCCCGCCTCGGTCTCGATCTCGGCGTCGTCGCTTACGGACATTGGGGCCCGCCTCTGCTCGGTTTCCCTACCAGTGCTGGCGATGAATTCGAACTCGAAGGTCAAAGCATGATTGGCGCTCTCGCCGATTTCATCGATGCAGGCCGCATCAAGTTCTATTCCGTCAACTCCATCAACGGCCTCAGCTTCTACAACAAAGCCGCTCACCCCTTTCATCGCAGCTACGTCCAATCCGTTTTCGATTCCTACCTGCGTGAAGAAGTAGTTCCCTTCATCTGGGATCATTGCCAATCGCAAGTTGCTATTTCCACCATGGGCGCTTCTTTTGGCGCCTATCACGCCGCCAACACCCTCTTCAAGCATCCCGATGTATTCAAGCGTTGTTTCGCCATGTCCGGCGTCTACGATCTCAGGAATTTCATGGACGGCATGTACGACAACAACTTCTACTTCAACAACCCCGTCGATTACCTTGCTAATCTTTCCGATGGCTGGTATTACGAGCAGTACAATTCCTGCGACATCCACCTCATCACCGGCACCGGCCCTTGGGAAAATAGCGGCCCCACCTATCGCCTCTCTGAAGTCCTCTCCAGCAAAGGCATTCGCCATTCTGTGGACAATTGGGGTCCCGAAGGCGGCCACGATTGGCCCTTCTGGAAGCACCAGATGCGCGAGTACGTCTCTAAATTGTTTTGATTGGTTTCCCAACCGCGCTCTTACTACCTAGGCCGGGACCAGGTATCGGGTGCCCCAGGTAACGGTTTTTTACCTGGGTCTTGGGTTTCTCTCTGTGGCACAGTCACTTCCGACTGTGCTCTCGGGTAACCCTGCTTTTCTCTGCGTCCTCTGTGTCTCTGCGTTAGGTTCTGTCCGCTCTTCTCTTTTTCCGAAACTATAAACCGTCAACTGCAAACTGTGGACTCGCTCCCCTCACCCCAGTCCCAAATGTTCGAGCTGGTACCGCCCCTTTTCAATCACTTGGTCCTCATCAATCCACACGTCGCAATTCCGCGTGAGCACGTCCACATGCGTCCGCGATTTCCAATTCGCATGTGTCTGGCTTCCATACGGATCGCCAAACGCAATATGCACTCCCGGAAATTTCTCGTCCTGCAGCAGGATGCCGATCATCCGCGAAAGTCCCAGGTTCGTTCCAAACGCCAATTCGCCTACTCGGTCGCTGTTCTCATCCGTGTGGCAATACGCCCAGAACTCCTCTTCCAGGTCCTTCCGTTCACACTCCACGCGCTGCAATCGTCCGCCCGCAATCTCCAGCACCAACGGCGTTGCCTGCAAATCTCCGTACTTCCCATTGAAGTAATCCCCCGCTGTCGCGTCGCACACGAATCGGCCGTCCACTGTCGCTGGCGTCGTGAACACTTCCCCCGCCGGCAGATTGGACCAGTATCGCGGGCTGATCAATCCGCTCGTCTTCACCCAATCAAGCTCCCGGTCAAAATGCGCGCTGATCGAAGTCCCGGCTTCCGTCTTCACCGTCAGCGTTTCGGCCCGCAGCATCCGCTCCCTGAGCCGGTCGCTCAACTGGTCCACCATCCGGTAGTCCGTCCGCATCCCCTGCTGCATGATCTCCGGCGTCACCCCGATCATGTGCGCGTAGCGGATCTGCCTCCGCTCCACCACTCTCACGATCGCCATTCGCGCGCTCAATTCGCCCGGCTGCGGCGTCATGCAAAGAATCCCCACGTCGGCCTTCTCCAACGCCTCCAACACTGTTTCCGGCGCACTCTTCATCGGCCGCGGTCCAAATTCCTCCAGCAATAACCCGGTAATCTCCGCTCCTCTTTCCTGCAGCGCCTTTTCCAGGCTGGCAGCCACTTCCCGGCTCGTCTCATCCGCAATCAACGTCACGCGCTCCTTCGCGCGCACACCCAGGCACACGTCCACGGCGTTCTTCGCGCCCGGCATCAGCTCATTCGGTACAACTCCAAAGGACATTCTTACTATTTTACCTGAACTGGCCCCTGTGCCAATTCCCCCGTCGGCCACTAGTAACCCTCTTTCCATTTATCCACAGGACTGAGGAAGTCCGCGCCCTCTATAGCCTTCCATAAGCGACTCCCCGTAACGAAAGGGCGGCAGTGCCCGTCCAATGCATTCACAGTGCGGCCAACGCACCTGTCTCGCTCTTTGCGCCGGGTGCGGTTGAAAACGAGTTTGGCGTATGATGGACGCTTCCTATTGGCCACTTCGTCCTTCCACGTTCCGCAGGAGGTGCTTGCCGCATGAGACATTCGCTTCTGCCTTCACTGCTGACGATGGGGCCTCTCCTCGTTTTCGCTACTGGATTGTGCGCGCAGAATCCTTCCACCACTCCCCCGCCTGCGAATGCCCCAACTTCGGAATCGAAAGCTGCGGCACCACAAACCTCAGGGCCAACCATTCGCAGTGCATCAAGCTTGGTTGTAGTTGACGTCATCGTCAGCGACGACGGCAAGCCCGTAAAAGGTCTGCAGAAACAGGCATTCCAAGTCTCCGAGGACGGCCGCGAGCAAACCATCAAGGTCTTCGAGGAGCACAATTCGGCGAACCCTTCTCAAGTCCAGAGCATGCCGCCCCTTCCCCCCAATACCTACAGCAACTTCCCCGAGTCCACTGTGACGACCGCGGCCAACGTGCTTCTGCTCGACGCCCTGAATACTCCGCTCAAGGATCAAACCTACCTCCGCCAGCAAATGATCGAGTATCTGAAAACTATTCCTGACGGCACACGCATCGCCATTTTCACGCTGGCCTCAAGACTTCGTATTGTGCAGGGTTTTACCTCTGATCGCACTCCCTTGCTCGCGGCTTTAAACGACAAACGAAACTCCCCGGGCGAATCTCCCTTGCTTCCCAACCCCGACGATGCCACTGCCACGAATCTCGTCAACGGCTTGCAGGACATCGGCGCGTCGTCGCAAGTCGTCGCCAGCCTCAAGGAATTTCAGGCCGACCAAGCAGCGTTCCAAATCGATTTGCGGGTGCAGATGACCATGGACGCCTTGCAGCAATTGGCGGAGTTTTTAGGCGGAATCCCCGGACGCAAGAACCTGATTTGGTTTTCTGGCTCCTTTCCGCTCAGTCTGGATCCGGATGTTTCATTAAGCAGCATGTCCTCGGCCTCCGGGTCTCGCAGCGGTCAATCCAGCATCACGTCAGGTGGCGAATTCTCTGTGGCGCGGGAGTACAGCGAGCAACTGAAAGAAACCAGTGAGCTCCTGACTGCCAGCCGCGTGTCCGTCTATCCCATTGATGCCCGCGGCCTCTTTACCTCCTCGATGTTCAACGCGGCGAATCCAAACGCAAATTATTCGGGCGCCTCTCACGGAACTTCCAGTATTTCCAATTCCGGCGGTCGCGCTGGCGGAGGCGCTCGTGCCAGAAATCCAGCCGCCGGAGCCAGGAGCAATCCGAACTCGTTCGCCGGCGACAACTCCAAATTCATACAGACGACCGCCGAAGAGCACGCCACCATGCTGCAAATCGCCGAAGAAACGGGTGGGCAAGCCTTCTTCGACAGCAATGCCATCAAGGCGGCAATCGCGCGCGCAATCGAGAATGGCGAGAACTACTACACGCTGGCGTATGTGCCGGCCGACGCAAATTTCGACGGCAAATTTCGTAAGATTCAGGTTACGCTGTCCGGCCAGTCCCACCACCTCGCGTATCGCCAAGGCTATTTCGCGGATGCTCCTGATGCGCACAGCTCGAACGGTCCCCTGACTCTCGCTGCGAATGCCATTCAACGCGGCGCACCCGCTTCTTCACAGATTTTGTTTAAAGTTCGCGTTCTACCTTCGGATGATCCGGCGCTCAAAGGCCTGGAATCGCAAGCCGGTCCCGCTGGGCTGCTCGCCGACAAATTGTCGGGCCCTGTTAAGCGTTTTTGGATTGATTACGCTGCCGACATGCACCCGGTTGCCAGATTCGCAGGCTCCGACGGCCTGCATCACTTATCCATCGAATTTGTTGCCATCGCCTACGACCGTGACGGCAAAGTTCTCAACGTCGCGAACCGCGCTTTCAATTTGAACTTACAAGCGGCACAGTATGCCCAAATTATGCAATCCGGCCTGCCACTCCATCAGGAAATCGACATCCCTCAAGGTGAAGTTCATCTTCGCCTGGCTGTCCACGATCTCTCTTCCGGCCGCATTGGTTCCGTGGAAATTCCTCTGCTTGTTCCTGCCAAAACTCCTCAAAAATAATTTAATTGGCTTTAAGACGGAATCTGCCACTGCGTCACGCTTTTCTTCGCTCCACGCGGAACGAAGGAATCTGCCCTCCGCCGCTCGTCACATTCGCCAGTCCCGTCGCACTTAACCGGGTCAAGAATCCCGCCAGCTTCCCGCGGAACAAATACGGCGCGAAATCCACCAGCATCTTCCTGAAATCCACCTTGTTCTCCGCCCCAATATGCGGGAACACGTCCCGGCTCACCGGGATGCGTTCCTGCACAATCCAACATCCATGCGCCTTTGCTTTCTCTCCCCCTGGCAGGGCCTGCTCAATCGCGTGCTCCCAGTGTTTCGCATCCGTTTCCCACCCCAGCGTCACACCCATTCCCCCGTACTCATCACTGGGTTTCAGCACCAGATCGTTGCGTCGTTTCCGTACGTATTTCAACAATTCAATCGGCTTGCCGCCATAGTCGCTTTTCACGTCCTGCACCACTCGCGTCCACGGAACATGCTGCCGGATCACGTCGCGCTCCTCCGCGGAAAACAGCCCTGCATTCTTCGCGTCCGTCAAAACCGCAAAAAACGCCTTCACGTGCGGGATCTTGCAGCGAAATTATTCGCCACGCACACCGTCCCCGTTTCGTACGCCTTCACTAGCGCCGCGCATTCCGTTGGCCTTGCCACAATGTCATTGATCAGCACCCGCCGGTACACGAAATCGATCTTCTTTCCCTTCGCCGCCAGTTGCTTCCCGTCAAACTCCAACTCTCGTGGGTCTGCCAGGACCACAGGCACTCCCATCGCCTCAAATCGTTCCTGCAAGATCTCGAATTCACTCCACGTTGGTACTTCTTTCCAATCCACGATGGCCATCTGCGGCCGGCTCGTCTTCCCGCCCCATTCCACGTAAGTTGCAATAAGCGCATCCAGCAACTTCGCACTAAGCGGGTAACTATGCACTTCATACCGCTTCGCAAACTCCTCCATCACCGGCAATTTCCGGAAAATGTCCGAGAGCGTTTCCGAATAGCCCGCCCCCGCCGGCGATTCTCCGTTGTATTCCGTGAACTTCAGCGAATCCGGCAAAAGAAATGCATCCAGCCGCGACGCCGTGCTCGCCGGTCCAGGCCCCGCCGGCAGCCGGGCCAGCCGTTCTTCCTCCGGCCGCAAGTGAAATTGTGCGAAAAGGGAATTGTCGTTCAGCGCCGCGGTCGTCACGCGCTCTGCCACTGCTGCGATGGTTTCGGAAACTCGCCGTACGCGCTGCTCATCGCCAGGCGACAGAAAATAAGGCCGCAAAAACGGGCAGTGCACTCTCCGCCCAAACGTCAATTTCGCCGCGCGCACATCCGCCAGAAAGTTCTTCGCAAGTCCCGGCGACTTCTTCACCACCGGTCGCAATAATTCGTGCCAGTACTCCGCTGGACTGGAGACCTTCTTGCTCTTTTTTCTGGCTTTCATCGCGCCGCAGTTCCCGATGGAGCACTCTGCGCCGCCTGCGCCACGGGAGCCGTCCGCGGTGCTCCCGTAAATCCCGCCGGCGCTCCGATTCCCAGCATCTCTTCCCAGCGCGGCCACGTGTTCGCCGTATTCCCGCTCAGCGCGCGATCGATTACCAGCCGCGCCATCTTCTCCACCACATGCGTAAAATAGAACTCCGTGATCCGGTCTCTCTCGAAATCCGGCGCGGGATTCAGGAAATCGATGGCGTACGGCACTCCATCCTTCACTGCGAATTCGATCGTATTCATCTCATAGCCCAGCGCCAGGTTGATCGTCTGCGCGTCCTTCACTACGCGCGCCCCCAACTCATCCGACAAATACTTATGCTCCACCAGGTACTTCCGCTCTTTCGGGTCGTACGCCACCGGTAATATATCGGACTTCCCGAATGTGAAGCACCGCACATACTGCTCGAAATCGATGAACTCCTGCAGCGTCATGCAATATGGCGAAGTCTTGTCGTACGCTTCCAGCAGCTCTTCCTCATTATTCACCTTGTACACGTGCTTCCATCCGCCGCCCGAAAACGGTTTAAGAAACGCCGGCCGCCCCACGGAATCCAGCAGCCCCACCCAATCCATCGGATATTTCAAATTGCGCAGCGATTCAGAAGTAATGTCCACATCCCCGGGATAACCCTTTTGCGGCAGCAGAATCGTCTTTGGTATCGCGATGCCCAACTTTGCAGCCACACTGTAATTGAAGAATTTGTCGTCCGCCGTCCACCAGAACGGATTGTTGATCACGTACGTCCCCTGCAGCACCGCATGCTTCAGGTAGCCCCGGTAATAGTCCACTTCATGCGAAATCCG
>Ga0187875_10004021_pt1 | contig 10232 bp, 11 predicted proteins | sample June2016WEW_17_1_2_FD_132978 | JGI IMG/M metagenome (GOLD analysis project Ga0187875, IMG submission 132978) | Peatland microbial communities from SPRUCE experiment site at the Marcell Experimental Forest, Minnesota, USA - June2016WEW_17_10 | ecosystem: Environmental > Terrestrial > Soil >... | reverse complement strand
AATCGATGTCTCCGCAGCTCTCGAACTGATCGGCGACTGCCGGCCGGAGCTGATCATTTTTGGAAAAAGCATGGTCCTGCATAAGGAGCCGGTAGCGGAAATCCGCCGGTATCTGGATGCCGCGCAAATCGATGCGGTAGTGATGTATGATACGGCCCACGTACTCGGGCTTATAGGTCCTCATTTTCAGCAGCCTTTTGGTGAAGGGGCCGACCTGGTTACCGCATCCACGCACAAGACGTATTTCGGCATGCAACGGGGCATAATAGCGAGCCGCTTCGAGGAGCATGAGGAGCGATACGAGCTGTAGGAGGCCATCCGCCGGCGCACTTTCCCGGGGGCGGTGTCGAACCATCATCTGGGAACCCTGCTGGGCCTGCTCATGGCCGCCTATGAGATGAACTGCTTCAAAGACCAATATCAGCGCAAAGTAATCGCCAACGCCAAAGCGTTCGCCCTGGCCCTCAGGGACTGCGGCTTCGATGTGGCCGGCGACCCGGACATCAGTTTTACCGAAACCCATCAGGTGATAGTGAATGTCGGCTACGCCAGGGGCCCGGAGGTTGCACGCAGGCTGGAAGCCAACAATATCATTTGCAACTACCAGGCTACTCCCGAGGATGAGGGGTTCACCGCCGCAAGGGGTATTCGTCTGGGGACAGCGGAAATGACACGTTTCGGGATGGGGGAAGAGGATTTTCGCGCCCTCGCACTCCTGATGAAAGAAATAGTAATTGACGGTGCTGATTTGGTTGAACAGGTCAAAGCGCTGCGTGAACCATTCCGTGAATTGCACTTCTGCTTCACCGGCGATCAGTACGCGGATCTCGTGGAGAAGCTTCACAAGCTTATATAGCGCCCATCCGGAAAAACCCTCCTTTCCTAAAGGGGAGCAGGGGGGATTTTGTGTTATTAGGCAATTGAATTACTTAAAAAACCCCCTAAATCGCGTCGAGAAAGGGCTGGCAAGTATGCCGGCTCTGTGAAACAGAGATGATGGCCCAAGACTTCCCCGTTGCCTTAAGCGCGTATGGCTCCAAGCCTGGGATGCAGAAAGGGGGTGGGATGAAGAATGCATGGCGGATATAGATGTGGTCAAGGCGGCCCAGCCCATTGGGCTCCCGCGAAAACCTGCGATGCCGAATTTAGCCGAACCTATTTGCAGAATGAACTCAAGCTCTATGGTTATGCGCCAAAATAAGAGTGATCCCAGCCAGCCGGAACGAGGAGAGCGATGTGAACTACGATAAAAGCGACGTTGGGAAAGGTTTATATCCAAAATACACGGTAATCAGAAATGATGGCCGCGACAAACCTGGCGAAATGCACGAAGGGTGCGAGTATTTTGTTATAGATTTGACACATGATCCGCTAGCGGTTGCGCCGCTGGAAGCCTATGCTGAGAAGGCATCTGAAGCCGGATATCACGACCTTGCCCGCGATCTGCGGCTCAAGGCCAATGAAATCAAACTGCGGGACATTATCTGACTTGGCGAAGAACATGAACGATAATAACCCCTTTGGCTAAGGGGACTTCAAACCCGCCAGCATTAGCGCTGTACTGCTTTCCGGATGGAACTATCTAGTTCCCTCTCCTTGAATTAAGGTTGAGAGCCGACTTTGAGCTCGGTGCGCAAAGACCGCCGCAAGCATCAGAGAAGCAGTTCAAGCCGACCGGATCGGATTTGCAAAAGTATTCCCAATTGGGCAAACAGCGAAAGTGAGGCTAGACTATAAAAGATCGCGCTAGTAAAGTATAATAGAACTTAGTCTGAGAGATGCGTATGACTGTCCTTCCGCAAAGGAGCTGACAATATGACCGGTTGTCGTTTGTGTTACGATGTTTTGCTCCGAAGTCCTGTAGAGGCTTGGAACAAGCCGGTATTCGAGTCTCCGAACTTCGCCGTGCTTCCATCACTAGGGGCTCTTGTCGAGGGCTGGCTGTTACTTGTGCCCAAGAAACACTTCATATGCATGGGAGCGTTACCCGACTCGCTTGCCTCCGAGATGCAGGAAATGAAGCACATAATAAGCTCAATTCTCCAACGAACTTATGGACAAATTTGTGCGTTTGAACATGGCCCAAGTGCAGCAAACCTAAGTGTTGGATGCGGCGTCGATCACGCTCACTTGCACATTGTGCCTTTGGCGTTCGACTTGGCTTCTGTGGCGACTTCATTCTTGCCGGAGAACTTACATTGGTCCGAAGCTGGGCTGAAGGAGTGCAGGGCGGCCTTCGGTAGGGGCGAAGATTATCTTTACCTTGAACAACCGATCGCCGCTGGCCGCATAGCCACTCACCAGGAGTTTGAGGGTCAGCTTTTCCGGCGCGCTATTGCAGAGCGGATTGGGGTACCAAATCAGTTCAATTGGCGAGACTATCCGCAGCTGCCAAAGGTGTCGGCAACGATAGACAAAGTGCGAGAGTGGAACGGAGGCGTCTTCGCATGGATGAGCCGACCCAAAGCGGCAGCGTGAGGAACACAGGAAAGCTCCCTGGGTTCGCGCCAGAAGACCCCTCAGACGGCGGTCGCAGGCTTGGGGAATGGCGCTCAAAGTACACGGACCCAGATGCCCAACGGGGCATCTGGTTTGAAGCTGGCTATCTGGCAGTCATTTTGTTAGGCGTACCGATCGCCATCGCGATTCTCTGGCTTGACTACCCTAAGCATTGGTTGGGCGTATCCGATCATAAGTACAAAGGTATCCTTAGGTATGGCACAGCTTGGCTGAGCGGCTCCTTGGGTGGAACTCTCTTCGACGTGAAGTGGCTCTATCATTCCGTTGCGCGGCAGATTTGGCATCTGGACCGGCGGCTTTGGCGATTATTCACACCGCATATTTCTGGTGGCTTGGCGTTCGCTTTTATTGCGCTCATTTCGTCAGGGATGCTTAGAATTTTTGATCGCCAAGCGGTTGAATCGCTCTCTCTGGTTGTTGGCGTTGCCTTTCTGGTGGGCTACTGTTCAGATAGCGCTGTTGCGAAGCTGATAGAGATCGCTGACACCCTTTTCGGGGCGAGCCGGGGCAAAGAGAGGCATAAAGAGGAATTGATGCAGGACGTCAGTGGCTCAACGGAGAAAGAAGAGTAGCCGAAGATTTAGGATCGTGTCACGCGAGAGAGTCCGCCCCTTCAAGAGCTGAAGTTTAGAACTCTGAAACGGCGAATCTTGAAAAACCAGACGTTTGGCCAATGAATGTACGTGAATGTCCAGGACCAGTCGGTTTTGCTGAAACCAGTTCATCTACATTTGGACTCCTATGAGGGACGCGTCTCCACTTCGATATCCTGGTGGCAAATGGAGAATAGCGGCACTTTTTGAGAGTGTCATTCGATTGAATGGATCGAGTTGCACCCAGTACATAGAGCCATACGCTGGTGGCGCCAGCCTCGCCCTAAGCCTGCTCTTTAAAGAGAAGGTTTCAGAAATTCACCTTAACGACCTAGACCCCGCTATCCACGCCTTCTGGCATTCTGTGTTGATGTATAATCGGGAGTTCATCCAGCTTATGGACCAGACCCCGGTGACCCCTGAAGAGTGGTCAAAGCAAAAAGTGGTGTACTCTAGCGGATTGGCGGCAGGCGCACTTGCACTTGGCTTCGCAACCTTCTTTCTCAATCGGACAAACCATTCAGGTATTTTGAATGGTGGGATGATCGGAGGTAGAAAACAAAGCGGATTGTGGAAAATAGATGCTCGGTTTAATCGGTTGGAGCTTCGACGGCGTATCGAGCGGATCCACAGTTTTAGGGATCGTATTCATCTCTCGTGTGAGGATGCGATGGAATTCCTGCGTAATCATACGTTCTCAAGTCCAAGCTTGATTTACCTCGATCCTCCATATTATCGTGCCGGCAGGTGTTTGTATTTCAACGCTTACAAACCAGACGATCATACAGCCCTAAGTGAATTTATCATGGGGTTGAGGTCCCCCTGGATCGTCTCATACGATGATGTTTCCGAAATTAGGAAACTCTACAAAAGTGTCCCCTCTCGCAGAATCCAGTTGCTCCACACGGCAAGATCTCTGAGGCCCGGAAATGAGGTTCTTTTCTTTTCACCAGTATTGCGGATTCCAGAAGGTATTTGATGAAAAAGGAAAGATATATTCGGACGCATACATTATCCCCACTCCGGCCCATTAGCGCAATTACCGAAGCAGGGCCAAGAGATTTTTCAGCCGAACAGATCTCTGCGGAGTGCGTTGGCTGGAAGGCTTACGGTCTTAGTGCACTGTACCATGAGTGGGTTCCGCCGTTTTTTGTGATAACCGACTCATGTTTGGAGTTCTGCTCGGACAAAACTATCAACGATTGGGTCGCTGAGTGTCTTGCACGTTCCTGTATCGGTTCAGGTCGTCAGATCATCATCCGTTCGAGCGGCACGACTGAAACAATGCAAAGCCGTGGACGACTTAAATCGGTACCCTGCTCACCACGCCAGATAGAGGCCACAATACGGAGATTGATTCCTCAACTCCCACATATGCCAGGTGGCAAGGTGCATTGGATAGTTCAGGAGTATGTAAATCCGAAACGAAAGGGGCAAGTATCCAATGAAAGACGGATAAGCCGGGAGAATCGAGACTGGATCGCGGAATTTGAACCCCAAGGTGGCAGGCCTGGATATACGGTACCCATAGCTGTCCGACGGTGGCGTGATGGCACAGACCTAATCGACTCAGACCTGCGTTGCAGTTCTGAACCCGCTGTCCCAATTCGCCTGAAACGTGTGGCGATGTGGGCGACCCAACTTTCTTCACGTGCTCTTTTTGAATGGGTGTGGGATGGCAAAGCAATCCACATAGTCCAGGCTGACTTAGCGGAACCGGCGGAAGGGGTTGATCCGCGCTTACACTTCCCGACTCGGATACAAACCGTCGGACCAGCTTCTTTGCAAGTGTTTCATGTTGCGAGTCAGGTAGACTATGAAAGATACGGCAAGCTGAGGAACGCGAAACTGTACGGGGAACTCGGTTACAACATGCCGGTTTTTTACGTAGTCCATGAACCTGAAATTGTGCAAAGCGTTCTCACAGGGCGAATTCCCTCCAAGCTGGCGGACGACCTTGCCGAACTCACAAAACGTCCGTTGATCATTCGTACGGATGGGGCGAGCATTCCCAGCGACAAGCGTGAGATGCTCCCGCGTAGTGATGAGCTATGCTCACAATCTGAAGCGACCGACTGGCTCTGCACGCAATTCAAGCCCAAAATCGAGCAGAGCGAACTGGAGGGCGCTGAGCTTTGCTTGATGGCTCACCACTTCATCCCTTCGGTTGCATCTGCATGGGCACGTGCGGAGCCAGGAAAGAGGCTCGTCCGAGTCGAGTCGCTTTGGGGTATCCCAGAGGGTCTGTACTGGCATTCCCATGATACTTTTGAAGTTGACACTCAAACGGCTGATCTCACCACTGGTAGCATAACCGCACCGTTAAAGTACGAGTTTAGGAAACGCCTGCGCTACAAAGGAACGTTTTTTGCTCCGGACGAGCATGGCCACTGGAAACGTTACCAAACGGCAGATCGATATGTCTGGCGAAGCAGCATAACTAGCAGTAAATGGCTTTTCGAAATCGCATATACAACTAGGCGAGTGGCTGAAAACCAGAAGCATGCTGTTGCCCTCATGTGGTTCATTGATAACCACCCTCAAGCAACTGAGCACAAGGTACTGCCGTGGTTCCATAGCAAATCAGAGTTGACTGGCAAGCCCAACGCGGCTCCCCGACGGAAGCGCACGAGTGCCAAAGATTTTATCATAAAGAGAGTCGGTGACTGGGATCGGCTTAAGCAGGACCTTCAATCGGCGAGACTCATTGAACGCGTCGTTGTCGAGCCGGTAGATCAAGAACTGATTAGGAATCTCAAATTTGCCGAAGAGCTGGCTGACTTGGCGTCAGCTAACAATTTGGTGGTCGAGTTATCTGGCGGAATACTTTCGCATGTCTACTATGTTCTTCAGAGAGGCGGAGTTCAGGTCGAATGCATCGACCTATTCGGTGCTGACGAAGACATCGATGCGTATTATAAGATAGTCCGCGACAAGATCCCGGCTCTGATCGAAGCGCGTGGAGAGCGTACTAAAACCCTGCATTTGGTTGGCGATGCTCTGGTAGATGCTTTGCGACAGAAACTCGTTGAAGAAGCATTTGAGGCGCTGGACGCGAAATCAGGACCGGACCTCATCGGCGAACTCGCCGACCTTCAAGAGGTGGTGAGAGCATTGTGTCGAGAGCTAGGAGTAAGTACCAGCGATATCGAGGCAGAACGGGAAAAGAAAGAGAAACGCCGAGGTGGTTTCGAAAAGGGTTTGATGCTGATCGAAACCGCCACACCGCATTCCATCCATAGTCAACCTCCAACTCCTGATCACCCCGCGCTTGAGCTGATAAGTCGGCATTATTCACAGCTTGTCATCTCGGATCTAGCGGAGCTTCCTGCTAAGCCTTTGTATCGCCGTCCAGATCTTCGCCGGGTAGACGAGCAGATTGAAAAGTTGTTCGCCTTTGCGACTGAAATAAACAGAATCGGAGAGATCAAGGGAACTCTGAATTTCTTGATGCCAACGGACATCCACGGGCTACAAAACTTCACTTTAGGGGTTGAGCTACGTAGAATACGGTCTTCGGTGCGCGGAGTCGTTCGTCTAAGTCTGCGACGTCCTTTGCAGCGCAAAATCCCTTTTCCTAAGTAAATACTGGAGTAACCGGAAACTGCTGGCGCGAAATCCCAGATGCAAGATTCACTTCAGACACAGATTCGGGATCCATTCGCACTTTATTGAGGGAGACAGGAAATGGATATAAAAACTGCGGCCACCTTTTATACAAGGGTCTTGCAGGCTCCTCTCGGGCACTCCATATCTGTATAGTCCTCGACTTCGCCACGGTGGGGTTCAACACCTGCCGTTTTTAATTTGAAATGTTCTCAAGAGGATACGGAAGACGCACAATCTCCCAGATTTGCAAAAGCAAAAAGCCCGAGATCCGGCTTGCCGGGCTCGGGCTTTTTGCTTTTCTGGTGACGGAGAGAGAGGGATTCGAACCCTCGGTAGCGCTTTATACCCTACACCCCCTCAGCAGGCATCAGTCTCAATGGATCTCGTCGTCCCTTGGACCCAAAGTTTCTTAGTTGCCTGTCTTTTGCCGCTTCTGGTTTCCGTTTCTATTGCCGCTTCTGGTTTCCGTTTCTATTGCCGCTTCTATTGCCACTTCTGATTGCCGTTTTGCACGGTATCTCCGTGTGTGCCAAAATCCAATCAGAAAAAGATAAATAAACGCTAACTGAATTTGCAGGCGGTGCTGATGAAACGACCTGATCCTGCATGATGTCTCATAATATTTTTTAATAATATTTTTTAATATTTTTTAATCTTGACAGCTCAGGAATGCCGTGCTATGGCTGCGCCATGGAGATCTTTTGCGGCAAGCACAAAACTCACCCTTTGTCAAGTTGTTTTCTGTATAACCGTGATTAACGTGAACATTGCAACCGTAGGGTTCTTTGGCCGCTTAGATGTGTCAGGGTTGAACCGGAATGTATTTCGTTTTCATCGTTTTGAGAGCACCTGTTTAGAATTCATTTAGCATCATGGCGGTACTTGCAATCGATTCCACTCGAAATATAAGAGAAGTGAATTGATGTGCGAGCAAGTGCAAAATGTGAGAAGGACATCGTAGGCACAAGATTGGGGGAAGCCATGCGCATGCCCATGACAGCAGAGGATATTATCGTTGGTATATTCTACCATATCAAGAAGGTCCAGAAGGGCCATGATAAAAAAATAACCGCAGACAGAGAGACCTTGCATCGAGTTTTTTATAAGATGAAGCAAGGTCACCCTAAGTTGATGGATGTATTTTCGTTCAGGGAGAGAGAACATTTTCCTGAGAGTACGCAACTAGACCAGGCGCTTTCCAACTTGGATGCGGCCGGCCTTATCTCACGCCAGAACCTAGCGCCGAGATATTATAGATTTGAAAACCCTCTCGTAAGCAGCTACGATAAGTTTTCAAAAGGTATTCTTGCTGATGCTGGAATCGAAGAAGAAGAAATAGAAGCTGCCGCAAGAGAGTTTGAACAACTCGCACGTGGAAGGCGGTAATGACGGCTACCGATGTGAGCATCCTTGAAAATTTTTCCAAGGATATTGCAGGGTTTGCTCAGGAATTTGCAGGAAACACGGAATATCGCAGACCATTTCCCAAAGATCCTAAGATCATCCACGACCCTCTCTGGGGAACAATTAAACTCGAACCTTGGGAGGTTGCTTTACTGGATCTTCCGCTTTTACAGAGGCTTCGGCAGGTTCACCAGACATCTCTTGTTTCGTACGTCTTCCCAGGTTGCAATCATAACCGCTTCGAGCATACTCTTGGTGTCGTCCAGCAAGCTCAACGATTAATTGACGCTGTAAACAGCCAGTATCCGTCAAATAAGCCATTTAAACCAACAACTATACGAAGCCTCCGCCTTGCCGCTCTTTTTCATGATTGCGGTCACTCTTGCTTCAGCCATATAAGCGAGGATCTCTATGAATCCTGTGCTGATATGACTGCATTCTTTAAGAGCGATGTCTTTCCAAAATGTCATCCCCATGAAGCTCTTAGCGCCCTTATTCTGAGGTCCGAACCGGTTAAAGAACTTATTGAAGAAATTGAGGCACATTACAAGATTGATCTTGACAATGAGATGGCTTCCAATTGGATTATTGGTAAGCCTGCTCAAAGTTCGGGAAAGAAAAAACATTTTGAAACCCAGGTAATAAACGGACCTTTCGATGCAGATAAGCTGGATTATATTTTTCGTGATGCGCACTACAGCGGCCTTCCAGTAGGGTTGGACCTAGACAGACTCTGGTCCTCCTGTAAAGTAGGAAAGACCACTGATGGCGATAAGGTACTGACACTACATCAGGCCAGTGTGACTCCACTGGAACAGATTCTGTTTAGTAAAATCAACCTGTTTGCTATTGTTTACCAACACCCAAAGGTTAGAGCTGCTGAAAAGATGTTCCAGGCCATTATTGAGGAGGCTAAAGAAAAACCCGACAGCATCCACTTCACAATTTCGGGACGCAAATTGGATCTCAATCGGGCTACCGATTATCTGTGGTTGACGGATGAAGTTTTTTTTGCGAAGGCACTGATGCGCCCACAAAATGATTCTCTTCACAGAAGCCTGCATGACATCAGGTATCGGCGCTTTCTTGTCAGGGCTCTAACTATTAGCCATGATACTGTTGCCCCTGGATGTAACGATGGGTTTATGCAAGTGCGCAAGCTTAACCAGCGAGGCGCTTCAACCTACCAAGCGAAGCGGGAATTAGCATCAGCAATCTTGCGGGCCGCTCATCTTGAGGACACAATCGGTGTTCGCGACGTATGGGTATACCTGCCTTCAGACCCATCTTTTGGAGAAGCAGACAGGACCTTCGTTCGTACTGCAAACAAATCCCTCAGAAAGGTGAGCGATCTCTTTCCGATTCATTATTGGGGCGAACAGTTTAAGAACTACAAATGGAGAGGCCATGTCTTTTGTCCCCAGAAATACCAGCAGCAGATTCACGAAGCTGCACTTCAGGTATTTAAGGAACAGTATGAGTTGAAGTTCAAGAGGTCAGCGGGGGAGACTTCCCACGTGCTGAACCCGAAATCCACGGCTCGATCATAATTGATTATGGTGCCTGCTTTTCAGCCTGGTAGCCCAACTCGGGGTAGGGTTCCTGCTCTCATAACAAACAAATAGTTGCCTCACGGAGCGGGGAGTGGCCTAAGGCATCAGACATCCTCACTGAACCCTACCTTATGGCTTTACATTAATCTCCATCGAACAGGACCTGCTTCTGCCCACGGAATAATCCCGAAAACCGTACCCCTTCCGTACCCTTTTTGAGGGAAGATGGGGAAACTACGGAGAAGTGGCGAGATGGAAAAGTGAGATTGAAAGCCAATCTGTACGCACATGTAGTCCTGACTGAATCCAGTTCCTGTTAGCCTTCAATGAACGATCTGGCTCCAGGTCCTTTCCGTCCCATCCAGTTGAAAAAAATGGTATCATTCTTAGTCTCACGCAATAAATAAGGGGGGTTGCCAAAATATCAGCAATGCCCCTAAATCGTTTCCTGGCGGAGAGAGAGGGATTCGAACCCTCGGTAGAGCTTTACACCCTACACTCGCTTAGCAGGCGAGCGCCTTCAGCCGACTCGGCCATCTCTCCTGAATATTTT
>Ga0187875_10004017_pt1 | contig 10235 bp, 9 predicted proteins | sample June2016WEW_17_1_2_FD_132978 | JGI IMG/M metagenome (GOLD analysis project Ga0187875, IMG submission 132978) | Peatland microbial communities from SPRUCE experiment site at the Marcell Experimental Forest, Minnesota, USA - June2016WEW_17_10 | ecosystem: Environmental > Terrestrial > Soil >... | reverse complement strand
CCGAGAGGCCACCTCGCGGGCCATGGGCGAGGTGACCAGCGCGGTCATCGCCACTTCGCTGGTGCTGATTGCGGTCTTTGTCCCGGTCTCGTTCTTTCCCGGAACCACCGGCATTCTTTACCGGCAATTCTCGCTGACCATCGCCTTTGCCATCGCCATCTCGGCATTCAACGCGCTTACGCTTTCGCCGGCGCTTTCGGCAATGTTCCTGCGCGGCGAAGAGGCTCGCCCCCGCCAGTTGGACTTCCTGCGCATTGGCCCCATCTCGCGCGCCTTCGCCGCCTTCATTCACTCCACCGACAGGCAGATCACCTGGCTGGGCGCCACCTACGCCAAGTCGATTCATCTCGCGTTGAAGCTGCGCTACCTGCTGCTGGTGATCTTCTTTGCCGGCCTGGGCGCCACGGTGTGGGTCTACGAGCATGTTCCCACCGGCTTCATTCCCCAGGAAGATCAGAGCTTTCTGATGGTGATCGTGCAGGCGCCGCCAGGCTCTTCGCTGGCCTATACCTCAGCGCTCGCGGATCGCGCGAGCATGATCCTCGCGTCGAATCCCGACATCGCCGGAGCCTTCTCCGTGATGGGCTTCAGCTTTTCCGGACCCGCCTCGAATTCGGGGATGATGTTCATCGCGACGACGCCCTCCGACAAGCGGCGCGGCAAAGGCCACTCCGCGGCGGATATCGTGGCCGACCTCACGCCCAAGCTGGGCAGCCTGATGTTCGCTCCCAATGGCGGCCTGGTGGCCATCTTCGAGCCCCCGGCGGTATCGGGCGTGGGCAGCTACGGCGGATTCCAATTCATGCTTCAGGACCAGGGAACCAACACCCTCAGCGACCTGGACCGCGTGGCCCACCAGATGGTGGGCGCAAGCCGCGCGCGCAAGGATCTTGCCGGCCTGATCACCACCTTTTCCGCCAACGACCCGCAGATGCTGGTGACCATCGATCGAGAGAAGGCCAAGGTCTTGAACATTCCGCTCTCGCAGATCACCAGCACGCTCAGCGTCTTCATGGGTTCGGAGTACATCAACGATTTCGACTACAACAACCGCACCTATCGCGTCTTTGTGCAGGCCGACCAGCCCTTCCGCATGACGGCCAAGGACCTGCATAACTACTATGTGCGCTCCGACACCGGCCAGATGGTTCCGCTGGACAACCTGGCCACCGTTACGGAAAGCTCCGGCCCGCCTGTGATTACGCATTACAATCTCTTCCGCGCCGTGGAGATCGATGGCTCCCCCGCGCCCGGCTACAGTTCAGGCCAGGGACTGGCGGCCATGGAAGACCTCTTCAACCAGAACAAGATGCCGGGCATGGGCTACCAGTGGACCGGCCTCACCCTGGACGAGATCGAATCCAGCGGCAAAGCGCTGATCATCTTCGGGCTGGGAATTCTGGTCGTCTATCTCACTCTCTCGGCGCAATACGAGAGCTTTGCGCTGCCCTTCATCATCTTGCTGGCCGTGCCCATGGCGGTGCTGGGCGCACTCGGCCTGGTGGCGGCGCGCGGGCTTTCGAACGACGTCTACTGCCAAATCGGCCTGGTGATGCTCATCGGCCTCTCGGCGAAGAACTCGATCCTGATTGTCGAGTTTGCAGAGCAGCTCCGCCGCAAGGGACGTTCCATCGCCGACGCGGCCGCCGAAGCCGGTGCGCTGCGGCTGCGGCCCATTCTGATGACCTCGTTTGCCTTCATCCTGGGCATTCTCCCCCTGGTCTTCGCCACCGGCGCGGGCGCGCTCGGGCGGCGCTCGGTGGGAACCACCATCGTGGGCGGCATGTTGCTCTCGACGGTGCTTAACCTGTTTTTCATTCCGGTGCTCTATGTGATTCTGAGCAGGCTGCTCAGGCGCGGGGACGAGAGCGAGCCCGGCGAACCTTCCGCTCCGGAGCCGGTTGAGGCTTGAAGCTGAATCGGACTGCTGGATGCTCCATCCTCGCCACGTGTCGTCGCGGCGACTTTTTGTGGCATGGTTCGGAGGTTACGCGCTCACTGCACCTTCTGGTGCGCAATCAAATAGTCCTTGATGCGGTCGTAGACCTCGCTGCTCACCACGCCGCGCTCCAGCAAATCCTGCTTGGTGCGGTAGGGCCGAAAGCGAACGATCCGCCCGGCCCAACTGCGGGTCATGCCGGGGACTTTCAGCAGCTCATCCACGCCGGCATGGTTGATGTCGATGCGCGCCTCCGGCGCAGGGGCCGTCGCCGATGTCTTGGGCAGGCCACGGGAGTCCCGGTCCTGGTTCTGCGCCATCCCGGCCGGGCACACGCATAGCATCGCAACCGCCAAGCAGACCGCGCAACAACTCCAGCGCGTGAAGGGTACGGGCTTTAGCCCGTACATAAACCCAGCAAAACCGAGGTGGGCTTTAGCCCCTGAGGGATGCTTCTCTGGGTTTCCAACCGATTCATGTTCCTTTCGCAATTGCCAAAGCCGTCCATTTTGTTCTCGCTCGCACGGCTCCATTCTCCGCTTCGCCCCGCGCCGCCCGCAAGCAAAACATTTGACAAGCAATGGGGTCTTCCCTTAAGGTTGCAAACAGATGCAAGGCTACCGCCATCACGGTCATCACCATCCTCATGGAACCTCCATGCCGGCGGACTGCCATGGCCTGAAGTAAACGGCCAGAGAGATTGAAAGACTTGAAGCCCGCCGGCGAACATCGCTGGCGGGCTTTTTCACGCCCCGGCGCGAATCCAAACCAGAACCGGAAAAAGGAAAAAATGAGCGATAGAACGGCAACGATCGACTTCGGCAAGATGGACGGCCTCGTCCCCGGCATTGTGCAGGATGCGCGCACGGGCGAAGTGCTGATGCTGGGCTTTCTCAACCCCGCCAGCTATGCCAAAACGCTGGAGAGCGGCTATGTAACCTTCTGGAGCCGCACCCGCCAGAAGCTGTGGATGAAGGGCGAGACCAGCGGCAACCGGCTGCGCGTCATCTCCGCCTCCACCGACTGCGACAACGACACGCTGCTGTTTCGCGTCGAGGTGGAGGGCGATGGCCTGGTCTGCCACGAAGGCACAGTCAGTTGCTTCACCAAACCGCTGCCCGCCGGCGCAGGCAAACCGGAAGCCGGCGACAAGAAAGAGGAAATCCGTGGATAACAAGCTGAGACTCGGCATTCCCAAGGGCAGTTTGCAGGATGCTACCATCGCTCTGTTCAAGCGGGCAGGTTGGAACATCTATGCCGACGGCCGCTCCTACTTCCCATCGATCGACGACTCCGAGATCGAGTGCATGTTGATTCGCGCCCAGGAGATGGCGCGCTACGTGGATCACGGCGCGCTCGACGTGGGACTTACCGGCATCGACTGGGTGGTCGAGAGCGGCCTGGACGTAACTAGCGTCACGACGCTCACCTATGCCAAGCAGAGCCGCCGCAAAGTGCGCTGGGTGCTGGCCGTGCCCGAGGGCAGCGGCTTCGAAAAGGCCGAAGACCTCGATGGCAAGATCGTTGCCACCGAACTGGTCGAGGTGACCAAGCGCTACTTCTCCGCCAAGGGAGTGAACGTCAAGGTCGAATTCAGTTGGGGCGCGACGGAGGTCAAGCCGCCCATGCTGGCCGACGCCGTCGTCGAAGTTACTGAAACCGGCAGCTCGCTCAAGGCCAACCACCTCAAGATCATCGACACGGTGATGGAGAGCGAGACCCATCTGATCGCCGGCAAGGCCGCGCTGGCCGACGAGTGGAAGCGCAAGAAGATCGACCAGATAGCCCTTATGCTACGCGGAGCCATCGATGCGCAATCGCAGGTGGGCTTGATGCTCAACGTGAGGCGCGCAAACCTCGAAGCCGTTCTGATCGAGCTGCCGGCGTTGAATTCACCCACTATTTCGCAGTTGAGCGAATCGGAGTGGGTCGCGGTGAACACGATTGTCGATGAGCGCGTGGCGCGGGATGTGATTCCACGGCTGAAAGCGGCCAAGGCGACGGGGATCGTCGAGTACCCGCTGAACAAGGTCGTGCTGTAAACCGGCTAGTGCTGTGTCCATGAGATTTCGTAGTTCAAGCAGAAACCCTGGGTGCCCCAGGTCCCTCGCATTTGGGGACCTGGGAAAGCACGAATTCATCAAGACGCGGTACTAGAGAATTTGAAGGGTACGGGCTTTAGCCCGTACGTTGCGGGCAGGAATGTGGCGGGCTTTAGCCCCTGAGGGAAGCCTTTGCGGCCATTCAATTTTCCTCAGCGGATTAAGCCGGAGACGATCGATGAAGCTGATTCGGACAACAGGGCGAGGCGCTCGGCAATCGGCGGAAGCTCTTGCCGCGCTCGAACGCCGCGGCGGCGCGGCGCTCGATGCCGTGCTGCCCGCGGTCAAGCGCATCGTGGCCGATGTGCGCAAACAGGGCGACCGCGCGCTGCTGCGCTATGCCGCCAGGTTCGACGGCCTTGGAGGCGCCGGCAGTTTGCGCGTTACGCAAGACGAAATGGCCGCGGCGTGGGAGGCGATCGATTCCGCGCTGCGCGAGGCGTTATCCACGGCAGCTGAGCAGATTCGCGCCTTTGCCCAGCGTCAAATGCCTGCCTCGTGGAATGCTTCGCCTGTTGCCGGCCTCACCACCGGCCAGCTTGTGCGACCGCTCGGCTCGGTGGGTTGCTATGTGCCAAGCGGCCGCCATCCGCTGCCCTCCACGCTGTTGATGACGGCCATTCCCGCGCAGGTTGCGGGCGTTCAGCGCATCGCTGTGGTCTCGCCAAAGCCCGCGCCTGAGACGCTCGCCGCCGCGCATCTGCTTGGCATCGCGGAGTTCTATCGCCTGGGCGGAGCGCACGCCGTGGCCGCGCTGGCTTACGGAACCGCCAGCATCGAGCGCGTGGACAAGATCGTTGGACCTGGCAATCTCTACGTCACCGCGGCCAAGCGTCTTGTAGCTTTCGATTGCGCCATCGATATGCTGGCCGGGCCAACGGAGATTGTGGTGACCAGCGAGAATGGCAGCGCGGCCGATATAGCCAGCGACCTTGTGGCCCAGGCCGAGCACGATCCCGAGGCGCTGGCCATATTCATCACCACGCGCGCCGATCTGGCCAAGGAGGTCATTGCGGAAACAAGGCTGCGCAGCCGCGACAATGCCGTCGCGCGCCAGGCTCTGGATCGCAACGGCCTCGCAATCGTCGCGTCCAGCGTGGAAGAGTCTCACGCGATTACCAATCGCCTTGCGCCTGAGCACCTCACCGTGGACGCGGCCAGCGATCTCGAATGGGTTGATAATGCGGGTTCGGTGTTTGTAGGCCGCTGGTCCTCGCAGCCCATGGGCGATTACATCTCCGGACCCAACCACACGCTGCCCACGGGCGGCACGGCGCGCGTGCGCGGCGGCTTGAGCGTGAATGACTTCGTCAAGCTCATAACTGTGCAGGAGTACACCGCACAAGGGATGCGCGCGCTGGGGCCGCAAGCCGCGCTACTCGCCGAGGCCGAAGGGCTCACCGGCCACGCCGAAGCGATTCGAGCGCGCCTGCGGAAGGAGAAGCCCCGTGACTAAGAAAGCTGATGTTGCGTGTCAGGGCACGACTTCAGTCGTGCCGCAAGCGCACCAAGACGAGCATGGGGCTTTAGCCCCTGAGCCCTGCTTCTCGCCGGCGCAGCCAGCGCCGCGCGCCCGCGTGCAAGCGATGAAGGAGTATCACCCTCCGCTCGGCAGCCGCGATGCGCTGCGGCTGGACTTCAATGAGAACACGCTCGCCTGCTCGCCCAAGGTGCGCGAGGTGCTTGGCTGTATCTCCGCCGGCTCTCTCACGCGCTATCCCGAGCGCGAGCCGGTGGAGGCGATAGTCGCCGCGCATCTCGGTCTCGCCGCCGAGCAGGTGGCTCTCACCAACGGCGTGGATGAAGCTATCCACGTACTCTTCGAGGCCTTCCTTGAAGACGGCGATGAGTTACTGTTGCCCGTGCCGACTTACACGATGTACGAGATCTACGCTTCGGCGACGGATGCGCGCATCGTTGCCGTGCAGGCTGCGGACGATTTGCGGTTTTCTTTCGAGCGGCTGCTAGCCGCAATCACGCCGCGCACCAAGATCGTCGCCATCGCCAATCCCAACAGCCCTTCCGGCTCTGCGGCCACGCGCGCGCAACTTGTCGAGATTGCAAGCCGTGCGCCGCATGCGGTTGTGCTGGTGGATGAAGCGTACTTTCATTTCCACGGCGAAACGCTGATGGACCTGATCGGCGTCGTGCCCAACTTGATCGTCGCGCGAACCTTCTCGAAGGCTTACGGCCTAGCCGGTTTGCGTCTCGGCTTGCTCGCAGGCTCGGTGGAACTGATGCGCTGGGTGCGCCGCGTACTCTCGCCCTACAGCGTGAACTCGCTGGCGCTGGCCTGCCTGCTGCCCGCGCTCGAAGACTCAAGTTATCTCGACTGGTATGTGCGCGAAGTGCTCGCTGCGCGCGCGGAGTTTGAGGCCGTGCTCGACGTGGCTGGAGTGCGCCGCTGGCCCAGCCGGGCAAATTTCGTTCTAGTCGAAATCGGCGCGCGGCACGCTGAGTTTGCGCGGCTCTTGCGCACCGCGGGCGTGCTGGTGCGGGACCGCTCCAGCGATCCGGGCTGCGACGGACGTGTGCGCATCACCATTGGTACGCGAGAACAGATGCAAAAGGCCGCTGTGGCCCTGAACGAAACGCTGCACGCTCTGAAGATTAAAGGACAAGGGCAATGAAGACCAGAAAGAAAGCTGAATCCGCTGTTGAATTGAACCCGCGTGTTTCCAAGGTCGAACTGGGTGCCCCAGGTCCCGATCCTGGGACATGGGATTCCACTACATCCACGCGCAGTTCCATCGTCGAACGCAACACCGCTGAGACTCGCATCGCCATCCATCTCACCGTCGAAGGCCGCGGACAGTACAAGATCTCCACCGGCATTCGCTTTTTCGATCACATGCTGGAGTTGTTCACCCGCCACGGCGCATTCGATCTGGAGCTCAAATGCGACGGCGACCTCGATGTGGATCAGCATCACACCGTCGAAGACGTCGGCATTGCGCTGGGCGAGGCCTTCGACCGCGCGCTTAACGATAAGCGCGGCATTCTGCGCGCCGGGTATTTTCTGATGCCAATGGACGAGACCCTCGCCGTTGCCGCCGTCGATCTGAGCGGTCGCGCGGCCTTCGCCGTCGATACCAAGGTGCGCACGCGTCTGGTGGGCGATCTGCAAACCGAGCTGGTCACGGATTTCTTTGAGGGATTCGCTCGCGGCGCCCGCGCCAGCGTCCATGTGAAGACCATGTACGGACGTTCGAACCATCACAAGATCGAGGCCATCTTCAAGGCCTTTGCGCGCGCGCTGCGCGTGGCCTGCTCTCGCGACAAGCAACTCGGTGAAATGCTGCCCTCAACCAAAGGACTGCTCTGATGCGCGTAATCGTGATCGACTACAAGGCGGGCAACCTGACCTCGGTGCTCAAGGCGCTGCGCCACCTGGGCGCTGAACCCGTGGTAACGGACGGCGACCTTGCGCCTATTGAGGCAGCGGAGCGCCTCGTGTTGCCTGGCGTGGGCCACTTCGCAGCCACCGAGCGGCTCGACGCAACGGGCCTCACCGCCGCGATTCGCGCCGCCATTGCGCGCGGCGTTCCCTTCCTCGGCATCTGCGTCGGCATGCAGTGGCTCTATGCGGGATCGAGCGAAGCGCCGTCGCAGCCGGGGTTAGCACACTTTCCCGAGTTGTGTGCGCGCTTCCCCGAAGGCAGCGAAAAGGTCCCGCATGTCGGCTGGAATTCGCTCGAAGTGCGCCCCGGCTCGCGCCTGCTGGCCGGCGTTGAGCCGGGCGAATACGTCTACTTCACGCACTCCTACAAAGCTCCAGTCACGGTCGACACAGCGGCCGTCACGCATTACATCGAGCCCTTCGCATCGGCCGTCGAGCGCGGCAACGTGATGGGCGTGCAGTTTCATCCGGAAAAATCCGGCGCAACCGGCCTGAAGATTCTCGGCAATTTCCTGGAGGTGAAGAGTTGAAGCTGATCTACACGCTGACACTCGCGGACTACCAGGCGGCACAGCGGCTCCATTGGCGGCAGACACTATCTCGGCGCGCCATTGGCTTTTTACTGTTTTGGTGCCTGCCCGCTCTTGGCTGTTCGATCGCACTCTTAGCCGGCAAAATGATGGGCATATTTCTGACAGAATTTTCTGTTAGATATGTTCTCTTGTTCGGATTTGTGCTTGGGCTTCTGATCAATTCTGTGCTGGCACGAATAATACAGAAGCCACAGATGTTCAGAAAACAGTTCGAGCGCAAGTTTTGTCCTGATCAACGAAGCGGCTCAATCGAGATTGAAGATGGAGGTGTATCTTCAGCAATTCTTGGGACCGACGTGGTAAGTTTCCAGTGGCACACTTTCATCGGATTCGCACAGGACGACAAGATGACGTTGCTATACCTGGCAAAGAACAGATTCCTGCTCTTCCCCACAACGGCTATGACACCTGCCCAGCGAACCGAACTCAACGATCTAGTAGCCCGCTATCTTCCTAAGAGGAAGTCATGATTACCAAACGCATCATCGCCTGTCTTGATGTCCATGCCGGCAGAGTCGTCAAGGGCGTGCAGTTCGTCGACCTCATCGATGCGGGCGATCCGGCCACGCAGGCCGCGCGGCACGCCCGCGAGGGCGCGGACGAGATTGTGCTGCTCGACATCACGGCCACGCACGAAGGCCGGCAGACGCTCTTCGATACGGTGCGCCGAACGGCGCGTGAGTTGTTCGTTCCCTTCTGCGTCGGCGGCGGCATCCGCTCGGCCAAGGATGCCGCGCAGGTCTTCGAGGCCGGCGCGGACAAGGTGAGCGTGAACTCCGCTGCGCTCGCCCATCCAACGCTGATTGACGCCATTGGCCGCAGCTTTGGCGCGCAGGCCGTGGTCGTCGCCATCGATGCGCGGCGCGACCCGGAGGCTGCCGATCCGGTACGCGATGCGCAGGTCTTTGTACAGGGGGGGCGCAAGCCGGCCGGCCGCCGCGTGGTCGAGTGGGCGCGCGAGGCAGAGGACCGCGGCGCGGGCGAGATTCTGCTTACGTCGATGGACTGCGACGGAATGCGCACCGGCTTCGATTGCGAGTTGACTGCCGCGGTCAGCGAGGCTGTTAGCATTCCGGTAATCGCTTCGGGCGGAGCTGGAACGGTGGGTCATTTCGTCGATGTCTTCGGGCGCGGCAAGGCCGATGCGGCGCTCGCCGCGAGCATCTTTCACTTCGGCGTATCAAGCGCGCGTGCGCTCAAAGAAGAACTGGCCAAGGCCAGCGTCTCCGTGAGGCTTCCATGCTGATTCCTTCCATCGATTTGCTGGGCGGGCGCATTGTCCAGTTGGTGCAGGGCGAAAAGCTGCGCCTGGCCTTCGACGACTTTGAATATTGGATCGCAAAGTTCTCGCGCTTTCCATTAGTCCAGTTAATCGACCTCGACGCCGCCATGCGCCAGGGCGATAACTCGGAGCTTGTAGCTCAAATCGCCAAGCGGCTGCCGGTCCAGGCGGGCGGTGGCATTCATTCGATCAAGCGCGCGCGCCAGGTGCTCGACGCGGGCGCGAAGAGAGTCATCATCGGCTCCGCGCTGTTCGCGCAAGACGAATCCTGGCAAGGCGCTGTTAATGTCGAGTTTGCCTCCGAGTTATCCTTGAGCATAGGCGCCGAGCGCGTAGTGGCCGGCATCGATACGAAAAACGGACGCATCGCCGTGAAGGGTTGGAAGGCGCAAGTCGAGCTGACTCCCGACGAAGCGATTCCGCAACTCGAGGCCTACGTCGCCGCATTTCTCTACACGCACGTTGACGGCGAGGGACTGATGCGGGGCTTTCCCATCGAGGCGGCGGCGCGGCTGCGCAAGCTCACTCACCGGCAACTCATCGTGGCCGGCGGCATTCGCAGCCAGCAGGAGGTGGATGCGTTGAACGCGCTGGGCGCCGATGCGGTGGTGGGCATGGCGGTTTACACGGAACTACTCGCGGTCTGATCCGCCGCGCGATTCCGACCGATCGCGAGCAGCAAAGCTGCCGCCCGCCTGATTGACGATCTTCGCAGTTCGACTTCCCCGTCAATGCACGATCATCACCGGACAATGCGCGTACTTGAGCACGCGTTCCGAGTTCGAGCCCAGCATCCAGCGATGAAGGATGGTGTGGCTGCGCTTGCCCATCACAATCAGGCTGGCCTGGATGGTATCTGCCCGGTGGATGATCTGCTCCGCCGGATGGCCCACGACAATCTCAGTTTCAAGTTCAATGT
>Ga0187875_10004016_pt1 | contig 10238 bp, 12 predicted proteins | sample June2016WEW_17_1_2_FD_132978 | JGI IMG/M metagenome (GOLD analysis project Ga0187875, IMG submission 132978) | Peatland microbial communities from SPRUCE experiment site at the Marcell Experimental Forest, Minnesota, USA - June2016WEW_17_10 | ecosystem: Environmental > Terrestrial > Soil >... | reverse complement strand
ACCTCACGGATGGTACTCATGCGTCAACTCCTGGATCCATGCCTGCCTTTCGGTCAGGACTTACTGGATAGATTTCCAAAGAACGATTGGGATCGCTCCCACCGCAGAGAACTGTTGCAAATTCTCTATGGTAGAAGCCCGACTGGAGTCGGGCACCTGCATAGCAGGATTTTGAGATCGAAAGCGGTTACTTATTGAGCCGCTCCGCCAGCAGTTTCATGGCGCGGTTCCAGTCCTTGCGCTCCTCCCACCCGAAGGGGCAATTAGAGCGGACCGACGTGCGGTAGCCGTCATTGATGAAGCCGATGGCGTCGCCATGATGCCCGCCCGGATATTCCGTGCCGTCGGTGCAGATGACGACGGGCTTCCCCAACGAGAGCGCGTGTATGACAACCAGCAATCCGCTGGGTTTCGGTCCGCAATCCGGTCCGCACCAGATCAGATCGGTTACCACTCCGTCGGCACTCTCCATGAGCTTGTGCCAACGAAGATCGCCCTCGGTGGTGGGATTTTCGGCAATTGCCTCCCATCCCATTCTTTCCGCAGCATCTTTGGCAAGAGCCAACTGCTCGCTCTTGTCATCGATCACCAACACTTTCATGTCGCCTCCTTGTAAGGAACAGTGAACTTGGGACTGCTTGCTCCCACTAAAGGATTCTCTCTTTGAAAATGCTTTAGTGGAAGTGGAAAGGCCTAAGTCTGACAGGGAATTACTGGGAGGTTATGGGGCTGGTATGAGACTGCCTAAATGATACCATACTGTTCTGTTTTGTCAATAGGTTGAAAAGGCAGGAAACTCAGGCCTTCCAAGCGACTTGTAAGGCATCGCATGAGATCCGGGATAGACCGCATTAGTTGCCTCACGCGGCAAGTTTACCCTTCTTGTGCTTCATATTAGTGCCGGTATCATGATCGGGAAAGGGCGATGCCACTTCGAACGAGGCGGTCGGATTCGCTATGAACCATTCCATGAGCTTCTTCAGCAGCGCGTCCAAAGTTCGAGGTCTGTCCCGATACGGGGAGCCGTCTGAAGAAAGTGAGCGAGTTGCTACGTCTGGAAACGGATCTTTCAGCGTCACAGCTGTGTTTTTGTCTGTTACCGTCCGGTTCGAGGTTATAATTTTGAGTAAATCCTGTTTTTCGACCGGTAACGACGTTTGGTACAGTAAATACGCATCTCCGGCGAGTTCGAGGAAGTTCGAGAGCCGATTCAGAACTGCGCCGTGAGGCTGCGCGAGTTTCTCTTGTAGGGTCTTCTGATTCATCAGGATGGTCGCTTTTCTAGCCTCAAAGGTTTCCTTGTCAATAAGTCGGTCGATGTAGGCGTCGGTCAATCGGTCAAGGCGTTCCTGGAGTTGAGTGAGTCGTATTTGATGGGCGCTCGTCTGGGCTTCCCATTGCTTCGCCAGGTCTTCGCGCACTTCCTTGAGCTTCTCCAAAAGCATCACATGCTCATCCGCATCGAAGCGAAGCGGCTCAAGAACTTGCGAGAAGACGGCGTCGACGCCCTCTTCGCGAACACCCGTCGTTGGGCAGCCACTCGTGTGACAGCGATAATAGACGTGGCCCTTTTGGCGTTCTCCGATGAGTGTGTAGCCGCAAGCGCCACATTTCAGAATGCGCCGGAACAGAAAGTCGTGCACCTGGGCCTTTGCTGTGGCTTTTCCCTGCAATACAAGTTGCACGCGATCAAATAGCGACTTTGCAATCAGGGGTTCGTGGATGCCCCGAAAGGTCTCGCCCGTACTGAGGAGGCGAATGATGCCAATGTAGAAAGGGCTGTTCAGGATCGTGGACAATCCAGTTTTGGAAACTGCGCCGCCGCGGCGGTTGCGGAGCCCGGATCGGTAAAGCTCTCCGCAAAGGTCTTTTAGCGTCCACGAGCCGGTGGCATAAAGCTGGAACGCTCGGCGAATGAGAGGCGCCTTAACGGGGTCCAACGCCTTGGGCTTACCCTGACCCATGTCTAAGTACCCGACCGGGGCCGGTAACGGGTACAAACCTTGCTTGATCCGACCGTAGAATCCCTTCTTGCTTTCCTCCCGAAGATTGCGGATGTAATCAGCGGCAACCACCGCCTGGATGTCGGCCGACAGGCGCCCGCCCCGTGACGCGAGATCGAGGCTCTCATTGACGAAGTGGACTTCGACGCCGTCGTCCATCAGCTCGCCGAGTTCCGCCCAGTCCTTCATGTTGCGCGCGCTCCGGTCGATCTTGTGGATCATCACGCCGTCCGCCTTGCCGGTTCGGAGCAACTTCATCATCTCGTTGAAGACGGGACGGCCGCGTTTGGCTGCGGTTTCGCGCTCCTCGAACCATCGCGAGATCTCCAGTTGGTGGCGTTCGGCGTATCGCAAAATCGCGTCCCGCTGCTCCTGGAGCGACACGCCGCGCTCGCCTTGCTTGGCGGTGGATACGCGAATATAACCTAAGTACGTCTTCATATATCGTTTGGTGAATTGGTTTGCGGCTCTTCGTGACTCATCCTAGAAGTTCGCCGCGAAGCTGTCAAAGCTTCAAATCGCGCCCAGGCCTCCGTATCAAGTTCGAGTCGTTCGAACACCCGGATCGCGAGTGTGACGTATTGCCGAAGGGTTTCGTTCGCTTCGTCCAGTTGTGAGTCGCTGAGGTGCGGGTAGAGCTGGCGCAGAGTTTTTCTCTGAGGCGGATTGGACGGTTTTGAGCTCATATCGTTCGAGCTTGGCACACACCGCACTCGTTCCCAAGACGGCGAAGTTTGCTGTTGGCATCAACTCCTCCGGCCTTCCGATGCCGGAGCCAGACCGACACAGCTTCGCGGTGCGCCGCATCAAAGGATGCTGCCGTATCGTGCTGGCATCATTACGACGGCACTTACGAGCGGGAAGGTAGAACGATATGTTACCTGACCGAATCGGCAGTGCGGCGAAACACGTATATCCTCGCGGACTGCGCCGCTACGTCATCGGCATGGTCCGTATATTCGATCAGTTGCTCGGTTTCATGGGAAGGGCGCAGATCCCTGAGGAGTCTTGTCGCACCCGAGGCATCGCATTCGTACACCCGGACCCACTCCGGCCGGCCGTCCAGAAAGATGAGCCGCACGGTGCAGGTCGGTACGCGCCCCTGCGCGATGGACATGGTGGATGTGTAATACTCCACCCCGCTCTTCATGCAACCGGGCAACGCGCATGTCAAAACGACGTTGAATGGTTCCCGCGCGGAGAGGCGCTCCAGGAGCGGCACGGCGATTTTCTTCGACAATCCGTCCGCGCCAAGCAGCACCGGTCGGATTCGGTGCGCGCGTTCCGGGTCGTGCTGCAAGTCGTAGGCGAAACATTCGAGGCGCTCGAACGGAATATGGTTGTCCGTGTCGATGCTGAATTCAACAGCGGCTTCATGGGGTGCCCGGCAGTATCCGCCGTACCGCCACGTCATCACCAGATCTTCGCCGTTGATCGTCGCGACCTGATCGGCCTCCTGGACGATGAGGCTCCTGTTGAGCCGCCGGCCCAGGCTGGCGACGTTCAGCGAGTCTATGCTTCGCCCCTCTATCCTGATCGCGGCCAGTCTCAGCCGCTGGCGCTGCCTCTGCGCATAGACAAGAGCGGCGATGGAAACTGCGAGGAGAAAGGAGCCCAGGACCGCCAACAGCAACGATGATTCGCTGAGACCCAGAACCGAAAGCACGGTTCCGAGGATGGAGGACCAATACGCCAGTGAATCCTTGAATGAGTCCATCGGGACGGGGCAGCGGTCACTCGGTTTTTCTCGCTGTCTCGGAACAGGCGACGGCAAAACTGAGCGCATCAAAAACGGACATCCGGTCGTCTTCGGGGTCCCACGGTTTCCGGGATGGTCGCAGGAACGGCTGCAATTCAGGAAAGCGCTCCGCAAGGAAGCACGCCCGGCCGTGTTTCGTGCCGGTTTGAGGCAGCGGGCCGATGGCGCAGATCTGGCGTCGGGTGATGAGGCAGACGAGGACCCGCGGCCCTTCCTTGGCGGCGATCCGGTCCAACAGCCTTTCCACCCTTTTGCAGCGCCGTGCTCCGGCGGAATCCCAATCTTCGAGAGCGAGAACGTCGGGCCGGAAACGGTCGATCAGTTTGTCGATCACGCGGGCGGCTTTCGCGTTATCTGCCTTCCCGGTGCTCCGGAGTCCCCAGTCGATAAGACGGTCTTGGCCTTCGATGACCACGAAGCCCACGCCCCGGCTGTAGGGATCGACGGCCAATACTCGCCTTGCAGTTTCCTTTCGCATGGTTAGCTGCGCCGGGCGGTGATTGGTTTGGGTTCGACGATAGCGCGGAGCAGCGCCAGCTTGCGGAGGGTCTTTTTGTCGTGCGGCGCGGGGCGTGTGTTCAACTGTTCCGCCAGGCGCTCGGCGCGCTCCTGGACCGCGAGTCGTATTGCTTGGTATTTGCCGGCGAACAGTTCGCTCGCGGGCTGGCTGAACACGATCTCAAGTGCGAAGACCGTCGGTGCGACAGGCATCCTGGTGAAGTTTTCGTACCGGGACACCTTCGTGTCGGCTGCGGCGCCCAACAGCATCGCAACCTCCGTCTGCGAGAGGCCATGACGGCGGCGGTGCGTGCGCAAGTAATTCTGTAATCTCGGATGTGCCACGGGGGTAGGGTAGGGTGGGTTTTGATCTCATCCTACCGACCTGGCGCGATTATCCAAGAACGCAAAACTTGCCGTCAGCGGCAAGTTACATGAGGCGCTCCCGGTAACGCGAGGACGAGGTGCACCCTATTATTAAAGCAGGTCGGGTGGCTGGACTTTGGTTGTATGATGGTGATCGAAGGAGGTTCAGGATGAACCTAACAACCAGAATGGGTGGCGGTGGCGGCGTCGGCGGTTAAGTCCTCCACACGATCCGAGCGAAACTGGGGCGGACAAATGAAGCCGCGAGAGCCACTACAGGCAATAATCGATCCGTTCGTCAAGACTTGCGGCGGTGAGCTGGTCGCGGACTTATTGCAAAAGAACGCGAACCTGCCGCCGAATGCTGATTATCTTTTTCGGCAGTCTGGGGTGATTGCCGAATTGAAAGCGCTTGAGGAAGACAGCTTCGGCGAACCGTTCCGGAAAAACATGGGTACGCTCCTCGGCTCGTGGCACCGACGGGGTCTCCTGACGGTATTTGGGACAACGCGGGTCAACTTGGACCAACTGCCTCCACTGTGTCAGCGAGAGGTTCTGGACCTCATTGGGAAGCCGTTGCAGACCAATATACTCGCGAAGGCAAACCAGCAGATCCGAGCAACCAAGGAACTTCTCCAAGTGCCCGACGCAAGAGGCCTTCTGATGGTAGCAAGTGATGGGAACGAAGACCTTCCCCCCGGCGACGTCCTTTTTTTCCTCGCACGACTGCTTCGAAAGCAGCATCCAGACGGAAGACCGCAGTTCTCAAACATTCATGCATTGGTTTACTTCAACCCCCGCATGCCGGCGCTCATACCCACTACCGGCCAACTGGCGCTTTTATGGGCGCCCGTGCAGCGTCACACCGAAGATCAAGAGGTGGCCGGTTTTCTAGACGTGCTCGGAGGGGCCTTTCAACGGTATATGGAAAGAACGATGGGGCTGCCTTTCCCCGAAGCAGAGTTGGAGTCGGCGCAGCATCGGAGCCTCAAATTTGCCGGTGTATCTCCACGGATGCCGCACATTCAGGTTGCCGATTCTCCTGGCAAGAAATAGAACCAAATTGCGATCCGCCCCACCCTGTCAAGAGTGATCTCGTCACCTGTGAGGTCGTAGAGCTTTGTAGTCCGGCGGCGGTCCGTGCATCCGCGATGGTGTCTCCCGGCGCCGCATCGAACGCGCGAGCAACGCGCGATAGACAAGGTAGAACGCGTGTTACTCCGGCCAGGCGCGAGTTGTAATATTCCACCCCGTAAGGTAGTATCTAACACACCTATCGCACTCGGTCGAATTACCATTCAAATCAACTCTTCACGACCAAATGGATCTCATGTTCCGCGAGAATATCAGCCGGGATATGTGGAATTGGCGCGAGGCCATGTCGATTTCAGGCTACGGCATAGATTGGAAGCAGTTCCTCCCCGAATCGTTTTCATCCGACGCCGTCCGAGATGAAAACCGCCTGCGTTCGTACCTTGAACAACAGTACTATCTGCCCGGCAAGGTGTCCGAATTCAAGAGTTGGATGGAACAGCACATCAACGCGGAGGAAATCGCAGCCGACCTTGAAACACTGATGGGACGGGCGTTCACCCCTGGGCCGATCACGGTGTTTCTCACGACTTTCCACCGGGCGCCGTATGACGTAAGCGGTCGGTTCTTCTACTCCATCATCCGCTCCTACAAGCGGGAGGTCTCAATCACGAGTGTCTACCACGAACTGATGCATTTCCTGTTCCACTGGCACTACTGGGAGACTTGTCGGAGTGCTGGGCTCAGTGACACCCAGATCCACGTTTTGAAAGAGTCACTCACTGTTCTGTTGAACCCAATCTTGGACCGACGTGGGCTCCCACATGATAATGGTTACCCCAGTCATCAAGCTTTCCGCACGATATGGGCAACCACGTGGCTTGAAAACAGAACATTCGTTTCCTTCCTGGAGACCGCGCTTCGTCGTTATGCATCAATGGTTGCGCAGTGAGCCTGTGCGCCGTTAATGTCTCAGCGACGCACAGGGCAGGAAACTCGCTCGGATGAGTGGAGAGGGACGAAGCGCCCTCTAACACGACGCTTTCAATCTGGACATTGGTCGGCACAATCGTTGCAGTCGCACTGATTGCATGGAGAGCATTCCTGGCATTGGCTTAGGCACACAGCGGTATCGCTCGACGCCAGCAAGATGCCGAGTTCCTTCAAGTCTTCTCCCTTCAATTCTTCCATCACTACCTCATCACCTCCTTCCCTGGACTGGCTTGCCGAATCGTTTGCAGCGCATGTACTCTGAGCAGCATCGGCAGAATTGCTTGATACACGTCGCAATACGGGGAATGATGCTGAAACGTACCGTAATGCCGTTTGGTGAGGTATGGGCAGCCGCCCCCACAGACGAACCGCCATCCGCAGCTCGTACAGACTGGGAATCGGTCAACGCGATTTTCAGTCAACGAGTAATGTGTTTGGTTTTTTAGCAGCGAGATCGTGTCTGTGTTCTGCGCGTTGCCTAGAGGATCGGACATCTCGTACTGGCATAGGCAGCATTCGCCGTCAGACGTGATGGTCATCCCCCCCTGTCCGATACCGCAATTTCGGATTCTGGGCGTCCTGAGGTCTATATCACCAAAGCGGTGGCATTCGTATAAACTGCGGCTTGGGAGGTGGCTCTCGATCCAGGCGTAGCACCTTAACAGTTCTCGGATGAGAGTGGCATTGTCTGCCGGGAGTTGACTGGCCGTCGCCGCCGGATCTCTGAGGAGGCTAAGGCGGAACCCGAGCTCCCGTTGAATGCAGTACTCAGCAAGCTCCGTCACTCCGGGGGCGTTGTCCGGGGTGATTGTGGTTAGGATGTACGGGCGAATCCCGCGCGAGATCAGGGTTTCGATGTTCCTATTCACATCGACGAAGCTGCCTGTTCCGTTTGCATAGTGGCGATGTTTGTTGTGCCACTGACCGACTCCATCGAGCGATACCGCAACGCTAAGCTTGCCAGCGACCAGGTAATCGATGAGCTTCGTCGGGAGCGCGGTCGCATTCGTGATGATATGGAATTTCACGTAAGGAGTGGAGTCGAAGCGCCCCGAGGCCCAATCGATTAGTGACTTTGCCGTGATCCACCGCAGCGTCGGCTCTCCGCCCGCCAACTTCACGACCACTTCATCAAACCCAGCCGAAGCACAATCATTCCTAATTTTTTCAACCAACGCCTTAGCAAGGTCGAAATTCATGTGGGTAGGTTTCCTGTTGATATAACAGTAACCACAAGACAGATTGCAAACATCGGTCAGTTGGAACCAGACCATCATCGACCGTTTCTTTTCCCGCTGGTCATTCGATGGACGGCAGGAGGATGACTTGCTGAGATGCGCCATCTCAAGCTTTTCAAGTGCGTTGAATATCCTCTGAAGTCGCTGAGAATCTATGCGGCGTGCTAGCGCTTCTTTCAATTCAGCGAATGTTGTAACTTTTGTGCAACACTCGAAAACTTCCAGAGCGTCACCAAGAAACACAAGGACGCCGTGGTGCCCTCGCGGGTTAAAAAAATAGCGGTAGCCCTCGACCTCTCCGTCGATCAAATCGGTCGGAACGCCAACGGGCTCGTCGTCTGCGATCCGCTCAGCTAGAGATTCTTGGACGGAATGTTGCACGTTGAAGCTACCGCCATCGTGAATTTCGGATCTCTAAATAGCAATCGTAACACGGCCTGACGCCAAAGAATTCTCGATTGTGTCGCCTTCAATCCAGGAGTACCGCGTGATCGCGATTTTCGGCGCCGGGAGATATTTCCGGCAGCCAGGTTAACGTCGATTGCATTTGGCGATGCTCCGTTCTACGATGTACATCAGCTTGGAGGATCTCGAAATGGAAGATTACGGGCGTTGGAAAGATATCGAGCGCATGGACTCGGCAATGGACCACAGGGAAGGTGAGATTTCACTTTGGCAAGAAGAGGTGCAGACACTACGGCATCAGGTTACTGATTTGCAGAAGTGCTATGCACTAGCGATGGATTTAGTTAAAGCCGCGCCGCCGGAAGCATTGGCGGCGGTGATCTCCACGCATGCACCCTTAGCGAAGCAGGATGAGTACCCGTCTACGCGAGATCTTGCAGAAGCGATGCTCGTGCGGTCGCGTCGTTGAAGACGTTTGATGCTGGCCTCCAGGGTGACGACAAGCCTTTTGTCCGAGGGCTGTCCTGAGAGCGGATCGCGCGGCAGGCACTTCCGAATCCAGCATTTGCGTCCTAGAGTTGCAACATTGTTCGCCACTATCGCGATCTTCGCTCGGCGAGTTGTCCAGTCCCCAGCACGCCCGCGATCCGCACCTTGTCCAGCTTGTCATGCACGTCCTGCGCCGGAGCGAGATACCGCATCGTCGTTTCGAGCGACCGGTGCCCCATCCAATGCTGGACCGTGCGCACGTCGAAACCGGCGCGGAGCATCCGGGTCGCGTACGTTGATCGGAACGTCTTGAGGTCCCACTTCGTCTCATCAAGCTTCGCCCGCTTCGCGATGCCCTTGCACCGGTCGAGCATGTGCCACTCGCGGTTTCCCGCCGGAGACGGGAACACGAAACGGCAGCTCGCACCCTGCTGGTGAACCGCGAGAAGTTCGATGAGCGCTTTTGCCACCGGGACCTCGCGCTCCTCCCAGCGCTTCGGCCAGAACCCGAGGTCCGGTTTGGCCGTGACGCGGATGGTGTTCAGTGCCCCGCGCACGTCCGGCCAGAACAGGTGCACCACCTCCTGTTCCCGGAAACCGGTGAACAGGAATGTCGAGAAGAGCGCGCGCTCTTCGGGAGTGCACGCGGAAAAGAACCTGTTGAGCCCGTCGTCGCCGTATTCCTTCGGGATGCTGATGACCCTTTCGGGAAGTCCGAGATTCTTCGTGACGCCGCCCTTTCCGTATCGCTTCAGGAATTGGGCCACGATGACCATCTGATGGATGACCGTGTTGTTGTCCAGTTTGTGCTTGTTCTTGAGCGCGACCATGAAGTCCGTGAGGTCGTCGCGCGTGACTTTCCGGGGGTCGGCGTTCGCCGGCAGGAACTCCGCGAACCGGCCGAGCACCGCCCGGTATTTCCGGAGCGTGTTCGGCTTCTTGAGCGCCTCCACCGATTCGAGGTAGTGCTTCACGGCGACATGGACCGCCGTGCGTTTCGATTCCTCCTCGTCGCCGGTGAGGCCGAGCGCTTTTCCTTCGAGGGCGTGCTTCCGGCGCCGCGCCACTTCCTGCGCCTCGGCCGCCGTCCCGCCGCCGGCCTCGCGCTTCCGCTTGCCGCCGACCCACCACTCGACGAAGTAGCGACCCTCGGGCAGGGCGTTCCAATCGTAGCCGCCCTTGTCGGTGCGCGGCACTGAGACGAGCTTCCAGTGCTCGTCAACTTTGATCTGCTTGAGGATGTTCACTCTCGGCACACGGCCTCCTGTCCTTAGACAGTATAGCCGACAGTAAACCTGGTAAGGTACTGAAAAATAAGGGCGCGTGGTAGACGCTGGCATTCTACCACTGAATTACTCCCGCTTGCCTGTGTTTCCCGCTACTTAACTGTTTTCAAAAGACTTAACTCGCCATCCGATAGTCTTTTCCGTCTATTAGGTCCATCCAAAGCCATGT
>Ga0187875_10004014_pt1 | contig 10240 bp, 12 predicted proteins | sample June2016WEW_17_1_2_FD_132978 | JGI IMG/M metagenome (GOLD analysis project Ga0187875, IMG submission 132978) | Peatland microbial communities from SPRUCE experiment site at the Marcell Experimental Forest, Minnesota, USA - June2016WEW_17_10 | ecosystem: Environmental > Terrestrial > Soil >... | reverse complement strand
GGCATGGAGGGCGACACCCAGAAAGACGTAGTACTAAGCGAAGCGCGGGCTATGGTTGTGCGGGAGTATTTGGTCGAGAACTTCGGATTTGACGACAGTCAGCTTAAGACTCTGGGAATGGGCAAGCAGGCGGATGCCAACTCGGATGTCGGCTGGGGTAGAGTACAAATTCTAGTCTATCCAGCCGGGACAGAGATGCCTCCGAACAAACAGACAAAAGCCGGAGTCGCATCAAAAGCAACTTCAGAGCAGCCGGTTCAAGATTCATCGAACGCAGCGCCGCCCCGTTAGAAGTGGTCGGCGTAGCCGCAAAGGTAGAAATAACCCTTCTTAGAGGCTTGGGCCGAATGGGCGATGGCAGGCTGAGGTGGCCAACACTCTCCCCAGGTGCAGGCCTGCGGGATCGGCTTTTGGGAGTTACGCCCTCTTGCGGGTTTTCGGGGCCGTATTTCGAGAGGACCGTGGTTTTTTCGCTACAGCCGCAGTCTTCCTCAACTTGTTCGCGCCTTCAACCGATGACGGCATTTCCAGTGGAGGATGTTTCGCGGTGCGATGGTGGCCAGGGTGCAGCGACAGAATGCGGGCAGCTTGTTCGTCCATCCGCAGCTGAGCGTCTCCACTTTTTCTGCGCTCGTCCTCAAGATATGCCGGAATCGTTTTAGTTGTCATGGCGGCAGTGTGGCAGAACAATCCTCGTGCGCGCTGTTCACTTTTGGCCACTTCTTGGCGTTTTTTACAGGCGTCTCCAAACGCTTTGCTCCCATTGGACAGGCGACCGATGGGTAAATACACACCAGGAGGCTAAACCGAAACCTCCTAGTGTAAGGACTCAAACTTGCGTTTCTTCAGATCGTACTTGTTCGTCCGCTCACTAAGTTAATGACCAGGATCACTAACCCGACGACCAGCAGCAAGTGGATCAAGGCTCCGCCGATATGCAAGCTGAAACCAAGAAGCCATAGAACCAGCAGAATCACGAAAATCGTCCAAAGCATGACATCCTCCTGTGCTCATTGAGCACCTACGATCGAAGCCTCATTCAACGTTCAGCGCGAAAGTGGCACAGCTCAAACCGGCGTCCTTCCGAACGCCGGTCGTTGCTGACACCAAATAACCGCCGAGCTCGAGTCTGGAAAAATTCTACCTGTCGGCTTTGGCTTCAGCTTTTGCGCCGCGAACTTCCGCTACAAATGGCTGGCCGGCGGCCGGAATTGGCACCTTGCCCAACAATAACGCTCGAGTGCTGACGTTCCGGCCATAGATCGCGTGCCGGGAATCACTGTCTTGACGAAGCGATGCACCTTCCAACGTCAGGCCAGCGAATGCACCTTTGGCACGAGAGTAGGTCAGGATCTCGGTATCCAGCTTCCAATCTGTGCCAGCCTCGGCATGGCGTCCAACTGGACCCGCTGCAGCCGATGCATCCCCTCCAATTTGGAAATTACTTGAGAGCAGTCTTTGCATGCTCTTGTCGTTCTGAAAGATCATGACTACGTCCACAGCTTCGATCCCGATCTGAAGACCCCAGCTTCCGCCCGAGATCGTGATGAACGCCGGCGCGCTCCAGCCATCCGCCGTACGGCAGGTGGCTACGCCTTTGCCTCCCTTAGCTCCGAAGATAAATCCGCCTTTGACCATGTGCGGGATAACAGCGACGCACTTTGCGTGTTCCAGCACTTCTTCCGGGATTCCCTTGTCCGGCATCCCCATGATCTCGTGCATCACGCTGGTGGCATTATCCAGGCGCTCGGTGGCATCTTCCCGCGCCGACCCAGCCCAGCACAATGTACCGACACTTAACATCGCAAGTACGAACATCACTTTTTTCATCGCCAGCCTCGTTTCCGTTGCCTCTGCGCCGCGTCTGTCGTTGCATGCTTTGTGCACATTTCGCGCATGATTCCGGACAGATATGCCGGCGCACCAGGTCGATTTCGAAGTTAGCAAATCAAGCTTCAATCGGTCTGAGCAATAGTGACCACTTCATATTGGTCATCCCGAGTTGACGTGAGAAACGTGCCGAGGAAATTCGAAGGGTGGCAGCAGCACAGCTGGCAGAGTCAATGGCCGGATAGGGTCACCGGCTGCATGTCACTTCGGGATCTGATCGTGGGTGATGCCCTCCTCGATCCTAGAGACGAACTTCGGTGTGAGGCCCTTCACTATTTGCCCGATGCCAGGCCTGAACTCGTGGAAGACGTTGATCCCCGCGTCGCCGCCAATCGTTGATCCAAAATTGTTGAATGTCTCTGAAGTGGATCGCGCCCGATAGGGACGGTAAGCAGCGTGCATAGCGACGGCAGACAGCACGCCCTTGAAGTACCGAGTGTTCAGCCTTCCCTTTCCGAAGTCGTCACGCGTGACAAAAGTGCGCGAAGCTGCATAGGAGGCACGGCCCATAAAGCTCTCGCTGGTCGATGCGTAATAGCGGGCGGGAGTGGGCTGCAAGGCCACAGTTCACTCTTAAATGTCGTCCTGCACGACTAGCCTCCCCTTCGCGACCTGTTAGCGCTGACAAATCCGACAGCACCGCGGAAATCTCTAGTTTGCTGAGTCGAGTGCCGAGGGCGGCACCATTTTCGTCGCGACCAGCACTTCTAACAAAGTGGCGGTGTTGCGAACACTTCCCGAAATGACGAGGAGTGCTTCTGAAATGACGGGGTGTTGCTCCGCCAGTGAATCGAGGCGATCACTCACGCCGTAAAGTTGACGAACTTCTTGCAGGATTGCAGTCGAAGGCATTTGGCTAGCCGACTTTCCTGAGATCCTAAGGAGAGGAGAACTACAGATAGGCTGACTTAGTTCAGAGAACCTGAAAGAGGAGAAAGTCTTAACCACCTCAGCGTTAAGCATATCAGCTTCACCTGCGCGGTTGCCGGCACACGCGCACTCGGTGACTGGCCGTCGTGCACCAGACGATCCAGAATTTCATGCTCGATGCGATTCCCACATATTTCAGAAAGTGAGCAATTCTGAACAGCTTTCGGAATTGGTGGTCGCGTACTTTACAGCTCATCGAACAGAGGAGATGTGAAGGAGCTACGCGGCCACTGCGGAACCCCGGCCGTTCTTGCTCCTCTAGTGGCGCAGCGGCAGAGGAGTCTGCGCCACGTCTTTTTATCGGACCCAACAATAATCCCTGAATTTCAATGGTGTGCAATTTTGATCAGACTTAGAAATGGACACTGCCGTAGATTGATCTTCGTGAGCACACGGCCTCACGCGGTCGCCGAGGTCGTTTTCTCCTGATGATGGCGCAGCAGGGGATTAGCTGCGTCATTCTTCTATTTTGAAGCGCTCGCACAGGGCGAATAGTACGCTGATCATTTCTTGGATTGTGGGCTGCGTCCGAATAGGTATTGAAGGTTAACGAGCCTGGAATCAGCCATAGGCACGCCAGCTTTGCGAATGTGAACAGTTTTCTACGCCACATCATTGAATATTGGTCTTGAAGGTTCAGCCATGTCACCGTTCGACCTTCCGAATCTCTCAAGCGGAGTAGTTCTCTGCATCGACGACAACGGAGAAGTGCTGGATTGCGAGAAGGCATTCCTCGAAACATTTGGCTACACCGTTTTGACTGCCCGCAGCGGCAGCAAGGGACTGGAACTGGCAGCAGCTCATTCAATTGATGTCGTAATCGTTGACTATTTGATCTCCGAGATGAACGGGCCAGAGGTTGCCATCGAAATGAGACGGGTTAGGCCCGAAGCCTCAATCATCATGTTGTCGGGGGTCGCGGACATCCCTGCGCAAGCTCTGAAGTGTGTAGACGCTTTCGTAGCTAAAGATCGTTTGGCCAGCCACCTGTTGCCCACGATTGCACAATTGCACGGCGTCGGCTCCATCCTGCAGACCCCGTATTGCGCATGATAACCAAAGGTGGCAGGCGGGCAATGCAGTGTGCTTGTCCAAGCTGAAGAACTTCAATAAGGAGAAGACAATGAACACGAGTACGAAGGACGAGATTAAAGGCACTTTGCATGAAGTGAAAGGCACAGTCAAAGAGAAGACCGGTCAACTGACAAAGAATCCTGATCTGGAGGCGGAGGGCAACGCAGAACGTACTACCGGCAAAGTTCAGAAGAAGGTCGGGCAGATCGAAAAAGTGCTTGAGAAGTCATAGAGCTTTCGTAAGAAAGTTAAAGGCCGCCAGTACATTACTGGCGGCCTTTCTTACGCAATGCTCACTTATCGAAGACCAGTTCCATGGTTCAATGAGCGATTTAGACTTGTCCGTCAAGGACCTGACCTTACTTCTTACCCGGTGGCCGATTTGCCGGCTGCTGTCTTTGCTGCAACTGCTGCTGTTGCTGTTGGTGCTTTTGCTGTAATTGTTGCGTCTGCTGCTGATGACTCTGTTCCACCTGCTGTCTCTGCGTGTCACTTGCCTTCTGTTTATCCAGCTTTACGTGCTCCACGTCCTGTTTCTGCTGGAGTCTGTCTCGTTCCTGCTGCTGCTTCGCAACTTGCTTATTCTGCTGCTGCTGGTACTTTTTGTCCAGCTTCGGATTGCCAGTGCTGGGATTGTTGCGTGCCAAGGCCGGAAGGTCACGAGGATGGACAGGCGTGCTTGCTCCGGGACCGTTGTTCCCTGCTGGTCTCTGATTCCCGCTGCGATCGGCCGGAGTATAAGTTCCTCCTGCCGCTTTGGCCGGTACTGCGGCCCGGTCATTGAAATCTCCGGGTCTGGGAGTCGCCGCGACTCCCGGCTTGCCCATGCTCGCTGAGGCTCGCTGTTGTGGGTTTGCCCGGGCCGCCTGCGCATGTTGGGTTTGCGCTGCCACAGGCGCGACATGTCGTTCACGCGCCGCAGTCTCCTCTTCGGGGGTCGGACGGGCGCTGATCCCTCCATTCCCGCCGTTGTAGCTGACATGGCTCACATTGTTGTAGCTCACGTGAGTATCGTAAACGTTGTGAATGTTCGTGATGTCTACGTTGGCCACGGAACGGTTGTAGAAAAAGTGTCCGTTATCCCAACGCCCACCTTCAAAACCCTGACCGAAATAACCAAAGCCGTAATTGATCCCGCCGTAAAAGCCCACCTGCGGCCCCCAATAACCGTCATAGAATACAAATCCGTCTCCGCCCCAACCCCAATAGGCTGGAGTCCACAGGAAACCGATTTCTGGCGACATCACCCATGTGCCCGGCACCCAGTAGTAATCGCTGACGTCATAGTCGTAACCCCAATAACCGGGTGTCCAAAGATAACCGTCGCCGGGACAAAGTGGCTGCTCATAAACGGGAAGCGGGGGTGGGCCGATTCGGATGGCCACGCCAATTTGCGCAAACGATGCCGCTGAGATCGACAACACGACGAGGCAGAACAACAGCGTACGAATGAAACGAATATGCATTGTGACTCCTTACGGCTCAACATCCCTCGTTTGCCCGGTAATGCTCTGCCGCCGCGGGTTGCGTGGATTGAGAGCCCGATGTTTAGACCAAGCAGACACTATCTCGCGCTCGAAATGGTTGCCGCCGAAACGTTCTCATTTCTGTGGCATTGAAGTCTGAGCAAAAGAGATCACTCCCGTGTGCCACTTCTTGGAGAGTGTTGGAGAAGAACGTTGGCACGGCGGCAGTGAAAGGCAGCCTATGGACTGCGCGCTCCATGAACGCTTGAAGAAAGTGGTGGCCTAGCCTCTAGCGATGCAGCGCCTTGTGAGTTGGAGGATGTTGTCCCGTCTGGCGGGACCATCAAGACACCTCGCTTTAGGTGTCGCCGTTCCATCCATCATCGATAAACGGCCACAGACAATCTGGCGGCCACTGGAACGTGGCCTTGGGTCTGGCAGTCCGGCGGCGATCCTTTGGCCTTTTCTCGTCAGTTTGGCAATCCTGGTCAGGCGAGACGTCTGGCAGTTCTTGGTCCGTCATGTGCGACGTTCCTCCACAAGACAAATTCGGTGGCGCAGCGATTCCCTCCGGCTGCACCACCAGAGGAACCAGCGGCACAAAGGGGGAAGAACCGCGTCAGTTCCTTTCCTTGACATTTCCTCGCTTGAGTCAGCTTAGGATCCTCAGCCACCCCTCTCTGCTCAATATTGCTCAGTCTGGGAATCTTTTCGTCCAACATCTCGGCTTGTAATTGATTCCATGACAATGTCGGCTCCGATTCCCGGGTAAAGTTGGTGGTGCTAAGCCAACCAACAGGCTCGGGAGAAAGGAGCCGAACATGATCATTATAGGAGTTGATTTCCACCCCGAGTTTCAGCAGATTGCGTGGTTAGATACTGAGAACGGAGAGTTTCAGGAAAAGCGCCTCATGCACCGCGAGGAGGCGGAGAACTTCTACCGTGCGCTGGCGGCTGCGGGTCAGAAAGTGCGTGTGGGCATGGAAGCCAGTGGATTCGGACGCTGGTTCGAGCGGTTGCTGGCAGAGTTGCAGTTGGAGTTGTGGATTGGGGACGCGGCGGAGATCCAGAGCAAACGAGCGCGCAAGCAGAAGACGGACCGGCAAGATGCGCAGCACATTCTGAAGCTGATGCTGAAGGATGACTTTCCGCGGATCTGGGTGCCGAGCTGGGAGAATCGGGATCTGCGGCAACTGCTGTGGCATCGACACCGTCTGGTGCAAGCACGGACTCGCATCATGAACCAGTTGCAGGCGAAGGATGTTGGTCCCATCTGCGAGCGGATTGCTCGCGATATCCGGAATCAGTACACGCTTGCCTATGTCCCCACGAACCGAAAGCGTGACGGAACCTATCGCGTCATACAAGTCAAAGCGAGCGCGCCGGGTCGTGGGCATTTGTCCCTTGCCGGGCATCGGGACACATTCTTCAGGGCACTGCGAAATGTCCACAACGGTGATGAGATCACCCTGGAAACGGCCAGTGGACTCTACTGCTATCGCGTGGATTCCATCCTGGTCGTAGATCCCGACGACACGCAAGTGCTAGGCAAGTCAAACGAAGCAATTCTGACCCTGGTAACCTGTTACCCGTTTTCATTCCTGGGCCCCGCGCCGAAGAGGTTTATCGTTCGTGCGCACAAGCTGGCGGTAACAGCGGCTAGGCCTGCAAGTGCCGACGTCATGGCACGAGAAATGCGATGAGGAGCCCTTTAGCATTTACCGCAATCCAGCTAAGTAGCGTGCTCAGGATCACCCGAGCTGTGCACCTCCGGATGAGTGCCTTCAACCCAGCAGAGTCACATGCCCGATTCTGTATCGTCGAGATTCGGGAAGCCCATCCGAAATCGTGGGCCGCGTTGCCCTCGCTCCAGCAATCAGGGTTTGAGTGGCGTCGAAGGGCAGACCCGAGTGGTTGAAACCGGCGCGCAGCGTCAACGTCGGACTCAGCTTGAAATCTAATGTCATGCCATCCAAAACCCGGTCCGTTGTTTGCGCCTAGAGGAGCCTGGAAAAGAAAGTCCGGATTCGCGATCGACTTTACCTGTCCGTAGAAAATTCGCTCGACATCGAACAGAACCGTCGCCTTGGGATGGACCTTGAAGGCCACCACCAGCCACATTCGCGGGAATGTCGAACCCGCCCTGCTCGGCAAACAGCCCTTTGTATTTGTCAAACTTCTGCATGTAGGGGTAGGTCCGGGTTTGAAACGTCGCGCCCAGGCTCAGGCTCTGATTGATAGTACCCACCCAGCCCACGCGAACTCCGGCGCCGAAGGAGTTGCTAAAGCCGCGTTCGGTCACGTTTCCCGGTGCGCTCGAAAAATGTGGATTCGCAAAGTTCTCCAGGCCCTGGGCGGAGAACTTCTGGTAGGCGATGTTCAGCGAGACCCCGAACGCATTGTGCGCGTTGGCCTTGAAAGCGACAGTCGGAGACACAAACAGTTGTTGCAGATCCACGCCGGCCCGGAAGTTGGTAGGGCCGCTAAAGAGCGGAATGGGGGTGGTGTAGGCAGTGTTCATACCCCCGTTCCCATCGATCGAGACTCCGAATGCCAGCTTGGGATTGAACAGGTGGTTGTAACCTAATTCGGGGATGAAGAAATTCTTCTTGCGGCTTCCGTCGTAGATGCCATCGACGCCCGGAGCGCCGCTTCCCGTGATCGAGGCCCCTCGAATCGGACGAAACCACGTCAGCCCGAAATCGAAGCGGTCTCCGACAAGAATCATGCCGGCGGGGTTGGTCGCGGCCGCTAGGCTGTCCCTTGCCCGAAAAACTCTGGTTGCGAATGAATGTTGCGTGAAGTTGATCATTGTCCTGCTCCTCTTGTTTCGAATCGTTTTTCGAATCCTCTGCTGACCCATGGTGTTTACTTTGCCGCCACCAATGCAGGCTGCGTGTGAGCCACTTGCGCCTGCACCTTCTGCAAAGACTGGCGTGTCGCCCGAAGCTCGGACTTCAGAGCGCGGATCTCCCCCTGCTGTTCCTTGATCGCGTTCAGCATCGACCAGATGATCGGATCGTTGTTGACCAGCAAGTAGCCTTTGCTGTTTTCCGTCACGGCTTCCGGGATGACTCGCTGCACATCTTGTGCGACCACTCCGATATGTTCGTCCGTATCGCGAATGCCCATCGCATTGTCGGACTTGTAGCGATAGCGAACCGGGTTGAGCTTCAAAACCTGGCTCAGGCCGGAGTTGAACCTGCCGTTGAGGTTCTTGAGTCGGCCATCGGAGTAGGTACCCCACGAACCGCCTCCGACCTTATCGGCACTGCCATTCACGCTGAGGACATCGTCGGGTGAGGTTGTGCCGATGCCCACCCTGCCGGAACTGTTTATAACGAGCCTGGTAGACCCGGCTGTGCGATCATAGACGGCAAAGTTCCCGGCGCCTATGCCAGCGCCACCGCTGCCCGAGTCAATCCAATACTCACGACCGCCGCTCGCCTTGTTATTCACGGAGATCGCGGCATCGGTACCGGTGCTGGCCATCTCGATTTGCGCGTTGCTTGCTCCGGCAGCGTAGACCTCCAAGAGGAAGCCAGGTTTCGAGGTGCCGATGCCGACGTTGGTGCTCGCGGTAGCACCGTTCACGCCGTTGATGCTGCCCAGTACCATGGAGTTGCTCGCCGCGACCTCGGCAAAGGCACCGATGGCGGTGGCATTGTTAAGGGATCCTGTTGACATCGTGCTTGCATACCCAAGGAATGAGTTGAGCGATCCGGTGATGGATGACGTGTCAGCCGTCACGCCGGAATACATGCCGCTGCCTGTGTTGTTACCGCCCGTGGTGTTGTAATAAAGTGCCAAAACGCCATCGGCGGTATTGTTAAATCCCGAAGTGTTGGAGTACAGCGCAGATTGGCCATCAGCGGCGTTGAATTGGCCCGAAGCGGTGACGGAAAAAAGAGCTTCATAACCGGTGGCGGTATTGAAACGCCCCCCCGTCGAATTGCCGGCAAACCCAAGAAATGCGTTCTCGTTGGTGTACGAGCCGGAGCCAAACAGGTAGCCCCCGAGACTGAAGCTGTTTGCGTTCACATTGCCGTTCACCGTCTGATTGTTCGTGAACGTGTTAGGAGTTGCTAGCTGCGGAACTTGGGTAGTATCCAGATTCAGCGTGACGTAGCCGCTCATCCCGCCGCCGGTCAGGTCTGTGCCCGCGATTACTCCCTGAATCTGTCCGAAGGCACTGGTTAATGAAAATAGGGTTACAAGCAATAACAACGCGAACTGCATCTTCGAGTTTTTCATGGCACATCCTCCAGGTATTTTTTCTGAGATCACTTTGAACTGCGCATCATCCGACTGCGCCGGAGGGGCCTTGGTCCTGAGCCTTGGCCCCTCGAACGCAGAATGACCAGCGGCTACTTCTGGTTGACCTCCAGTTTGCTGCCTTGCGCTGCCGGATGGGGCAACGGAGCTACGTGAGGCAATGGAGCTACCTTGGGCAGCACCAGCTTCGGCGGAGCGGAAAGAGTCATCCTCTGCGCCGGCGAAGCGTTGCCGCTATGCAGGCTGGGCCGCTGATGGTGCACGACCTGTTCGCTCTCCGGTGGGACCGCTTCGTAGCCAATGCGCGCGGATGCGGGCGCTCCGTAGAGTTCCGGAGTTAAGTAGTGGCCGCGATCGGCGCCTTTGTCGGCCTCAACCACCATCGGATACGCTTTCTCCCAGGCGTCGTTTCGAACACCTGTCACCTGCCATGAAACTTTGCCGCCGGGCTTGCCTCCCGCAATCTTGAAGTGGCCTCCAGAAATCTCTTCGGCGACATAGAGATCGCGACCCGGTGCGCCGATTGGGGTGAGCTGGTAGCGGAAATCCTTGTTTATAGCCTCGAACCATTCGGGCAGCTGTACGACGGCTTCGCCCGAGCCGTC
>Ga0187875_10004011_pt1 | contig 10243 bp, 13 predicted proteins | sample June2016WEW_17_1_2_FD_132978 | JGI IMG/M metagenome (GOLD analysis project Ga0187875, IMG submission 132978) | Peatland microbial communities from SPRUCE experiment site at the Marcell Experimental Forest, Minnesota, USA - June2016WEW_17_10 | ecosystem: Environmental > Terrestrial > Soil >... | reverse complement strand
TGTAATGGGGCCGAGCTCAGGCGACTGCTTCGGCCGTTGGCGCGCCGGACGGGCGCCGGATTCGCATGGGCTGCCCCTTCCATTATGTCAGCGACCGCCAGCACCATGCTGAGCGACGTGGCTTCTTAACTAGATGTTCCGGCCTGCTAACCGGCCGAAAGCAGGCTGCGCAACATTTGGGTGTATCGCGGGGTCATCCGCATCAGATCTCCTCTTTGATACTGTACACGACCCTACACGACCTCTACACGACGCCCATGCCAGAGCTGCTATGGCCCGGAAGCCCGAGCATGTGGCACGTTCGGAACTGCCGAAGCCCCAGGTAATCTGAACGGAATAGGCTCAGGACTGGCGTGCTGGCCATAACAGGGGAACAGGAAGCGCGGGCCGAATCGTGCGGTTTTACCGTTTCGCCGGATCTTTGGCCGGCGCCGCCCTGCTTCCGTCGACAGTTTTGACCGGGGTTCCGAATGGCTTTGGCTAACGTTATCTCCGCCGGGATCGCATGGGCCCAGGCGGAGGTATCTGGTTCCCTGGAGGGAAGAAACGGTACCGCAGCCTGAGTGAATACGGATTCCGCTGCCCGGCGGGAACGCGAGCGGACCTCCTTGGCGCGCCTCCCCCAAGGGGAACTTCTTTTACCTCTTCGAGGGATCGAAACTCATGATCGTCCGCTTCGATCCGAAGATCGCCAGCTTCAGCGAGCCTCACGAAGTCAAGTTTGTGCCGGGCTCCACGGTGAGGCCTAAACCCGACGATCGTTGGGCGGTCCGCGGACCGGGACTCGTTTTTTCGAGCCAGCAGGGCGCCAGTTCCTCCGTGTGGCTGATGAAGTTGCCCCGTTGAGCCGGCAAGAGAGACGATTCGCTCCGGGTCAAGAACTGCGATTATATGAAACGTCGGATTTAGGATTGCATTCAATTGGTAACCGGAAGTTATCGACCTTCGTACGACGTCCAGACGGTTTGCCTGGACGATAATGGTTCTTAAAACGTTTGTTTACCGAGTTCTATGGCAGCACCGTCCGAATCGCACGCGCGAGACAAATCAATGCGCTGAACGATTCCTAACAGCACAGATCACCGAGGCGCCGGCTCTTATTTTTGCTTTTCTATATGCCTGCGAAGTTGCGAGACGTCGTCGCGCGCCGCGTCTCGCGCGTGCGATCGGTCGTCTTTGTGCGGATCAGGCCCTGATACGCCCCTGTTATTGCCTATTCTCGTTTGCTATATATTCGCAAGTAAGCAACTTATAATGTGTGGTTTAGGTCGTATTGAGCAGCCCCAGGTCTCCTGTTCCGTCTCTGTTTATCAGGACGCTGCGTCAGGGCTCATACAGGAGTGCGCCCGCGGTCATCGAGAAGTGAATCCATCAGCGCTATTGGAACAGAGCGAGGTCGATCGCTTCGGCCATCGCTTGATAGCCAGCATCGTTCGGGTGGAGATGATCTTCCGACGCTAAGCGGGGCAAGAGTCTGCTCGGATGATCCGGATCGCGCAAAACCGAATCGAAGTCGATTACGCCGTCAAAAGCGCGGCTGTTTCTAATCCATTGGTTGACCGCCTTCCGTGTGGCTTCCTTGGCATCTGAGTAATAGCCAGGGATAGCGACGCCTTCGCACGGTGTCAGCGTCGAGCCGATCACCTTGATTCCACGGGCGTGGGCGCGCGCAGTCAATTGGCGATACGCGCCGATCAGATCCTCGGCGCTCCGCACATCTGCCACATCGGCTAGCGAGAGCTCGCCCAGCCTAGCGCCGGGAAAACCAAGATCGTTGATTCCTTCCAGCAGCACAATATGCGTAACACCCGGAAGAGACAAAGCGTCCCGGTCGAAACGCGCCAGTGCACTCTTGCCCAAAATCGCCACGGGCCCATCCCCTAGCAGACGATTGCCGGCGATACCTTGATTCACTACCGCCCATTCCGAGGCTCTCAACGTTCTTCCTATTCGGCGGATAAGGTCACTCGGCCAATTGCGGTCTGCTTCGGGCGTGGAGCCATCGCCATCGACGATGGAGTCGCCGAATGCCACGATCAGGCGGTGGGAAGGTCGCGGCGGAACGAGCACCGCAGTCACGAATACCGAGCTCGAACTTTCCGTTCCGCCGTGGATCTCCACTTCATGGGAATAGTCTCCCTTTGGCGAGACCACGGCGCGCTTGAGTGCCAGCGCATGCCACGTGGTTGTTGCGACACGTCTGGGAATGTATAAACTGATGCTGATCTCGGATCCGTTGGCCGCAGAAAAGGCCACCGGATCACTAAGCGCCGGCGCGCCCGGAGGAATTGTGATCGAGGTGCTTCCCCCAAAAGTCACGGCTTGGATTGAACCTGACATTACGCTCGCCGCACCGTTTGGCAGTCCCACAGTCAGAGAACCAACGACGAGCGGGGAGGAGCCGAATTCGTTTGAAAGACGAATGCGAATCTGAGAGCCCCCAACAGATATGCGCACGCGCTCTCGGACCGTTCGATCCTCAAGATTGAGCATTGGCTGGTTTGGATCGGGTTCTGCGGGCTCGGGACTGGCCGCCCAAGTGGCGATCCAGCATTCCTGCGCCGGACCAAGTAGTGGAAGAAACAAAAGAGAACCGATGAGGGCACAACGCTGGAGCGCGTTCATGAGCGTGAACTGTTTCACCTGGCCTACTTCATCGCTGAGAAATCGGTTGGCCGCATATACACTTGCTCGACATGGTAGTCGCCGTTGACCTTCTCAATCAGTGGCTCCGCTGATTTGCGATAAGGCAGAAACGCGGGGTCGGCATGAAGGGCTTGCCAATTTGCATCCGCTTCCTTTCGGCTGGGATGGACGACGAGGTAAACGAACCTGTCTTTCCAGGCGGGGTCTTCGTTGGGTACCCAATAGCCGGCCACGTTTAAATTGTATTTGGTTTGCAGCTTGGCAACATCGCGAAAGATCGATTCAAGGGCAGGCGCTTTGCCGGGCGCGGTGTGGTAAATCATGAGCTCATAGACGTGATCGCTATCCGCTCGCACCTGTTTAGGGCCCGCCAGTCGCGCTGTGAAGAGCGACCCGGCGGCGAAAGAAACCAAAGCGGTAGCCGGGAGAATCCAGCCTCTGTTTCTCCAGCGATAGAGCATGCACTGCACAGCTTTGAAACTCATCTTCATTGAAATCGTCCTCGCGCCACGGTGACCTATCGTCACAGGGAACTCCACGGCGCGGAACCGCATGTGGTTGCGAGATCGGTTTGTGTTCCCGCGTGGCGGGCTCGTGACAAGTTCATAGACGGCGCCCTCCTGAAAATGTTAGCTGGTTTAGAGGCGCAGCCGCTCGTGGGAATCCCGCATGAAGTCCGGACCCGCCGCCTCTCTTACGTTGCGACCGGGTGACACGCCATCCGGAAATGAAGCCGTTTTCGGCGTCAAGTTGACGACAAACGCGCGACTCGCGGATGTGCCACCTCCACAGCCAACTCACCGGCGAACGACGTCGTTGTGGTTGCATAACGCCCTAGCAAACTGGGGAAAACGACGCTCGTTAGGGAGGCGCAATCCTGCAGCACTGACCGCATCCGCTAAGCTCCAGGCATTTTTCAGCGTCGACAAACCCCATCGCAGTGCAACGCGCCGGACCTTTTTCGGTAGAGCATGTTACCGTCGACTGCAACGCGTTGCATGCGCAAAAGGCGGCAAAACCAGCGTACGGGTGGCGGAGGCCCCCGCCACCTGGTGTTGGCGAACCACCGCCGTGGACAACTCGCACGTTGAGCCCCGGAAGATCAAGCCGAGCCAAGCCTGAAAGCGACAGCGAGTCGCTTGGTTCGCCTTGGTAGGAACCGGCATCCTCACTCTGCCATGCCCGTATCTCCTGGCACGTGGCCTGCGACAGGCTCTTGCCAGTTATCAGAAGCGCGGACACATCCATTTTTACGAAACGCGCGCCCATGCGGGGTATAATTCGAATGGCGGCGAATCGCTGATTCGAAACCGGAATCACTCCAAACATTTCGCCGTCGCCGACTGCCGGGATATAGAAGTTGGTGTCATCCGGCAAGCTGATCGCGATTGCGCGGGATACCATAGGACCGCCAGTATCGGACATGCCTTCACATCCTTGAGAGGACCCCTCAAGCGTCAGCAATTCCCGGCCTGTCTCGGCATTCCAGATCTTGACCGTGTTGCAGTCGCTCCCGATCGCCAGTCGACTTCCGTCGGGGCTCCAAGCTACGCTGAAAAGACGGCCACTGTGGCTGCTCAGGGTCAGCAATTCGCGACCTGTCTCGGCGTCCCACAGTTTCGCTGTCCCATCGGGGCTCGCAGTTGCCAGGCGCTTTCCGTCCGGGCTCCAGGCTACGCTCAAAACGTCATTACGATGGCCGCTCAAGGTTAGCAAACTCTTACCCGAGTCCGCGTCCCAGACGCTCGCCGTGTGATCGGCGCTCGCCAGTAGCCGTTTGCCGTCGGGGCTCCAGGCCACATTGCGGTCAGGGCCCCAGGCACTGTGGCTAAGCAGGGTCATTAATTGCTGGCCCGAACCCGCATCCCACACGATCACTCTGTTCTGGCGGCTCCGCCCCGCCAGCCGCCTACCGTCGGGGCTCCAGGTGACAGTTGAAACAGCGCTGTCGGTAGCCAGGCTCAACAGCTCCTTGCCAGTGTCCGCGTCCCACACCTTCGCCCCATTGAATGGGGGTCCTCCGGTCCCGGTCGCCAGTCGCTTGCCGGCAGGGCTCCAGGCCACGCTTGAGACCGAGGAGCTGTAGGCACCGTGGTCGTCGCGGTTGCCTAGAATGAGCAGTTGCTCGCCCGACTCCGCGTCCCACACTACGACCGCGTTATTTTGACTCGCGGTTGCCAGCCGGCCGTCTGGGCTCCACGTGATGCTCCCAATAGCGCTGTGCAGGCGCAGGGATAGCAATTTCTTGCCTGTAGCTGCGTCATATACCCCCGCTCCCACTATCGAGGCCGTTACCGCCAGCCGCTTGCCGTCTGGGCTCCAGACCATGCTCCAGATCTCTGGGGCTAATTGCGGCCAAGCACAGCGGCCACTCAACAACAGCACTGCCGCGAGCTCAGGGAAAGGTCGAATTACCGGGATTCTTAGAGTCATCGATGCGCTCCAGCAAGGTATCGGAACGTGTTGGGGTGGCTACGTCCGATCACTGCACAACCAGTTAGACACCGCCGGTGTTCGCATGGATCCCAGCTTCGTCCCCATCGCCTCGCCCATCCGCACGCGGCGACGGGCTACGGGATGCGAAAAAGACATACCTGGGGACCCAAGTATGCCGTCGCGGAAAGCGTTAACCCGGTTAACGGTGCGCCCCAAGGGCGCAGATCGTCAGTGGAGGGAGGTTCCACCTATGTAGTTGTCGGTAAGACATGGTAGCTACCGAGCGGTTGGGTCGGGCAACTGGCCGGGCCGAAGCCTCGGGACAAAAGTCCGCCGTTGGGCGGGCTGCGACCTTGCAGGCCGTAACGCGAGTGAAGCCTGAGCAGGCCTCGAAAGTGAAGTTGTGGATGCCGACCCGCCCGTTAACCGGGGAAGGCCGCGCGAATGGGGAAGAAACCGACAAGCACCTGTTCGGTCCACCGGGGTAGTGGGCACGGCATGCAAGGAAGATGATCTGCGTAATTGGGGGAGATCCGGGGTGGTGGGGAGTCATGCCCCCAACGTCGTCGTCAGGATGGCGGCCAGCCCGGAAGTCGGAGAGGGTCACGGTACCGTGGATGCCGGGTAATGCCGGCGGAGGGAAGGACCCTTACTTCAGATGTGCTTTTGAAGAAGGAGAGGAGAGGTGATTGGCGATGAGCCTGGAAACACCAATAAAGATCCGGATGCTTCAGAGGAAGCTGTACCAAAAGGCGAAGGGAGAGCCGAACTACCGTTTCTACTTGCTCTACGACAAGATGTACCGAGAGGACATTCTGGCCCATGCTTATGCACTGGTGAAGTCCAATCAGGGCGCGCCGGGTGTGGATGGGCAGACCTTCTGGGGAATCGAAACGTTGGGGTTGGAGGAATGGCTGAACGACATCGGAAAGGACCTTCGCGCGAAGACGTATCAACCACAAGCGGTGCGACGGGTAATGATCCCGAAGCCCGGTGGCGGCGAGAGGCCGCTCGGGATTCCGACGATCCGGGACCGGGTGGTGCAGACCGCCGCCAAGCTGTTGCTGGAACCAATCTTGGAAGCGGACTTCGATCCGAATGCTTATGGCTATCGACCGAAGCGGAGCGCGCAAGACGCGATTCGGAAAGTACATGAACTACTGCGTGCAGGCCACACGGATGTGGTAGACGCGGATTTGTCCAAATACTTCGACACGATCCCGCACCGGGAACTGATACAGTGTGTCGCAAGGCGCATTGTAGATCGGGACATGCTGCATCTGATCAAGATGTGGTTGAAGGTGCCGGTTGAGGAGCGGGACGAGAACGGCAAACGGCGGATGAGCGGTGGTGGGAACGGCACCTGTGGCACACCCCAGGGCGGAGTCATCAGTCCCCTGCTAGCAAATCTGTACATGAACCGTTTCCTGAAGTACTGGCGGATCACCGGACGGGGTGAGAAATTTCAAGCCCAGGTCGTCAACTATGCCGATGATTTCGTGATTCTCAGTCGCCATTGTGCGACGGAGGCGCTGAATTGGACGCGGGGTGTGATGACACGGATTGGACTCACGCTGAATGACGCGAAAACCAGTACCAAAGAGGCACGCGCAGAGCAGTTTGACTTTCTCGGATACACGTTCGGGCCGCATCGTGCGCGGACGACTGGCGGTGTGTATTTGGGGGCGAGTCCGTCGAAGAAGAGTGTTTCCCGGTTACGGCGGAAAGTGGGAGACCTGCTCCAGCCGCGCAACGTGGAACCCTGGCCGGAGGTGCGCGATCAGCTCAACAGAATTCTGCGGGGATGGTCAAACTACTTCAGCTATGGCACCACGATCAGCGCCAATCGGGCGGTCGACAACTACGTGTATGAGCGCGTGCGGAACTTCCTGAGACGGCGCCATAAAGTGCAATCGCGCGGTGGTACCCAGTTCTCGGGCGCAACTGTGTTCGGGAAGCTGGGGGTACTGAGCCTTTGTGCCAAGTGGCGTGCTCCCGTGGGCTAGTTGGTGAAATCTGTCGGAAAGCCGGATGCTCGAAATGGGCATGTCCGGTTTGATGAGCGGGGAAGGGAAACCGCCGGCTGCCTGTAGGTCCCGGCTCAGCGCCCTTCCTCGACTCTACCGACTCCCGATACGGCGGCCTATCACTTTAGAGGGCGGCGCCCGATTTCATTGGGCAGCACGGAAGGTATGGACAGTTCGACTCCTTCCCGAGCCGCCATGCGCAAGATGTTGCGATGGGATTGCTGAAATCTTTCGTGCAGCGACTCAAGCTGTTTCACGTCGCGCACTTCTTTCAGAGCGTACCTCAATTCGGCCGTGGTTAAACTTGCACCCAAAGGCCTACCAGCGGGATCAGGCGCGAAAGGTTCGTGATAAAGAGACTCATAGAGGCAGCCGAGCAGGACATTATCGTAAGCAGCGATAAGGTTAGCCGGGTATTGAGCGACTGACCGCAAAAACACTTGCTCGCCGACTGCGCGCGTAATGTGCTCACGGCTGGATCGAAGGCCAGTCGTACCGCGAAAGTTCACAGTATGGCGCGACGACTCGTCCGCGTCGACATTGATGACGATCTTTCCGCCCTTGACCAACTCCCTGGCTGCAAAGTCTCCCGGTTGCAGATTGACTCCCTGCGGCCAATTCTCTGGGAACTCATACCTGCAGGCGAATGCCGGCGCGGGCAGAGCGCGGTAGCTCTCGGCTCGGCATAACAGCGCAAATATTGCAGGCGCGCCTTTTCGTGGCACGAAGGAAACCGCCGCCACGCTTGGATCGGTAAATGCTTCGAAATAAGAGCACGCCCAGGCACCATCCAGGAGAAAGGTATCAGCGTCGAGAAAAAGAACGAAATCACATGGCGCATTCAAGGTCACATCATAGAATTCCATGAAGTCGCGCATCCCTGGTCCGCTACAGGTGAAGCGAACACCCGGAAACAGATGCGGAAGGAATTGATCTGGGTTTGCGTCGCAAAAAATATTTGCCTCCACTGTTAAGTGGAGGCGACCGAATTTCGGTGCCAACTCGCGCATAACAAATCGATGCCACAGACGCGCCAGATCAGGATAACGATGCGGGCTGGCGATCAGCAGGCGTGACATTGTTTAGCGAGGAAAAGGGCGGTCGCCTCTGGAATGGTAAATGCCGTTGCGATCAAAACCGCCCTCCCATGTCCCGCTCAGCCATATGCCGCCCCAGAAGATTCCGCCGAGGAAGATGCCGCCAACGAACTGCCCCGATCGAAACATACCGCCCGTGAAGAGTCCAGACTCAAATCGCCCCCCGTCCCACTCGCATTCGAACAATGCCGCGCCCCGGTTGACCGTGCCGGGGCCGAACTTTTTCCGAATGTGCAACTCACCGGGCCCTAAAACTGAGACGTCGCTCATTGTGCATTCGTAGCTTATTATGGCACTATTGTCGCCTTCTTAAATGGGGCCGATGCCGTTCGTCAGCTTCAACAGCATCGGGATGCCCGGCGCGTGTCAAGCACTTTGAGACACCCGGCATAGATATTTAGTGACTATCTTCTTTTGTCTTTGGGTCGGTTGGAACCGGCTTGTTAATCCAAACCTCCGAGGGTAAAGGCAGCGGTTTTGGAGGCTGCCGAAAGCGATCCGGGTGCGCCAGGTGAGCAGCATCCAGCACCACCTGCCGGTGGGCCAAGACGGTCGGTGCCTCTCCGAAGTGAACCATGCCAGGAGTGAGCAGCCCGATGCCGGAGTGCCGATGCTCTTCGTTATACCACTGGAAAAACTGCTGACAGAAAGCACGGCTGTCCTGGATGCAGCCGAAGCGATCCGGGAATTCCGGACGGTACTTCATGGTGCGGAACTGGCTTTCTGAATAGGGGTTGTCGTCGGAAACGTAAGGCCGGCTGTGGGTTTTGGTGACGCCCAGATCGGCCATCAAAAAGGCGACCGGCTTGGAAGTCATGACCCGGCCGCGGTCGGCGTGAATGGTGAGTTGGCCGGCGGGGACCTGGTGTTTGCAGATGGTTTCCTCAATGAACTGTCTGGCCAATTCGGCGGCTTCCCGTGGCGCGACCATCCAGCCGGCGACGTAGCGGCTGAAGACGTCCAGGATGACATAGAGGTAGAAGTAGGTCCACTTGGCTGGACCTAACAGCTTGGTGATATCCCAGCTCCACAGTTGGTTGGGGGCGGTGGCCAGCAACTCGGGTTTGTGATACGACGGGTGCACGAGTTGATCGCGCCGTTCGCCGGACTCGCCTTCCTTTTCGAGGATGCGGTACATGGTGCGCGTGGAGCAATAGTAGTGACCTTCGTCCAGCAAGGTGGCCTGTACGGCCGCCGGAGAGCGGTCCTGAAAACGCTGTTCATGTAAGACAGCCAGCACGCTGGCGCGCTCGTCCGGACTAAGGGCCCGCGCGGGAGCGGGCCGATCCGCGGGGAAGGCGGGCTCCAGTTGGGACGAGGCGGATGGGCCCAAGAGGGGCCGCTGCCGATAAAAGGTAGCGCGGGCAACGCCCAGGAAATCGCAGGCGGCCACCACCCCCACGGTGGGTGACAGATGGGTGACGGCATCCATCAGAGTGTCTCCTCGGGGTCCGCCTTCGGCAGGGGCCACCCCAACAGAGCACCCACTTTTTTTTGAACATCAATGACGATCTCGGCTCTACGCAGTTGCTCGGTCAGGCGTTGGTTATCCTTCCTGAGCTTTTGGTTTTCTTCCTCCTGCGGACTGCGCTTGGACTTCGGGCCGCGTTTATGCGGGGTCAAGCCCTGGAGAATGCCGGTGCGCCGCTCGCGCCGCCAAGTGGCCAGGTGCGAGGAGTAAAGGCTTTCGCGCCGCAGCAGAGCGCCGATGGCGCCGGGTTGAGCGGCGGCGGCGTCGGCCTCCGCCAGGATGCCCAGTTTGTACTCGGCGTTGAAGGTTCGGCGTTTGGCATTGGCGACCACCTCTGGGTCCGGTCGGGGCGGGGCGGGCGCCTCGGAGGCGCCGGTTTTGCCCACCGCTGCACTCCGGTCGGCCTCGCTCCGCTCGGCCTCCCTACGTTGCGCAGCGGCGGGCAAAACCGGGGGAGAAGCAGGAGAAGCCGAAGATATTCCGTTGTTCTTCACATGGATTCCTATTCTCGCCCTGCTCAGTAATTACGACCAGGAGATCTGTCTCATCCATGTTGGCACGGAGGG
>Ga0187875_10004008_pt1 | contig 10246 bp, 8 predicted proteins | sample June2016WEW_17_1_2_FD_132978 | JGI IMG/M metagenome (GOLD analysis project Ga0187875, IMG submission 132978) | Peatland microbial communities from SPRUCE experiment site at the Marcell Experimental Forest, Minnesota, USA - June2016WEW_17_10 | ecosystem: Environmental > Terrestrial > Soil >... | reverse complement strand
GGCGAGGGCGGCGAAAGCCGTAGACGGTACGAAAATCCGCAGGCCGCAAGGCCATGAGGGTTCAAGTCCCTCCGCCCGCACCAGTTTTCCCCGATTCACCTCCGCTCCCCAGCCTGTCAAGCACGCTCCGCGCCGCTGGCACGGTGATGGCTCAAACCCATCCTGCTGGACAGACCGCTCGCTGCGGCATGTTCTTCCAGCTATGTCGGAATAAGATATTCCGACTGCGGCCAGTCGAATGTGCTGACATCGAAGACCACGATCTGAATAGGGAAAGCGAGCTAGTCAGCCTCATTTTTCTCGCCATCCGCAGGGACCTCTTGGGCAAAACGAGAGTAACAAAGGAGGATCTTCGCAATCTAAGTCCCTTTGATCGAGGGTGAGATCTCCTCGCCTATCAGCTTGCGTTGTCGTTGACGACGCCAAAGTAACGAGCACGGCTTCCGCTTTCCTATCCCATTGTTCTTAAGACCGCCACCCCTCTCACCAGATCGAAAAACGACCCTTTATCCCGCGCTGAAAGCAACCGCCCCGCTGGACATTGGCCCGATTTAGTTCCATAGTCGGGGCATTCCCGTCCGCCACTCTAACACCGCTTCGCCCATGAAACGATTTCCCGCCCTTTGCTTATTTCTGTCCCTCCTTTTGACTCCGGCCGCCTTCGCCGGCGCCTCGGTCGCGTCTTACGTCGAGTTGTCCGACGCTCCGACAATCGCCGTCGATTGGAGCAAGGGTGACGCTCTGACGGTCACCCTCCACGGCAACCGCGCCTTGGCGTTCTCGAACGGACAACGCGGCGGAAAATACATGCTCATTATCAAACAGGACCAGACCGGCTCTCGAACCGTGACCTGGCCCTCATCCGTGCGCTTGCCGGGTGGCGGGTCGCCCCAGAAAATAGTTCTCACCATGACCGCCGACAAAACCGACTACATCAGCTTCTTCTTCAACGGCGACACCTATGACATGCTTTCAATGTCGCAGGCTTACTGACGCCGCTGTCTTCGCTGAGCGTCCGCTTTCCTTAATCTCTCAACTAGCCTGCGTCACTAGGAATTTATTCCTAAGCCGCCGCCCGCACAATTCCGGGCGCTCTCCGGTTGCGCGAAGCGCAGAGAGAACGAGCCCGCGACCGCCCGCTTTCCCTAACTTCTTCTCACCTCGCCTGCAACACTTCGCGCTTGCGCGCCAACTTTCCTTCTTACTTCTCCTCACTGCGACGGCGCTACTCTCTTCCCCCACTCCTTCCTTTGCCAGTCTCCAAAACGGCGAAAACGCCAACGACATTCTCGGGGAATACAACAGCGCGGCGATGGCCGACAACCCGGGTATTTACACGAAAGACTGCGTCAACGACGGCGCGTCGCCTTATGGGTTTTCCCCTCTTGTCTATTGGGATTTTCAATTTCAAGATGACGGAATTGCCATCGACGCCACCAATCATCGGCTGTTCGTGTCGGATTTTGACAATGGCCGCGTGCTGGTGTTCCCGCTGACTTCCGGCAATCTTCTATCCAGCAAAACCCCCTCCTATGTTCTCGGCCAGTCGAATTTCACGACCTGCGATGTCGGCTCGACCCCTTCTGCCACGAACATAAACGCCCCAGGGGGGCTTGCGTATGACGCCACCAACAATCGCCTGTTCGTGATGGATTCCGGTTTCAGCCGCGTGCTGGAGTATGATTTCGCGGGCGGCATCTCCAACGGCATGGCCGCGAGCTATGTGCTGGGGGAGTCGACTTTAACCATCGCCGCCAACGGCACGACGGCTCAGACCCTCATGGTCGGCGAATTTGAGCAGGGGGCCGACATCGCCTACGATTCCGCCCGCACCTATCTCTATGTAGCGGATGGCGGCAACAGCCGCGTGCTGGCGTTCAACGTCCCCTATAGCGCCCACTACACCAGCGGCGAGTCCGCCACCTATGTGCTCGGCCAGTCGGGTTTCACCACTTCCACGACCGCCACGACCGCGACGGGATTGAACGATCCCATGGGCGTCGCCATCGACACCACCAACAGCAAGCTCTATGTGTCGGATGGCGGCAACGACCGCGTGCTGGTGTACTCCACACCCGTCAGCACCCACGAGGCCGCCACCTATGCGCTCGGGCAGACGAGCCTCACGACCGCTGCTTCCTGCGGCCCGACCCAGTCGACAGTAGGCCTCGACGACGGCACTTGCAGCGGGGTTGTCGGCGGGCTTGCCGTCGATCCCACCAACAGCCGTCTCTTTGTCGCGGATTGGGGAAATAACCGCGTGCTGGTTTTCCCCACCCCTCTCAGCAGCAACGGCGAGAGCGCCACCTACGTGCTAGGCCAGGCGAATTTCAGCGCCGGCGGATATTTTGACGTGGTCGGGGGTGGGCCGAGCTCATTGGGCCAGCCCACGAATGTTGCTTACGATTCCACCAACAATCAACTGTATGTCATGGATGCGAGCAACAACCGCGTGATGCTGTTTAACACTGGGCCAACAGCGCCGACGCCAACCCTGATAGCGCAAACCGGCGCGGATGGCTGTATCATCGCGAGCAGCAAGCTCTACTGCACGGGATGGAACGCCGAGGGCGAGGACGGCGACGGTTCGAACGTACAGAATTATATATTTCAACAAGTCGGCTCCTTGACCAATTGGACCGCTGTCAGCGCAGGTTATCTGGATTACCTCGATGACCGTGACGCTTGTGGCATCGCCGGCGGCGCGCTTTATTGCTGGGGGGAAAGCAGCTATGGCGAGGCGGGCAGCGCCTGCGGCAGCGACTGCCAGTCGCCGACGCAGGTCGGCTCCTTGACCACCTGGACCGCCGTCAGCACAAGCGGCAGGGATACGTGTGGCCTCAACAACGGCTATCTCTATTGCTGGGGAAACAACGAATACGGCGAGGACGGCGTCGGCAACACCACCCAGCAAACGACGCCGCAGCTTGTCACCTACACGACCGGGCTGGTCGGCTGGTGGAAACTGACCGACGGGTCGGGCACAAGCGCGGCGGACGCCACCGGCAACGGCCACACCGGCACGCTCGAAAACAGCCCGACCTGGGCGACCAGCGGGATCAATGGCGGCGGCCTCACCCTCGCCTACGCAAGCACCCAATATGTGGACGTGCCCGATGTGGCCGCGCTGAGACTGGCCAGCTCCTGGACCATATCGACATGGGTCAATTTAACCTCGCTTCCAGGCTCAGCCGCTGAATTTATCCTGCTCGACAAGGATAGTACCGGCGGCTATACGAATTATCAGCTTGCCTATGATAACGACACCGGGAATTACGGCGCCTCCGCCGGTTGGGTGGTCAGTTACAACGTCAGTGGCTCCACCACCAATCACTATGAAAAATACGTCGTCACACCCAGCACCGGCACTTGGTATCTCATAACCGGGGTCTATAGTTCCACGGCACATACGCTGACCTTGTATGTGAACGGCGTTCAGGAAGCCACCGGCAGCGTCTCCGGCTTTACGCCCGACTCTGCCGGTGGCGTCGATCTGGGGCTCGGAGACGAAATCGGCGTCGGCAACAATTCCAACATCACCATCGACGACGCCCGCGTGTACAACACGGCGCTGACCGCCGCCCAGGTCGCAGAGCTCTACACCTGGAGCACCGTCAGCACCGGCGGATATGACACATGCGCCATCACGACTGGCGGGGCGCTCTACTGCTGGGGATATAACACAGACGGCGAAGACGGCAATGGCGGCACCACCCAATCCAGCATACCGGTGCAGGTCGGCAGCCTGACCAGTTGGAGCACCGTCAGCCAGGGCGGATATGACACATGCGGCATTAATGCCGGCGGAAAACTTTACTGTTGGGGCATTAATGAGTACGGCGAGAATGGCACCAACAACACCACCCAGAACAAATCGCCGACGGAAGAACATCTCTCCCTGACTAACTGGACCGCCGTCTCGACCGATGGCTCTGGCGGCGGTTTACCCGACACGTGCGGTCTTGCCGGCGGTAAACTTTACTGCTGGGGATACAATAACGAGGGCGAGGATGGCGTCGGCAACGCCACCGAGCACAACTCGCCGGTGCAGGTCGGCAGCCTGACCACCTGGACAGCCGTCGGCTATGGAAACCAGGATGCTTGTGCCGTCAATTCCAGCGGACTTTATTGCTGGGGCGAGAATGCGTACGGCGAGGACGGCCTCGGCAACATCACCGCGTATAACACGCCGCAACCGGTGACGCTCGGCGGCATCACCGGCGAAGGCGCCACCGACGAGATCGGCCAATACACCAGCATGACATCCACCGCCACCGATGCCTGGTACAATTACGGCCCCAACAACGGCATGAATGAGCTCGGGTTCGAATACCCCCAGGGCATAGCGCTCGATCCGGTCAATCACTATCTCTATGTGTCGGATTGCGATAACAACCGCGTCATGGTCTATGCCCTCAGCGGCGACAATTCCATTTCCGCCAGCTCACCGGGCCACACCGCAAGCTATGTGCTGGGGCAGACGGGTTTGCAGGCCCCTAACAATCCCAACACGGACTCTAATCCGACCCAAACGAATATAGGTTGTCCCGACGGCCTGGCCGTCGATACCGTCCACAGCCGCCTCTTTGTGGCGGATACCGGCGGCGACCGGGTGCTGGTGTTCACGACCCCTGTCAGCAGCGGGCAAAGCGCGAGCTATGTGCTGGGCGAACCGGATTTCACCAGCTACGACGGCAGCCAGACCGCAAGCCAGACGCAACTGTTTTACCCCACCGATGTCGCTTATGATTCCACCAACAATCTGCTCTATGTGGTGGACAACGGCAACATCCGCGTCGTGGTGTTCAATGTCGCGGGCCTTGCCAGCAATGGCATAAGCGCCTCCTATGAACTCGGCCAGGCGACATGGACGACCCAGGCCGTCGCCACCACCCAGACCGGGATGGGCGCCTATCTCTCCGGCCCCGGCAGCAACTACGCTCCCGAAGGCCTCGCGCTCGATTCCGTCAATAACCGGCTGTTCGTGTCGGATACGGCCAACAATCGCGTGCTGGTGTTCAACGTCCCCTTGAGCGCCAACGACATCAGCGCCTCCTACGTGCTCGGGCAGTCGAGTTTCACGACCGGCGCCAGCGCCACCACCCAGGCGGGGTTCCAGTATCCCACCGGCATCTCTTACGATTCGAATAACAACCGCCTCTTCGTCGCGGACAACTGGAACCAACGCGTCCTGGCGTTCAATGTCGCCCCCGGGACCATCGCCAATGGCGAGAGCGCCGCCTTCGAAGTCGGGCAGACCGCCGGTGGAACCCAGTGGACCAGCAACAACACCGGTTTGAGCCAGTCGGGTCTTAACCTCGACGATGGCTGCAACAACGGTCCCTGCGAGTTCTCCGGCGTGAAATACGATCCCGGCAGTGGCCGCCTGTTCGTGACCGATAGCGTGAACAACCGCATCATGATTTTCGGGGCGGACTTTATGCCGTCTTGGACCTCAGAACCACCCTGATCCCCGGTTGCGTGAAGCGCGGAGACAACAATTAACGCCGAGGAAACTGGCCCGGTTCACGGGCAGAGCGGCAGGGGAACATACTTACGCGTGCTAGACCTAACTGGTGTGCTTTGATCCGCCATCGCTTCGCGCACCAAGGCGTCTATGGTGGCTGATCCGCCCGTCACTGGCCACAGGTTCAATCCCATCAGCAGCGGATTCATTTCCGCGTAATATTCATCCTTCAGGCGCCCAACCCCATCGCGGTAGTACATTTCCAGCATCGAGCCGTTGCTAACCGTGAGGACTGCTGGGCCATCCTCACGGTGGAGCTTGCCATCGCGGAAATAAGATTCTTCTGTCGAGCCGTTCTCATTTTGCCGGACAAGAGCCGGGCCGTCGGAAGAATCGAGCTTGCATCCCCTCTTGTTAAGCCATGCATTCAAGTCATTGCCGGTTGGTTTGTTCACCTGTCGCTTCAGCTCGCGCACAACATCTTCATTGACCGCGTAAACGCAAGTTAAGCCTACGCCGTAGCTCGTGTAGGTAACCGTGACATGTGAAATATGGGAGCCGGTCATGGCCCTTCTCCTCGATGGTTCTTTCTCTTTCCGCTTATCCAACCCTATCCCGCCGTTTTGAAAATAATTCACCTTTCCCAGGCTTAGGACGAAAAAGCAACAATCTTGCGCCTGACAAAAACCAACCGAATCGGCGCGCCCCTTGCCGCACGCAATCGTGTGCGCTAAAACACGCCGTGACCCTGCCTCAAGGCCCTAGATGCAATGCGAGCAGGTCATCAGATTGTTCCTAAGAGGTTTGGACCATGCTCCGCACCGATTTTGGTAGGTTCAAATATTTAGGGTTTCTTGCGATTCTCAGCGTCACCTTTGAGCTGATAACCAACTTCACCTCCGCCCGCTTGGTCACTTTTTGGGGAGTGACAGTCTCAGCGTCAATATATTGCTTTCCGATGGTCTTTCTCATCTCCGACATCCTGACGGAGGTCTATGGGTATTCGCAGGCACGAAACATTCTGTGGATTTCAATATTTTGTCGAATGCTTGCCGGCGTCGTTGTGTGGTTGATGCTGCTTATTCCTCCCTCGCCTGTTTTCACCAATGACGCAGCGTATCAGATGGTTCTTTCCACCGGATTAAGAATAGCTATTGCAGGCCTCATAGCGGGATTTACGGGCGATATTTTCAACAGCTATGTTCTTGCCAAAATGAAAATCTGGAACAACGGCAAGCAACTGTGGGCTCGGTTCGTCATGTCTACGTTCCTGGGTGAAGGGGTCAACTCAATCCTGTTTTTTACTGTCGCGTTTTATGGTGTCGTGCCCATGCATGATTTGGTTCCGGGGATTCTTATGAGTTGGCTTGCTAAGACGCTATGGGAAATCATGGCGCTGCCGCTGACCTATCCGCTTGTGCGTTGGCTCAAGAAAAGCGAGGGAATAGATCATTATGATCGGCACACTAACTTCAATCCTCTTATAACCGACGCAACGCAGTGAGCGCTCCTTCACGGCCAGAGCGGCAGGAGAACATACTCGCGCGTGCAAGATCTAACTGGCGTGCTTTGATCCGCTATCGCTTCGCGCAGGATTGCGTCTATGGCTTCCGGCCCGCCATTCACGGGTGGTAACAGCAGTCCCGTCGATAGCGCCTCATACGTGTTCTTCATGCGCTCAAGAACCCCGTTGCGATAATACATTTCCAGCGTCGAGCCGTCGGCGTTGTGCTGGACAATCGCTGGACCGTCCGCGCGGTGCGGCTTGTTATCGCGGTAAAACCCCTCGGATGTCCTGCCGTCGGCGTAGAGTGTGGCACTTGCCGGGCCGTCCTCGCGGTGACATTTACCATCGCGGTAATACACCTTATCCGTCGAGCCGTCGGTGTTGTGCTTGACAATCGCCGGGCCGTCCTCGCGGTGCGCCTTGCCAGCGCGATAATACATTTCCAACGTCGAGCCGTCGGCGTTGTGCTTGACAACCGCCGGGCCGTCTTCGCGGCTCAGCTGGTCATAGAGGTAATACGCCTCGTAGGTCGACCCGTCGGCGTCGCGCACGATGAGAGCCGGGCCGTCCTCGCGATGCAATGCGCCGTTGCGGTAGTATGCCCTCCTGGTCGAGCCGTCAGCGCCGCGCCTGACCAAAGCCGGGCCGTCTGACGAATCGAGCTGGCATCCCCTGGTTTCGAGCCATACCTGCAAGTCTTTGCCTTCTACGTGTCGACCAAACTGCTCGCGCCAGATGTCATCCGTTACTGCGTAGATGCGGCTGACCTGGACGCCATTCACTTTGTAGTTCACCTTGATATGCGAAGTCATGATTCTTCCCCTCAATGGCTGTTTCTGTTTACGCTCGTTCCACCCTACCGCGCCGTTTTGAAAGTAATTCACCATTTTCAGTTCGATGCGAAAAAACAACAAAATTGCGCTGAATAAACGTGGTCCCCTCAAAAAACGGGGAAAATCGTACGCGAAGGATTGCCTAATTGAACTCGAAATATCCAGCCTTCATCTCGAACCGCAACTCCGGCCAACGCTCACGCATGTGCAGCAGCGCGATCCATGGCGACCAGTCCTCTGAGAGAAAGCGAAACACCACAACCGGCTCGACGCCGCTTGTATCGCGGTGCTCGATCCTGAACGTGACGCGCCGGATTGGCCAGCGCAGGCCCCAATGCGCCCACATCCACTCCTGCCCGGCTTCGACGAAGCCTTTGCGCAGGACGGAGCGCGGGATCGGAATAAGCGCATTGAGATCGAGCGGCACGCCGTGTGAGTCCATCTCCGCGCGGACGCGCTCCTCCTCATGCCTGCGCCAGAGAATGTCGCGCAATTCGCGGGCGAGCTGCTCGGCAGCTTCGCGCGTGGGAGCCCCTCCCCTCGCCGCCTCGAAGTAAATCTGCTCATAGACGCTGTGCCACTCCGGCCGCCAATCGACGAAGCCAGGCCCGGATGCCGCACCGATAAAATCGTAAAGCCGCTCGTCCGGCCCAGAAACCTCAAGCCGATTGAAGATAAACTCCGGTCCGTCGTCAGCCCAGACAGCAATCCCCGCCGCCGGAAGTTGATCTGCGGCCTCGCCCGTCAGTATGCCCGCACGGCCAGTGCTCATAAACCCAAAGCCGATGAGCTGTTGTTGGCCGCGAGATTGGTTTCCCGAGCATAACGGTCGAGCATTGCATCACTGGCATGGCCGGTCTGGCGTTTGATGGCGGCACGATCAGCGCCGTTCGCGAGCGCCTCTGTCACATGACCCGCGCGTAGACTGTGCGCGGAGTAAGTTTCTTTGAGGCCCGCCGCCCGAGCTGCACTTTTGACGATACGGTCGACGGTCTTGTCGGAGAGGCCCGAGGACTCGACGCCGGTGCGGCTGACCGGACGGAAGACCGGATTGTTCCCCTCATGTTCAAGCTTGGCGCGCTTGAGCCAGGCCCGCACGGCCGCGACCGCGCAAGTTTCTGTTTTCTCGCCCGGCATGATGACAATCGTTCTCCCCTCGCCTTCCTGATCCGTTTTCGAGCGACGGAGCGTTACGCGCAGTACGTCGCCCTCGAATGCGAGATCGCTGACATTGAGCGCGACGATTTCCGAGCGGCGGAAGCCACCCGCAAACCCGAGCAGAATGATCGCCTTGTTGCGGACCGAGCGAGGATCGAGCCTGAAGGTCTGGCAGATCGCTTTGATGTTTCCAGCGCGCAGCGCCCGCGCCCCTTCCTGCCGCGCGCCGTAGGTGCGCAGAATTCCATTCATGGTCCGCTTGAGGATGGGATGATGCGCGTCGAATTCGATACCTGCAGCGCGGTGCGCGGCGGCGATTGAGGCGAGGTGCCGCTGGGCGGTCTTCGGCTTGAGCTTCGCGCCCTTGCGCCCTCTGATCGCTCCTAACTGCGTGAGGTAACGGCGCACATCGGACGCTTCCGCCGGGACCGGATTGATCCGATGAAGTTTGCAGAAGGCGATCCAGCTCGCCAAGTCTGAGAGATAAGACTTCCGCGTGTTCTCTGCGAGAGAGTTCCGGTCGAACTCCTCGGCCATTCGGTCGAGATCCTCAGCCGTGGCCCACTGGCCATGGGAAGCATACTGGGTTTCTGCTCGGCGCACCGCATACTGGAGTATGCGCTCGCTGCTCGGGGGCGGCGCGAGTGCGCCTTTGATGTTTCTGGAGGCACTGCGGGCTTTAGCGTGCTTACTCTTCATGCCCCTCCCCACGCAAGCAAAGAGAATCGTTTCGTGTTCGAAACTAATATTCTTTGTCCGATAATGCTCACTAATCGGACATCACACCACCCCTGCCACAATCCCATGTAACGCCATGTTTGAGAAGGCAGATTCTGGCGAGGGATGTTTCGGGAGACCCCACTGCCTGCCCCGTCAGCGCTCGCGAGACGTCTCCCTTTGCACGGGACGAGAACTCTGCGCTCCGGCGATGGATGCGACCATTATCCAAACTTCACCCACCATCCCGCAGCAAGACATGCTTTCGGATAGCTACTTAGTAGCTACCAGGATTCTGGCAGCGTCCTCTCTCATCCTTGTCGAGATCATCACCGAGCGACGGTTCTCAATGGCTCGCAAAGAACGGCCCCAGATAGCGATCAAGGCTACTGCTTCACCCTCGCGCACCCATTCGAATCAGGTCATGCTTTCGGATAGCTACTTGGTAGCTATCCGAAAGCGGATAGCATCCTCGTATCAGATAGCTTTCGGTTGACCGTCCGATATCTCTACGATCAACTATTAGAGACGCCTGCAACTCTCACCTGGGGATGCCTCATGCCG
>Ga0187875_10004006_pt1 | contig 10248 bp, 7 predicted proteins | sample June2016WEW_17_1_2_FD_132978 | JGI IMG/M metagenome (GOLD analysis project Ga0187875, IMG submission 132978) | Peatland microbial communities from SPRUCE experiment site at the Marcell Experimental Forest, Minnesota, USA - June2016WEW_17_10 | ecosystem: Environmental > Terrestrial > Soil >... | reverse complement strand
TGCTTCCACTGCAAGGACGAATTGTTTACGCGCCTGGAAGAAGTCGGCCGCGAGCGCGGCATCCCCAACATCATTTATGGCGTAAATGCCGACGATCTGGGAGACTGCCGGCCCGGCCAGAACGCCGCTGGGTTGCACAAGGTGAAGGCGCCGCTGGTGGACGCTGGCTTGCGCAAAGCGGAGATCCGGGAATTGTCGCGCATGGCCGGGCTGCCCACCTGGGACCGGCCGGCGTCCGCATGCCTCAGCTCCCGCATCCCTTACGGCACGCCGGTGACGATCGAAAACATCAAGACCGTGGAGCGCGGCGAAGAGGAAGTGAAGGCGCTTGGATTCCGCCAGTTCCGCGTACGCTACCACGGGGAGTTGGTGCGGCTGGAGATCGCGCGCGACGAGCTGGGGCGCGCCTTGACGCCCGACATGGCACGGCAATTCACGGCCATTTTCAAAGCGCTGGGCTTCAATTATGTGACGCTGGACTTGGAAGGCTACCGTCAGGGTTCGCTGAACGAAGTGCTGAACCTGGACAAGACGCGGGGCTGAAGCCCCGCGCTACACAGGCTAAAGCCTGTGCTACCGAAATGGCCAACCTCCAGACACAGGCTAAAGCCTGTGCCACCGGGCCAACCTCCAGACTTAGGCTAAAGCCTGTGCCACCGGGCCAACCTCCAGACACAGGCTAAAGCCTGTGCCACCGGGTCAACCTCCAGACACAGGCTAAAGCCTGTGCAACACAGGCTAAAGCCTGTGCCACCGGGCCAAACTCCAGAGGCGGGGCTTAAGCCCCGCGCGGGATAAATCCCGCCCTCCAACGGAATCCTGATCGTTCCTTTATGACTTTTTTATGCGCCTCTATCTATCGTGGGAACTGGCACATAAATGCAAGGCAGAATTATGTTTTTGCGCGAGAGCGCGCACTCGCCTCTGGCGGAAATCGAGCGGCCGCAACGCCCGCTCGAATTGGTGGTGCCATACACCGATCCGGCCCTGACGGCCCGGGCGCTGTCGGCCGCAGCCGAACTGGCACAGGGTCTCGAGGCATCGGTCACGTTGATGGCCGTGTACGTTCTCCCGTACCCGGCGCCGCTCGAATGTCAGGAAGGAATACGGAAACGGCTGGAAGCCGACCTGACTGCGTTGGCGCGCACCAGCCCGGTTGCGACTCGCGTTAAGCTGGTCTTCGCGCGCGACCGCGAGGCAGGTTACCTCGGCCTGCTCAGCCGCCGGTCACTCGTCGTGATCGGCGCCAAAGATCGCTGGTGGACAACGCGGGAGGAACGCCTGGCGCGGAGACTGACTTCCAGCGGCCACAGCGTCGCCGTCGTTAAGGTGAGATAAAAATGCTCGATCTGTTTTTCGTGGTGATTACGATTTTGTTTTTCCTGATTGCCTGGGCGTACGTGCGCGGTTGCGACCGCCTCTAGGAGACCGGCCAATGGAATATATCATTGCAGCTATCATTGCCGCCGCGATAGGCGCATACCTGATTTACGCGCTATTGCGCCCGGAGCGTTTCTAATGACCTCTACTGGACTACTTCAGATCTTCCTCTTCTTCCTGGTTATCCTGGCGCTGACCAAGCCGGTTGGGTTGTTTATGGCGCGCCTGTTTGAAGGGGAGCGCACCTTCCTGCATCCGGTGGTGCGTCCGCTGGAGCGGTTGGTATACAAGCTCAGCGGCGTGGACGAATCGAACGAGCAGCACTGGACGCACTACGCCGGCTCGCTGCTGGCTTTCAGCCTGGCGGGCATCCTGCTCACTTATCTGATCCAGCGCATGCAGGGCATGCTGCCGTTCAATCCGCAGAGTTTTGGCGGTAAGTTGATTACGCCCGACCTGGCCTTCAATACCGCCGTCAGTTTCGGGACTAACACCAACTGGCAGGCGTACACGCCTGAAACTACGGTCAGTTATTTCACCCAAATGGTGGGACTGGCCGTGCATAACTTCACTTCGGCCGCGGCCGGCATCGCCACCGCCATGGCGATGGTGCGCGGATTCTCGCGGCGCTCGGCGAACTCTATCGGCAACTTCTGGGTGGATCTGACCCGGGCCACGCTTTACCTGCTGATTCCGCTCTCCATCGTGGGAGCGCTGCTGCTGGTCTCGCAGGGATCGATTCAGAACTTCCGCGCTTACGACAAAGTAGCCACTCTGGAAGGCGGTGCGCAGACCATCGCGCAAGGACCCACGGCTTCCCAGGAGGCTATTAAGATGCTGGGCACTAACGGCGGCGGATTCTTTAACGCCAACTCCGCGCATCCGTTTGAGAACCCCACGCCCTTCGCGAATTTCCTGCAGGTGCTGTTCATCTTCGTGATCCCGGCCGGTCTGACATACACCTTCGGCAAGATGGTGAAGGATACGCGGCAGGGATGGGCGTTGTTTGCCGCCATGAGTGTTGTCTTCCTGATGGGAGTCTTCGTGGTATACCCGGCGGAGCAATCCGGCAATCCGAACCTGACCAAACTCGGCGTGGAGGATGCCGCCACGGCCACGCAGTCCGGCGGAAACATGGAAGGCAAGGAGGTGCGCTTCGGCATTCCGGCGTCGGCCCTGTTCGCGGTGGTCACTACCGACGCCAGTTGCGGCGCGGTGAACAGCATGCACGACAGCTTCACGCCGCTGGGCGGGCTGGTGCCGTTGGTCAACATACAGCTTGGCGAAGTAATCTTCGGAGGCGTCGGCGCGGGGCTGTACGGCATGCTGATGTACGCCATCCTGGCGGTTTTTCTCGCGGGCCTGATGGTGGGCCGCACGCCCGAGTATCTGTGCAAGAAGATAGAGCAGAAGGAAGTGAAGATGGCCATGCTGGCCATGCTGGTTCTGGCCGCCAGCATTCTGCTGTTCTCGGCCGGCGGCATTACGGCCCATTTCGCCAAGAACGCGTGGATCAATCCGCCCGGTCCCGGCACGGCCAACCTCACTAACAACGGTCCGCACGGATTGTCCGAGATGCTTTACGCCTTCACCAGCGCCACGGGAAACAACGGCAGCGCTTTCGGAGGCATCAACAGCAACACGCCGTTCTTCAACACCACCATGGGATACGCCATGCTGATCGGCCGGTTCCTGATGATGATCCCGCTGCTGGCCGCCGCGGGCAGCCTGGCGAAGAAGAAAATGGTGCCGGTATCGGCGGGAACTTTTCCCACGCATGGCGCGCTGTTTGTGGTCTGGCTGGTAGGGGTCATTTTGGTGGTCGGCGCGCTGACATTTTTCCCGGCCCTCTCGCTCGGCCCCATCGTGGAGCACTTCCTGATGAACAGCGGCAAACTGTTTGCTTTTGCGATCACGGGAGTTTGGAGCTAACATCATGCCTGTAATGGATCCACCGCCCTCTGCTTCCTCATACGTGACCGAGCCGCTGCTGATTTCCAAAAAGGCCGTGCGCGCGCGCCCGCTGCTGGACCCGCCCATCGTGAAGCGCGCCATTGGGGATTCGTTCGTCAAGCTGCATCCCCGGCTGATGATGAAGAACCCGGTGATGTTCGTGGTGGAAGTGGGCGCCGCCATGACCACCCTCGAAGTCGTGAAGGACCTCGCCATGGGGGCGAACATCGGGTTCACGCTTCAGATCGCCATCTGGTTGTGGTTCACGGTGCTGTTCGCGAATTTCGCGGAAGCCATGGCGGAAGGCCGCGGCAAGGCGCAGGCCGACACGCTGCGCAAGACCAAGACCGAGACCATGGCCAAGCGCCTCAAGAACGGCAAAAAGTACGAGACAGTGGCAGCCACCCTACTGCGGCGTGGAGACGTGGTGCTGGTGGAGCACGGCGATATTATCCCGGGCGATGGAGACGTGATCGAAGGCATCGCCAGCGTGGACGAATCGGCGATTACCGGCGAAAGCGCTCCGGTAATCCGGGAGTCGGGCGGCGACCGCAGCGCGGTGACCGGCGGTACGCGCGTCCTGTCCGACCAGATCAAAGTTCAAATCACGTCGAATCCCGGCGAAACATTTTTGGACCGCATGATCGCGCTGGTGGAAGGCGCCGAGCGGCAGAAGACGCCCAACGAGATTGCCCTGAACATTGTCATTGCGGGACTGACCTTTATTTTCCTGTTGGCCGTGGTGAGCTTGTATCCGTTCGCGCAGTACAGCGTACAATCGGCCGGCAGCGGCTCGGCGCCCAGCGTGACGGTGCTGATTGCGCTGCTGGTCTGCCTGATACCGACCACCATCGGCGGGCTGCTCTCGGCGATCGGCATTGCGGGCATGGATCGCGTGATGCAGCACAACGTGCTGGCCATGAGCGGCAAGGCCGTGGAAGCGGCCGGCGACGTGAACACGCTGCTGCTGGATAAAACCGGCACCATCACGCTGGGCAACCGGCAGGCCGTGGAGTTCATTCCCATCGGCGATGCTTCGGAAGGTGAACTGGCCGACGCCGCACAGCTTTCGAGCCTGGCGGATGAGACGCCGGAAGGCCGCTCCATCGTGGTGCTGGCCAAGGAAAAGTACGCTTATCGGGGGCGCGAGGTGGCGGAGCACGAGGCGCACTTCATCCCGTTCACGGCCCAAACGCGCATGAGCGGCGTAGATCTGGACGGCCGGCGTATTCGCAAGGGCGCTACGGAATCCGTGGTGGAATTCGTGCAGGAGCAGGGCGGCACGATCCCGCCGGAACTGACCGAAACCACGCAGCGTATCTCGCGCTCGGGCGGCACGCCATTGGTCGTCGCGGACCGCGACCGCGTGCTGGGCGTCATCCATTTGAAGGACGTAGTCAAGGGCGGCATGCGCGAGCGTTTCGAGCAATTGCGGCGCATCGGCATCCGCACCGTCATGATCACGGGCGACAATCCGCTGACCGCGGCGGCCATCGCGGCGGAGGCCGGCGTGGACGATTTTCTGGCGCAGGCCACGCCCAAAGACAAGATGGACCTGATCAAGAAGGAGCAGGCCGGAGGCCGCCTGGTGGCCATGACTGGCGATGGCACCAACGACGCGCCCGCGCTGGCGCAGGCCGACGTGGGCTTGGCCATGAATACGGGCACCATGGCCGCCAAAGAAGCCGGCAACATGGTGGATCTGGACAGCAACCCGACCAAGCTCATCGAAGTGGTGGCCATCGGCAAGCAGTTGCTCATGACCCGCGGATCGCTGACTACGTTCTCGATTGCCAACGATGTGGCTAAGTATTTCGCGATTCTGCCGGCTATGTTCATGGCCACTTATCCATCGCTCGCGAAACTGAATATCATGTTTCTGCGGAACCCGCAAAGCGCCGTGCTGGCGGCCGTGATTTTCAACGCGCTGATCATCATCGCGTTGATTCCGCTGGCGCTGCGCGGCGTGGCCTATAAGCCGCTGAGTGCGGCCGCGCTGCTGCGCCGCAACCTGCTGATCTACGGCGTAGGTGGCGTGATTGCACCGTTCCCGGGTATCTGGGTGATCGACCGCCTGCTGGGACTGCTGCATCTTGCCTGAGGAATGACTCAATGAAACAAATACTGATTCCCGCTGTACTGCTGACGCTGGTGATTACGGTTCTTACGGGGCTAGTCTACCCGCTGGTGGTGACCGGACTCTCGCAGGTGCTCTTTCCGCACCAGGCCAACGGCAGTCTTATCCAAGCTAATGGCAAGATCGTCGGCTCGGAGCTGATCGGGCAGAAATTCACCAAGCCGGAGTATTTCCACGGGCGTCCGTCCGGGGCGGGCGATGGTTACGACGCCGCTAACTCCGGGGCGACTAACTTAGGACCTACTAATCAGGCCTTGATTAACCGGGTAAGAGACGATATCAAGAAGTTCCGCCAGGAGAATCCCACTTATACGGGTCCCATACCCGCGGACTTGCTGACCAGTTCCGCGAGCGGTCTCGACCCACATATCAGCCCGGCATCGGCGTTCGCCCAAGTGGACCGCGTGGCGAAGGCCCGGGGCGTGTCTCCGGACACTGTCCGCCAAGCGGTTGAAGGTCACGTCGAAGGCCGGCAATTCGGTATCTTCGGCGAGCCGCGCGTCAACGTTTTGGCGTTAAACCTCGACTTAGACAAAACACTCGCCGTATCCGGCCATAAGTAAGTCACTACACAGCTACGGGTTTAGGACCCTACGAGTTTATTGTATGGTGGTGCCGGAGGAATACCACGATGCTATTCAAGACGGTCTGCCTTGTGGGTACACTCGCATTGGCTGTGTCAGCCGCGGAGGACAGCGCCACGGAACGCGAGAAAGCTTTGCTCGATCGGATCGAGCAACTCGAGGGCGATTATGTCAACCAGCGCTTATATACTAATTCGCTTCCGGGCTATACCTATGGCGGAGCCTGGTATGTACGGTACCAGATATTGCCGAAGCTCGCGATTGCCGGCAGGGGCGAATATATGGCCGACCGTGCAGGCCTGTTCAGCGGCACCTCGCAGGTTCTCAGGGAAGCCACGTTGACGACGGAATACAGGTTTGGAGAGGGATTTCTGACGCGTTTGGAATGGCGGCGCGATTTTTCGAATCAACCGTATTTCCTGACCGACACGCTCGGGCTGTTAAGGAAGGAACAGAGTACGGCCGAGGTCGGGCTGGTGTGGTGGTTTGGAGCAAAGCAAGGGGCTTGGTGAGCCGTGGGGCAGCCCCACAATACCTTGCTCCACAGTAACCACGGCGTCCTCCGGGTAAGCTTGCATGACTGGTGACGCTGGTGATCAAAGTTCTCATCGGGCTGGTCTACGCGCTGGTGGTGACGGGACTATCGAAGGCGATTTTTCCGCACCAGGTCAACGGCAGCCTGATCGAGCGAGATGGCAAGATCGTCGGCTCGGAGTTGATCGGGCAGAGATTTACCAAGCCGGAGTGTGGTGCGGGGCCATACGGGAGGGGGAAAAACCGGACCACGAAACTCCCGTGGTCCGGTGGGTAAGCAGGCAAAGTGTCTGGCTAATTCGTTCCGAAGTCGAACAAGTCGAAGAGATCGCCGATGGCGGGGCTGTTTCCCGGCACATACGGTGTCGGTCCCGTCGTGGGATTTGGCAGGTTGTCGCGGCTGCGTCCCGTGATCGGGCTGAGCTTCCAGTTGTGCTCAATGAACTTCACCACCGAGACGTGATCCGAGTATACGTGTGAGATATGGCCCGGCTTGGTGTAAGTGGATACAACGATCAGCGGGATGCGGGTGCCATCGCCGAAAAAGTCCAGCGGCTGCACATAGCCGGAATCATAGTAGCCGCCGCCTTCATCCGTAGTGATGAAAATCGCGGTGTTACCCCGAAGGGTGGGATTGCTTTCCACGGCGTCCACGATTTTTTGCACGAAGCCTTCAAATAGGTCGATCTTCGAGGATGCCGGGTGCCCGTCTACCCACCCGCTCGGCTTGACATACGAAACCGACGGCAAGGTGCCGGCGGCGATCGCGGCGTAGAGATTCACCGTATCCTGCAAATGCGCGCGCAACACCGGATCGGTCATTACCGAGGTCGAATATTGAAACGGGTTGCAAATGTTGCAATACTGGTCGCTGGCTGGGCCGACGACGCCGTAATTGAGCTGGTAGGGGTCGGTCAAGTAGGCGTTCCACTGATCGCCATAGTAAGCCCAGGAAATATTGTGCTCGGCAAGGAGGTTGGCGAGACTGCGCTGGTTTGTCGGCGGAATCGTAAACGGAGTGTTGGCCGAGTTCGTGTTGGTGTACGCGTTCGAGCCATCGCCAAAGTAGCCGGGATTGTAATTGTTGAGTATGTAGTAGCGATTCGCTTCGCAGTTGGTCTTGATCGGCGGGGTCAGCTTAGCCAGGTAACTGGCGATTGGGCCAACTCCAGGCTGGGTTGTATCGGCGCAGTTGCTATAAGAACCGCCGCCGTAGACACCCGTGGACGGGCCACTGGAGCCGAAGCCGCCGTAGCCGTCTTCGGTGTACCAGTTGTTGGTGCCAGGCGCCGGGTTCGGATTCTCAATTTCGTTCACCGGTCCGCCGGCCCAGATAGTTGTGTTCTCCGGCGGCACGGCCGGATTTCCATCGGAATCGCTGTATGAGATGGCGTCCGCAAAGCCCAGCATGATGTGGTTGGCGCCGGTACCACCCATGACCGCTTGATGGTAGTTGTCGCTCATGGCGTAATGGTCGGCGAGATACTTAAGATAAGGCGCGTCGCCCTTGAGCACATTATAGAACCCCATGGACGTGGACCCCTCGCCCGTAGTTGTGGCCGTGGGCGAATAGTCCGTGGAGAAGTTGCTTGCTTGCGGCGCGCCGTTTGCGCCGGCGCCCACCGTCGTTTCGACCCAGGGGAATAGATCGGCTAAGCACCCGCTGGGGTTGGCGGCGGTGGCATGGGCGGAACTGCAATCCTCTTGTTGCCACATCTGATAGAAACGGTGTACGGGGCTGGCCGCGTAGGAGTCATAGGGGAACAGATCGGTACTGTAGGTATTGGTAAGCTGGAAGGGGCCTGGCATTAGCGCGGAGTATGGAGCGGCCTGGCTGACACCCGTGATCCGCGAGTCCGGCGTTTTGCTGGTCAGTCCCGTACCTCCCGTCAACAGGAACGAATAGTATTGGCTGTTCAAGCCGTCCTCGGAGGTTTCCGCATCGCTTAGCGTGCAGATTCCATTGCCGGTGCATACATTCGAGGGACCTCCCGCCAGCGGCGCGGGCAAAGTTGAATACAGGCTCTTATTCGTGGGACTTGGGTCGTAGTTCGGGTTGCTGGTCACGTCGGCGGAATACTGCGCGGCCAGAGAGTAATTCGGACCCGGTCTGCCCTCCGGGGTGACGATTCCCTTGGATAGAAGGTTGGAGACGGTCTCCCCACTCTTGGGCGTATAAGTGGCGAAGACGTGGTCGAAAGTACGATTTTCTCCGATTATCAGGATCACGTGCTGGATTGGCGACGCCGTTCCGGGCGTATTGGGAGTCGCGTCCTGTGCGAGTAGAGCGCCTCCAACGCTCATCTGCCAAACCGTCAGAAGGACGGTGCCTGTGCGCAGGCCATTGACTGCCTGGTCTGTGAATTGCTTCAACGTCATGGTAGAGCCTCCTTTTTTGTTCATAGGTGGTGTCACTGGATACCGCTTGGACAAGTGTACTGGGCCAGTTTTACTAAGAGGTTACTGTTAGGAAAATGTTCGGTATCAGTTTGGGGCGCTACGGTTGGAGAACGTACGGCGGATTACATTTTCGGATAAGCGAAATGTCAGGATGATGCGACGCCTTGGGCCGTGCGTGCTTGGCCCGAACAGGAGGGGGAGACGGGGGAGTCTGCCGCCACTACCTATCGCGTGCGCCATATTTGCGCGATTTGGCCTCTGGCAAAGTCCGGCTTAGCGGGGCTTAAGCCCCGCGCGGGCTAAAGCCCGCCCTCCGTTACCACCGCATCCTCCGGATATGCGTGCATGCCGAATTCAGGCACATCCAGACCTTCATGCTCCACCTCGGGAGCCACGCGTATAGACTTCACCTTGTTCACCACGAAGAACACTACATAAGTGGCTCCGAAGGCCCACAACGCGCACAGCGTGGCGCCGCCCAACTGGCACAAGAACTGGCGGGTATCTCCATGCAGCAGCCCGGTAACACCCTGCCCGGCATGTCCGAGGTAAGTGGTTGCCCCGACGTTGTTCCAGCCGGAACCGTAAGTGCCATCGGCGAAGATGCCCACGCACACTGCGCCCAGCCAGCCGCAGAAACCGTGTACCGAAATAGCGCCGCAAGGATCGTCGATCTTAGCCACGCGCTCGTTGAATAGCACACCCACGCACACCACGATCCCGGCCAATACGCCGATGACTACCGCGGAATTGGGAGACACGAAGGCGCATGGAGCGGTGATCGCCACCAGACCGGCCAGCATCCCGTTGCAGGCCATGGTGACATCGGGCTTGCCGAACAAAAAGTACCAAAGCAGCAGGGCCGTCGCCGAACCGGCCACCGCAGCCAGGTTGGTGTTGATGGCAATCACGGAAATGCGCAGGTCCGTTGCGCCCAGCGTCGAGCCAGGATTGAAGCCCATCCATCCGAATAGGAGGATGAACGTGCCGGTGACCACGTAGACCAGGTTATGCGCGGGGAATGCGCGCGGCTTTCCATCCTTCCCGTATTTGCCGAGGCGCGGCCCCAGAATGATGGCCAGCGCCATGGCACAGAATCCTCCCACGGCGTGCACCACGGTGGATCCCGCGAAGTCCACGTAGCCGTGGCCCAGGTTCAGCGTGGATCCGATTTGCGATAACCAGCCGCCGCCCCAGACCCAGCAGCCGAAAACCGGATAGAGAATCGCGCCGATGAAAAGCTCGCAGAGAAGAAACGCC
>Ga0187875_10004003_pt1 | contig 10251 bp, 10 predicted proteins | sample June2016WEW_17_1_2_FD_132978 | JGI IMG/M metagenome (GOLD analysis project Ga0187875, IMG submission 132978) | Peatland microbial communities from SPRUCE experiment site at the Marcell Experimental Forest, Minnesota, USA - June2016WEW_17_10 | ecosystem: Environmental > Terrestrial > Soil >... | reverse complement strand
AAATGACTGGAATTTCCCGCTCCAATGCCTGCCAAAGTAGGCAAAAGAGGCCTCGCAAGCGTGATTTTCATGGCTAACTCCTTATCCCGGAAGATTTTGCGGGTAAGTAATTGATCCCAAATGACTTGCCCGAATTTGCCAGGGGGGAGGGGGGGGTACGACATTATCCCTATTATTTTTCTGGTTACTAAACGCCGCTCTCTTTGGCACTACTGCCTCTGGCGGCGGAAGCGCCTGTCAATCGAGTGATGGCACCGCTTTTGGAACTGAGCGGAACGGGCTTCAAACCGTAGAGGGCCGACTACACTTTCAGCCCGTCGATAAGTCAGCTCACGACTCAGCTTTTCCGTTTCAGGGCGCGCTCCAGCGTATGGTCGAGCGCGTCCTTTGCCTTTTGATATTCGGCGTCGGTGATCGTGCCCTGTTTGCGCTCGACTTCAAGCTGAAACAGTTCTTCCTTGATTGCTTCGAGCAGAGATGAAGAACCGGCCACAGCGGGCGATGCGGCCGCCGGTGTGGACTTGAGGGACGGAATTGTCCCCGCCTCCGCGATGGCGCGCGCTCCGGGCCCGGTGATTGGGGCGGAGAATGCGCTGCGCGCGGACGCGCCTGGCCCTGCTGCAGCGTGAATTCCGGTCTGGCGTTTAGTGACGATCCATCCGCCGACGGCAAGCAGGACGATGAACGCTCCGATGATCGGCCAGCGGTATTTTTCGAGCGGGTCGGGAGCGTCGATGGGAGCGCCCAAACCTCCGCCGGGACGAGTGCTCTCGGCCTGCGGGTTCTCATTCATTGGGCCGCCGGATGGGCCGCCTTGCGCTTGCTGGTCTCCGCTTCCTCCTTGCTGCTGATCGGAGATCGTGCCTGTGCCGGTGATGGTGAACGGTATCGACTGTCCGGCCTTTACTTGCTGCGCTACCTGCACGACAGTGTCGGGCTGGTTGGGATCGTTCATCGACTTGAACGAAGTGGAGTCGGCGGCGGCGAAGTGCATGGTCTTGGGCAGCACGACGACCAGGTGTTCGGCGGGCATGAGCGGCCGGGGATCGATTTTCGCCGTGCCCTTGTAGGGGAGCGTGTATTCGAGCTGAAACTGCGTGTCGCCGGGACGGAGCGGGAAGTTGACGGCGTAGCGATTTTTTTCCGACTGCGGAACGACTTCGGCGGCGATGGGCTGTCCATTGGGCGCTCTGGCCTGGAGCTGCTCGACTTTGGCTCCGGGGGGCAGATAGAACTCGAAGTTGCGATCATTCATCTGCGTGACGGGCGGCGTGGAATTATTGCTGACGACGAAGAGACGAATTCCCTGCATGCTGGTCTTGTCCGCCTGAAAGCGGAGGACGTCGGCGGTGAGGCTGAGGCCTTCTACTTTTTTCGCAACGTCGTAGACGTGCACCTCGACGTTGCTGGTTCCGGGAGGAGCCATCTGGTGATAGTTGACTCCCTGGTGGACGGCGCGGATGAGGTGCGGGCCTCCGGCATCGGTGAGCTTGAAGGTGAACTTGCCGGCCGAGTCGGTCTTCGTGTTGGCGGCGACGTCCATGCCATTGGCGATGTTGATGAGGATGACTTCATCGCCGGCGGAGGGCTTGTTGGTGGTGCCGTTGGTGACGGTGCCGGAAAGGGTCTGGGCGGCCGAGACCGTCGCTAGCGAGAGAACGCACAGAGCGAAGGTCGCGGCGAGCAGGGCATACTTTGCGAGTTTGGTCAAAATAACTCCTTGACGGATTAAGTGAGTAGACGAAAACTTCCACCGGCTCGTCATCGTGCTAGAAGATCAACGCGGTTACGCGGACGAGACAGCCGCCTGCTCCAGCCGTGCGATCTCGGCCATGATGGCAGCGGCTTCTTCTTCTAACGAGGCGCGCATGGACTGGTAATCCGCGTCAGGCACCTTGCCGGCTTTGTATTCGAAATTCAGGTCGCGCAGGTTGTCGTAGACGGCTTCCTTGCGCTCGCGCAGATAGCCGAGGCGCGTCTTTTCTTCTCCGGCATAGACCTCTCCGGGGAAAAAGAAGACGTAGTAGAGCGCCGCGAAGGTGAAGACGGCGCAGACGAAGATGATCATAGATCGGTCTCCTGGCGATTGGCTGTGACTGTGTGGGAGCGGGGCTTTGCCCCGCTTGGACGGGGCGGAGCCCCGTCCCCACACCACCCGTCTCCACACCACTTCGTGATCATCATTGGTCGGTCTCTTTTCTTGCCTGGGCGCGGAATTCGTCCAGCTCGTTGCCTTCGGGGACGACTATGCCATCGGCGAGGGCGGGTTCAGGGCGCTTCTTCCAGGCTTGGACCAGCCAGATGACGAAGACGATGCCCACGGCGAGAGCCAGGAAGGGCATGACCCAGGCGATTTTATTGAAGCCGGTCGCGGTTGGCGCGGCGATCACCGTTGGGCCGTACTCTTGCACGAATCCCTGGAGGATGAGGTCGTCGTTGTCGCCTTTGTCAATGGCTGCCTGAAGCTGGTCGCGCATTTTGGTGGAAGACTGGCAGCCGACGTGATTGCATTCCAGCAGGACCTGGCCGCATCCGCAGGTGCACATCATGCGGTGGCCGAGGTCTTTGAAGCGGGCATCGGTGTCGGCTCCCATAAACAGGAAGATGGCGGCAAGGAGGATGAGGATCGATCCCAGATTAGCGCGCAACGAGCGACCGCGAACCTGGGGTGCAGCCGGATTCTTTGTGATGAGGAATTTCATTAGTCTCCGGCTCCTGCGTGAACGGTTTCGCGGATCGGCTTGGCCACACTCACCGCGACCGGCATCGTGTTCGGCACCATCGCCACCACCGTGCCGAAGACCATGATGATCAGGCCGATCCAGATCCAGGGGACGAGCGGGTTCAGGTGCGCCTTGATGATCGGGCGTCCCGTCGTTTCATTTTTGCCTTCGTAGACGACATAGATGTCGTTCACGAGGAAGAGATCCTGCGCAAAGCTCGGGTAGATGTTGGGGATGGTCTGCGGCTGACCGCTTGACTTGTAGAAGCGGCGCTCCGGCGCCATGGTCGTGATGAGCTTCGGGCCGCGATAGATGTTGAACATGGCCGACTCGACGGCATAGTTGGGGTTGTCGTCCTGCGTGTAGGACTGGCAGACGAGCGTGTACGGGCCAAGAGTGATCTTGTCGCCGAACGACATTTCCTTTTCGACTTCTTTGTTGAAGGGCTGGCCGAGGATGCCGATGATGACCAGGGCGACGCCGAAATGGACGATGTATCCGCCATAGCGGCGAGTGTTGCGGCGCGTGAGTTGCAGCATGGCGGCAAACAGATTCTGGTCGGTCTTGCCGGCGATGACCCGGCCTCCGCGCAGGAATTCGGCGATGACGGTGAAGATGACGAGGGCGCTGAGGATGGCGGCCATGGTCGCGTAGAAGTAAGAAGGATCTTCCCAAGGTTTCACGCCGAAAAGAATCATCATGAGGCCGACCGCAATGGAGCCGATGGCGGGGAAGAGGAAATTCCGCTTCAGGCTCTCGACTGATGTCTTGCGCCAGGCGAGCAGCGGGCCGACGGCGGTCAACAGCATAAGAAGGAGAGCGACCGGGACGGCTACGCGATTGAAGAATGGGGGGCCGACCGTGACTTTGTGTCCTTGCACCCATTCGGAAAGGATGGGGAAGAATGTTCCCCAGAGAATGGTGAAGCAGACGACCAGCAATAGCAGATTGTTGAACAGGAAGCTGGATTCGCGCGAGACCAGAGATTCGAGTTTGTGCTCGCTCTTGAGGTGCGAAAGATTCTTGACCAGAAAAAAGACGCAGACCGCGCTGCTGAGCGCGATGAAGACGATAAACCAAGTTCCGATGGAAGATTGCGCGAAGGCGTGCACGGAGCTGATGACGCCGGAGCGTGTCAGAAAAGTTCCTAATAGAGAAAGTTCGAAGGTCGCGAAGATCAGCGACATGTTCCAGACCTTCATCATGCCGCGTTTTTCCTGCATCATGACGGAGTGAAGAAACGCTGTGCCGGTGAGCCACGGCATGAGCGAAGCATTTTCGACCGGATCCCAGCCCCAGTAGCCTCCCCAGCCGAGGACGGCATAGGCCCAGTGCGCGCCTAAGAAAACTCCTACGGTCAGGAAGCACCACGTGACCATCGTCCAGCGGCGCGTGATGTGGATCCACTTTTCGCCGGGATACTTCATGATTAACGCGCCGAGCGCGAAGGCGAAGGGGATGGTGAAGCCGACGTATCCGAGATAGAGCATGGGCGGATGGATGACCATCTCGGGATATTGAAGAAGCGGATTGAGGCCGGTGCCGTCGGGAGGCAGCGCTCCTTGCTCGAGGGCGAAGGGGTGCGCGGAAAAATTCAGAATTGCAAGAAAGAAGATCTGAACGCTGGCGATGATGACGGACGCGTAAGCAAACAGGCGCTGATCGGTCTTGTAGCGGAGACGGAGAACGAATCCGTAGCCGGCGAGCAGGAGCGACCAGAACAGAAGCGAACCTTCCTGTCCGGACCAGAGCACGGCAAACTTGTAGGCTCCCGGAAGCTCGCGGTTGCTGTGGTGATAAATGTAGGCGATGGAGAAATCATCGTTGAATGCGGCGGCGACCAGGATGAACGAGGCGAGGACGACGGCGCCGAAGCAGGCGATTCCGGCGCGCCGGGCGGTCTCACCGAGGCGGGCGGAAGCGGCATCGCGTCCGAATAATGAGAGCAGGCCGGCTCCGAATGAATAAACACTCAGGCCAAGGGCGAGCAGAAGCGCAAAGCTTCCTATTTGAGCCATAAAAGATGAAATTCCCCGATGTGGCTATTTTTTCAGAGATGGGGGAGGGATGCAATGCGGGGAGTTGTCAGTACCCAGTGGGCGGTTCTCGACTGCGAGGGAAATAGCAGCGTTGTGGGCACTGGCGCCTGATAACCTCAGTCATCTTGAGTGTCCAGTGTAGAAGTGATGCAATGTATCCCGCAGCGTGGGATATGGATAACGACCGCACGGTAACAGTTGGCAGCAACGATCCCAGATGGGACCGGGTAGGCGGGGGCACTCTGCGTGATCGTTTCTTGCGATACACACCACTTCTCGGGGTGGTCCTCGCGGGGGTAGGCAGCATTCTTGGAGCGGCTTACCTGTTGGGCGGTCGCGACCTTGTGGACATCGCGTTCGCCTCTTGGCGTCGATGGAACCCACTGTGGATGATGCTGTCCGTTCTCGCCTTCTACCTTATCGCCCACGAGATCACCCAGACCCAGTGGTTCCGGCGATTTGGCATTGAGATGGTGCCGGAGCGATTGCAAGGGCTGGTTCTTGCGTCGGTACTGGGCAGTTTTTGCTTAGTAGTTCCGTTCCGCAATGCTTGGACGAACTACTGGCTGTTGCGCGATGGTCGAGAAGTGAGAGCGGTTGTCATTGATTTCCGCGACCACGGAACAGTGGGGTACTGCTATCGCGTTAATGGGAACGAGTACACGGCATCCGGCTACCCGTACAACTTCCCGAGCGCGGGGCCAAGTGAGTCCATAACAGCTTATTACTCGGCCTCACATCCATCGGTCTCGGAAACCCGGCATCCAGTGTCGATCATTGACGGCGCCTGGCCAGCAATAGTCCTTTTTACCTGGCCCTTCGAATTCATGGCAATCGCAACCCTCATAAGCCCACGATGCAAATGGGCCTATAGGTTCGGGAGTCGGAACGTCCTGCCCCCGGCGATGCGTAGGACTGAATAGTGATCGGCGGTTGCTAATCGGCGGGAGTGGAGCTAACGAATCACCTCCCCTTCTCTAGCGGATACGCCTTCTCGCGCCACTCGCGGATGCCGCCGTCCATGGAAATGACATTCGTGTAGCCCATCTTCTGCAGATTGTCGGCGGCCAGGGCGGAGCGGAATCCGCCTCCACAATAAAGGACCAGCTCGGTGTCGAGGGCGGGATACCTGGCTTCGATGTCGCGCTCGATGATGCCTTTGCCGAGGTGGATGGTTCCGGGAATGTGGTCGGCGTCGTATTCGTGGTCTTCGCGGACGTCGACGAGGACGAACTTATCTTTCTTGTCGAGGCGGGCTTTGACTTCGTCGACGTTAGTTTGGCGGACGCGGCTCTTGGCGTCGTCGACGATCTTGAGGAAACGCGGTGGGTGATTGTGGGCCATGGTCTTTCTCCGGGGAAAATATTAGCAGGAGCGACAGCGCTCAGCCATCAGCCATCAGCCATCAGCCATCAAGTGACCGCTCGGGATTGGCAGCCGAAATGAATTTTGGGACTTGCCTCCATGCCCGCCTCGTGTGCTAAAGATAGAGGACACGTTATGACTCTGGTGATTCGGGAATCGCGCATTCATTCTTACGGTTGCTACACCACCAAGCGGATCCGCAAAGGGGCCGTGATCGTTGAGTACTGGGGCGTGCCGCTGACCCACGAAGAGGCGGACGACCTCTATGACGACTTCGAAAACACGTATTTATTCGGGCTCGATGGCGGCAAGCGGATTATTGACGGGTGCGGGGTGGCCGCATTCGTGAATCATTCGTGCAGGCCGAACTGCGAGACGGATCAGATCGGCAGGAAGATGTGGATCATCGCGCTGCGCGACATCGAGCCCGGTGAAGAGTTGACCTACGACTACTGTTTGTACGATGGAGAGGATGACGCTCCGTGTTTGTGCGGGACCAAACGTTGCCGCGGGAGTTTGTATTCGGCAACGCATTTGCGGAAGCTGAGGAAGAAGCGCGAGAAGACGGCCGCTGCCGGGGCTGCAAAGACGTCTGTTGAATCGAAAGCCAGTTAATGTCTTGTGGTGAACGCTCGGGAGAGTGGTGCTAATCCCCATCGTGAGCGTGCCGGTTCGAAGCCTGCTTGTTACAATCAAACCTTCCTGATCTTTCTTGAGACATCGTTCTTGAAATCTGCTTTCGATGCTGGAGTGACTCATTGAATCGCGCTTCTGCCGGATTGGAATCTGTGATTGCGAAGGCGCTGCATCGCGCTCCGGCGGAGGAGAGTGCGCTGCTGGCTTGGCCGGTGGCTTGCGGGAGCGCAGTGGCGGATCGAACAAGAGCGCTGAGTTTTGCTGATGGTGTGCTGCGCGTCGAAGTTGCCGACAAAGGATGGCAGCGGGAGTTGACGGCGTTGGCTCCGCGATACGTGGCCGCGATTAATCGGTATGCGGCGACGACGGTGCGGCGAATTGAGTTTGTGGTGAAGGGCTGATCCCGATTACGAGGCAACGCTGGCAGAACATCCACCACGGAGACACAGAGTCACGGAGAAAAAACCATAAGAAAGATCTCCTCCGGCCTCTGTGTCTCCGTGGTAGAAGTTCCGTTGACGTCAATCACGATGAAAGTTACCGACAAAGATGTTGCGTATGTAGCCGATCTGGCCAACCTCGAATTGACAGCCGAGGAACGCGAGCGCATGCTGCGCGATTTGAATTCGATTCTTGAGTATGTGGATCGGCTGGGCGAGTTGGATACGAATAATGTTGAGCCGATGGCGCAGGTTTCAGACCGCTATGGCGTGGACGAGTCGCGGCAGGGAAGCGAGCGGTTTGCTTATGCGGCGCGGGAGGATGTGAAGGAGGGTCTGCGGAAATCGCTGCCACATGACGAGGCAGTGGGAAATGCTCCGGAGACGGATGGGACGTTTTTTGTGGTGCCGAAGGTGATTGAGCGATAGCGCGTGACCTCAACGAGAGAAAATACCGCGCTTTCGATAGACGCGATCCGGATGGCGATCGCGGAACGGCGGACGACTGCGATGGCTCTCGCCGACGAGTTCTACGCGCGCATCAGGAAGGAAGATGCCGAAATCGGCGCTTTTCTAACGCTTTCAGAAGATCGCGCGCTTGCCCAGGCCGCGCGCATCGACAAGATGGCAGCCGATGGACAGCCTCTACCGCCTCTGGCGGGAGTTCCCATTGCGATCAAAGACGTGATGGTGATGCGCGGCGTGCGCACGACCGCGGGATCGAAGATTTTGGAAAATTTTGTTCCTCCTTATGACTGCACGGCGGTGTCGCGGCTCGAAGCGGCGGGAGCGGTCGTGCTCGGCAAACTGAATTGCGACGAGTTTGCGATGGGATCGTCCACCGAAAATTCGGCGTACCATCCGGTGCGCAATCCGCGGGACAAGACGCGTGTGCCGGGCGGATCGTCAGGCGGATCGGCTGCGGCTGTCGCTGCAGGAATGGCGGTCGCGACGCTGGGATCGGATACCGGCGGTTCGATTCGGCAGCCTGCGTCGTTTTGCGGAGTGGTCGGGCTGAAGCCGACTTACGGGCGCGTTTCGCGCTACGGGCTGATTGCGTTTGCTTCGTCGCTTGATCACATTGGGCCGTTTGCGAACTCGGTAAAAGATGCGGCGCTCATGCTGCGGACGATTGCGGGGCGCGATCCGATGGATTCGACTTCGGCGGACATGCCGGTGCCGGATTATGTGGCGGAGTTGGAGAAGCCGGTGCGCGGGCTTCGAGTGGGAGTCGCGAACGAATATTTCGGCTCGGGATTGGATGCAGAAGTGCGAGCGGCGGTGGAAGCGGCGATCCAAAAGCTGGCATCGCTTGGGTGCGAGATTGTGCCGGTGTCGTTGCCGCATACCGAGTATGCGATTCCGACCTACTACATTGTTGCGACTGCCGAAGCCTCGGCGAATCTGGCTCGCTATGACGGGGTGCGTTACGGATTTCGCGCGCGCGGCGCAAAGACGCTGAGCGAGATGTATCGGCAGACGCGCGACGGCGGATTCGGGATGGAAGTGAAGCGACGCATCATGCTCGGGACTTACGCGCTGAGCGCGGGTTACTACGATGCTTATTATTTGAAAGCGCAGAAGGTGCGGACGCTGTTGACCCGTGATTTCGACGAGGCGTTTAAGAAGGTGGATGTGATCGCGGCGCCGACTGCGCCGACTCCGGCGTTCAAGCTGGGCGAGAAGGTGGATGATCCGCTGGCAATGTATCTGGCGGATATTTACACGGTGACCGCGAATCTGGCGGGGATTCCGGGGGTTTCGGTTCCGTGCGGCGAGAATCACGAACGGTTGCCGATTGGGCTGCAGATTTTTGGGCGGTGGTTTGATGAGGGGACGGTGCTGCGGGTGGCGCATGCATATGAAGGAGTAAGGAAGTAGAGGTCAGGCTGATGGTGAAATCACTTAAGCTCGTTGGAGCATTGGTCGTTCACACGATGTCTGCAGTGATAGGCACTGCGGTTCTGGAATCCGAAATCTGGAGATTGGCTCCCTCGCGTTCGATTGCTGGTGTCCTTTGGAAGGAATGGTTATTCGGACTCGCGTGTGCTGGAGTCATGGGGTTTTTTATGTGGCGACTATGGAACAGCAGCGCTACATGGGCATGGCTGCTGCCTAGCGTCTGCTTTTTTCTTGGGTTAATTTTCTTAAACAACCAGAACTCGAGCGTTTTCACAGGCGGGAGCTTGTGGAATCGACTCTCAGGCATCGCATGCAGCAACAATAGCCCGGCAGGTTGTCGCAACTTCTTCGTGTTTACGGTTCCGCTCATTCGCGGAATTTCATATTCTCTCGGCGCTTATGTGTCATCGGTAGTGAGCAAGACGAAGTCTCAGCCCGCTGAACTGTGATGTTTGGATTAGAGGCTTTCGTAGTAGCTCTCCCCCACGCACGCTCTACACAACACCCTGCCGTCGCGATCCACTTCGCGGTGGAAGTTGATTCCTTCTCCACATTTCGCGCAGTTTATGCGGTCGGCTTTGTAGCCAGGGAATTCTTCGGGGGGAAGTTCTACTTTTACCCACTGGGTTGAGAACAGGTCGTCGTCTGACATTTCCCGATAAGCGAGCATCTGCTGCTGGTTTTTGTTTTCGATTTCGGGGTGGAGTTCTCGGGCCAACTTCTTCGACGATTCTTTGGCGGCGACGCGGACGCCCTTGTACCAGTGATCGGCTGCGGACCCACTCAAGCCAAAAGAAGGCTTGAGTGGGGCACCCTCCGGAACTGGGGCGCCGAGGGCCGGAAGTTTGGCGGCGAGATCGACGAACGTCGCGGCCATTTTTCCCCAGTCGCGGAATTTGAGGGCGCGCTTGCCGAGACGGCATCCGGTGACGACGGAGATTGCGTCGGTGGCGCAGCGGTCGATTTCGACGAAGGTGACCAGGCGCTTGCGGTCTTTGCCGCGCGGGTCTTCGATGCCTAGTTTTGCCAGGCCCAGCATGGCTAGGCGGACGCCGAGGATTTGTCCGGCGCAGAGGTGGCCGTGGGCCTGTTCGGCTTCGCGGATAAGATCTTCTAAGAAGCGCATGGGCTCACTGTGTTTTCTTT
>Ga0187875_10004002_pt1 | contig 10251 bp, 15 predicted proteins | sample June2016WEW_17_1_2_FD_132978 | JGI IMG/M metagenome (GOLD analysis project Ga0187875, IMG submission 132978) | Peatland microbial communities from SPRUCE experiment site at the Marcell Experimental Forest, Minnesota, USA - June2016WEW_17_10 | ecosystem: Environmental > Terrestrial > Soil >... | reverse complement strand
GAGATGTCTGATGGGTACGAGTAGTCGAACCACGACAGATCACGTTCCTTGCTCTCACCAGAGGCGAGACCAATTAGTTCCCGTCGCCAGGTGTCTCGGGAAAGTAGTACGCGCCCATCCTGCCAAATATCCTGTAGCGACAGAGTGTCAGGAACGCGTGCTATGAGCCGATCGTGCCCGCCCAACGTGGCACCGTAGATGGCGCGTTTAAGGCCGAGCCGGTCAGCGGTGAACCATATTTCCCGGCCGTCGGCAGACCAAGCCAGTCCCTGTATGGTTTGGAGGTCCGTAGCCAAAGTCTTAACGTTTCCGCTCAGGTCCACGACGCGCAGAGAACCTCCATCATCGCCCGGCAGAGGATGGTCCAGGAATGCCACCTGGTCGCCTTTTCTAGAAACCCGTGGATGGCTGATCCAGCCTGAGGTTTCGTACAGCACTTTCCCGATAGGGAACTCAAGACGGTTTCGACCATTAACGTCCCGGACGATCGCCAAGTTATTGCCATCCGGTGACCAATCTGCCCACTGCACGTTTTCCAGTACAGAGCGTGGCGATCCACCGTTGAGCGGCACTCGGGCCAGCGTGCCCACCTGGGCATAAACTCCGGATGGGCGGCTGTCCATCGCTACCGCAATTTCTCCGGAAGAGGAGATAGCCAAGAGCGCAGCTCCAGCGAGATTAAGCGACCGCGACTGCGGACTTTCGGGGCTGGTAATGAATAGATCAATCGGAGATCCCTCCCAAGAAGCCCCGTAAACGACCGACTGTCCGTTGGGCGTAAAATGCGCGGACCGAATGGTACCTCGGCGAAAGGTGAGCTGATGGTAGAGGGGCTGCGACATCGGCATCCAACTGGCGCGGAGAAACCAGCCCGCACCTGCGCCCAGAACGAGGGCCGCGCAGGCGATCAATCCCATTGATCGGATGGAATGTGCCTTTCTGGCCGAGGCTGTTGCCGGCCCCACCACCACTGCGGCCTCCTTCGCTGAGACCGAACTCTGCGCCGCCGCATTCCGGTTTGAATCCAAGTCGCGCTTCAAGCGCCTCAATTCGGCGCGTATTTCAGAAGCCGTCTGATAGCGCAGCTCGCGATCCTTTTCCAGTGCCCGGCCAATGATCCGGTTGAGATCGGGTGGCAAGATGGGATTGAGCTGGGGCGGCGGCGTCGGGACGCGGTTGAGGATGGCCTCGAAGATGACGGCGGAAGTGCTGCCGGCGAAGGCCACTGTGCCGGTACACATCTCGTAGATTACCGCGCCGAACGAGAATAGATCCGTGCGGGTATCGAGTTCTTCTCCACGAGCCTGCTCGGGGGACATATAGGCAACTGTGCCCACGGTACTGCCTGGACTTGTGAGTTGTTCGTCCCTGATATCGGCTATCGTTGAGCCGGTCATTGAAGCGGTCAGATTGCGGCTCGCGTTAAGCTTGGCAAGTCCGAAGTCGAGAATCTTCGCCTGTCCCCGATTGGTGATGAAGATATTGGCCGGCTTGATGTCACGATGCACAATGCCGCGGCTGTGGGCAGCGTCGAGTGCGTCGGCAATCTGACTGCTAAGCTCCAACAACTCGTCGATCTTGAGCGGCCGGTTCTCGACCTTGTGCTTGAGCGTCTGACCATCCAGAAACTCCATCGCGATAAATGCTTGCGCATCTTGCTCGCCGACGTCGTAGATAGTGCAGATGTTGGGATGATTGAGGGCGGAGGCGGCCTGTGCCTCTCGACGGAAGCGGCTGAGAGATTGCGGATCGCGCGCCACCTCGTCAGGCAGGAACTTCAAAGCGACGAAACGGTGCAGGCGAGTGTCCTCGGCCTTGTAAACTACGCCCATGCCGCCACCACCGAGCTTCTCGATGATGCGATAGTGCGAGATGGTCTGGTCGATCACAAGGAGTTGCGTCGGCTTGCGGGTCGCTTCATCTTACGGACGCGGCATCTGCTAGTCAACGGATCCCGCGATTCGGGATGGATCACCGAGTAGCCGGACGGGATTGCTCCCGTCCAGCCCTCTAACAACTGTGCATGAAAGTTCCCTCTCACACAGCTCAAGCCCTTCGAACGCCTCTTTCCGGGAGACGCGGTTTCGAGACAGAAAGGCGCTGGCGGTGAACCCTGTCATGGCACTCCGGATGAAGTAGAACGCAGTTTTCTGCGCTTCGTGAGCCACCCATCACGCGGGGAACGCAGTGGTGCAGGCGCCAGCCCGTGATCCGAGCGATTTTGGTATTGCACACAGTGCAGACCCCGCGTCGTTCATGCCAGAGAAAGCGAAGCGTACGAGTACCCGGAAACGTTTCCTGCAAATGGGTTCCTTCGCGTTGTTCGAACTAGGATTCACAGGCAGGGTCGTAGGGGTTCACGTCACCTTTGACTTTAACGTGTCGCTTGATGGGTGTGCTACGGGCTACGGCAAGGTTCTCAGTTCCGAGCTGCCGACATCTCCTGAGGTTCCTCTGATATTCTCTCTCTGAATTTGGGGTGTCTCATGGTTCAACTGAGCGGTGGCATCGGCAATGTAACGACGAATCCAGGGCTCGTAGAGATGGCAATGGCGTATTCCCGCAGCCGTATGCTTTGCGCGGCTGCACGCCTCGGCATTGCCGATGCACTTGGAGACGAGGTGCGTAGCGTTGGTTTCTTGGCCGAAAACTGTCATGCAGATGCCGATGCTCTGTATCGCCTGCTGCGCGCCCTCGCCAGCATCGGCGTGACAGAGGAGACAACGCCCGAACACTTTCGGCTGACTCCGTTTGGCGAACCACTGCGAAGGGATGTGCCTCGGTCCGTCTGGGCAGCCGTCATCTTCTGGGCGGATCTACTCGCCGATAGCTGGTCCCTTCTTACCGACTGTGTTCGAACGGGCAAACCGGCCTCGCAGGTGCGCGATCCGAAGATACCTTCTCGCTGGTCGCAGGACGCCGAAGCTGACTCGATTTTTCGTGCAGTGATGGGCACGGCTCCGGCAGAAGATTACGCTCCCATCGCAGAGGCATGGGATTTTTCCCGCGGGAAGGTGGTCGCTGACCTCGGCGGGGGTGGTGGGTCGCTCATTCTTGCAGTACTGGGACTCAACTCCCATCTGCAAGGCATGCTTGTCGACCGCGAGGCCAGCCTGGATACAGCTAAATCGCGCTTTGCAGATGAAGATCTTTCCTCCCGATGCGAACTGATCGCCGCAGATCTGACCCAATCGGTCCCGGCCGGTGCCGATGTGTACATGCTTAAACATGTCCTGCACGGGTATCGGGACGCGGAAGCTGTTACTGTTCTCAGGAACTGCCGCGCAGTCATTCCGCAGAACGGCAGTTTACTGGTCATTGAATTCGTACTGCCTCCGCTCGTATCTCATTCAGATCCGCAACTGGAAGTCCGCCTCTTGAGCGATCTCAACATGCTTGCGGTTACCGGCGGTAGAGAGCGTAGCGAGCGTGAGTGGAGAGCACTTCTTGAGGCAGCGGGATTCATTCTGACCCGGGTGTGCCCGGTCGGGGGCGACACTTTTATGGTTCGGAACGTCGGGATTCTCGAAGCGAAGCCAGCTCTGGGATGAGCCCAAGCTGTTCGGAACGTTGGACAGTTTTGTTTGGGATGACATCCACATAGCGTTGTTCCCGCTTTCTTTGGGTCAGCTTGAAATGGCGTGGTCCCACGGGCATCGTTGACGATTTCTTGAACTGCGGCGACTACTAACTCAGGACGATCGATTTGCAGCCAGTGGTAGCTTCCTTTGGCAACAATCCTCTTACTTCTTGAGGAGAGACCTCGTAATTCCTCCTGCATATCGCTCCACGCGTGCTCTGCCTTGAATAAATCGGCCGGAGAAAAAAAGCCCCCGAAATCGTTGACTTGCGGATCGTGAGAGAGCACTACAAGCGGCATATCGCCGAAAGGGCCAGTCGTAGCGGCCAGGGAGCCATCCTCATCTGTTACTTGTGCCATCTCGGTGCGCCAGGATTGCAGGCGACAATATTGAGCAGCTGCTTCGGGCGCCAACCGAACCCATTCACTCGGCTGGTTCGGGAACCTGTAAGTGTTGCGACACCAGCCGAGAATTCGGGGCACTCCGAGTGGCACGGTCCAAGGCAGAAGCCGGTAATAAACGTTCGCGACAGTGGACTGAGCAGCGACGCTGAATGGCGGACGATGGTGCATGTCCGGATGGACTGAATCGACGAGCACCATGCCCACGACTTGCTGGCGATGGCGCGAGGTGAACACACGAAGGTCGAGTGAGCCGAAGTCGTGCCCAACGAGAACGTAAGGGACGGGGATCGCAGCGCGGGTCAGGAGGAGATCCAGTTGGTTGGCAATATTCGAGCTGGTACGCTGCTCATTGGGCGCGTCGCTCCAACCGAAGCCGGCGCGATCGTAGGAACAAACACGGGTAAATCTACTGATCCCTGGTTGAACCAGTTGCCAAATGACGGAGGAGTCGTTTGGACCCGCCTCCATGATGACGGTGGGACTCCCCGCACCCGTGCAGTTGATGTGAAGCCGCAGCCCACCAATGTCCACGAGTTTTCCGGGGGGAGGATAGCGATGGCTCTCCCATTGCGTCATCGAGAATTGAAATACAGCGCCGGCGGCGACAATCAAGGCCACTGACATGATGAGCCATTTGCAGACGCGCCAGAAGCTCAATCGCCGTCGACTGTCGATCGGTCCGGAAGTGGTTGCATACTGCGGCATCTGCGGTTCGCCTCTGCTGAATCCATCTAACTGTCCACGTTCTGCAGGCGATGTACGCCGCTACGCCGGCGGATGTGGAGAATCCCCCAGACGACTGCGGCAGCGGTGCACATAGTCAGCAGCACAAAGAACAGAGCGGATTCCAATGTCCGCAAGGCCGATCCCGACGTATAGCCAGCAACGCTGCTGGCCTTCGCGATCGTGAGCACTACGCCGGCGAAGACCACTATCATCAGGAACACGGTGGAGCGGGGAAAACGAAACTGGGTTTGCATATAGAACCTCCGAAATGGAATGGCGGGGCGGAGCAGACGGTCAAAGTGCGCACCCAGGGCACCCGATAAAAGTCCACAAAATTCGCGTCGGTAGAAGCTGACCTTCGCAAGCAGCGCTGGCGGAAGGTCGTTTCGTGCCTCGCGGAAGAGGGACGTCATCTCCTCGCCGAATTCATCGCGATAGCTCACCGGATACAGGCATAACAAGCAGCAGTAAACCGTAACCACGATCACGCCTCCTTGCAGGTCATGCGCAGGGCAGCCACCTTGGTCAGGTGGCGCATGCGCTCAATTTCAATTTGCAGATTGCGCCGCCCGCGCGAGGTGAGCCTGTAGGTACGACGGTCGCGAGCGGGGTTGTGCTCTTCGACGCGCTCGATCCAGCCGTGATCGAGCAGGCGCTGGAGCGCGCCGTACAAAGTGCCCGTGCTGAGCAGCACCCGGCCGCCACTCATGGATTCAACATCTTTCAATATTGAATAGCCATGCCGCGGCTGTTCCGCCAGGCTCAACAGGACCAGTAATACCGGTTCACTTAAGGCGAATGTCTCCATAGTTCATTAACCGACATGACGTATGACGCCATATTGGCTGGAGGGCTGCTTTTGTCAAGCGGCACTCCATGAAACAAACCGGCCTTCCTTTTATCGTTCAGGACAAGAAGCAACTCACTGCGCTTACATCGTCGGCGCGGCAGGAGATTGTCGATGTTCTCCCCCAGATGGGGACGGTCTCCGTTGGCGAACTTGCCGCTACGCCTGGCCAGCGGACGCCCTCTACTACCATCTGCGCGTGCTCAAGCAGGCCGGCCTGGTGCTTCGCGCCGGGTATCGAGGCCAGGGAGTACGCAAGGAAGAGCTAATCGGCACAGTCTCCTCAGACTTGCAGCTTCAATACCACCCGGGTAAAGGCGGCAACGGCAAGCAGGTTACCGCGATTGTGGGGTCGATGCTGCGTTTGGGCATACGCGACTTTCACCTGCGTTCCAGAGCCGATCCCAAGCAAGCATAGCTATTTTCGGGATCCAACTCGGTTGGCAGCCGGCTGAGGCCGCATCTGCTCCAACATCTTCTCCTTCATTTCCTTCGCGGTCGGCTCAGCTTTGTGCGTACCTACCATCCACGTGTATCCATCTGGATCCACGACGACGCCGCACCGATCGCTCCAAAACATGTGCATGCTCGGGCCTTGGCCCGTGGCTCCGAGGGCGAGGGCCTTGGCGACTATCTTGTCGGCGTTTTCCACGTAACCCCTTCCTCGTGCCATAGATTATGAGTCTTTCAGCAGTGCTGAGGCGCGCTACATTCTCTTGAATACGAAGCTGATCTCCTTGGTCTCGTTTGCGCCAAGCACGATCGTCTGAGTAGATGTGCCCAGGGTCTCGTGCCACGCTTTGATGGTATAGGTGCCCGGCGGCAGACTACTCAAGTCGAAGCTGCCATCTTTACCAGTCACCGCGAAATAAGGATGTTTGAATACCGCGATGTAACCGTGCATCCAGGGATGCAGGTTGCACTTCACCGGAATGGCGATCTCTTCCCGCGCAAACGTCTCGTCCACGCTCGATCCAGGTGGCTCGGCCTTGTTCCATTCGCGATTGTTTGCGGGCGTGGGATGGACGTTGTGCGACGTGGGATCGTCGTTCACCATGTGTAACGGCTGGTTTGCCTGCACCGCGAGGACATGCGGCAGGTACATGCAGCCTTTCTGCTCGACGACCACCGGCTGCGTAGGAACCTCGAAGGTGCGATCGCCCAGGCCATCGGCAACGAAGACGACTACGTTCTGCAGGTCACCCTTCGAATCCGTCACGACTTCCTGAGCCAATACCGGGGACGGATGTTGTTTGGCGCAACTCGGATCCGCCGACATGCTGATCAGCTTGGGTTTCGGTGTTATGCCTTCGAATCTCACTACGCCTTTTAGGCTGGCTCCCGTTCCAACAGTTGTGGGAGGGCCGCCAGCCTTGACCGTGTACGACGCGGAGACGCAAAACGTTAGAGTAAGAGCAAGTATGGATAACAAATTGTTTGCTTTCATAACAGCTACACCTCAATCGAGATTTTCATTTTGCAAATTCAATTGCGAACGTATGCCGCGGAGTTCTTAGTGTGTCGTGCGGGCCCTTACGACACCCGGGAGAGATTCGTCATATCCGCGGCGATACCCAGCCGCGAACATGGAGCGGTCCTGATCGGTGGACCAGCGGCCGACGGCAGGACGCAGTGGTTGGTCGCGTTTGGCTGCGAGTTTGCCCAGCTACAATCCGTCGCGAAATGCACCGTCTGCTGCGAAGCGTGTTTCATTGCTTGTGCTCGCTGCGACGGTACGGTTACTGATGGCGAGCATTGCCGTGGTTCCCAGGCAGACGGCAACTGCCAATGCGTATGTAGAAAGTTTCCCCAAGTTTCTCCTCCTCGTTTTCGTTGAACGAACCGGCCGGTGCCCGGATAGGGCAGTTCCGCAACCGCATTGCTGAAACAGCAGTCCATTCATATATTCAGTTCGCAGCGATTTCTCGCTTGAGATGACTCGAGCGTAAGCGATGCCCAGAGAGGGATTGTCACGACATCGTCAATCGTGAGTCATTTTGTCGTCAACGGGTTGTAAAAGATCTTGGCAAGAAACATAGGCGCCAACGATATGTCACCAAGCTACAGGCTGGACCTACGGAGCGTGGGCGCCAGTCCTCGACTTGACCGACGGCAGCTGATCGGGGGACGGCACCCGAGTGCTGACGCGCGCCAGGAAGAAGATCGAATCCAAGTCGGGGGGTCTGAAACGCAAGGTGCGGGATGGCATGCGCAGCATACGGAAGCGAGTGCAGATTGCCTTATCGATCTGGCTGCTGGGGCCGTCCGGAGAAGAGCGGAGGAAGCGGCAGTATCGAGAGCTTCTCAGCTTGACGCGAAAAGTAATGAATCAGGCACAGAGAGTAATGGCGGAAGTGAAGCAGGCCCCGGGTCGTCGTCGCGCTGGGTTGGAAGGTCTGAGGCAAACGCTGGAGACTATGGTGGGACGGGTTGGGCAAGTAGTGAAACAGACGTGAATGCGGATTTTCGCAGGAGACGCGAAGTCGCCGGGAAAGATGGTGAGCGTGTTCGAACCGCACGCGGAAATTATTCGCAAAAGGAAAACGAGCACGCCCAACGAGTTTGGCAAGTTGGTCAAGATAAGTCGTGACCCACTTTGACGTGTACGCCGAGCGCCCTGCGGACTCGACTCTGTTGCTGTCCGTCGATCCAGATGCACAACAGAGATTGGAACGAATCCCGCGCATGGTGGCCGCCGATGCGAGATTTTATTCGCGCGAGAACGAGAAAGCGGGACAAGCGCTGAGCGTGCGGTGGATGTCGGTACCCAACAAGAAAACCACCAGTGGCGAACGAGAACTTCTTCAGCACCAGCGTTGGTTTCGCAGAGGGCAAAAGGGGGAACCGGCTCGGAGGGCCGGATCAGCGTGCTCAAACGAAGACACGGATTGCGTCGTTGCCTATCCCGGGCTGGAAGGCATGCGACGTTGGGTCGGTCTGGGCGTGATTGCCGACAACGTCATCCAGATGGGATGCTATCTTGCTCGACCGAGCTATTTAAGTAAGTCGCCACAGCCCACTCCCTTACGCGGAGAGCGAGAGCAAACTCATCACGGAAAACCTATCTCCGTAGTGTGCAACGTTACCGGGTATCTCTCAGAAAACGCATTTTGGCGACGAAAAGTAGCGCTCTGTGCACGATATGATTGTCAAAATTTGGCAATGTTTACACACTATGGTAGTGGCCAAAAATCTGAATGTCCCCGGTGGACTTAGTGGTGCGATAATCGCCTCTATGAGTTTATTCATGGAAACTGTTGTAGGAGAAGATGCTATCGCGAAAATAAGCTCGATCGTGCGTTCTTATCCAGAGGGGATCATGGTTGAGCAGATCAAAGAGTGGTTTGGATTCGACACTAACGTTACCCGCGCCGCTTTGCGTATTCTTCAGGAGCGGGGCGAGGTTCAGGAAACTGATCCTCTCAGGAAGTTGATCCTCTAAGTACAGAAACCCTCCGACTGCAGTAGATCAAACGCGTAGATCAGCGTGAAGCGTCGGTCGGTCCTTGATGCCCAGCGATCCTCGATGGACTCGGCAAAGTGCATAGACTCGAAGCGAGATTGACGCCACAGCGGGGGGTAAGGGATAGTTTTGATGAATGTTAGAAAATCCCTCCAAAAAACTGTCTCTTTCGACCCGCATAAACATTGGGTCGCGTCCCTACCGCGATCTCAGAACCATTCGGTTATGAGCGTAAGAGAGGCGATTTCTCGCCAACTAAAGACGGTTCGTAGGGCGGCTCCGACAATACAAGCAACAGATCAATCAGTCGTGTTCCGTGACTTCTAAAATTACGAAGCCCTGTTTTGTATGCAACACTTCGGATACCTCACCGACCTGCAACCGAAAGACCCGCTCTTCAAGTTGCTTGGACAACTGACCCCGCTTGAAACACCCAATTGCCCCTCCTTGCGTCGCCGTTGGCCCTTGGGAGTTTGCTCTAGCGAGATCGGCAAAGGAATCACCCATCTGTACAGCCTTTCGCAATCGCTCCGCTTTATGTCTCGCTTCGGTGATCCGTTCTGGCCTATCAGACTGTGGGGCGCTGCTGATCAAGATCTCGCTAAGACAAGCTTGATCGGACTGGCGAACCGCGAGCGAATCGTCGTTACCCGGGTGCGCCTTTGGCGTTTGTGGTAAGCAAGGAGTAGCAAAGAAGAGGCAAAAGAGAATCCACCAAACCGTCTGTCTGAGCATATGCATTCTCGCTTTCCAGCAATTTGAGTTATTTCGAGTGATGCCGTCGGTGTCGTAGGGTTTCCACGATTAGACCGACCACCGCATACGTAAAGGCATTCGCCGCTAGAACCTCATAGAGGCTAAAAGGGTAATGCCTGCCAGCTATCGCAACGGGGCAGGTTAAGTTGACGAGGGTCCAGACGTCCCGCATTCGTTCGTTTGTAGATGGGAAAGTTGTGATGGCAAAAATTGCCCAGAAGCCCGCAACTAGAAAGCCCGTGCTCGCCCATATAGCAATTCGGTATTTCATGGTGCCGCTCCAAACCAGCTTCATTCTTCGACTTTCCGTCGCCGAAGCGTAACTGCTGAGAACGGGCGTCAGCGCTCAAACGGCGCGTGTCAACAACTTTGAGACACATGATCCCGGAATTTACTGAGGTTTAATTTCTAAGTTGAGCGGCTTTCTTGGTTGAGAGTGAAATGGAGAGCGACGTTCTCCGTTAGTTCATAGAT
>Ga0187875_10004001_pt1 | contig 10252 bp, 7 predicted proteins | sample June2016WEW_17_1_2_FD_132978 | JGI IMG/M metagenome (GOLD analysis project Ga0187875, IMG submission 132978) | Peatland microbial communities from SPRUCE experiment site at the Marcell Experimental Forest, Minnesota, USA - June2016WEW_17_10 | ecosystem: Environmental > Terrestrial > Soil >... | reverse complement strand
TTGAAGGCCCGCAAACAGGTCGGCTTTGGGGATCCCCTCGTTATCTTGCCGCTGGCTCATCCCTGCGATTCGAAAGCACTGTCCGTAATAATCCCGTAGGGCATCCTGGTCGGCATGGAACCACGCCTCCATGGCCTGTACCATCAGGTGGATATGGTCCTCCGAAGCCCCGGCAGGGCGTGTCCACCCATCGCCGGGGCGGAGCCTGACGTGTTCCCACGGGCTACTCTCGACGACTGGTGCTTCGCTGTCAACCAGCAGGATGGGAAAATCGTCCCTGCCCGCATTTTCGTGGGCAGTTCGAAACCTCTCATAAGCCTGTTGGCGGCTACCGCAACGGACGACCCTCGGCATCCTTCCAAGCCGGCCTTCCTGAAGAATTCCGAAAAACCGCGCCGGCATTCGGTTTCGAGCGTCTTGTTGTGGTCGCCACCGCCCTCCACGTACACGCACGCGTTCGGCGAGCCATCACCGTCGATCCATTGCGGTTCTCGCAAACGATGACTGCCTCAGGCACTTTGGTTAAGCCGTCCACGAGCACGTCTGAGTGTGTATTGACGATCAATTGCATGCGATGGGACGCTTCCACCAGCAGGTCCGCGAGGCCTGGCAGCAGGTCGGGATGCAGCCCTAGCTCCGGTTCCTCCAGGCACACAAGCGGCGGGGGCGCCGGGTGGCACAGCACCGCCAGCAGGCACAGATAGCGAACCGTCCCATCGGAGAGCCTGGTGGCGGGAACTGGGGATTTCAAGCCGGAATAGTGCAGGAACAACTGGATCGTGCCGCCTAAGACCCTCGTGGAAAAATCATCGATGGATTCGTCGGCGTTCTTCAACTTCTCCACCAGGCTCCTGCGCAGGTTAGAGCGGTGCTCGAGATCGTTGAGGACCAGCGCGATGTTGGCGGCATCTTCTTGCATGAAGTCCGCTAGGAGGTCGGTTGGTTGGGGTCTGCGAGGCTGGGTGTTACGCCCGAGATTCCATTCGCGATAAAGCTTGATCTTGGCATATTCGTTCCCGAGGTATGTCACCTCCGGGTACTGGTCCGGGTCCTTCCGCTGCGACAAGACCGCTTGGTCTCTTAGCAGATCCTCGCGCTGAAGTAGACGGTGCACACGGACGAAACCAGATGCCGTTTCCACTTTCACGTTTCAAGACCGGGTGGCCGCGTCGATAGCGATAGTAAAAGTCAAGGCCCGGTTCACGCGGCCAGTTGTCGGTATGTGCGTTCTCAATCGCTTCATCCGCCAGTTCGGCGCGCTGACCCACCATCGTGAGTTCCAGCCGATGGCGCAGCGGCATCGTGCCTTGAGGAGGGGAGACCGTCACGTCAATTTCGGCGGTTGGCGCGCTATCCCCGCCCTTCCACAGCCACTCGCTAATTCCACCGCCCGTCTGTATCGGATCGAGCAGATTTCCGGGGGCCGCCTGAAGGACGCTGATCGTCTCGATGAGTTTTGATTTTCCCGCGCCATTCGGACCGATGAGCGCGTTCAGCGACTGCAACTCTATTTCGGGACTTTCCGGGCCAAAGGAAAGGATGTTCCGCGCTTTGAACGTCCTCAAGAATCGCTTGTCGCCGAGCATTTAGTCTCTATTCTACTTGACATACCTAGAGCACTACCCGCTCGTCGCCTTCGCGGCGCGTGACCCGCTCACGGTCGAGGTACTCCAGCAGCGGTATGGCGTATTTGCGTGAGATGCCCGTCCAATCCTTGAACGTGCCCACGTTGAAACGCGCGGCCTTGTGGGCGGACAGCATCGCGCGCAGCTTTTCCATGGCGGTGTGATGGAAAACGAGGTCGTCGCTCACGCGGACCAGGCGCTTTTCGCGCAGCAGAATCTGCAACAGAGAACGCGCGCGGGCGGCCTCCACACCGGATTTCGCCAGCACATCCGGCAGCGCCGGGACGGCCAGGCCAGCCTGCTCGAAAGCGCTTTCGATCGCGGCGCGGGCCTGCTCCTCGTCTTGTTTCAGCACCAGCCTGTGGCTGGCCAGCCGCACGTTTTCGCCTTCCACCACGATCTGTTTCTCTTGCGCCAGAATGGCGTCGATCAGGAACGGCGGCGAATCGGGCAACTCGCGCCCGCGCAAATCCTGCTTGGGGATACCGGGCAGCAGCGGGTTCTTTTGATGAAACTCCCGCACGGCGCGCAGCAGCTTCTCGCGTGCGGATTGGAACCAGGCGCGATCCGCGAACCAGGGCTGGGGGTGGGGGAAATACAGGACCGCTCCCTGACGGTCGCGGCTCGGTCCCGCGTCGTCTCGGTTCGGTATCGTCGCGATCTCGCGCTCCATAAGCCCCGTGCGCGCCACCAGCTCGGCCATCCCCATGCCGTATTTCGATTCGCGGACCAGCAATGCGATACGCGCGGCCGCGGGCGCTTCCGCCAGCGTGCGCAGGCGTTCGGCGATGCCTGGGCGATCGCCCTTGCGATACCGTTTGCCGCCGGTGTCCAGCACTACGCCGCCGCCAATCGTCACCACGGGAGAAAACATACGGATGATGAAGCGGTCTCCGGGCAGCAGCAGCGCCGGCTCCCGCAGTACAATACGGGCCCACGTGCGCTGGCCTGGTTTCAGCGCCGTGGCGCCATCGAGCAGCCGCACCTGCGCTTCGATCTCCGCCGTGCCCGCATGAAAATGTACCGGCGCGCGGTGCTTCAGCGGCTTCGCCGAAGGCAATACTTCAATCGTGCAGTCTAGTTGGGTGACGGTGCGGAATGTTCCCGGCGCGGCCAGCACCATACCGCGCGCCACTTCCGCCGGTTCGATATCGGCCAGGTTGAGGGCGGTGCGCTGCCCGGCCACAGCCTGCTCGGCGGGCGCGCCGTAGACCTGCACGCCGCGCACGCGCAGGCGCCGTCCTGTGGGATAGAGTTCGACTTCCTGCTCCTTGCGCACAGCGCCCGAAATCAGCGTGCCCGTCACCACGGTGCCGAAGCCCTTCACGGTGAAGGCGCGGTCCAGGGGCAGGCGGAAATGGCCCGCCACGCTCTTCTCCGGCACGGCGGAAGCCGCCGTCTGCAGTTCGTGCCGAAGACCGTCGAGCCCTGCGCCGGTGACCGAGCTGACCGCCACCATCGGCGCGCCCTCCAGAAACGACCCCGCCACGAACTCCTCCACCTCCAGACGCACCAACTCCAGGATGTCCGGATCCACCAGGTCGGCCTTGGTCAGCGCCACCACGCCCCGCGGAATGCCCAGCAGGCGGCAAATGTCGAAGTGCTCGCGCGTTTGCGGCTTGATGGATTCGTCGGCGGCGATGACGAACAGCACCAGGTCGATGCCGCCCACGCCGGCCAGCATGTTCTTGATGAAGCGCTCGTGACCGGGCACGTCCACGAAGCCCAGCCGCAGCGCGGGCGTCAATTGCAAGTGCGCGAAACCGATATCGATGGTGATGCCGCGGCGCTTCTCCTCTTCCAGGCGGTCGGCATCGATGCCGGTGAGCGCCTTAACCAGCGCGGTCTTGCCGTGATCGATGTGGCCGGCCGTGCCCACAATGATGTTCTTCATCCGCTGATGTTCATCGTACTACCGGATGGCGGTGGGACGGCATCGCGGAGTTTACTGAATGGTGAAGTTCTGCTTGGTCGTGACTGAACCGTTGGCCGTGACCACCGTTACGGGACCGGTGGCGGCGCCCGCCGGGACCGTGGCCATCACGGCCTCGGTGGAATTCACCTGAAACGCCGCGGCCGGCACACCGTTGAAGGTCACCGAGGTGGCTCCCAACAAGTGCGATCCCCATAGCAGGATTTGCTGGCCCGCCGTCCCGGATGAAGGGACCAACTGGGCGACCGATGGTCTGGGCTTCGGCAATCCGAAATCCAGACTGAACACCGCCCCGCCGCCAGGCCCCCCTATCGCGGCGGTACCATACAGCTTGCCGTCCATCGCCTGGATCAGATTGCAAGGGGCACAACTGCCCTGCAGATTTCTCGGGTTCATCTGGTAGGCAAGTGTTAGCGCGTGTGTCGCCAGATCGTAGCGAAAGATCGCGTTGTGTACGGTGGACCCGTAAAGCGCGCCGTCGGAAGCCTCCACCAGCGAGTTAGGGTCCAGCATGCCCTCGTCGGTCCCCTTGGCTGGGAAGCTGGCCACGGTGTGCCATTTCCCGCTCAGCGTTGCCTGGTAAATAAAGCCCGTGTCGTTGACGCCGCCGCCGCTGAAGGTGCCGTAGAGGCTGCCATCGGAGGCGGCCATCAGGGAACCGCCGTAGGTCGTGCCGAAGGGCGACGGGAACGTAAAAAGCTGCGAGTACCCCCCAGACGGTGTCAGGCGAAAAACGGAAATCGGCGGCGTCAGCCCGCCACCCTGGCCGGCAATGCCATAGAGGTCTCCGTCCGCGGCGACAACCAGCTTCATCGAGCTAATGGGGACGCCTTCGGTGGCGGAGAGCTTGTGGATGATTGTGACCTTGCCGGTCTCGTCAATCCGGGCGAAGCCATACGCATCCGCGCTGGTGGCTACGCCATCGTAGAGCTTGCCCGGCACGGGTGCGAGCATCCACATCGAGCTCCACTCACCCATGGAGTACTGCTGGAAGCCCTGCCCTACGGTCGAGACCGAGTAGTACTGGCCTTGACGCAAGGGGTCGGAGATGGCGCCGTATAACCTGCCGTCCGCGGCCTGCACCAGCGCATACGACAGCGTCTCCGGCTGAAACGAATAGATCAGTTTGGCCGAGCCCGCACCGGTTAAGGAGAAAAGCGATGGGCCAAAAGTCTGCCCCTGCATTCCACTTAGAAAGCAAAACAACCCAGGCGCTATCTCGAACACGGTCTCGGGCGCCGCTCCCTGGCTGCTCGGATCAGGCGCCGAGTAGAGGAGCTTATAGATTGGCATTTCGGCCGCGAGGCTACTAGGCGGGGCTAGTGCAAGCGCGAGAAACACAGCGGTTAGGAGTACCTTAAGCATGAACCCCTCCGTAGTTACTGGCAGGCGCTGAAAACCAGAATGCCGCTGGCGATATCCGCCGCCGGCACCTGGCCGCAGTTCTGGTACGACGCGCTAGTGCCCTTCACCACGCACACCGATGGGACGTAGGCCGCGCCGTTGGCCAGCGTTGGCTCGGTGAACGCGCTCGCGAGCCAACCGTTTGCGCTGGTGTTGCCACAATTGCCCATCCCGGTGCCGCTATCCCACAGATGAAAGAGGAATCCGTCGGCAATGTCGATGGTGTAGGCGTAGAGCCAGCCCCAAGTGCCGCCGACGTTGGGATCGACCGCGATGGCCCACAGCGTGGCGTCGTTTGTTCCGCTGGCGATGGCCATTGCCGCTTCCGCGACGCCCTGGCCGGCCCCGGGATAGGATGGGTTGCTTCCCTGGCAGTCTCCAGGAAGGCTTGTATATCCGAGCGGGCACGGGTTGAACGCCCGACCCAGGGAGTAATTGTAGCCGCTACCGGTTGTCCCCGGATGGCCGCTGAAGACTTCGACCGATTCGTTCACTGGCCACACGAAGGCGAACTGCAGAGAGTAGGCGCTAAGAGCCAAAAGCGCGATCTCATGGATCTCGTCGCAGGACGCGCCGGTATTCGTCCAATACGGCGCGCCCGTGGCGACCGGACAGACCGGGAAACTGGTGTTGGGGAGTTTGGGCAGTTGGCTCGCCTGGAAAGGTAGCTGCGTATTCACGGCGCCGTTGATGAGGCCCACATCGCCGGTATAGAACTCGCCCATGTTTACAGTGGCCGAAGTGCCGTTTGCTTCCGCCGGAACCACGTACATATATCCGCTCTTATCGGCGAGCAGGGCGAACATGGGCGCTTGGCCGCTCACGGTCGGCACGATCACCGGCGGAGTGGACCCGAAGTCCAGGTCCAGGCGGCTCAACTCTCCCGTCTCGTAGTTTGACGGGGAAGCATCGCCGTCGGAGTTCGCCGTGAAGGTCTGCTCGTTCGGTGCGTAGAAATCCGTGGGAGTGAGCGGGTTCAGTTGGTTGGCCGCGGGAAACTTGATAGCGGACGATCCCCAGTAATAGACCTCAGTTGGGTCCGGGCAATTTGGGCTGTTGATGTTGTTGCAGGCGAAAGGGCCGTTGCCGGAAGCCACGTAGACATTCGCGGCGGAGGTCGCGCCCGACGAAGGGCCGCCCGACGACTGCCAGATACCTCCCTGGCTGACCACCCAGTTGTCTCCTTGGTCGTAGGCGCCCGCGGCTGGCCTACCGACATTCGTGGGACTGAGAGGCGGGTCCCCGTTATTAAGCTGCGCCCATATTTGAGGAAAAACATTCGTGGTGGTTCGTCCTGTACCCGATGTAGCGAACGAGGCAGTCTGGCTGAGCGTCGCGCTGCATGAGGTGTAAGGGGGGGCGCAGGCGGCGTATGCGACCGAATAGAGGAACATCCATCCGGAGTAGTTGCAGGAAGAGAACCCGGTACAGGAAGCCGCCGCTAGGACCTCCCCGGCCCCCGTGCCAAACGCCACGTAGACATAGGTCGTCGTGCTTGTTGGATGGGTCAGAAGGAGCGAGGCACGTGCCACCTGGAAGGAGGGATTGAAACCCGCGGCCGTGATGATATTACGGGTGTTGTTCATCAGCGACCCATTCGTCATATTGATCGCGTCAAGGTTCCATTGGATGACGTCGGACGTCGGCGACGTGACGCAGGCGGATACGACAAATGCGGTTGGACCTGAGTGGTGCCCGAGTAGATATCGATCGCGGGCGTTGCCACGACGCCATAGTAGACGAGGTTCGTACCGCCGGGATTGTGGCTGAAGTTGTTGTCGAACGGCCAACCAGTGCCCGCGCCACAGTCGTTGGCCAAGTTGACGGACCACAGCAGGTTTCCATTACTGGTGTCGAATGCGTATACATAATCGTCCAGCGACGCTACCAGCAGGACATTCTTGGTCGCATTGTTGACGGTGAGATTGGTGATATACAGCGGCTGGGCCACCGCAGGCTCGAAAGTGTAGTTTCCCCCCGGGGGCGAGGGCCGCGCCGGCAGCGTGTGCGTCGGGAATTGGAAAAAATTGGTCAGCCCGAACGAGGACGTGTCAACGCCGGCCGCGAGCGTCTGCTCGTAGGGGTTAGCGCTCGTGCGATAGCGGCTGTATTGGCCAGTCAGCACGCAGGGGTCGCCGGGGTTGCAAACGCCGCCCGCGTTAGCTGGCTGGATTCCCGGCGTGGAGCTTGCATGGTGGATCGAAACTCCGCCGTACGGCTCACCGTCGTCCACGACGGTGGGGGCCGTCGGGATTGTCTGGCCGGCGGCCCTCGAACTCATAAGTAATAAAACACACCAAAAAGTAGTGTGTGTGTGTGTGTGTGTGTGGCGGAAACTCTTTGCATTCGGATGTCCTCCGTTGGAATGGCCCAAGCCAGGACTAATGGGATCATATACGAAGCGCGCTTTCGCGTCAAGCGGAATATTCGCCAATTTCGGTCGAATAATAATGGAGGCGAGCCTGAAGTAAGGGTGCATTTCCGGCGACCTATTGCCGTAAAGCGAGGATTCGCTTCAAATAATCGAACGGATAGTGGCCAATCGAACGACGGGGGTTCTGCAAGCGCGCTAACCAAGTGTTTCCGGCGTGCCGTACCCGCGAGCCACGGAGCCGAACGCAAAGTGGCTGGCGGCCATTCACCCACGATTGTACGTCAACAGGCGGAACGTGTTCCGGTGCGGCCCGTCGCAGTGTTATAGACTGGGGGTGGACCGAATTCCTATGCTGCGAACGCTCATCGCGTCAGACCCGAAGATCATGGTGGGTCGAATCAACAGCAGGATATGATCGATCCGGTAACGCTCCGATTGAGCCGGCATTTCTCAGGGCAGGGTGTCGAGACGAGTCTCGACACGGCACGCACGAGTGCTTGCGCCACGGTTCTAGTGACGGGCGCGGGCGGCTTTATTGGATCGGCGCTGGTCAAAGCCATCGCCGCCGCCGGCCCCGAACGCATTGTCCTGCTGGATGCTTCCGAGCACAACCTGTTTGGGATACACCGCTATCTGGAAGAGGTTCACCCCAGCGTCGCGCACGAAGCTATCCTGGGCAGCGTGACCGACGCCCGATTGATCCACGGCGTCTTCGGCCGCTTTCGACCGCGGATCGTGTATCACGCGGCGGCACTCAAGCACGTGCCCCTGCTGGAACTCAACCCGTTCGCCGCGGTGCGCAACAATGCGATCGGCACCCACACACTGGCTGGCGCGGCGCTCGCATACAACGTGCCGGCGCTGGTGCTGGTCTCTACCGATAAGGCGGTGAACCCGCACAGCATCATGGGCGCATCCAAGCGGCTTGCGGAATTGACCGTCACCGCGCTCAGCGGCCCGGCATGCCGCATGAACGCCGTCCGGCTAGGCAATGTCGTCGGATCGACGGGCAGCGTGGTCCCCATCTTTCTGGAGCAGATTGCCCGCGGCGGTCCGGTTACCGTCACGCATCCGGAAGTGAGCCGGTATTTCATGTCGCTCCAGGAAGCGGTCGAGGCGATCCTTGCCGGCGGCGCCGCGGATTGCGACGGCAAAATTCTGCTGCCGGTGCTTGGCGAGCCGGAAAACATTGCCGATCGCGCGCGCTTCCTCATCGAAACGGCCGGCCGGAGGCGGCGCACGGCGCCGCCCCACATCGAAATCCGGTTTATCGGTCTGCGTCCGGGGGAGAAGCTGCACGAAGATCTGATGTTTCAGACGGAAATCCGCGATGGATCGGCCGGTCCGTTGGCAGTTATCAGGACGCCAACGCCCGCGCCGGCGGAACTGCACGGGCGGATGGCCCAGATCGACTGCCTGCTCGCCGGCGGAGATCTGGCGGCGCTACTAGAGACGATCTGCGCGATGGTTCCGGAGTACCAACCGAGTTCCGTCGTCAGGAGCGCGGCGGAATGAAGCGTAAAATCGCGGTCGTCACTTCCTCGCGCGCCGACTACTGCCACCTGTACTGGCCGCTGCGGGAACTGGCCGCGTATCCCGCGGTGGACTTGAAAATCATCGCGCTGGGGCCGCACCTTTCCCCGGAATTCGGGTCCACCGCGACGGAAATCGAGAAGGACGGATTCCGCATCGACGCGCGCATCGAATGCCTGCTGAGTTCCGACAGCGATGTCGGCATGGCCAAGACGATCGGCTTGGCGACGCTGAGCCTGGCCGATTGCCTGGGACAAATGCGTCCCGACCTGCTGCTGCTGATTGCGGATCGCTATGAGATGCTCGCGCCCGCGGCGGTGGCCACGGCGCTGCGCATTCCGCTGGCGCACATCGAAGGCGGGGAGATCAGCGAAGGCGCGATCGACGATGCCATTCGCAATGCGCTCACGAAGCTCAGCCATGTGCACTTCACGTCCACGGAACGGGCGCGGGCGCGGGTGATCGCGATGGGCGAAGAGGATTGGCGCGTGCACCGCACCGGCGCGCCTTCACTCGACCACTTGCGCCGCAATGCGCTGTTCAGCCGCGAAGAGGTTGAGGCGCGCCTGGACATGCAGCTTACGCCGCCAACGGCACTGATCGCCTACCACCCTACCACCATCGCGCGCGATACGACGCGCGAAGCCGACGCACTGTTTTCCGCGCTCGAATCCATCCCGGCGCAGCTTCTGTTCTGTTATCCGAACGCCGACGCCGGCAGCCGGGCGCTGATCGAGCGGGCCAAGTCTTTCATCGGCCGGCGGGGGAATGGCCGGGTATTTGTCAACCTGGACCCCGCGCTCTACTGGAGTCTGTTGCGATCGGCGGATCTTTTGTTGGGAAACTCCAGCAGTGGGATTATGGAGGCGGCATCCTTCGCGCTGCCGGCGGTCGACGTGGGCATACGCCAACGCGGACGGGAGCGCGCCCGCAATGTGCTGGATGCCGAGGCGAGTGCCGCCGCAATTCTGGATCGGGCCGGCACGGCGATGGGCGAGGTGTTTCGCCGCTCGCTGGAAGGAATGGAGAACCCATATGGCGACGGGCACGCCGCGGAACGGATCGCGGCTGTTCTGACGTCCGTGCCGCTAGGCGAGGAACTTCTGATCAAGCGGGCAAAATGAGAATTCCGCTTTCCGCTCCCGACATTTCCGAAGCCGATATCGAAGCCGTGGTCGAAGTGCTGCGTACTCCGCGGCTCAGCCTCGGCCCCAAGATGGAGGAGTTCGAGGAAGCCGTCGCTAATTATACCGGCGGGCCCTACGCCGTGGCGCTATCGTCCGGCACGGCTGGATTGCACCTGGGCCTGGCCGCGCTCGGCATCGGCGAAGGCGATGAAGTGATCCTCCCATCCTTCACTTTCATCGCCGTCGCGCATGCCGT
>Ga0187875_10003999_pt1 | contig 10254 bp, 4 predicted proteins | sample June2016WEW_17_1_2_FD_132978 | JGI IMG/M metagenome (GOLD analysis project Ga0187875, IMG submission 132978) | Peatland microbial communities from SPRUCE experiment site at the Marcell Experimental Forest, Minnesota, USA - June2016WEW_17_10 | ecosystem: Environmental > Terrestrial > Soil >... | reverse complement strand
TCGAAGGGTGCCTCCTTCGTGACCTCGTGGTGAACATCCGTGCCCATCCGTGTGAATCTGTGGCTCGCCGCCTTCGCACCACCGCTACGGCACGTACGTAATCATCTGCAGCCAATCCCGGCCGTGCTCGGTCAATGCCCAGCCCTCTCCACTCCGCGACCGCTTCACCAATTCGCCGCACGTCCACTGCGACAATTCAGCGTCGTTGGCCCGCGACAACACGGGCAGGCTTCGTTGCAGCAAACGCTGTTGCGATTCGCTGATCTCACCCGCGACCCGCGGCCACACCGCCACCGGCATTCCCCATGCCGTCATCCCGATTTCGTAGGCGATCGGAGCGCCCCCGGCCGGCTGGACCTGCTCGGGATGAAGTTTCAGCCACGGGAACGGACGTGCGCCGACCAGCACCGTAAACGCAATCGGCTGTTTCGCAACGTACTCGGCGAAATTCAAGTTGCGGTTCGCGGCATACGCCCGCAGAACGGCGGCCGGGTCCATGCCCGCGAGATTTTGGCCGTTGAAATTGCCAAATGGCGGCGCATCCGGCACATGTTTCGGGTACCAAATATAGAAGTTGGGACTGAGAAGCAGGTCGATCTCAAAATGCAGGTGGGCGCGCTCGCGGGAAATGCCCTCACGCGTATTCGCGGAGTGGCCGAGCGTCGCGATGACCTGGCCTTTCTTGACGGGTTGACCGGCGGCAATCCCCGCCGCAACCTCACGCAGGTGCGCGTACAACGTGCACACCTCCACCCCGTCCCAGACATGCTGGATGACGATGTACCGCCCGTAATTCGACAGTCCCGGCTTCGCATTGACGAACGCCACCTCGCCATCCGCCGCCGCGTGAACCGGATCAATCGGCTCGCCTTGCCGGTCGCGTTGCAGGCACTTGATGTCAATGCCCTTGTGAAAGCGGTGTCCATGACTCCGAAAGCATCCAAACATGCCGGACTCCGTCGTGCCTTCGACCGTCGGCTGAAAAAAATCCGCGTCCGCCCCAGGCCGCAGCAGCGCGTCATTGGCCGTCGGCAGGCAAATATCAAACCCCTGGCCGGTCGCGGCACCCAGAATGCTCGCGACGAGGCTGGCGGCGATGAGTGAGGCGAATCTCCGGACCGTCATCAGTTGTTCTGCTTGCTCAGCTTGTTGAGGTCATCCACGATCTTTCGCGCTTCCTCATCCGTGAACTCGCCTTCGATGAGAAACTGTCCGTTGATGATCCGCTGGTCCACCAACCACGCGCTCACCGGATGGTTGTTGACCATCACCACCACGTATTGGCCCCGCGTCCGCGTCGTCATTTCGTCCAGCACGATCTCGCCGTGTGGATCGAACCGGAGGAACACCGCTTTCCCGCCCGACGTGTTGTATAGCTCCGCGGACTGCACGTCACGTTCCGTCAGCGTGGGGAACGGGCTGATGGTCAATTTCAGGCCGGCCCGCGGCAACTCGACGGTCTGCACATTTTCCGCCGGCAGTGCGGAGTCGGCTTGTTCGTAAATGCGTACGGTCGTCGCGACGGGCTGTGGTTGAAAACCCTGAAGGCTCCGCAGTGCGCCGCATCCGGCCAACACCGCCGCCGCCAGCGACCCGACCACCGTCATTTTAAGCAATTGCATCAATTTGCATTCTATGGTAGCGTCACTGCCGCGACAATACAATCATGAGAGTCGATCCACGATTCCTCAAGGAGGAGGGAGCCGAGGTCTTTACAGGAAACGAACTGCTCGTCAAAGGCGCACTCGAAGCAGAAGGCGGCACCCATCTCCTGACCGGCTACCCCGGCTCACCCATTGCGGGCTTTTTCGACGCAATGGAACTTGTCGCGCCCCTCTACAAGGAAAAGGGCGTTCGCGCCTGCATTTCCAACAACGAAGCTCTCGGCGCCGCCATGCTCAACGGCTCCCAAATGGGCCCGCTCCGCGGCATGTGCGCCATGAAATCCGTCGGATTGCACGTCGCCGCCGACGCCTTGGCGCTGGGAAACCTCGCGGGGGCGCATCCACAGGGCGGCGCGCTCGTGATCATCGGCGACGATCCGTGGAGCGATTCAACCCAGGTGCCCGCCGATTCCCGGTTCCTCTGCAAACACCTCTTCCTGCCGGTGATGGAGCCCAGCACCAACCAGGAGCTCAAAGACTGGGTCGATCTCGGTTTCCGAATTTCCCGTGAATCAAGCCTGTTCATCGGCTATCTCGTTACCACCAACCAGGCCGACGGCGGCGGCACCGTCCAGTGCCGCCCCAATCACTTTCCCGACATCAGTACCGTCAACAAGTATTCGCTCGATACCGCGCGGATTGATTTGGAAAACACGGTGTTGCTGCCACCGCGTACGTGGATCAAGGAAGCGGGAATGCCGCAACGGTTCGCCCGCTTGTTCGAAAGCGCGCGGCGCCTCGGCATCAACCGCATCCTCAACGCCCGCAAGAACCCGCGCTGGCGCGCCGAAATCGGCTTCGTCGCCTCGGGCCTCGGGTTCTGCTATCTCGAACACGCGTTGGCCGAACTCGGCGTCGCTGATCAGGTGCCGATCCTCAAGCTCGGCATCAGCTACCCGGTCGACCCCGAATTGGTCGAGGAATTCTCCCGACAGGTGCGCAGCCTTTTCGTGATCGAAGAACGCCGTGGGTTCATGGAGGAGCAGATCGCCGAGATCGTCGGCAAGTACAACCAACTCGCGACTGCCGCGAACCGCACCAACGTTTGGGGCAAGGAGTTTCCCCTCGGCCTGAAGGGCATCCCCGCCAGCCGCGGACTCAACCCCAGCATCCTCATCGAGCGCCTCGCGCCCCTCGGCAGGTTCTTTCAGGATCCCTATCTCGCCCTTGACCAGAAACGCATCGACTGTGCCGTCAACCTCATCCACACGACCGACAAATTTGACATCCGCATCCCGTTGCGCACGCCGACCTTCTGCCCCGGTTGCCCGCATCGGGACAGCGCCAGCGTCCTCATCGAAATCAAAAAACGTTTCCTCGACCCGCGCTACATGAAGCAGCAGCACCGTCGCGGCCCTGTCGACCTCGTGTTCCATGGCGATACGGGCTGCTACACGATGTTCATGTTCGAACCGACCAAGGACCTGATGCACAACTACAGCGGCATGGGTCTGGGCGGCGCCACGGGGGCCGGCATCGATCCGTTTATCACCAACAAACAGGTCGTTTTCCTTGGCGACTCGACTTTTTTCCACAGCGGCGTGTTGGGCATCTCCAACGCCCTCAAGCAGGGCCAGGACATCACCTACGTCATCCTCGACAATTCCACCACCGCCATGACCGGTCACCAGCCCACGCCGTCGATGGACGTGGATATCGTCGGCGAGACCACCTACAAGCAAAACATCGACCGCATCGTCGAAGCCATGCTCGGCCAGTCCGTCCACGTCGTCCGCGCCAATCCGGCCTACCGCGAATCCTGGAAGTCGATGCTCGAGGAAACCATCCTCCGCGATGGCGTGAAGGTCATTGTTGCCGACAAGGAATGCGGCATCACCTACCATCGCCGCGAATCCCGCGAGGAACGGCGCCTGATCCGCGAGCAGGGCTATCTGCCGGAAAAGCTTTTCGTAAATATCAACCCCGACGTCTGCGAAAACTGTCTGGAATGCACGCTGGCCACGGGCTGCCCGGGCTTGACCATTGCCGAAACGCCCTTGGGCGCGAAAATTCAAACCGATCTCTCCTGGTGCGTCGCCGACACGGCCTGCACGAAGATTTATGCCTGCCCGTCCTTCGAGGAAATCACCGTCGTTCGCACCCAAAAGCCACCCGCGCCCATTGATTCCATCGATCTTGCGAACATCCCGTTGCCAAAGATGGCCGACTTCCAGAACGTCTGGCATTGCTACCTCGCCGGCGTTGGCGGGCAGGGCATCGGCGTCAGCACCGCCGCCCTCGTTCGCGCGGGATTCAAACAGGAGTACCACGTGTTGTTCTGCGACAAGAAGGGACTGGCGATTCGCAATGGGAGCGTGTTCTCGCAGATCACCTTTGCGAAGGACGCCCGCCACCTTTCCAACATCATCCCCTACGGCAAAGCCGATCTGTTGCTCGGCATCGACCCGCTGGAAGCCACGCGCAGCCTCTCGCCGAACGGCAACCTGCGCGTCGGCAGCCCGAAGCACACCGTCGCCGTCGTCAACGCCTACAAAACGCCCACCATCCTCACCCTCCTCGGCAAGGACGATTTCAACGTCGCGGAGTTGGAGGACACGCTGCGCCGGTACACCAAACCGGGAGAGTATTTCGGACTCAATGTGGCCGGCATCTCCGAGTATTTCTTCGGCACAAAGTTGTATGCCAACATCGTCCTGCTCGGGATCGCGTTCCAGAAAGGGTTGCTGCCGCTGTCGCTGGAAAACATCGAGTGGGGCGTGCGCGAGACCATGGGGTCCGCCGCGGACGAAAATATCAAGGCCTTCCATCTCGGCCGCAAACTTGTCTTCGAGCCCGACCTCGTCCACAAACATGAACTGCGCGAGACGTACGCCGAGTTCATCACCGAACGCGTCGACGTCCTGAAGCGAAACCATCGTGCCGGTAGCCGTTGGGCGCGTGAATTCGAGGTCCTCATCCGTCGCAGCGAGAATTCCATCCGCCTCGGCGAACAGACCGCGCGCGACATCGTCTGGCGGTTGTACGACCTGCTCGAGTACGGAGGGGCCGATGCCTATGCGGGCTACTACCTTGATCTCGTGGAAAAAATCTACGCGCGGGACAACGGCCAGTTCGATTTCGCCGCTACCAAGGCCGTCATTTGGAACCTGCACAAGGCCATGGTCATCAAGGACGAGGTGTACGTCGCCCACCTGTTGACCAGCGAAGAAAAAACGCGCCGCGACCATCACCGCTACCATGTCGATGAGCAGCGGGGCGACAAGATCATCTATCACCACCTTAACCGTCCCGAATTCAACATTCTCGGCCGCGACATCCGCTTCAAATTCAGTCCGAAAAAGTGGCAGCTCAATTTGCTGAAGCACCTTCGCTGGCTCCGTCGCGCCATGCCGCAATGGCACCGCCGCGAACGCGAATTCCGCGATTGGTACATCCGTATTGTCGAGAATTTCCACTACTACGACCGCGCCAGTTACGACCGCTACGTCAAAACCCTGCGTTGCGTCGAGGAAGTCCGCGGCTATCGCGAAGTCCGCTATCCGAAAATGGAAGAAGCCCGTCGCCGCGCCGAAAGCCACCTCTCCCAGCCGTCCCGCACCTCGCCCGTCACCGTTTCCGTCTAGCCCTAAGTGGAACGGGCATCCCAGAGCTGGCGAACGCAGCGCCGTGATCTACACGTTATTGGGCAGTTGCCGGCGGCACGGCCTCAATCCATTTGATTACCTGCAAGATTTGTTCACGCGCCTGCCGTCAGCCAAGATCAGGGAAATCAAGATCAGGGAAATCAAGCAGTTCACTCCCTCCAACTGGGCCAAGGCGCTATGCCCTCGGCTCGCACCGGCGGCCTGAACTTGTCCCCACACAGGAAAAGGGAGCGCAGCCGCGGGTCAGTTCACCGAGTCGTGAACGCGGCTTCGGTTGTTGTTTCGTTGCCGTTTAATCCACGCGGCTGCGCTCTCGAATCTTGCCTCCAACTCATGGCAACAACACGCGCACGCGGTAGAACCGCGCCGGACCGTTGGTCGCGCCGTAGAAATCCGTCATGTTCGTGACCGTACCCAGTCCTGACCCTCCACCGAGGATGTTGGTCTGGCCCGTGGGCTGGAAGCTATTCGTGTAACTCCCCTTGCCGGTGCCGCTGCTGTATTCCAGTATGTTGGTCCGCGAGAAAGGCCCGCCAGAGTAGGAGTTGTCGCCGTTGGCGCCGAGGTAGGTCACCCGTATGTCGGTCGTGTTCGCCCTGGCGATACTGATGATGTGCAGGGTCGCCAGCTTGTTCGTGCTGAAGCCCGCCAGGAACTTGTTGGTGTTGCTCATGCCACTGCCGTACGGATCCAGATTCCCCGCGGCGTTCGGGCTGGAAGGACTGCCGTAGTAGTAGGTCTGCCAGCTCTGGAACGGCGTGAGCGGCGAGGTGACGGTAATCGGCACCGAACTGGTACTCCAGTTGCAGTTATTGGCGGCAATCAACTGGACCGTGTACGTGCCGGGGGTCGAGTACGTGAACGACGGGTTCTCGCTCGTCGACGTGTCGGCGACATTATTATCAAACGTCCAGAACCACTCATCGGGCGCCGGCGAACCGGTCGAGGTATCGGTGAACTGCACCGTCAACGGCGCGGTCCCGCTGCTGTTGTTGACCGTGAAGCTGGCCGACACCGGTGCCGTCGGTGGATTCCCGTTGAGGAAGTTGTAGACGTCCGTGTAGTTCGTCGAAGCGGCCGCCTTGGCCACCGCATAGCCCGGGCACTGAGCCGTGCCGCTGCTATACTGGCCCATTACGACGCTCCCGAAGTTCGTCGTGTCACCGCCACAAGTCGAACAGTTGATATTGTTCCAGTTGATATATATGTCGTAGGAACTGCTCGCTAACAGAGTGGGGAGGTCGCTGGTGGTCGGATTGACGAATATCCATGCATTGGAATTAACTTCGTCGCCGATGATGTACACCTGATACTGTGTGAAAAAGCTCCACACCGTGTTGCCGAGCGTCGCTTGAGTGTTGGCCTGGTTGAGTTGGAGGGTCCACACGTATCCCCCTTGGGAATTCTCCATGCCGGCCTCACACGAGTAGTAACCCGCGCCGTTCAAACCGGCGGCGAAGTCGAATATAGAGTTCTGGGCGCTGCTCCCGTTCGTGACGGTAATCAACATCCCCAGGATCCCGTAGGCGGAGGTGTTCGTAATGATTTGGCCGGTGAAGTTCTTACGCGGTTGCTGCGCCATCATGCCCGGAGTCTGACCCGCCACCACGTACTGCAGGGGTCCGCTCCCCTGGAATGGGGCAATTTGAACTGGACTGTTTGTATCGGCCGGACTCGCCGTCCAATTGCCTTGATCCACGACGTTGCCCGGCGCGTACGTGCTGAAGTCATCGAAGAATCCATATCCAACCTGGAGACTGAAATAGTCGTGATCGAGTTCCGTATTTTCGGAGACGTTGGAGAGCAGGATGATTTCATGGTACGTGCCGATCACGTACGTATTGGCGGCGGCGGTAACGAGCGCGGTAACGGCGATGCTCGAAAAAGGGGCCAACAGGCTGCCCGTGGAGCTGAGACTGACCCAGGGGGAGTTGTTGCTTATGCTGGCGCCCCATTGAAGCGCGAGGCCAGTCAAATTGGTCAGTGTGTAGATATTGCTGTTTACAGGGTTAAACGTAAACGGTCCGCACGGCTCACCGACCGCAACACAGTTGGATGATGGCGTGACAGCCAACGAATTGACATTCAAGACGTACCCAATATTGACGGACTGATTCCCGGCTCCGAATCCCGTAGTAAATGTGAACTGACCACTCTGGTTGGCGGTCAGGCTGTTGGCTCCCGAATTAACCACCATTTGACAGGTAATGCTCCCGAGAGGTTGGATCGTGGTACTGCCTGAGAAAGACGAAGTCAACCAGCCGGGCACATTGTCTACGGTCACGGTGAATGCGTTCGTGCCGAAATTGGCAATCGAATAAACGTTGGTCGAGTAATACGGACCACCGAGATTCCCGGTGCAGACCACCGGGTAGGGCGGCCCGACGGAGATATCGTTGGCTATCGCATTGGTCACCCAGTTGCCTGACTGAGTCGGATACTCGCCTCCCAGCGGGGCCATCGCGATGCCGCGAGTATTTATCAGCTGGTAATTCGCAACTCCGGGTAGAATAGTCGGATACTGCGTGAGCTGGATGCCCAAGGCACCGTTTCCTCGACTATCGTCTTCGGGCGTGCCACCGAACCCGCTGGTGTCATAATATGCGTACAAGGTGTTGAGTGGAGTCGCAGTACCCCCTGATGTAATGTACAGAGTAACATTTGTTCCGTTCTGCACGCCGGTCAGCCCGGTCGCCCCGACCGCTCCGATCACCCCGACGTTGCTCCACGTGCCGGACATATAGCAGTATTTTAGAACGGCGCCAGGGGAATTGGTTGACTCACCATAATAGAGCTGATTGTTGTCAGCAATGTAGAGCGTGTCCGGCGCAGCCCCCCCCTGATTGGCATTGTTCAGGTTGAACATCACGAAGCCGTTTGCGGAGTTGCCGACATTGTAGCCGGGATATGCGGAAGGAGTGCCATTTTCCACGCCGGCCAACATCACAAAATTCGTCGCAATATACGACGTGGGCAAGCCGCCCACGCCCAGGGCGTTCACGGTGGGGCTGGTGTTCGTCGCCACCGCAAAGGCTGTCTGGCTGTCGATGTACAGCCAATCTTGGAAGATATTGACTGCCTGATAAGGGGCTTGGAATTGAGTGCCGCATACCTGGGTGGAAATCATCGATCCGCGCGTCGTGTACTTGACGCCGTTGGCGGAGCCCACCAGCCAGATGTTGGCGCCATCGAGGCTCGCCGCAGCGCGGATGTCGTCGCCTTCTTCGTTGGCGTTTGTCTGGACTGTTGTCGTGTCGATGTGGCCAAAACCGTCCACCAGGGCGACGACACGCGCCACCCCGGCCGTGGCGCTCGCTCCTTCCACTGATGTGTTCGTAAGTTGGTACGTCGGAGTCGCCCCTGAAGTGAGGGTCGCTCCAAACGCGGTCAAGACAACGAACCGACCGTCAGCGGACGTGGTGAGCTGACCTTGGGAGAGTGCGAAGCCATCGGCAGTCATCGGCGCGTTGGCGCCATACCAACTGGTCGGCATCGCAATCGTTTGCACATATGACATACTATAGGCTTGGGACCCGTTGTTAGGGGTACCGTCATAGTACGTATTGGTCACGATGTACTCATCCAGGAAAACGTACATGTTGTTTGTCAGAAGCTGCGTGCCATCGCCGGTGCGGTAAAGGACGATGTTCGAGGACAACATCGAAATCTTAGTAGCAACACAGGTCACCTGCGTACCGTTATCATTGATATACAACAGACCGTCGTATTTCACGGTGCCATTCGTGTCCTCTTCCCCACAGCCACCTATCGCGTCCGTGTACCCGGCGGACCCGCCCAAAGCGTTAGCAACAGTTTGTATGAAGTTGAGACCATCCGCCCCTTGTCCAGTATTGCAGGATATGAACGTCAGGTTGGTGACGTGGCCAACCAAGTCGTTCAGTGTCCGCAGCCACAATGCGGGGGCATTGCTGCCTAGGACGGCCTTCGAGGCCCATAAAAACGAGGCCTCGTGACCATGGCCCTCCAGTTCAACGTGTTTCCCGCTGAGCGTTTTCATATAAGCCACGACAGCGTTCCAACCGGCTATATTCGTAACCGTCGTATTGTTCCCAAATGTGGGAGAGGAGGCAACCATATTTGGATCAGATGGATCGATGATCACGACGTCAGGCGAAGGGGTTGGGATCACGTGCCAATCAGATGTGTCGTCCCCGTCGTACGTTTCAAAATTGATACCGTAGTCAAATAACGCAGTGCTATCGTCAGTATAGGTCGCCAGGACGAAATAGGGCCCAGGCCGAGCGAAAGTGATCGAACCATCGGTACCAGTAATGTCGCCGGTATAGTCCACCGTGGGAGTAAAATAGTAGGAATTCCCCCCTTCGACCATCGGCGGAAGTACCTGAAGTGAGACTACGTTGGAGAAGGTTGCTGTGTAGTCCGCCGGGTAATACGGATAGGTGTAGTCTGCCGCGGGGATTGATGCTGGATCGAGGTACATCTGCGCTGCCGTAAGGGCAACAGCCCGTGCGACAGGACACGGCAGATAGACCACGAGACACACGGTTAGCAACACCGCCGAAACGCAAACAGCGAGCGGGAGCCGAGGGGCCGGTGAGAGTTTGTCCTCGAGCATGGTGCTGGTCCTTTTCATAGTGATCCTCCTAATTATCTGAGGGTTGATTTGGACGTAAATAGACTTCTACTGTCACTGCTCCTTGTGAGGAGGGATGACTGGATGACAAGCGAACACAGCACACTGGTCGCGAGCTTGGGGCAGGTGAGAGGGTACAGGGGTTGGTGAAGCGTTCGGTACCGCACACGCCCGTTACGACGGAACTTTGGTTCGGGTCCATTCTCGCACCGACTCGAACCCGAAACTGGGCTGGCGAGCGTCGTGGCTTCGTCGGCCTCGCCAAGGGTGAAAAATACAGCGGCACGCCGCGAAAAAGCAACACCTGATTTTCAACTTAAATCGGAACCGGCCACGGGGCGGGGGCCTCTTATCGCTTCTTCTTCGGCAT
>Ga0187875_10003996_pt1 | contig 10258 bp, 8 predicted proteins | sample June2016WEW_17_1_2_FD_132978 | JGI IMG/M metagenome (GOLD analysis project Ga0187875, IMG submission 132978) | Peatland microbial communities from SPRUCE experiment site at the Marcell Experimental Forest, Minnesota, USA - June2016WEW_17_10 | ecosystem: Environmental > Terrestrial > Soil >... | reverse complement strand
CGCTGCTTTCCCTGTCTTCTCCGTCTTTTCCCATTTCATCTCCGCTTTCCGCAATTCCTTGATGTAGGACGCGAAAGTGCACGCACACAGCAGCGATCCGTATCCCACGATATAGACGAGCAGCCCGCTGATGAAGCGGCCGCCCCGGTGTGGCTCGGCCACTTTGGCCAGGTAGGCGAGGGCCATGGAGCCAGCGAACCAGGCGTATACAAACAATATGAGCCAGCCCGGGAAATGCCGGATGGCCGTAATATGCGCTGCGCTGGACAGCTCGTCTATTCCGTCGCGGAACAGGCGGGGAAAGCAGGCGTAGATGATGATGGCCAGGTTCACGGCGCCGGGGAACATGATGGCTTCCCGCCAGACGTGCCGCCCGGTCTGGGGGTCGATGAGCACCGAGAACAGCGTGATGAAAATATAGGTGACGGCGTTGATGATCCACAGGATGTGAAAGGCCAGCCACGCCTGCGGGAAGCTGGCAAAGTACAGCGTGATCAGCGAGACCGACGAAGAGATCATGAAGAGCGGCTGCAGGAGCAGGCAGAACCAGAACAGCCCGAAGCTGATGCTGCCGAGGCGGTGACCACGATGAGGCCGGAACCACAAGTGCCGGTACTGCCGGGTGACCTGGACATTGCCGCGGGCCCAGCGCAGCCGCTGCTTCCACAGCCCGTTGATCTTGTCCGGCTCTTCCGCCCATACGGTGGCGTGCGGCTCGAAGACCACCCGGTGCCCGGCCAGCTGGGTCTTGAACGTGGTGAAGGTGTCCTCGGCCAGCGAGGATGTGTCGATCCGGCCGCCCACGGCGATCAGGTTCTCGCGCGTGTGCAGCTGGGCGCCCCCGGCCAGGCAGGCGGTCGCGCCCAGGACGTTCTGGCTGCGCCGCGCGGCCGCCTGGGCGGTGATGTACTCGTAGCCGATGAACCGGGTCAGGTAGTTGCCGGGCCGGGTGCCTTCCTTGATGTAGGCGGTGACGGCACCGACCTTCGGATCGGCGAAGTGCCGGGTCATGGTGCGGAGCGAAGGCGGCTCGTAGATGACGTCGGCATCCATGATCAGGAGCGCCTCCATCCAGTCGTCGGCGAGGATGATCTCCAGCCCGTGGTTCAGCGTGTGCGCCTTGCCCTGGCCGCCCTTCTCCCGCCGCAGGTGGATCACGTTGCCCGGGTACTGCGCCGCCTTGGCCAGCACGACGTCGGGTGTGTCGTCCGTGCTCGCGTCGTCCACCACGAAGATGCGCAGCGCGTCCCGCGGGTACTCGAGCAGCATGAGCCGGTCGATGGATGTGCCGATGACGGCGGCCTCGTTCCAGGCTGGAATGACCACGGCCGTCCGGGGGAAGTACGGCTCGCACGCGGCGTAGTGATTGCGCCGGAAATGGACCGCGATGAGCAGGAACTGGTAGCTGGCGGCCAGCTCGGGCGCGGCTCCGGCCATGACGAGGACAACGAGCAGCCAGTCCCCGCCGAGAACCAAATCATGACTCACCTGGTAAGGCCCTGGGCACCGCGTCCGCGGTACGCCTGACCCCCGCGTAGGCGCCGATCTGGGTGCAGTGGTGACTGTCGCTGCCGGCCACCAGGTGCACGCCCGCGTCCGCCATGGCCGCGGCGGTGCGGACCGACGGGCAGGACCATTTTTCATTGACCTCCACCAGCACATCCGCCCGCGCGACCCGGGCCGCCAGGTCGGCCAGCAGCGGCATGGGGACCATCTCCTCCGTCAGGCCGATCTTGGGCAGCAGGCTGAACAGGTGCGCCAGCAGCAGCGGCCGGCCGGGCGCGATGGCGTTCGCTGTTGCCGTACAGAGGCGCTCGATGGCTTCACCGGCGGTCATGGCGCCGTCCTCGATCACGGCCCGGACCTCCGCGGGGTGCAGAGGGCCGTTGTCGGCGGGGAACTGGTGGTCGGCGACCAGCACGAGGTCGATGCCGTCGTCCAGGCCGGCCGGGACGTCGAGCCGTCCGCAGGTGTCCAGGACCTTCGCCTCGACACCGGCCAGCACGCGCAGGCCCGGCCCGTGGCGGTGCTCAGCCACCGCGGCGACAAAGTCGGGGACCCAGGTCGTGTCCCGTCGCACGTGATCGGTGAGGCAGAGGGTGCGCAGCCCGCGTTCACGCGCGACGTTCACGTTTTCGGCCACCGTGCTGCTGGCGTCGTCGGAGAACGTCGAGTGGACGTGGAAATCCTCGTCCAGCGCGATGCACCCGCTCATACCAGGGCCAGGCTCGCGCCCGCTATCTCAGCCGGGTCGACGAAGCGCTCGTCCAGGAAACGGACCACGGCAAGCTCCCGGAAGTCCAGGTGGGCCGGAACGGGCCTGCCGAGCAGGGAGTCCAGCGCGAGCCGGGGCATGTCGACGCCGCTCGCGATGGTCAGTCCCAGCGTTCCCGGAATCCGGGGGTTCACTTCGAGCAGCGCCGGGTGGCCGGCGCGGTCGCGCCGGCACTGGACATTGGCCACGTACGTCAGGCCGGTGGCACTCGCGACAGCGCGCCCGAACTCCTCTATCTCGGGGTCGTGGACCGTACGGCCGCCGACCGAGACGCCGGAATCGACCCGGGCCCGGATCCGGGGCACGGAGGCGATGACCTGGCCGCCCGCGTCGGCCAGGACGTCGACGGAGTATTCCTCTCCGGGCAGGAACTCCTGCACGATCAAGGTGGATGAGTGCGTGAGCACGGCCAGCTCCGCGGCGGAGCCGATCTCCAGGATGCCACGGGAGCCGCTGCCGGTCCGGGGCTTGACGATGACGGGATACGTCCAGCTGGCCGGGTCTACCGCGGAGCCGAAAAGCTCGGTCCGGGGGACCCGGACGACGCTCGCGCAGTGCTGCGCGAGCAGCAGCTTGTCCAGGATGACCTCGAGCGCGGCGGCCGGGGCCAGAAGCAGTTCGATGCCAGCGGCGGCGAACTCCTCCCGTGCGTGCGCCAGGGGCCGCAGCTCCGCGTCGACGGTCGGCAGCACGATGTCCACCCCGAGCGCGATGCACCGGCCCAGCAGCGACTCAGCGAAATCAACGGCCGCGCCCGGCGGGATCAGCGTCCGGGCCGCGGGCGGGACCAGATACAGGCCTGCCGCCCAGGGATCCATGTCGGCCGCGAGGAGCTCAACCGAGCTGTCGGCGCGCAGCGACTTCATGGCGGCGATCGCGGCCGGGCCCCCGGCGCCGGTGACGAGCAGGCGCAGCGGCCTGTGACCGGGACGCTCCGGCGCCGTCACGAGCTGGCCAGCGTCTGCAGGCCGGCGGGCCGGGCCGGCTGGCCGGCCCGGTCGCGGATGACCTCGAACGGTTCGGCGTGGCTCCCGGAAGAGAACCGGGACCAGTAGCGGGCCGTCGAGGCGATCAGGTCGGGTTCGAGGTAGTCCCGCACGCCGACCTGGGAGCCGAACATGTCGATGGCCTTGAGCTTGCGGCCGATGTAATCGTCGATGACGACGAAATGCGCGGGCCGGAACTCGATGGTGGCCGACGGTGACTGGAAGCAGTAGATCCGGCCGACGCGCCGGGACGCGACCATGGCCGCACGGTGGGCGTTGCGGTGGTCCTGGTGCACGTCGTGCACGGAATGGGTGTAGACGATCGTCGGCTGCACTTCCGCGATCACCGCCTCGATGACGCCGATCGTGGGGTTGCCCTCCGGGATGCGGGTGTCCTCGAGGTCGTCGAGGAACAGCCGGGCGCCGATGACGTCGGCGGCCTCCTGGGCTTCGCGGGCCCGGCGCTCCTGATCCCCGCCGTGCTTCCCGCGGGACAGGGTCAGGATCGTCACCAGGTCACCGGCCCCCTTGTGACCCAGCAACGTGCCGGCCGCGCCGATCTCCACGTCATCGGGGTGCGCCCCGATGGCCAGCACGTTCTCCCGGCCCGCCGCCCTCGCCTCGCGGCCTGCCTCGATCAGGGCGGTCGCCCGGGCGACGAGTACGTCCGCCGCGATCGGCTTTTCGAGGAACTCGGCCGCCGAGCTGCGCAGCGCGGTGACCGCGTAGTCAACGCTCGCGTGCCCGGTGAGCACGGCAACGGGCAGATCGGGTACCAGCTGGCGCACCCGGTCGAGCAGTTCCAGCCCGGTCATGCCGGGCAACTCGATATCGGTGAGGAGCAGGTCCCACTGTGCGGTCTCAATGCAGCGCAACGCGCCGATGGAGTCGAGTTCATGCGTGACGTCAAAACCGCCCCGCGTCCTCAGCACCCGCGCCAGGTACGCGCCCAGTGCGGGATCGTCGTCGATGAGCAGGATCCGGCCGCGTTCGTGGCTCGTTCCACTGGTTTTCATCCGGCCCCCTGAACAGAACTGGCCACGCGGACCGTTGCTCACAACTAGTAACTTTACAATCACTCTAAGTCTATTTGCCAAGATAGCAGCGCTGTAGTCCAGCCGCGAGTGGGCCTAAGCCCCGCGTTGGTCACGGCCCTGAGCCCCGGTACCGGCCACGCCTCACGTCCCGTGCCGGGATGCGGCCTGGCCGGCCGCGGCTACTTCGACGGCGGCCAGAACCCGCTCCTTTCTCATCCGGTCTCATCCGGGCGGTCGGTCAGAAATCACTATCAGGCACGGCAACCCGGGCCCATCACCCGTTACGGGTGATGCGGTTACGTCCTCCCGGGAGAGAGAATGACTGCGTAACCACCGTCGAAGCCCAAGGCGCGGAGCGATGAGAATCATCCTTAACCTGATTTGGCTCGTGCTCTGCGGCATCTGGATGGCAATCGCCTATGCGGTGGTCGGGCTGCTCTGCTTTGCGCTGTTCTTCCTGGTCATCACCATCCCATTCGGGATTGCCTCGTTCCGGATCGCCAACTACGTGCTGTGGCCCTTCGGCCGGGACATCGCCCCCCGCGAGGGCGGGATGGGCGTCGGCGCCGTGATTGGCAACATCATCTGGATCATTCTGTTTGGCTGGGAGCTGGCGCTTGCCCACGTGGCGACAGGGATCCTGCTGTGCTTGACGATCATCGGCATCCCGCTGGGGCTCGCCAACTTCAAGATCATTCCTGTCTCACTCATGCCACTGGGGGTACGGATCGTTTCAGCCCACTAGCTGTCACCGACCTACCGCTGAACCGGGGCCAGGTGCCACTCGGCGGCTGCGGCGGATCAGTGGCTGGCTAGGGACCTTGGGCCCTTATTCGGTGTAAGGGGACCGGCAAAACTCCGCCATATGGTGACATTTGCGCAGCAAGTTGATAACGATCTGCAGTCCGTCCTCAATACCCTCGATGTGCTCGAGTGCCTCGTACGGGAGGAAGACATCGACGCCGGGGACCTCGCTCAGCGCTTGGAGGTCCCGGAGTGCACCGCGCAGCGGCTGCTGGCCGCCATCTGCGCCCGCGGTCTCGCGGCACAGGACCCGGCTTCCGGCCGGTACCGGCTGGGCGTGCACCTGTTCGAGCTTGGCCAGATGGCGTCGGACCGTTTCCCGCTACGACGGGCCGGGCTCCCGCTGCTCGAAGGACTCCGGCAAGCCAGCCGCCTCTCGGTGCATCTCACGGTGCCGGAGGGGGCTGACATCGTGTTCCTGGAGCGCCTGCCGGGCGTGCCCCGCGTTGGCATGATGGGGGGCGTTACGCGACGGATGCCATCCCACGCGACCAGCGCGGGAAAAGCAATAGCTGCCTTCGACCCTGTCTTCGCGGAGGCGCGGAAAGCAGCAGGCTTTCCGCAGCTAACGCCGCGCACGATCTCGACCGCCGCCGATTTCGACCGGGCGCTGGCCGAGGTGCGCCGTACCGGCGTTGCCATCAGCGTGCGGGAGTCCGAGTGCCAGGAGACGTCGGTAGCCGCACCGGTGCGCAACTTCTGCGGCCGCGCGTACGCGGCCATCTCGGTCGTCGGTCCCGAGGAGGAGTTCGGCGACGTCGGGAGCGCGGCCCGGCTCGTCATCGACGCGACCGCCAGGCTCAGCCAGACACTCGGCCGGTAACGGCTGACGCTACCCGGCGGCGCAGTCACCGACGTCACGGCCGGATGGCTCCGGGCGAGCATGAGGGAAGTCGACACCGAGCACAGCCCGGCCGGCGCACCGTCACTTCCCTGCCGGACCGCACGGGCCCTGGCGCCCGGCGAGAAGACCAGCCGCGCGCTACCGCGTTCCTGTCGTCTTTGTCGTGGCCCGGAACCGGAAGTACGCCGCTCTGAAGAAGTTCGCCCAGGTGACGCACTTCGATGGCGTCCCCGGCCTGGAACTTCCCGACATCGACATCACCGGCATTGCCACCGTCTACGGAATACCCGCAACTCAGGTCACGAGCCTGGCCCAGCTCACTACTGCAGTAAGAGCCGCACTGGCCGGCGACGGCCCGCGCCTGATCGAAGTCCCCCAGCAGCGCCTGTCCAGCACCTGAGCAGCACCGCCACCGGAGCCCCGGTAGTCTCAGCAGTCGGCGGCAGGTTGGGAGCAACGACCCGCAAAGGGTATGCGATGGCAACAAGCACGACGCAGGCGCTACGGAGCGCAGGGGTGGCGCGCGTCCTGGCCCCGGACGATGCGGGGTACGCCAGCGAGACGTCCGGGTTTGACCTCGGAATCGCCTGCTTGCCCGACATCGTGGTCGCGGCGCGGACACCCGCCGACGTGGCGGCCACCGTCGCCGTCGCCAGCGAACGCGGCGAGCGGCTCACCATTCTAGGTTCCGGGCACGGCCGGCTGCACGAGGTGCACGGTGGGGTCGCGATCAGTATGCGGGCACTCGCGGACGTCGAGGTCGATACCGGCAAGCGCTCGGCCCGGATCGGTGCAGGCGCGACATGGGAGCCAGTCCTGGCGGCTACTGCCCCCCGCGGGCTCGCCCCCTTGTGCGGGTCGGCGCCGGCGGTCGGTGTCGCCGGATATCTCCTGGGAGGAGGTCTCGGCCCGCTGGCGCGCGCCTGCGGCTTCAGCGCCGACCATATCCAGGCAGTCGAGGTTGTCACGCCCGCCGACGGCAGCCTGACCGTGACAGCGGAGTCCTACCCTGACCTGTTCTGGGCACTGCGCGGCGGCAAGGGGGGTCTCGGCGTCCTCACCGCGGTGACCATCGGGCTTCTCCCGCTCACTGAGGTGTATGGCGGCGGGCCCATCGAACTGATCAACTTCATCGGCCGCGCAAACGACGCCGACGCAGTGCTCCGTTCGTGGTCACCCGACCAGAACGACCGACTCGACACCATCCGTTCCCGGCACGACCCTGTGGGCATACTTCCGTTTGGGCGACACGGAACATAACCTGCCGCCCAAGGGCATACGGATGATCAGCCGCAGGAAACAGCCACGCGGCGAGATCGTCAGCAACAATTCCGGTACGTGGCGGACATATGGGTTCCGGTACCTGGGCGACATGATCGTCAGGCGACGTTCCACGAGTGGATCGCGTAACGCTTCCGGGCCAGCACGGCGGTGGCCTCGTCCCAGGCTTGGTCTCGACGGCGCCCGCAACGCACCAGAAAACCGCGGCTCACCAGAAATATGGGGGGGTACTCCCTATGGAGTCCGAGGTGAGCCAATCGTAGCGTCGGAGCCGCAGGGACTGAGGAGGCCATATGCCCGACACCACGCTCTCGCTTGTCAAGTCTCACGCACCGCAACAGCGCACCGGCCGAGTGACACTTCTCGAGCGGAAGACGGCGCTGGATGCGCTGGCCGAGATTGCGGTACAGGCGCGTAGCGGTGAAGGCCGGCTCGTCCTGCTCGAAGGCGAGGCGGGTGTGGGCAAGTCGGCCCTGCTGGAGCACTTCACGCACGACTTGCCCGACTCACGCCTTCTGCCGGGCGCCTGCGACGGCATGTTCACGCCCCGGCCGCTCGGTCCGCTCTTCGACATTGCGCAGCAGGTACACGGCCGCCTGCAGTCGCTGTGCCGGGCAGACGCGTCCCGGGAGGAACTCTTCGACGCGCTCCTGACCGAGCTGTGCGAGCCAGGTCCGCTGCCGGTCGTCGTCATCGAGGACGTGCATTGGGCCGATGAGGCCACCCTCGATCTGCTGGGCTTTCTCGCGCGGCGGATCCGGGAGATCGCAGTGCTATTGATCGTGAGCTACCGCAACGACGAGCTGGCCGACACCCATCCGCTGCGCATTGCTCTCGGCCATCTGGCCGTCCAGCGCTGCGCGAGGCGCCTCCCGCTCGCTCCCCTCAGTGCCCAAGCCGTGCGGATGCTCTCAGCCGGGCGCGGAGTCGACCCAGCGGAGTTGCACAGGGTCACCGGCGGCAACCCGTTCTACGTCCACGAGGTGCTGGAAGCGGGCCCAGGCGAGGTACCGGGCTCGGCCCGTGATGTGGTTCTGGCGCGCGCCGCCCGCCTCGGACCGAAAGCACGGGAGACCCTCGAAGCCGCCGCCCTGATCGGCGGCACCGTCGACGAGCGGCTGCTACGCCACGTCGTCGCCGAGCCCGCGCTGGCCGAGGTCATCTCGTCTGGGCTGGTGGCCGGCCATCCGGTTCCGCGCTTCCGGCACGAGATCGCGCGTCAGGCGATCGAGCAGGTGGTCTTGCCGGCCCGGCGTTCCGAACTCCATGCCCAGATCCTGCAGGGGCTGCGCAATCTCGGCTGTGACGATGACGCCCGGCTGGCCTTTCACGCCGACGAGGCCGGCGACGGGCCGGCCGCCCTGGAGCATGCTGCGCGGGCGGGTCGTCGCGCTCGCACGCTGGCCTCCCATCGCGAAGCGGCCAGGCAGTTCGAACGCGCGCTGCGTTTCGCGGACGGCGAGGCGCCGGCCAGCATCGCGGCCCGCTGGATCGAGCTCGCGACGGAGCTGTCGATGATCGATCACTGGCCCGAGGCCGAGACCGCCTACACGCGGGCGCTGGAGAACTGGCGGGCGGCCGGAGACCCCCTCGGCGAAGGCGACACGCTCCGGCGGATGTCCGCCGCGTTGTGGCGGCTGTGCCGCGGCAACGAGATCCTCGCCGCCGCCGAGGCCGCCGTCGCCATCCTGGAACCGCTCGGCCCCACGCCGGAACTCGCGGCGGCATACGCGACCCTCGCCGCGTTTCGGAATGAGCCCGGGCGCCTGGACGTCGTCGTCCCGCTCGCCAGGCGCGCTCAGGAACTCGCGGTCAAATTCGGCGTGCCTGAAGTGCAGAGCCGGGCGGCGACGACTGAGGCGCAGGCCTTGTGGTTGGCGGGTGGCGACTGGGAGCCCGTGCTGCGCCGCGCGCTGTCGATCGCGCTCGAGAACGGCATCGAGTACGAGGCCGGCTTCGCGTACACGAACCTGCACGAGCTGCATTGCGGCAACCGCGACTATGCCAAGGCCGACCCGTACTTCCACGACGGCGTCGCCTATTGCGAGGACCACGATCTCGGCACGTACTACACCTGCTTGCGCGGCGTGCGGACGTCAACCCTGGAGCGGCTCGGGCGCTGGGACGAGTTGGCGGGAATCGCCGAGGCGGTCATTGCCTCCGTCGCCTCACCCGTGAATCGCATGATCCCGGTAACCAGCCTGGCCCTGGTCGCGGCGCGCCGCGACCAGGGAGATGTGTGGCCGCACCTGGATGCCGCGATGACCGCCGCGGACGGATCGACCGGGCAGATGTACATCGGCGCCGTCCGATTGGCCCGGGCCGAGGCCCGCTGGCTCGAGAGCGATCTGACCGCGGCGCGACAGGAAGCCGAACTCGCGGACGACGCGTGCGCTAACCTTACCGATCCCTGGCTCAACGGCGAGATCGCGGTGTGGCTGCTACGCACCGGATCGCCCCGGACGAGTCAGCGCGAACTGGCCGAGCCCTACCGGCTGCAGCTCACCGGAAACCATCGCGGCGCATCCGAACTGTTCGATGCGCTGGGCTGCCCCTACGACGCGGCGCTCGCGCTCCTCGATGCGACTGACGAGCTGACGCTGCGACGAGCCCTCGACATTTGCAACGAGCTCGGGGCCGTCGCGACGGCGCGGATCATCCGCCAGAAGATGCGCTCGCTCGGCATTCGATCCGTTCCGGCCGGGCAGCGAACCGCGACACGCGAGAATCCACTCGGCCTGACCCAACGAGAGCAGGAAGTGCTCGAATTGCTCTGCGAGGGGCGCACCAACGCCAGCATTGCCACCAAGCTGGTGATCTCACCAAAGACGGTCGACCATCACGTCTCGTCGGTACTGGCCAAGCTCGGTGTGTCGAAGCGGACGGAGGTAGCCGCTGCGAAGCGAGCCGCTGGCGCCCCGAGGTAGGCGAGCCACAGGGTCGCTGCTGGCAGCTGTCCGGCCGCATGATGGCAGTATGGCCAGCCGACGTGGCGTTGGCGGCACGCTGGCCAGGATTCACGAGATCGCTT
>Ga0187875_10003995_pt1 | contig 10261 bp, 9 predicted proteins | sample June2016WEW_17_1_2_FD_132978 | JGI IMG/M metagenome (GOLD analysis project Ga0187875, IMG submission 132978) | Peatland microbial communities from SPRUCE experiment site at the Marcell Experimental Forest, Minnesota, USA - June2016WEW_17_10 | ecosystem: Environmental > Terrestrial > Soil >... | reverse complement strand
CTCGCTGCTGGTCATCGTGGAGTTCCAGGTGCTTTGGTCAATCACTGGTGTCGTGCCGTCGGAGTTGGCATAGGCCAACATCACGGCGGTGACATTGTTGAAGTTCGTGGAGCTGAAGGTGTAACTCGCCGGTTCGCTCGAAGTCGCGACGTGATAGGCGGTGAGGACAGCGCCAAAGGGTTCCGCTCCCGGACTTGTCGCGTTAGAGAGCACTGTCCAGCCAGCGGGCATCGCCACCGTAGTTGGGTCACCAGGGTAACCGGTGGGGTTGCCAGTATAGAGAACCGCGATGAGCAGGTCGCCCGCCGAGACGCCCGTCGGTACATTCAGAGTGACGTTATAGCTATAAGGATCTTCATACGTCGAAGCGTCGACGAACTGAGGGTCGGCAGGTGTGGAGGCTGCATTGGTGGTTCCCTGGAACGATGAACTAGCGGTGCTCGTCCAGTTGCTTCCCGAGACAGCGGTCACGGTGTAGGTGTACGTGGTGCTGGCCGCGAGACCACTATCGGTGCACGATGTAGAATTAATCGTGCCGTAACACCCGCTTCCGCTTGGGACCGGCGAGCCGTTGCGAGTGACCGTGTAGCCCGAGGGAGGAGCACCGCTGCTCGGCGCAGTCCAGCTGATCAAGAGGCTGGTTGACGTAGGACTAGTGGCACTGCCCCCTGTCGGAGGGTTGACCACGGTCGATTGGGCTTGCGCGGGATAGGCACCGGAGCTGACGTGAACCACCCAGCTCGTCGCCCCGGCGATCCCCGTCATGCCAAGCATTGAGCCAACCACGATAAGGGCGATCGCCCGCAACCTCGGCTTAGCCACACTCCGACCCTGGCTTATCCGAGCCAACAACCCCAACATAGGTGTTCCCAACGGCCCACGCGCGTCACGGAGCCCTGTAGAGCAATGAAATCAACTGGTCCAGCTGTCGGTTGCGGGGCTCGTTGTGGCGGTGGCAGCGCCACCTGTAGCTGTGACACCGGTCAGCGACGGCATCGAAAAGTACGTCGCCTCACACGCAGCAGGAACCGCAGCGGTCATGCCGGCGTCGTTCGTCATCGTGACCGTCAGCGTGCCGGATGCCGCCACGGTGAGCGCCGATGTAAGGGTGTGCGAGGTGCCGCTGGTGGTGGTCGAGTAGTTCCAGATGACGTCGCTCGGAGTGGTGGCAAGGCAGCCCGTCTGCGTCGTCGTGAGGGCGCTCGTCGTGTACCCGGTCGCATAGGTTGTGCTGGTTGGCAGGTTCACAGCTGTGACCGTGACGGGAAATGGGTTCGGGTTGGCGATCGTCATGACGACGTCACCGTTCCCACCCGGGTACAAGAGGTTGGTGGCCGAGGGAGAGGCAACGGCGGTGATGGTCAGGTTGGACACCGTCGCAGACTGGGCCTCACCGCTGGAGCCACCGGCAAGCCCGACGACCCAGTTCGATGCGGCATAAGCGCCTCCGCCTGCGAGTAGGGCACCCACTATCGCAGCGACAAATTTGGATCGCCGCGACCATCTCTGCCCTTTCTTGTTGGTACTGGTGTTAGCAGAGTGAGTCATGAGCTTCTTGATCGGCACTGTTCACGAAGACCTTGAGCCCTTTTTGCAGTAGTTGTTGCTGCTCAGGGAGTCTGAGGTCTTCCTCAGGGGACATGCCGCAAGGAGGCCAGCCTGTGTACTCAGAGGATGTCGGCCTAACGGGCGGCCCACGCGGCGAGTAGGGGGCAAACAGAACTGCGCCTTTGGTGAGCGACCGAAGGGCGTCGCAGGAGCGCCGAATCGGCAGGGTTCACCCAACCCCTTACACCTCGCTACCAGTCGCAGATCCGCGCCATCGGCCCGGGTGTGAGAATTCAGAAGCGGTGATCGCGTCCGCTCCCCCAACTCCCCAACCACTCGCGCTCGACGAAGTCATTGAGACGCTCTCGATGTTGCGTGACTTGCCGGAGTTGCTCGGCGCCATTGAACAAGCAGACCGTGCCGCGCTGTACCAAGCTCTGGGTCTCCACGTCACCTACCGACGTGTGGGAGCCGTTGAACAAATGCGACTGCGGACCTCGCTCAGAGCCGTGGACCTGGAGCGTGTCGGTGTGCGACGATCGGAAAGAAACTCCCTGGTACCAGCTCTGCGAAGCGTGGACCTGGAGCGTGTCGGAGGGGTCCCACATACGACACGCGAGACGATCTGGGATCTGGCCGCGTGACGAGGCCTTCTTCCACCCAGACCGCGAGGGTGCCCGAGTAGCTGAGATCACGGAGGTTGGTACCAGACTGGTATCATCGGTCATGGCGTTGACCGTCCGCACCGACGAACAAATGGAGCAGGCACTCGATGCGCTCGTCGAGACCGAGGGGGTCTCGCGTCAGGAAGTGATCCGGCGCTCGATCCTCGACCGCTACGAGCGCACCGTGCACGCTCGGCGCGTCGCGGAACGCACGAGCCGGCTGAGTGCGCGCTGGGGGGACGTGCTCGACCGGCTCGGGCGGTCGTGAGCGAGACGGAGTATCTCGACCTCGAAGACTTGCTCTCAATGGTACGAGCGCTCGGGATCGGACCTGTCCGTGACCTCGGGCTGCTCGACTCCGCGGCGGCGCGGCCGCGTGCCAGCGCATTCGCAGAGGACGCCTACCCGACGATCGAGCTGAAGGCGGCCGCGCTCCTGCACTCCCTGGCGCGTAACCATCCTCTCGTGGACGGGAACAAACGGCTTGCCTGGTTGGCGGTCGTCGTCTTCCTCGACCTCAACGGCTGCGAGGTGACACTTAGCGACGAGGAGGCCTTCCAACTCGTGATGGACGTGGCCTCCGGCGACATCGAGTTGGACGAGATCGTTGGCCGTCTTCAGGTCTCAAGCCAGTCCTGAACGCCTCCCAATACTCTGGGTTTCCGTTCGGCGTGCTGCTGCGGGGTCAGCTCCCCTGGCACGAGCCGCTGCGGGCGCGTAGACCTGCAGCGTGTCGGAGGGGGGACTTGAACCCCCACGCCCTTGCGGGCACTAGCCCCTCAAGCTTCCCTCCTGGGACTTTGGCGAACTAGCACGAACTCACATGGCATATAAATAAAGGGTTTCGTCTTCGGCAAACGGTCACGGTCGGCAGCGGACGCGCGATAATCGCGCGACGGAACTCGGTCGTGCCGACTCCAGAATATGAACATGGAACGACTCTGTTTCTGACACTGTTCGAGTCCCTCGGAGCTTGCCAGCGCAAGGGCCGTCCCCAAGCTTCCTTAACGCGGCAGGGCCGCATTGAGCTTCTCTTCGGCATGTTCGATCAGGCGCCTGACCGCCTCTACAGCCTTTCGAGCCTGGGCGGCACTCACTGGAGCCGGGTCGTATTCGGCCGGTGTCTTGAGCGGTAGGAGCTGGCGAAGATAGCGCGCGCCTTGTGCATCTCCGATCGTCTTGAGATGCTCTGGGGCGTCGGCGTGCTCACCCTTCGAAACCGAGCCGACAAGGGCACACGAAATTGCGTCGCGTCGACTCGAAGGTGATCTCGATCGACGGCACAAAGATCGAGGCGAACGCCTCGGCGTGGGCGAACCGCTCCCGCCGTCAGCTCGCCGACGAGATCCTCGCAGGCAGAACGCCAGGACACAGAGGAGGACGAGCGCTTCGGTGAGAGTCGTGGCGACGAGCTCCCGCCCAATTGGGCGCGGCGTGAGGACCGGCGGGCCAGAGTCCGCGAGGCGCTCCGCCAGCTCGACGAGCAAGGTGCCGCTGACTACGAGAGCCACCTTGCCGCGCGCGCCGCACGCGAGCGGGCCACCGGCCGCAAGGTTCCCGGCCGCAAGCCAGTCCAAGGTGGGCAAACGGGCAAGGAACGCTTCGCCAACCCGACCGACCCGGACTCGAGGATGTTGCGGGCCCGCAACCGCTTCCTCCAGGGCTACAACGCCCAGGCAGCGGTCTCCACCGACCAGGTCATCGTGGCCGCAGAGGTGACCAACGCGGCAAATGACTCGACCATGTTCGTCCCGATGGTGAGAGCGAGCGAGGAGAACCTCGCCTTAGCCGAGGCTGATGGCATCGGGACCTTCGTCGCCGACACCGGCTACTGGAGCGTCGAGAACGTGACGATCGCCACCCCTTCTAAGGTGCTCATCACCCCCATGCCGGCGACCAAGGGGATCGCCGACCCTGACGACCCGCGCATCCAAGAACGCTCAAAGGTGCTCAGCCGCATGGCCGCCGGGGAGCTCAGCGTCAAACAAGCCGCCGTCGAGATGGGTGTCTCCTACAACTGGGCACGCCAGCTGCTCGGCGACTACCGGGTTGGACGAGGTGATCCTGCAGTGCTCAGAAAACAGATGCTCGATCGGCTCTCCACTGCCGAAGGCCGCCAGACCTACGCCAAGCGCAAGGTGACGACCGAACCGGTCTTCGGCAACATCAAGGCCAATCTCCGATGTCGTCGCTTCTCTGGGCGCGGGATGCGGGCGGCACTGAGCGAGTGGCGCCTCATCTGCTCGGTCCACAACCTCTTGAAGATACGAAACCAGCGTCTCACCATCTCATAAGGGGAACTTCCGGGCGCGTTCGCTGAACTCGGGCGAATCCCGCCAAATTCAGGTGAAAACCTGTCAGGTCCTGCCTTGCGGATCGGTGGTCCCGGAGCTCCTCGAGTCAATCATGCGACAGCCTCTTAGCTGGACTTTCAAACTGCCCAAGGGCGTGCGGCAAGCACCTGCCACACTTGACAACTCCTCCGTCATGCTCGATTCTGATGGAGATGCTGCTTACTGTCAACAATCTGGCGGACGGGGGCCCCACGGGCGGCGCTCGCCGATTCCCCACGGGCGGCATCGCACAGCCAGCTGCAAGCACGAGGCCCACCAACGGTCAGGCCGAGTTCTCCGGCGACCTGCTCGAGCCGAATACTGGGTCTGGGAGGATCTGACTTGTCACTCCGCCGGCATGTCCTCTGCGTGGGAAGCGCGACCCTCGATCACGTCCTCGAACTGGATGCTCTGCCTGCAGGCGAGGGTAAGCAGCTCGCCCGAGCCTCGAGATGGAGTGGCGGTGGACCCGCGGCTACGGCAGCGGTTGCGGTGGCGTCGCTCGAAGGGAAGGCCACCTGGTGCGGGCTGACCGGAGACGACAACAATGGCCTGGCCGTTGCCCTCATGCTGAACGAGGCCGGCGTAGAGATCTGCGACGACTCTCTCGTGCCGGGAGCCAAGACGCCGATCGCGACTGTTCTCGTCGATGCCGTCGGTCGCCGCTGGATCGGCTGCTACATCGGCGAAGGCCTCGACACCGCCTTAGTCTCCCCACGGCTGCCCAGCCTCGCAGACGTCGACGTGATAGTCGCTGAAGCTTGGTCTGTTCCCCTCAGCACCGCGGCCTTGAAGCAGGCGCTGGTGCGGGGCACTCCCCGTGTGCTCGATTGGGAGATCCCTCCTGGGTTCGACCATGACATGGCCGACCCGTCAGGGGCGGTCGAGCTCGCCGGTCTGGCGGACCACGTCATCTTCTCGACCGAGGGCCTCGCCGCCTTCACCGGCATGGGAGACATGGACGCGGCGCTCCTCGCGGCCGCCGACCGCTTGCCGCACGCGGTGGTGGCTGTGACCCTGGGGCCGGCGGGTAGCGCCTGGACGACGTCGGAGGGTGTCTTTCACGTTCGCGCCTTTGCGGTGGATGCGCAAGACACCACCGGCTGCGGTGACGTCTTCCACGGCGCTTACGCCCTCGCCATTGGCGAGGGAATGCCGGTTTCTAGGGCCGCGATTTTCGCCACCGCGGCTGCCGCCCTCAAAGCCGAACATGGCAACGGATGGAAAGGCATGCCGGATCGGTCCAGCACTGACTCATTGGTCTCGAAAGGATGGGCATGAAACTCACTCCGGGTAAGCACTGGGGCATGCGGCGCCTGGCCGACCGCGACGGTTTCTGGCGCATTGTCGCCACGGACCAGCGTGAGTTCCTCGCTAAGCCGCTCGCGGAGATCCTCGGCGTCGACGTGGCGCCCTACGAGGCAGTCGCCGGCGTGGTGACAGCCCTTGCCAGCGAGCTCTCGCCCGAAGCCTCGGCCCTGCTGATCGACCCGATCTATGGATACCTGCCTGCAGTGAAGTACATCGATCCTGCGAAGGGCTTACTGCTTAGTTACGAGAGTATCCACATGGTCCAGGAGTCCGGCGGCCTGAAAGAAGAGCCGATCCCGGACTGGTCCGTGGCCAAGATTCGCTCCCTTGGCGCCGACGCCGTCAAGGTGCTAGTGCTCTACCGGGCCGATGCGTCAGCAGAGGTGCGACTCTTCCAGGAGAATTTCGTGCAGACGGCTGGGGAGGCCTGCGAGCGCTGCGACATCCCGATGTTGCTGGAAGTCCTGGTGTACCCGACCGAGGGTGAAAGCCCCGAGGACTTCGCGCGAGCTCGTGAACATCTCGTCATCGAGGCCGTCGAACCGTTCCGCCATCCTCGGTTCAAGGCCGACATCTTCAAGCTCGAGCCTCCCGGGCCGCTCACCGATGTCCCGCCACCCGACAGCGAAGAGGGCGAGAGGCTGCTTCGCGCCTACCATCGCCTAACAGATGGCCTCCCCCGGCCCTGGGTACTGCTGTCAGCCGGCATGAACAAGCAAGACTTTCGCACGTCGCTCGGCTATGCCTACAAGTGCAAGGCAAGCGGATACCTCGCCGGGCGTGCCCTGTGGTCGCAGGCTCCGCTGCTGTTCCCCGACGCCGGGGCCATCACTGCCTCGCTACGCGAGGAGAGCCTTCCCTACATGCGTGAACTCAACGAGATCACCCGCGCCTCGGCAACGCCCTGGTACACGCACCCCTCCTTCGCCAGCGGCGTCGAGACGCCCTACCCACTCGACCGTGACTTCGCTACCCATTACCGACCAGACGAAGCGTGCGCCTAGTGACCGGACCTCGGGCGGAAGTCAGTGTCACTCCATCCAGTAGCCAAGAGCCGACGAGCGCCCCTACAGGTTCTCGTCGCCAGACAACCCAGAACAAGGAATCGAGGACCTGAGATGCGTATATGTGTCTTTCCCAAGGGAGACATCGTGGCCATCGTCGAAACCCACACGATGACCGTCTTCGATTGGATCGACAAGGCACGCGCCTTGAAGATCGAAGGACTCGAGATGTACTCGGGCATGTTCTGGGAGACCGATGACGCGTCCGTCGACCGCGTCGGTGAAGCACTGGCTGCCGCCAACTTCGAGATGCCGATGCTTTGCGTGTCTCCGGACTTCGCCAACCCGGACGCAGAGGTCCGCAAGCGGGATGTGGAGCGACAGGTGCGAATGGTTGAGATCGCCCACCGGATAGGGGGACCAGGCGCCTCCTGCCGGGTGCTGAGCGGTCAGCGCAATCCAGAGGTCTCCGTCGAGCAAGGCCTCGACTGGGCCTCCGAGGCGATTCTCGAGGTCCTACCCGTTGCAAAGTCCCTCGATGTCACCTTGGCCATAGAGAACCACTACAAGGACGGAACCTGGAAGTATCCCGAGTTCGCCCAGAAGAAGGACGTGTACCTCGCCCTCTTGGCGCGCATAGACGATCGCGTGCATTTCGGTGTCCAGTTCGACCCGTCGAACGCGCTCGTGGCCGGGGAGGATCCCGGTGACTTCCTCGAGCTGGTCATTGATCGGGTCGTGACGATGCAGGCATCGGACCGCTACCTGAGCTCGGGCGTCGACATCGAGTCCCTGCGCGAGTCAGACGGAACCCTCGGTTACTCGCCGAACCTTCAGCACGGCGTGATCGGCCAGGGGCTCATTGACTACCCGCGCATCTTTCGCACTCTGGTCGGTGCCGGTTACGACGGCTGGATCTCGGTGGAGGACGGCGTGAAAGGCATGTGGGAGATGGAGAAGTCGGTCGACTTCCTTCGCGCGGCACGTGAGGAGTACTTCGGTGGCTCCACTGCGGTCCGAGTCGCCGCCCACGAAGCGGCCCGTGCCGCTGCCGGGCTTCCGGCCCGCTGACCGGCAATCAAGTCGTGAAGGAGAAGAGGAGCAGAACGTGAGCGGCACTGCGATCCGGGGCCTTACCCGGGAGACGCTCGTCAGGCCGATAGTGCAGATATCCCTCGACTTGAAGAGCATTGACGAGGCGCTCGCCAGGGCGTCTACGGCCCTCGAGTCTGGAGCGGACTGGCTGGAAGTGGGGACGCCGTTGATCCTTGCCGAGGGCCTTCGCGCCGTAAGGGCACTTCGCCAGGAGTTCCCCGGCACCCCATTGATCGTCGACCTGAAATCCATGGATGGCGGCTACTTCGAGGGGCAGATGATGGCGGGGGCCGGCGCAAACGCCGTCGTCGTAATGGGCCGGGCCCACGACGCGACCATCGAGAGGATGTGCCGCGCGGGAGAGGAATACGGCCTCCTCGTCATGGGTGACGATCTCGCCGCCGCGGATCCCGTCTTCGAGGCAATGCGGCTCGAGCGCCTAGGCGTCGGCGTCGTCATCCACCATGTCGGCTTTGACCATCGCGGTGAGCACCCCGGTCTGTCCCCGCTCACCGATCTGCCGGCCATCGTCGCCGCGACGACGGTGCCGGTCCAGGCCGTAGGTGGCCTGAGCATCGATGATGCGATTGGGTGTCCTGGCATGGGCGCCCCGATCGTCGTCTTTGGTGCCCCGCTCGCCGTCGATGGCGACTCGGGCCACGTCGACTTGAAGGACCTGCCCCGGGTACTGACCGAAGCCTGCAGGCGCGTACACGAAGCACAGATCCACTACCCGACCGCTGTTGCGAAACCTGCCGAGTGAGCTCGGTCAGCACCGAGCCCGCAAGCAGGCTCACCAACCCGCGAAGATTAGGCACCTTATAGCCAACACCTGGCGGCTGAAGAAGCGGCGAAAGGCCGCGCACAGGCGCGGGCATTCACTTACGGCGCATTCGGGTTCACAGACTGCCTCCTCCACGTGACCAGAGGCGGCGATTGTCCGGTCCGGTTTGCCAGAACAAGGAGGACGAGAGTGGGCGAGGGCCGGCGAGATGTGACGGCAACGAGAACGGAGCGCACACGGCTCGACACGGGCTGGCTGTTCGGAGGCGAGGTCCCTGTGCCTGGCGCCGAGGATAGGCTGGACCCAGAGGTCGTTCGCGGCTATTCGCGGATCGAACTCGACGACTCGTCCTGGGACCGGATCACGTTGCCGCACACGGTCACGCCGCTCTCGTGGCAACTCTGGGATGAGACCAGATGGGAGAAGGTCTGGATTTACCGCCAACACTTCCGGCTACCAAGCGAGTACGCGGGCAGGCGGATCTTCATCGACTTCGAGGGTGCGCTCACCAACGCGACGGTGACGCTCAACGAGGTGCTCCTCGGCGAGCACCGTGGGGGTTACCTCCCCTTCGCGTTCGAGATCACCGACCACCTCCGCGCCGAAGGTCACAATACCCTCGCCGTCGTCCTCGACTCACGCTTCAACTTGAATGTGCCGCCGAACATGCCGACGCCTGCCAGGAGCAACTCCTTCGACTTCTGGCAACCCGGAGGCATCCACCGGCACGTCTGGCTCCGCGCCGTGCCGCAGACCTTCGTAACCTCCGTGCAGATCACCCACCACGATGTGCTGGACCCGGTCAAGCGATACTCAAGCTTCCGCGTCAGCGTGGATTCGAACGCCGAGAGGTCCGACCTCGGAGTCGGCGTGCAACTCGTGAGTTCGAAGGGGGCGGTCGCAGCCTCCTCGAGCGCCCAGATCGCAGACCTGCCTCCCGGAGTGACAGAGCTGACGGTGGATCTCCACGACCTCGCCGAGATCGTCCTCTGGGACGTGGACTCCCCCGTCCTTTACGACGTCGTGGTGTCGCTGGAATCGGCGGGCGAGAAGCTCCACGTTGACAAATTGCGCACCGGCTACCGCGAAGCCCGATTTGAGAAGAACGGCTTCTTCCTCAACGGGAGGCGACGCTACCTGCTGGGTGTGAACCGCCACGGGTACTTCCCCTTCACCGGGTTCTCCATGCCGGACCGAGTCCATCGCCGAGACGCGGAGATCATAAAGCACGACTTGAACTGCAACATGGTGCGTTGTGCCCACTACCCGCAGACATCCTCCTTCCTCGACGCCTGTGACGAACTTGGGCTGCTCGTCTGGGAAGAGTCGCCCGGTTGGCAATACGTCGGAGACTCGGATTGGCAGGATCAGGCAGCTGACGACATCGAGAAGATGATTCTGCGTGACCGGCACCGTCCTTCGATTGTCGTCTGGGGCGCCCGCCTGAACGAGACTCAGGACCGGCCGAAGTTCTACGCGAGGACGGAAGCTCTCGTGAAGGCGCTGGACCCCACCAGGGCG
>Ga0187875_10003993_pt1 | contig 10265 bp, 8 predicted proteins | sample June2016WEW_17_1_2_FD_132978 | JGI IMG/M metagenome (GOLD analysis project Ga0187875, IMG submission 132978) | Peatland microbial communities from SPRUCE experiment site at the Marcell Experimental Forest, Minnesota, USA - June2016WEW_17_10 | ecosystem: Environmental > Terrestrial > Soil >... | reverse complement strand
CCTGCGCGCGTTTGGTCTTTCGTGGGAGGATTGCGAACAATTGCTCCGCGAACTGGGTTACGCGGCGCGCGTCGAGGTAACGGCGGCGTAATCCGATTTGCGTCCTGTCGGCAAGCGCAGCCTCAGCCACGTTCGCGACTTGCAATCCGCGTAATTCCCGGGGAAGCCAAACGCCGGCGCGGCTTCACTGAACTGGAATCTTCAGCAGTTCCTCTGAGGTTTCCGGCCCGGGGTGGGATTCGGCGCGGGCGGCTTTGACGAGTTCCGGTTTGATGGGAGCGGCCTTATTGCCCCATGAGGACCGGATGTAGGTCAGCACGGCGGCAATATCTTTATCGGAAAAATTGTCGCGCCACGGCGGCATGCTCAGGTTCCAGTCCTGGCCTTTGACGTTGATTGGGCCGGTCAAGCCGTTCAATACGGCGCGCACGATGCGGTCGCCGCCAGGGGCCAGCACCCATTCCGATTCGGCCAGCGGCGGCGCGATGCCTGCCTTGCCCGTGCCGCCGGGTTGATGACAGGCGGCGCAGGTCTTTTCAAAAACACTCCGGCCCAGGATTCTCATCTCGTCTCCCGCCCCCTTCGGATTGGCCGCGATCACCTCATCCAGGGAATCGTAAGGCGCATAGACTTTGGGGCTGAACCCGCCGGCGTGTCCGTCAAGATAAAGCTGACTCCAGTAAAAGAGGCCGCCGAAGACCATGATCAACCAGAGGGGGATTTCGGAAAATCCGGCGGACGGCTCGCCGCCGTTCTGATTGACAGGTTTCTGTGCGCCGTCTGGACTCATTTTGCGGTGGAATTGGTGGCGGCCGGGACTGCGTTGGTTTTGGGCGCCGGCGGGGGCGGCGCTTCAAAAAGATAAACATCCTGGCGCAGGCTCAACAAGTAGGCGGCCAGCGCGCGGGCTTGCGGACGGGCCAAAACCTCGTATCCCGCCGGCGGCGCGATTTGCGCGGGCAAAACGAGCGCGTCGGGCGAGGCGGCGCCCTGAATCGCGTGCTGTTCAAACAGAAACCGGTAGGAGGGCATCAGAGAGCGCGGCGTAATAAGCCGCGGATCGTAGAGGCGAAACAATATCCCGTTGAGGTCGGAGCGCCTTCCAAAGTTGGCCAAGTCGGGGCCGATGCGCTGGGTTCCGAGCAGGACCGGTTGCTCGAAGAGATAATCTTCGGCCACGCTGCGGCGGACCCCCCAGCCGTGTTGAATATCGGGGCCAAGAGACCACGGACGCACCATCTGGGTGTGGCAGGCGGTGCAGCCGTTGGCCCGATAAATTTCGGCGCCTTGATGGGCGTCGCCCGGCTGCCCGATCGGATAGGTTTGCGGCGAGGCGTCGCCGGTGACGACGGTGTCGGTCTGGGCCAGGTTGCCGATTTGCAATTGGGGACCGAGGACGAAGGCCAGGAAGGAACACGCCATGCTGACGAACAATCCGAGAAAAAGTGTCGCTCCGCTGTTCATGCCGGTTGTTTTTCTTTCCCCACGCAGCAGTCCGCCCAGCACTTGAAGCACGCGCGGGTGAGCAGCAGCGCGAAGTTGAGGAGAAATAAAATGGTGCCGACCACCACCAGCAGGTCGCCGGCCGTGCTGACTCGCAACGGCGCCAGTGTGCTGCGCATGACATCCGCAAACGGATGCGCCGGGTTGACCAGCAGAACCCCCTGGCCAACGCCGCAGACCAGCAACGACAGGTAGGAGATGACGATGCCGATCACAGTGAGATAGAAGTGAGCTTTGGCCAGTTTCGGGCGCCAGGCGGTTTCCTCCACATCAAGCAGGCGCGGGATGATGTAATAGAGCGCGCCGAACATGGTCAGGGCGAAAAAGCCGAGGTGGAACAGTTGTTTTTGCGCCACGCCGAACCAGGTCAACGCCGTGATGGCGCTGACGTTGGGCAACACACCAACGATCTGCTGCGCGGCCGCGACAAAGTAAAACAGCAGGCCAATGTAAGAGAAACGGAGCGTCAGGTTATCATCGAGCCTCTTGAGGTCGCCGCGCGTGGTGCGATAAAAATTGGTGAAAATGGCCAGCACGGGGACCGCGGTCAGCACCGTGCCGATGACGCCAAGGCTGATGATCCACGAGGGCAGCGGCGCTCCCTGGGGAATCCCGCCCCAACCGCCAAAGAGCGCGATGGTCCAGAAGGCCAGCGCGGCCAATTGCCGGCTGTGCAGCGGGCGGCCCAGAAGCTTGGGAATGAAGTAAAAGCTTGACGCCAGACCCGCGAAACCCAGGAACACGTTATCGACGTTATGCACGTACCACCAATGGATGGCGGACTGGAGCGTCCCGCGCGCAGGCATCAGCAGCAGGAGCATGGCGGCCGTGGAAAAAATCCACGGAAACCAGAACAGGGAGCCGAGCACAAACCACTGGGAGGGGTACAGCGGCCCTGGCTGGCGCTGGTGGAAGGTGAGCATTCCACAGACGCCGATCAAAAGATAAGCGATGAAGAACAGCGGCGCGCAGTGGACAGTCAAGTCGAAGTAATCGTAACCCCGGCCCCCACCGCAAACATTGGCGATGACCGCGACGGTGACGGCGAAGTTCCAAAAGAGCGCGCCCAGAAAAACAACAAACCGCCCGGCTAGAACCGTGCGGCCGAGGCGGCAGATCAACCAGAGGCCGACGCCCAGCGACGCCGGCACGGCAAATCCGTAGAGCAGGGCGGTGCCTTGCGCGGCATGAACGCGGCCGTAGCTCAGATACGGAGAGCCGGCCAGGAAGCCCGGATCGTGAAACTTGAGCGAGTCGATCAATCCCAGCAGCAACGCGATGAAAAGCCACGCCACCGCGCCAGCGCACAGCGCCAGCAGACCCGCGGGGCACAAGCGCTCGGCCCCGGCCCGCAAAGTCTGGGGCGGGCTGGAGGTCGCTGTCCGGGCTGGGGAATCCGTCGCGCTCATGGGCGGCAGAGGCTATTCGTATTCATTCTTCTGTTCCGGCGGTTTGGGGGCCGGGGCGAACTCTTTTGCCGCGCGGGCCATGAGATTGGAGCGGCCCGCCGCGGGGTCGTCCTGCCACTCCCGCAAAACCAACTCCATGGCGCGGTCCATGGGGACATGCACGAAGCCTTTGGCTTGATCCTGCCAATCGTACTTCTCCAGCAACGGAGCGTTGGCCGCTTGGAAGTCGGTCAAGATTTGCATGCGCCTGGCGGCGTCGGCGGCGCGCAGGGAGGGCCCATGGGTATAATGCCGCATCAACTCCACCAGCAGGGCCATCACCAGGAAAGTTCCCAGGATGGCGATCACGTAAGCGCCGAGGCGGGTTTTTTGGCAATCGGTTTCCGAGTTCATTTGGCGTCGTGCTCCGCGATTGAGATTTCGGCCGCCGGCGGCACGTAAACGTCCAGCGCCTCCGCCATCCGCGGGTCTCTCAGCGGATAGAGCGGGTGCCGGTTGAGGGAGGAGATGAAAACTTTCATGAGCACGCCGGCAAAGAGCAGCACGCAGCCGGCGTCGGAGATCAAACCGGCGGTGAGAATGGAATCGGCATGAAGCGCGGGCATGATTTGGAATTCCATATCGACGAAGTGCATGAGCCAGGCCCACGCGGCCAGGGGCAGCATCGCCGCCAGTTTGAGCTTGAAGTCAATGCGCAGCAGCATGAGGAAGGGCACGAAGAAATGGCCGAAGATGATGACGTATTTGCCGACGGCATCCCACGTTCCCTTTTCGCGCAGGACATACCAGAAGGTTTCCTCCGGCATGTTGGCGTTCCAGATGATGAAGTATTGGGAGAAGTTGACGTAGGCCCAAAAGACAGTGAAGGCCAGGAAGAGCGAGCCGAGCATGTAGTAGGTGTTCTCTCTGACCAGATTCCGCAAGACACTCGTTCGTTGCAGTATCATCGTAATGATATAGACGGTGGGCAAAGCGACCCAAACCGAAGCGGCGAAATAGGTCACTCCGTACATGGTGGAATACCATTCGTCCGCCAATCCCTTCATCCAGAGGATCGACGCCAGGGTCAGCGTCAGCGCGAAGAGCACCACGCCCAGGGCGGAATAAAAACGCATTTTGCGGGTGCATTCGACCGAGCCGGTTTCGTCCTGGCGCAACGACCAGAAACGCAGGCGGTTGGAGAACAGCCACCAAATCCCGAACAAAACGAGCGCCGTCACGTAGAAGCCCGGCACGGTGAACAGCGGGTACTTGGCGGCCACCGCATGGCTGGGGTGGGCCTGTTGGCTGGATTCGAGCCAGGGATAGAGCTTGCGAGCCAGAATGGCGATGGGAACAAACAAAATGATCATCGGGAAGCCGAGCAGGCAAGCCAGATGCTCGCACACCCGGCGTGTGGCCACCGACCAACTGGCGTCGAAGAGATGATGCATCATGACCAGAAACAGACCGCCCAGGCAAAGGCTGAGGCAAAACATGAACGCCAGCAACCAAGAGAAACCAAACTGTTTTAAACCCAGTCCGCTGACTGCCGTTCCCAAGCCCAGGCCAATCGCTCCGGCGACGATCAAGATGACTGGTAGATGCCGGTACTTCGACAAGTCCAGGTCGTACGCCGATGCGGATTGATGATTGGAATTCATAGACTATTTGACATAGGGGCCGCGCTCCGGCTCGGGCACGTCCTGCGCCGTCGCCAGTTGGCTTCGTTCCAGAACTCGCACATAAGCGATAATGGCCCAACGGTCCTGGACCGAGACGTTGGCGCCATAAGCGCCCATCAAATTCTTGCCTTGGGTGATGGTGTTGAAGATTTCGCCGTCGGGCATGTTGATGAGCCGTTGATCGTGGAAATTGGCCATGCCCACCATGCCGTATTTGCTTGTGATGCCCTTGCCGTCGCCAGCGGGGCCGTGGCAGGGCATGCAACTGATTTGGTAGCGCCGCTGGCCGCGCTCCAGCAATTGGCGGGTGATAGGAACCGGATTGACCGGCACGAAATTGGTCGTACCCGCAATGCGCCCGGTGTTCACGGGCGAATCTTCGTAGGGATACACCGGTTTGCCGCCGATGTTGAGCACCGTGCCGTTGATCAAGAGCGGGCCAGTGCGGGCCACCGTGCCGGCGGGAACCAGGCGCGAGGACGAGCCGTCGGGAAAGAAGTCGCTGGGTGTTTGCGGGCGGACTTTGTTTTGACGCGCCATGTCGGGGAACAACTCGATGGACGGACGGCGCGAATGGCCGCCGCGAAAGCCGGCGATAGCCACCACCGCGATGCAACTGACGACGAAGATGAGGAGAAAATAGCGCATTATTCCTCCACCATTTCGATATGCTTGCTGCCCAGCGAGCCGAGCAGGTGGCGGGTTTCCGTTTCCGAGTATTTCGGATCGCCGGTTTCAATCACCACAAAGAACCGGTCGTGCGTGGCCAGGGCAAAGCGGCGGTTCTTGAGCAAGGGATGATGCAAGCGCGGCAGGCGGTTGAGAAAGAGCATGCCCAGCAGCGCGCCGAAGGCCCCGAACAATATCGTCAACTCGTAAGATGGCGGAAACGCGGAGAAGGGGCTGAACATCGGTTTGCCGCCGATGACGATGCGATAATCGTAGGCGTTCATGAAATAGATCATCAACATCCCGGTGGCGTAACCGGTGCAGCCGCCGATGAAGGAAAACCACCCGACCTTCGAGTTCTTCAGTCCCATTGCGCCGTCCATGCCGTGAACCGGGAAGGGCGTAAAGACATCCCACCGCTGATAGCCGGCGTCGCGCACTTTCTGGGCCGCGTGCAAAATGGCCGCGGGCGTCTCAAATTCTGCCATGATGGCGTAAGTGGCTGGCATCAGTGTCTGTCCCCCGTTTTGGCCCCGCCCAAGGGATGGTGCGGGTCGGCTTGTGGCGTCACTCCCTTGACCTCCGCGATGGCGATCAACGGTATGAAGCGAATGAACAACAGGAAGAAGGCGAAGAACAATCCAAAGGTTCCCAGGAATTGGAGAATGTCCACCCAAGTCGGACTGTAATAGCCCCAGTTGGAGGGAATGAACTCGCGGGGCAACGACTCGACCACGATCACAAAGCGCTCGAACCACATGCCGACGTTGACCAGGATCGAGAGAACAAACACTGTCAACATGCTGGTGCGGACTTTCTTGAACCAGAATAACTGGGGCATGATCGCGTTGCAAAATATCATCGGCCACCAAGCCCACCAATAGGGCGCGGGCGCCACGTGGAACAGCGGTCCCAAAATGAAGGGGTCGGCCGCCCGGTTGTGCAGGAACAGAAATCTCTCGTAAGGATTGCCGCTATACCAGGCGATGAAAAACTCCATCATATAGGCGTAACCGACGATCGAACCGGTGGCCAAAGTAACTTTGCACATCAATTCGACATGCCGCACCGTGATGATGTCCTCCAGCTTGAGCATCCGCCTCAACGGCACCACCAGCGTCAACACCATCCCAAAGCCCGAATAGACCGCCCCCGCCACAAAGTAGGGCGGGAAGATGGTCGTGTGCCACCCCGGCAATTGGGACACGGAGAAATCCAGCGACACGATGGAGTGGACCGACAGCACCAGGGGCGTGGACAGGCCGGCCAGGATCAGGTAGGCCTTTTCATAATTGGTCCAGTGACGGTTGGAGCCGGTCCAGCCCAGCGCGAAAAGGCCGTAGCCAAATTTGCGGATTTTCGTTTTGGCCCGGTCCCGCATCACGGCCATATCGGGGATCAAGCCCATGTACCAAAACAGCACCGAAACAGTGAAGTAAGTCGAGACGGCAAACACGTCCCACATAAGTGGGGAACGGAATTGCGGCCAGATGCCATTGGAGTTGGGAATGGGGAAAAGCCACCAGCCGTACCAGATGCGCCCGATATGGATCAGCGGAAAAATGCCCGCGCACATGACGGCAAAAATCGTCATCGCCTCGGCCGCCCGGTTGATCGAGGTGCGCCAGCGCTGGCGCAGCAAGAACAAGATCGCCGAAATGAGCGTTCCGGCGTGGCCGATGCCGATCCACCACACGAAATTGATGATCGCCCACCCCCACATCACCGGATGCTGCAACCCCCAGACGCCGACGCCGGTGGACATGAGGTAAAGAATCATGGCAAAGCAGACCGTCATCATGGTCAAGCTGATGCCGAAGGAGATTTTCCACCACGCGGGCGTTGGGCCTTCGATCACCCCGGCTATCCGGTCGGAGAGCCAGCCCACGCCGCGCTGGTTGGCGACCAGTGGGACGCGCCGCAGGGCCTGCGGCGGCGCCTGGACCTGGATCGGGGCGGCTTCGTTCAATGGGGGCGCGGCCGCCATTAGAGCGCTCCTGTCCCGCCGGGTTCCCGCTGGCTTTCGCCCGGGGAAAAAGCCCCCTTGTCAAACTCCTCGCTCGTGTAGGGCAACGAGTGTTCCTTGTAGTCGGGCATCTCCGGGTTGGGGTTGCGGACCCTGGCCAAGTAGGTGCAGCGCGGTTTTGTCAAGAGGAAATCCAGCACCTTGTAGGTGCGCTCCTGGCTCTTGGCCTTGCTCACGCCGCTGTCGGCGTCGGAGATGTCCCCAAAAACAATCGCTTCCGCCGGGCAGGCTTGCTGGCAGGCGGTCTTGGGCACGGTGCCCTCCTTTTCCGAAAGGCGGATGTGATCGCTGTCGCGCGCCTTGACCTTGGCGGCGATCTTGGCCTGCTCGATGCGCTGCAAGCAAAGGGTGCATTTCTCCATCACGCCACGCATCCGCACCGAGACGTCCGGGTTCTTGACCAGGCGGGCCAGTTGCCATTCGTTCTCGGGCAAATTCCCCTTGTCCGGGTTATTGAGCCAGCGCAGTAATTCCCACTCCCCATCCGTCTCCGTCACCAGCGGGCTTTTGTAGAGGTGATTGAGCGGGCGGCGATTGTAATCAAAGAAGTTAAAGCGCCGGACTTTGTAGGGGCAGTTGTTCGAGCAGTAACGGGTGCCGACGCACCGGTTGTAAGTCATTACGTTCAACCCCTCGTCGTCGTGCGAGGTGGCGTTGACCGGGCAAACACTTTCGCACGGGGCGGCTTCGCAATGCTGGCAGAGCATGGGCTGGGTGACCGCCTGCGGGTCCTCCACCGGGCCGGCGTAATAGCGGTCCAGGCGAATCCAGTGCATTTCGCGGCTTTTGCCGACCATCTCCTTGCCGACGATGGGGATGTTATTTTCACTTTGACAGGCCACCATGCAGGCGGAGCAGCCGACACACCGCTGCAAGTCGATTGACATGCCCCACTGATGCAGGCCGTTGGCCCGCGTCGTGTCCAGCGGATTGGGATAAAGGGGCGCGACGACCGGCGGTTCCTCCAGTTTCATCTTTTGCGCGAAGGCGGGGTCCTTGCGGAATTGCTCCAGGTTGCCCTCCCGCACCACCGGACGGCCCTCCATGCTCCAATGGCTTTGGGTCGTCGCCAATTCGTAGCTGGCGTCCCCGGTGTCGCGCACCAGCGCGCCGGAGGCGTAATACAGAGAGTCGCTGGCGCGCAGCTTGTAGGCGTTGAAGCCCGCGCCGCGCCCCACACGTCCCGTCTTTTCCCGCCCGTAGCCCAGGGCCAGACCGAGGGTGTCGTCCGCCATTCCCGGCTGCACCCAGACCGGGCCGCGAATGGTGCGATTGTTCAACGTGACTTCGACGGCGTGATTGAAAAACTTCTGATTCTGCGCGTTGCGCTCGGTATAGACTCCCAGCGCCTTGGCCGTCGCGGGGCTGAGCAGCACGGCGTTGTCCCAGGTTAATTTGGTGATCGGATCGGGCAATTCCTGCAACCATCCGTTGTTGTTGTGCCGTCCGTCGTCCAGTTTGGCGTCGCGATAGAAAACCACGTCCAGCCGGTCCTTGCCGGGAGCGGGAGCGGGCGTAGTCTGCTCCAGCGAGCGGACCAATTGACCCGCGCCATAAGTGACGTTGGCAACCGGCGCGGCGCTGTTCGCCAAAAAACCGTCGTGCAGGTATTTCTTCCAATCGTCTTCGCTTTTGCCACCAATCGAGCGGAAGGTTTCCCGCGCAATTTCGTACGGTGACGTTGAAGTCAAACCCCCGATTATTGCCAGGACCTCCAGTTCGGTCATTCCGCCAAAAAGCGGTTCAATCAATGGCTGAATCGGCACGAGGGTTCCGTCGGCCGTGCGGGCGTCGCCCCAAGCCTCGAGGAAATGCGCCATCGGCAAGTCCCAATGCGTGGCAGCGTGCGCGGACGGGTTCCATGAAGTCTCATCCTCATGGTAGCCCAGACGCACGACCGTCGCGGCCTTGGCTTGGGCTTGCGGCCAATTGAGGTCGGCGGGGGCGTTGTAGGCGGGGTTGCCGCCCAAAATGACGAGCGTCCGCACCTGGCCGGCGTTGAGGGCAGCGACCAGTTCCGCGAGGCCACCCTCTGTGGAGGGTTGGGTTTGGCGAAACTCGACAGTGCGCCCCACCGCGCCCAAGGTCTCGTTGATCGCGGCCACCAGCAAGTGCGCCACCAAGGGAAGCCGATAACCGGCCATTACCAGGCTCATGCCCTGATTGGCCTTGAGGTCCTGGGCGCAAGGCACGATCCAGTTGTCGTGCGCTTGGGCCGGCGCGCCCAGTTTCCGCAGTCTCTGGTCTCCTTCAAACGGGCTAAGGATGTTGCCCGCCAAGCGGGCCAGCACGGCAAGGATCATGCTTGGGGGCACGCGCAACCGATGGTCGGCATTGACCCCCGTCAACGTGAAAAGGCTCTCCACCGCATAGAGCCGGCTCATCGAATCCTCCCTGCCGTTGAGCGCGCGGCCCCGGGCGAAGCGCCGGATGTTGCCGTGCATGTTTTCCTCGCTGCCGATGAAATCACAATCGAGCGATACAATCACCCGCGCCTCATCGAGCTTGTAAAAAGGAAAGACGGGACTGTTGTAGGCCAGGGACGCGGCCTGACGGCCGAGGTCCAGATCGACCGGTTCATAGACATGCCAGCGCGCGGCGGGGAGTTTCGCGGCGATGGCCTGCCGCAGGCGGGCGCGCGAGGGGGAGCCGCTTTGTTCCATCAAAAACGCCAGCCCGCTGCCGTCGCCCTGCGCATTGCCGAGCGCCGTCAAAGCGTCCAGCGCCGCCTGGCGGGTTGCGGCCGATCCATTGAGCGCGAAGCGCATGGCACGGTCCGGATCATAAAGGCTCAACACGGCCGCCTGGGCCAGATGATCGGTTCCCCCGTTGCTGTCCGGAAGGTCCGGGTTGCCCTCGATCTTGGTGGGGCGTCCTTCGTTGGATTTGACGACGAGGGGCACGGCGCCGCGGCGGCTGGGCATGGCCGTGGCAAAGTATCGCGGCACACCGTGCAAATAACCTTCCGGCATCTTGACAAAGGGATAAATCTTT
>Ga0187875_10003986_pt1 | contig 10274 bp, 6 predicted proteins | sample June2016WEW_17_1_2_FD_132978 | JGI IMG/M metagenome (GOLD analysis project Ga0187875, IMG submission 132978) | Peatland microbial communities from SPRUCE experiment site at the Marcell Experimental Forest, Minnesota, USA - June2016WEW_17_10 | ecosystem: Environmental > Terrestrial > Soil >... | reverse complement strand
TCGGCACGCCGGAGCGGGCGATCATCGTCTTGGAGGGTTGGGACACCGCCGGCAAGGGCGGTGTCGTGCGCCGCCTTGGCTGGGCGCTCGACCCGCGCAGCTTCAGCGTCAGTCCGATCGCCTCGCCCGACGAGCACGAGCGCGCCCAGCACTATCTGCAGCGCTTCTGGCGCCGCCTGCCGGAGAACGGGCAGATCGTCGCCTTCGACCGCTCGTGGTACGGCCGGGTGCTGGTCGAGCGCGTCGAGGGGTTCGCCACCGAGAGGGAATGGCGGCGCGCCTATCGCGAGATCAACGAGTTCGAGCGCTTGCTGATCGATTCGGGCGTGCGGCTGGTCAAGGTCTTCCTCCACATTACTGCCGACGAGCAGCTCAAGCGCTTTCGCGCCCGGCTCACCGATCCGGTGAAGCGCTGGAAGCTCTCCTACGAGGACTTCCGCAACCGCGCGCGCTGGGCGGACTACGTGACGGCGATCGAGGATATGATGGAGAAGACCTCGACAAAGCACGCGCCCTGGCACCTCGTTCCCGCCAACAACAAGGCGTTCGGACGGGTCGCGGTCTTCCGCATCCTCAAGGAACGGCTGGGCGACGGGGTCTCGCTCGAGCCGCGGCCGATCGACCCCGACCTGCTGAAAGAGGCGAAGCGCGCGCTTGGTCTGACCGCCGCCGAGGCCGCGCTGGCGCTCGAGCCCGCCCCTCGTCGACGGCGCGACCGGCAGGGCGGCGACGGGGAGTGACCGCGTTCGTGGGCGCTCGGGCTATTCCCCTGACGCGCGCCGGCAAACCGATCGTCAGCCGTGGCGCGGCGACGGGGTAATCTCGATCGCCAGACGCTCGAGGCCGGCGCGGTCGAGCAGGCGGCGGATGCGGTCGACGTCGATCTCGCCCTGACCGTGAAAGACGAGCGCTTGCTCGAGGCCGCTCGCGTCGGCCTCCTCGCCGGGTTTCGCCTCGGCTTGCCGGCGCCGCACGGCGATCAGCGCCGAAACGGCGCCGGGGTCTGAGACGCCGCCGGCGCTCGCGTCGCGCGCCGGCGCCAGCGCCGGCGGATTGATCGTCACCGATGAGCCGTCGCACGACACGCTCGTCGAGCCGTCGGGATTGACCACGACCTTCATGGCGTTCTCCGTATCCGCGGCGCGGCGTTCGTCGTTTCGTCGCCCGCGCTGGTCAGCGAGGCTAGGGGCTCGCGGCGGGCCGCGCAACGACCGGCGGCGAAGCGGCGCGCCTGTCGCGCGGGACCGCAAAATTGCCGTCGTCAAGGAGAGACTGCGGCGTTAGTCTCTCGGTCATAGCGCCGCGACGGTCGGCCTAGGGGCGGTCCAAGGACGAGCGATGCAGCCAGATCCGGTCATCCTTTCCCGCCTGCAATTCGCCTGGGTCATCGCCTGGCACATCCTCTTGCCCGCCTTCACGGTCGGACTCGCTTCTTTCATCGCGCTCCTCGAAGGGCTTCATTTCGCCACCGGGCGCGAGATCTATTTTCGGCTGTCGAGCTTCTGGACCAAGATCTTCGCGGTGTCGTTCGGCATGGGCGTCGTCTCGGGCGTCGTCATGCCTTTTCAGTTCGGCGCCAACTGGAGCCGCTTCTCCGACGCGACCGCCAACGTCCTCTCGCCGTTGCTGGCCTACGAAGCCCTGATGGCGTTCTTCCTCGAGGCGGCGTTTCTCAGCGTGTTGCTGTTCGGGCGGAAGCTCGTGCCGCGCTGGGCCCATTTCTTCGCCGCGCTGATGGTGGCGATCGGCACCCTGTTCTCGTCCTTCTGGATTCTCGCCGCCAACAGCTGGATGCAGACGCCGGCGGGCTACGAGATCGTCGACGGACGGTTCTTTCCCAAGTCGTGGACCGAGATCGTCTTCAACCCCTCCTTTCCCTATCGGCTGACGCATACGGTCGTCGGCTTCTACGTCACCGCCGCTCTTGTCGTCGTCGGCGTCGCCGCCTTCTATCTGCGGCGCGGGCGCTTCATCGCCGAAGCGCGCACGATGCTGTCGATGACCCTTTGGCTGCTGACCGCGCTCGCGCCGCTGCAGATCCTGCTCGGCGACCAGCAGGGCCTCAACACGCTCGCCTATCAGCCGGCCAAGCTCGCGGCGATCGAGGCGCGCTGGGACACCGTCAGCCGCGCGCCGCTGACGCTGTTCGCCGTTCCCGACCAGAAGGCGGAGACGAACCGCTACGAGATCGCCGTTCCCGATCTCGGCAGTCTCATCCTCACGCATGACCCGAACGGGACGATTCGCGGCCTCAAGGACTGGCCCGCCGATCAGCGACCGCCCGTCGCCATCCCGTTCTTCGCCTTCCGCGTCATGGTCGGCCTCGGGATCGTCATGCTGGCGACGGTGATCGTCAGCCTATGGTTGCGCGCGCGCGGCCGGCTGTTCGAAACCGGCTGGTTTCTGCGCCTCTGCGCGCTCGTTTCGCCGCTCGGCTTTCTCGCCGTGCTCGCTGGTTGGGTCACGACCGAAGTCGGCCGCCAGCCGTGGACGGTCTACGGTCTGCTGCGCACCGCCGATTCGGTTTCGCCCTCGCTCGCCGGCCGCGACGTCGTCATTTCCCTGATCGGCTACGCGATCGTCTACCTGGTGATGTTTCCCTCCGGAATTGCGATGATGGCGCGGATCGTCCGCGCCGGTCCGAGCGAGGCGGCGGTCGAGCCCGAACCGATCGAGGGCGGCCGGCCGGCGCCGTCGGCCGACGATCGTATGGGCCGCCAAGACGCAACGAGAGACCCATGAGCGCGCCGATTTTCGATTTCGTGCCGATCTGGACCGCCATCTTGGGGTTCGGCGTGTTTCTGTATGTGCTGCTCGACGGCTTCGATCTCGGCGTCGGCGTTCTTTACGGCTTCGCGCCCGACCTCGCCTCGCGCAACCTGGTGATGAATTCGGTGGCGCCGATCTGGGACGGAAACGAGACCTGGCTGGTTCTGGGCGGGCTCGGCCTGCTGGCGGCGTTCCCGCTCGCCTTCGCCGTCATTCTGCCGGCGGTCTATTTTCCCATTCTGGCGATGCTGCTGGCGCTGGTCTTCCGCGGCGTCGCCTTCGAGTTCCGATACCGCGACGCCGAGCGGCGCGGCTTGTGGGACCATGCGTTCTGCTACGGGTCGGCGGTCGCCGCGTTCGCGCAGGGCGTCGTGCTCGGCGCCTTCATTCAGGGCTTTCAAGTCGAGGGGCGGCGGTTCGTCGGCGGCTCGTTCGATTTCCTGACGCCGTTCTCGGTCTTCACCGGCGTGGCGCTGCTGTTCGGCTACGGCCTGCTCGGGGCCGGCTGGCTGGTGCTCAAGACAGAAGGCGATCTGCAGCAATGGGCGCGCCGGCTCGGCCGCCGGTGTCTGGTCGGCGTGCTGGCGGCGATCCTGATCGTCAGCGCCTGGACGCCGCTGATGAACGCCGACATCGCCAGCCGCTGGTTCTCATGGCCCAGCGTCGCGTTGCTGTCGCCCGTGCCGATCGTCACCGCCCTCGTCGCCTACGGGGAATGGCGCGCGCTCGCCAGCAAGGCCGAAGCCTGGCCGTTCGCCGGCGCGATCGGCCTGTTCGCGCTTTCCTATCTCGGCGTCGCGATCAGCCTGTGGCCGATGATCGCGCCGCCGCACATCACCCTCTGGCAGGCCGCGTCGTCGCCCAGCACCCAGGCCTTTCTGCTGATTGGCACGCTGTTTCTGCTGCCGATCATTCTCATGTACACCGGCTGGTCGTATTGGGTGTTCCGCGGCAAGGTGCGCGGCGACCTCGGGTACCACTGAGGGGAGGCCGCGCCGGCTCTTGCGCTGCGCCGGCCGAGCGGCTAACCCGGCGCCAGCGTTTCGCCAAGGCCGCCATGACCTCGAAAGCCTCTCCGCGCCTGACTTACGCCGACGCCGGGGTCGACGTCGACGCAGGCAACGCCATGGTCGAGCGCATCAAGCCGCTGGTCCGGGCGACGCGCCGCCCGGGCGCCGACGCCGAGATCGGCGGCTTCGGCGGCTTGTTCGACCTCAGGGCGGCAGGCTTTCGCGATCCCGTGCTCGTCGCCGCCAACGACGGCGTCGGCACCAAGGTCAAGATCGCGATCGAAAGCGGCATCCTCGACACGATCGGGATCGACCTCGTCGCCATGTGCGTCAACGACATCGTCGTCCAAGGGGCGGAGCCGCTGTTCTTCCTCGACTATTTCGCCACCGCGAAGCTCGATGCGGCGATCGGCGAGGCGATCGTCGCCGGCATTGCGCGCGCTTGCGTCGAATCGGGCTGCGCGCTGATCGGCGGCGAGACGGCGGAAATGCCCGGCCTCTACGCTGAGCGCGATTTCGATCTCGCTGGCTTCGCCGTCGGCGCGGCCGAGCGCGGAACGTTGCTGCCGCGCGCCGGGTTGAAGGCGGGCGACATCGCGATCGGCTTGCCGTCGTCGGGCCTCCATTCCAACGGCTTTTCGCTCGTTCGCCGCATCGTCGAGCTGAGCGGCCTTTCCTGGGACGCGCCGGCGCCGTTCGCGCCGGGGCGCTCGCTCGCCGCGGCGCTGCTCGAGCCGACCCGGCTTTACGTCAAGCCGTTGCTGGCGACGTTGAAGGCGGCCGACGGCGTGCTGGCGCTCGCCCATGTCACCGGCGGCGGCTTTCCCGACAACCTGCCGCGCGTGCTGCCGGACGCGCTGGCGGCGGAGCTCGACCTTTCCGCTTTCGCGCCGCCGCCGGTCTTTGCCTGGCTCGCCGCGACCGGCGGCGTCGGCGAAGCGGAAATGCTGCGCACGTTCAATTGCGGCTTCGGCATGGTCGTCTTCGCCGCGGCGGCGGCGGCCGACGCGGCGATCGCGGCGCTCGCCGCCAATGGCCTCGCGCCGAAGCCGATCGGAAGGCTGATCCCGCGCGAGGGCGCCCCCGTCGTCATGCGCGGACGGCTCGCGCTGTGAGCGGCCGGCTCAGGGTCGCCGCGCTCGTTTCCGGGCGCGGCTCCAACATGGCGGCGCTGGTCGAAGCGGCCCGGTCGCCGGATTTCCCGGCTGAGATCGCGCTCGTCGTTTCCAACCAACCCGGCGCGCCCGGCCTCGATTTCGCCCGCCAAGCGGGCGTTTCGACCGAAGTCGTCGAGTCTAGGCTGTTCGCCGACCGCGACGGCTTCGAGGCGGCGCTCCAGGCGACGCTCGAAGCGCACCGAATCGAATTGGTCTGTCTCGCCGGCTTCATGCGCGTCCTCGGGGCGAAATTCGTCGAGCGCTGGCGCGGGCGCATGCTCAACATCCACCCGTCGCTGCTGCCGGAACTGCGCGGCCTGCACACGCATGAGCGCGCGCTCGCCGCCGGCCTGAAGGAGCACGGCTGCACCGTTCATTTCGTCGAGCCCGAGCTCGACGCCGGCCCGATCGTCGCCCAGGCGCGGGTCCCGGTGCTGCCGGACGACGACGCCGAGACGCTGGCGGCGCGGGTCCTGGTCGAGGAACACAAGCTTTACCCGCGCGCTGTCGTCGAAGTCGCGGCGAAGCTTGCGTGCGACGCCAGGCCGGCGGCGGAGCGAACGCGAAGGTTGGCCGCCCGCTGCGCCGCTCCCCGCGGGCGGGGCGCTGCGGTTGGCGGCGATGCGGTTTTGTCACAGAATTGGCGAATGGATGGGGCGGAAGTTGCAGCCGCTCAGGGCAGGGCGCGGCAGGCCGTCGGGTGGCCAGCCAAGACGGGCGTCAGGAGGGCGAAGAGGATGAAGTCCGCAACGGCCGCCGCCGAAGACGCGCCGCCGGCTCTGCTCGAATCGCCTGAGCGATTCATCAACCGCGAGCTGTCGTGGTTGGAGTTCAACCGCCGGGTGTTGGAGGAATCGGACAACCGCAATCATCCGCTGCTCGAGCGGCTGCGCTTCCTGTCGATCTCGGCCAACAATCTCGACGAATTCTTCATGGTCCGCGTCGCCGGCCTGGTTGGCCAGGTGCTCGCCGGCATGACGGAGATTTCCGACGACGGCCTCACGCCCGCCGAGCAGCTCGAGCGCATTGGCGCGCGGGTCGCCGAGCTCGTGGCCGCGCAGCAGGAGCGCTGGCGTGCGCTTCGCGCCGAGCTCGAAGCGGCGGGGATCGTCATCTGCGACGTCGCCGCGCTCTCGGACCGCGACCGTCAATGGCTGGAGGACTATTTCCTTCTCTACGTCTTTCCGGTGCTGACGCCGCTGGCGGTCGACCCGGCGCACCCGTTCCCGTTCATTCCCAACCTCGGCTTCACCCTTGCGCTCGAGCTCAAGAGCCACGCCGACCACCGAACGATGAACGCGCTGGTGCGTTTTCCCACTCGCATCGACCGCTTCGTCAAGTTGCCGGACGCGGGCGCCGCCGGGCCGTTGCGCTTCGTCCTGCTCGAACAGATCATCCTCGCCTTCATCGGCCAGCTCTTTCCTGGCTACAAAGTCACCGGCCACGGCAGCTTCCGCGTCATCCGCGACAGCGACATCGAAGTGGAGGAAGAGGCCGAAGACCTGGTGCGGCTGTTCGAAAGCGCGCTGAAGCGGCGGCGGCGCGGTTCGGTCATCCGTCTCGAGATCGACGCGAGCATGCCGGAACGGCTGCGCGCGTTCGTCACCGGCGACGTCGACGTCGTCGCCTCCGGCGTCGTCCTGATCGACGGCCTGCTCGCGCTCGAGGAGCTCAGCCAGATCATCAACGTCGACCGACCGGAGCTGAAGTTCACCCCGATCAACCCGCGCTTTCCCGAGCGCGTGCGCGATAACGGCGGCGACAGCTTCGCCGCAATCCGCCAGAAGGACCTCGTCGTCCACCATCCCTACGAAACCTTCGACGTGGTGGTGCAGTTTCTCGTTCAGGCGGCGCGCGATCCCAACGTCGTGGCGATCAAGCAGACGCTCTATCGCACCTCGGCCGACAGTCCGATCGTCCGCGCGCTGATCGAGGCGGCCGAAGCCGGCAAGTCGGTCACCGCGCTGATCGAGCTGAAGGCGCGTTTCGACGAGGAAGCCAACATCCGCTGGGCGCGCGACCTCGAGCGCGCCGGCGCGCAGGTCGTGTTCGGCTTCATCGAGCTGAAGACCCACGCCAAGCTGTCGATGGTGGTGCGGCGCGAAGCGGGCTCGCTCGTCACCTATTGCCATCTCGGCACCGGCAACTATCACCCCGTCACCGCGCGCATCTACACCGACATTTCGCTGTTCACCGCCGACGCGGCGATCGGCCGCGACGTCGCACGGGTGTTCAATTTCATCACCGGCTACGCTGAGCCGGACGGGCTCGAGCTGCTGGCGATCTCGCCGTTCACGCTCAGAAAGAAGCTGCTGCGTCATATCGCCGAGGAGATCGAATTCGCCAAGGCCGACAAGCCGGCGGCGATCTGGGGCAAGTGCAACGCGCTGGTCGATTCCGAAATCATCGACGCGCTCTACGCGGCGAGCCGCGCCGGGGTCGAGGTCGACTTCGTCGTCCGAGGCATCTGCTGCCTACGGCCGGGGGTGCCTGGCCTCTCCGACAACATTCGCGTCAAGTCGATCGTCGGCCGCTTCCTCGAGCACGCGCGCATCTACGCCTTCGGCGGCGGCCACGGCCTGCCGAGCCGCGAGGCGCACGTCTATATCTCCTCGGCCGACCTGATGCAGCGTAACCTCGATCGCCGCGTCGAGGCGCTGGCGCCGCTGCTCAATCCGACCGTTCACGAGCACGTCCTCAACCAGATCATGGAAGCCAACCTGCTCGACAACGAGCAGAGCTTTCGCGTGCTGCCGGACGGTTCAAGCGTCAGGATCGCCCCCGCCGAGGGTGAGGAGCCGTTCAACAGCCACAAGTACTTTCTCACCCATCCGAGCCTTTCCGGGCGCGGCCGGTCGCTTGCCGAGTCCCGCCCGGGAGCGCTCGCCTATCGCAAGCTGCGCGATTGAGGCGCAAAAGCGCCCTAGCTGGCCGCGAACGGCCGGCGGCGGGCCGAGCCGCAGGAAGGAATGAATGTCGGGGTTGGATGGAAGGGGGCGGTTGCCGGGCGAACCCGTGGCGATCGTCGACATCGGATCGAACTCGGTCCGCCTTGTCGCCTATGAACGCCTGAGCCGCGCGCTCACCCCGATCTTCAACGAGAAGGTGCTGTGCGGGCTCGGTCGCGGCGTCGCCACGACCGGCTTCCTTTCCGACGACGCGACAGCCAAGGCGCTGGCGTCGCTGCAGCGCTTCCGCGTCCTGTGCCGGACAATGGGCGTCGCCAACATTCGCGCGCTGGCGACGGCGGCGGTGCGCGACGCCGCCAACGGCCCGCAGTTCCTCGAGCTGGCGGAGCGGGCGATCGGCTGCGAGATCGACCTGCTCGCCGGCCCGCGCGAGGCGCAACTTTCCGGCCTCGGCGTGGTTTCGTCGATCTGGGCCGCCGACGGCATGGTCGGCGACCTCGGCGGCGGCTCGCTCGAGCTTGCCGACGTCGCCGGCGGCAAGGTCGGGCGCGGCGTCACTCTGCCGCTCGGCGGCCTGTCGTTGCTCGAGCTTTCCGATCGCTCGCCGAAGAAGGCGGCCAAGATCGCGCGCGATGCGCTGCTAAAGGTGAAAGCGCTCGACAATCTCGCCGGTCGGACCTTCTACGCCGTCGGCGGCACATGGCGCTCGCTGGCGCGCTTGCACATGAGCCAGCGCCAATATCCGATGCGGGTGATGCACAATTACGTCATCCCGACCCGCGACGCGCTCGAATTCGTCAAGCTGGTCGAGCGCATCGAGACCGAGGCGCTAACCTCGATCGAGACGGTGTCGGCCGCCCGCCGGCCGCTGCTCGCCTATGGCGCGGCGGTGCTCGAGGAGATCATCCGCCGCTCGCCTCCGACCGAGATCGTCATCTCGGCGCTCGGGGTGCGCGAAGGCCTGCTGTTCGAGGGCCTTTCGCCCGAGGAGCAGGCGCAGGATCCGCTCATCACCGCCGCGCGCCAGTTCAATCTGCTACGCTCGCGCAGCCCCGGCCACGCCGAGGAGCTCTTCCACTGGACGAGTCAGTTTCTCGGCGCGTCCCATCTCGAGGAGACGCCGGAGGAGACGCGGTTGCGCCACGCCGCCTGCCTGCTTTCCGACATCGCCTGGCGCGCCCATCCCGATTATCGCGGCGAACAGTCTTACGACCTCGTCGCCAACGCCGCCTTCGTCGGTCTCGATCACCCGTCGCGCGCCTATCTCGCCCTCGCCGCCTCTTACCGCCACGTGTCGGGCGATCATGAAGTGAGCCCGCACGCGCGCTCACTGGTGTCGCCGCGCCAGCTCGATCGAGCCCGTCTGCTCGGCTCGGCGATGCGCGTCGCCTACATCGTCTCGGCGGCGATGCCCGGCGTGTTGCCGCGCGCGCCGATGGTGGTGCAGCGGGGCCGCGTCGTGCTGACGCTGCCAAGCGACCTCGCCCCGCTCAACAGCGACCGGCTGCAGACCCGGCTGCGTCAATTCGCCCGCCTGCTCGGCGGCGATCCGGAGGTCCGCGCGGCGAGTTGAGCAATCCGTGTAACGCTGCGGAAAGCTTTTGTTTACACACTGGCCCCTCTAATCGGCCCAGGTCCGCGACATGACGTCGCGGCGATGACGGGGCAAATTATGAGACTCGACCTATCGCCGATCCACGGCGTCGTCGCGCCGTTGCACGAGCGGCGCGAGCGCGGCGGCGACCGCGCCATCGGTCGCCTGGTGTCGCTCAACGGCGCCGAAGGGGTGATCGCCTGCGAATTGTCGCCGAGCGAGATCGGCGACCACTGGTCGGTCGGCCACCTCATCTCCATCGTCCATCAGCAGGCGCGCCTGGTGGGCGTGGTCTGCGAACTGTCGACGATCGATCGACGCTGGAACGAAAGCGACGCCAACGTCGCTTATGTGAAAGTGGAGCTGAGCGGCGAGATCGTCGACGACGACGACGGCGCGCCGCGATTCTACCGCGGCATCCGTTCCTATCCCGCGCTCGGCGCCGTCGCCCATCGCATCCGCGCCGACGACCTTAAGGCGATCTACGCTTTTCGCGGCGTCGACGGCGTCGTGATCGGCACGCTGACCCAGAACGCCAACCTGGCGGCCGCAGTCAGCGTCAACGAACTCGTCACTCGCCATTTCGCGGTGATCGGCTCGACCGGCGTCGGCAAGACGACCGCGGTGTCGATGCTGATCAAGAAGTGCCTGTCGCAACGGCCGAAGTTGCGCGCGCTGATCATCGACCCGCACAACGAATACGCGCGCCACTTTCCCAAGGAATCGGTTGTGCTCAACTCGGAGAACCTCGAGCTGCCGTACTGGATGTTCCGGTTCGAGGAGATCGCCGACATCATCTACAGCGGCCGCAAGGCGAATTCCGACGAGCTCGACG
>Ga0187875_10003985_pt1 | contig 10274 bp, 12 predicted proteins | sample June2016WEW_17_1_2_FD_132978 | JGI IMG/M metagenome (GOLD analysis project Ga0187875, IMG submission 132978) | Peatland microbial communities from SPRUCE experiment site at the Marcell Experimental Forest, Minnesota, USA - June2016WEW_17_10 | ecosystem: Environmental > Terrestrial > Soil >... | reverse complement strand
TGAAGAAGACGTGAGGCCGATGAAAGTCGAGAAACGCAGGCTGAGTAGCTCGTCGACCGTGCTGGAGGAAGAGCAGCCCATCGCCCGTGCCGTAGGCGCAGTGTTGGTTAGCCCCGCGCTTCAGCGTAAGGTTGAGGAAACCAGCAATATATCCGGAGTCCCATAGGGACGGCGCATGATGATCGCCGGGGAGAAGGGATAGGTGGGAGCTGACGAACCCGCGTAGAATGAGAATTAACCGGAGCCGCGCACACTGCGGCCCCGCGCACGATGATCCTCATCGACCCAGACTTGGTACCCGTCTCCGCGCCGCGCACAATCGATGTGTCGCATCTTCGCGGCCACAAGCGCGTGGTTGCCGTTCCTTGGCACCTCCGGATACATGCCAAACCGACCCTGAACCGCTTTCTCGCTGAAGCACAACAGGCAGTTTGTCTGAGCGGCGAAGTCAACATCCTGCTCACCACCGACGCGTACCTCCGCAAGCTCAACCGCAAGTTTCGCGGCAAAGACAAAGCCACCGACGTCCTCTCGTTTCCGGCTGATGGCTCTTTTCCCGCCGAAGGCATCGGCACAGAAGAAATTGCCGGCGACCTGGCCATCTCCGTTCCCACTGCGCGAAAGCAAGCTATCGACCAAGGTCACTCGCTCTCGACCGAAATCAAAGTCCTCATCCTCCATGGCCTGCTGCATCTCGCCGGTCACGACCATGAAGCGGACAACGGCAAAATGGCCCGCCGCGAACGGCAGCTCCGCGCCAAGCTCGGCTTGCCGCAAGGACTGATTGAGCGTGCTGCAAAGGTGAAGAAGCCATGACCCCGCTCTTCATCTTCATCATCGTATTGCTGGTCCTGGTTGAGACGCTGGCCTCTTACATCAGTCGCGTCTACTCCGAGTTCGGCAAAATCCTCACCCGCGAGATCGAGGAGAACCTCGACGCCTGGGAGGAACTGATCGAGCCGCAACTCGGCCTCACCCGCGAGCACGCCGGACTCTGCGCGGTGGTCCTTCAGCAGCTCGTCCTGGGCCTGATCGCGCTCGGCTTCGGCGCGGTCCTCTTCGATCGCGCTCCACTTCTCGCCCGGCCTACTCCCGCTGAGATTGCCCAGGCCGTTCTTGTCCTGGTGCTGGTAGTGGTCTTCTGCAACCAGCTTCTGCCCGCTCTGCTCTTCAACCGCACACAGGGCCGCTGGGTGGCGCGGATGGTCTGGCCTATTCGTTTTCTTTTGTGGCTCATGACGCCTATCACCGTCTTCGTACGCTTCTTCTTTTCAGTGGCTTCTCTGGCCGAGGAGCCTGCCACTCCTGCCGAAGAGACCGCTGATGATGTTGAGGCGCTGCTCGAAGCCGGCGAAGAGGAAGGCATTCTGGAAGAGAGCGACCGCGAACTGGTCCGCTCAGCCGTCGAGTTCGGCGACAAGTTGGTCCGCGAGGTGATGACTCCGCGCCCCGAAGTCTTTGCCGTGCCCGCGAATCTCACTCTCGAAAAGTTGCTGGAGCAACTGCGCGAACACAACTTCTCGCGCGTTCCGGTTTTCTCCGGCTCCATCGACAACATTACCGGCATCGTATTTGCCCATGACCTGCTGCAAATCTCCGACACCGATGCAGGCGCCCGCACCGTGGCCTCGATCCAGCACCCCGCGGTCTTCGTCCCTGAAACCAAGCGCGGCTACGAGCTGCTGCGCGAGATGCAGCGCGAAAAGCAGCACATGCGCATTGTCATCGACGAGTATGGCGGCGTTTCCGGCCTTGTCACCATCGAGGATTTGCTCGAAGAGATCGTCGGCGAAATCCACGATGAGCACGAAGACGATGTGGAGCCGCAGCGCGAGCCCAGCGGTGTTTGGCTGGTTCCCGGCAACTTTCCAGTAGATCAATTGCCTGACTTATTCGGCGAGCAGGCTGGCCTCGGCGATCTGGGCGTAGCCTACGACGCCACCACTCTCGGCGGCTTGGTTAGCGAGATTCAAGGCCGCATTCCCCTTGCCGGAGAAGTGGTTGTCCTGGAACAGGCGGGCCTCCGCATGGAGGTCGTCGCCTCCACCGACCGCCGCGTCGAGCGCCTGCGCATCTTCCCGACGGTTGCCAAGTCTGCTTCCGGGCAGCCTGAATAATCCGCAAATATGTTCCAGTTCAAAATACCGTAAACTCAATCAGGAGCATATTCCCCTTTGAAATCAGGATTTGTCGCCATTCTCGGCCGGCCCAACGTCGGCAAAAGCACGCTGCTGAACGCCCTCATCGGCGAAAAGGTAGCCATTGTCTCCGCCAAGCCGCAAACCACCCGCAACCGCATTGCCGGAGTGCTCGAGGTTCCGGCACGTAAGGGCGAACATCCGGCGGCGCAGATCGTCTTTGTCGATACGCCCGGCGTGCACAAACCCGGCTCGCATCTCGACCGCCGTATGTTGCAGGAGGTCTATGAAGCTCTGGAGACCCGCGACTTGGTACTGGTGCTCATGGACTCTACGCGCCGCGTGCAACTGGAAGCCGCCGCAGAGCCGTCAGCGGAACCAAAGCACGAGCGCACCAACTGGGCCAGCGAAGATGAATTCCTGTTTGGCCTCATCCGCAAACTCGACTGCCCGGTCTTCCTCGTGCTTACCAAGATCGATCTCGTCGCCAAAGACCAGCTTCTGCCGCTGATTGACACGCTCACCCGGCACTTCGGCTTTGAGCAAGTCTTCCCGGTCAGCGCCCGAAAGCGCGACGGACTCGATCTGTTGGTCCGCAAGATCGTCGAGGTGCTGCCAGTGGGAGAGCGCTTCTACCCCAAAGAACAATACACCGACCAGCCGCAGCGCTTCATGGTCGCCGAGCTGATTCGCGAGAACATCCTGGTTGAGACCGGCGAAGAGGTTCCTTACGCATCGGCTGTTGTCATTGAGCGCTTCGAAGAGGCCGAGCCGCCAGCTCCCCCGCGCAAGAAAAATCAAGCCCCGGCACGCCTGCCGCTCACCCGCATCGCGGCAGCAATTTATTGTGAGCGCGAAGGGCAAAAAGCAATTCTGATCGGCAAAGGCGGCTCCAAGCTGAAAGAGATCGGCACCGGCGCCCGTCGCCAGATAGAATCGCTGCTCGGCACGCGCGTCTATTTGGAGTTGCATGTCATCGTGGAACCTGGCTGGCGCGAGTCGCGCAGTTTCGTAGAGTCGCTGAACTGGCGCAACCAGCTCGAGCGGCTCGCCGAGGAGCAAATCACGGAAAAGCCGTTGGGCGAAGACGAAGGCCAAAAATAGAACTGCGCGGATTCAGGCTCCCTTTACCGCCCCGCGTCCATTGGCTTTTACCCAGTACATGCGGAGGTCGGCAGCGCCAATAACGGCATGTACGGTTGAGCCGTCGTTGGGCGCGGTGGCCACGCCCACGCTGGCTCCAACGCGCAACCTCGAGCCGTTCTTCATCTGGAATTCGGTCTCCATCAGCCTGTTGAGCAGCGCTGTTGCTTGCGTCAGCGCGGCTGCGGCGCCGGTCTCCGGCATCAGGATCACGAACTCATCGCCGCCGTAGCGGAAGCACCAATCATGCTTGCGGCTCAACTCCTGAAGCCGCTCGCCGACGCGTGCCAGAAGTTCGCTGCCCACCAGATGGCCGTGCTCATCGTTCACCAGCTTGAAATGGTCCAGGTCTAGGAAGGCCAGGCTCACTGGCAGCTCCAGCTGCCCGCATCGCTCCATCTCCCGGCCCAGCACCTCGTAAAGATGGCGGACATTGTAAAGTTTGGTGCAGTCATCGGTGATGGTTAACTGCTGGATGCGGGCCACGTCGTGTGCATTCTCGATAGCGATGGCCGCGTGGTCGGCCAGGATGTGCAGAAAGGCGATGGTATAGTCGGTGAGCTGGTCGGCGCGAGGGTTGAAGATTTCGATGACGCCGTGTGTACCCTTGCGTCCGCGCAAGGGAAGAGCGATGACCGAGCGAACCGTATTCGGCTTAGCGCCGTGCTCTTCCTTGACCCGCGGATCGTTCTGGGCCTCGGGAACCAGCAGCGTCTCGCCGTGCTCCACCACCCATCCGGCCACGCCCTCGCCTACCTTCACGCGCAGGCCGCGCAACGACGCCTCTTCCCGTCCCGCTGCAATCGCATAGTAGAGATCCTGGCGCGCTTCATCCAGCATCAGCAGAGTCCACAACTCCGCCTCGACGAACCGCTCCATATGCTCCATGATGGTGCGCAGAATCGTATCCAAGTCAAAGCTCGAAGTGAGCGAGCGTGCCACCTGGTGGAAGACAAGAAGGTCGTCGAGCGGGATGCGGGTTGCCGTCTTTTTGGTCATTCAATGGTCCAGTGTCAGGAGTGTTTCCGCAATTCTTAAACGCAGTGGTTTTCAGGCGGCAGGAAAATGCTGTTGCGCCCGCGGCGCACATTACGCCGGTCACATTTATTCGGGGGAAAGGTACTATCCTCATGCTCTATAACAACATCTCAGTTGCCGATGCGCATTATGGAGCAAGAGGACTTCAGGAATTCCGACTCCTCGATGCGGTGGTGCGGTTCCTTACTTTGTATTGTACGAAAAAAAGCAGCGCCCAGTTCCGTAGGGCCATTCCCGGAGCGCAGGCTATAAAAAGGGCATCAGGCCCGGAGAGCAGCTCAGGCTCAGTCGATTCGCGGTGTACCACGGCGGAGAAAAAAACCGGTAACGCCGCAGACCGCGATGACAGCCAGCGCAACTGCGAAGTAGTAGGCCATGGGATGCGCCCAGCCCGGCGACCAGGTCAGATCCTGACCCACCCACAACAGCAGGATGGTGGCGATGGCCGCAAACATACCCGCAATGACCAGCAAAGTGTGGCCCAGTTCGCGCCGTTTGTCCAGCGCCTCCACCTGGTCAGGGGTTAAGTGGCGCTCTTCCGGGGGAAGCAGGGAATTTGCCATGCTTGATTCTCCAGGCGGGCCTCGTTGGTAGCTTCCGACCCGCTCACTCTTCCGATTGAATCACATGCCTCGGGACCGGCGCCATCGAAACGGCGCAACTCCCGCTCTGCCTGTTCTGATGCATTTCTGGCCCTGAAGATGCGGCTACTTAGGTGGATACCCCACCGATTGCGCATAAAGAGGACGCATCTCGGTGGGCAGTTTCAGCGCAGCGGCTACGGCCGTTGCATCCTGCTGCCCGTGGAGGGCATAGAACCACGCGTTCAGCCCCTCGGAGGCGGCAAACAGGTAGACGTTTTGGCCGATAAAACCCACGTCCACCTGCGCGTAGTTGAGCTTGGGATCAGCCACATAAACCAGTGTGACGGCTGCCTGCCCGGCGGGAGGCGCTCCCATCTTGGCGCGCAGGTCGCCAGCGACAACAGGACGCAGGAGATTGGCCTCGGCCTCATAAACGTAGACGCCCTGGGCAAGAACCACGTACAGTTCAACCTCCTGCTTGTTCATGGCCGAAGGAGCCGTTCGGCCCAGTCCCGGCTTTTCTTCGCGGGTCCGGTTGACGCCAAAGGCTGCCCACAAGAGGTTGGAAAGGGTTTGCGTCGGGAGCGGCTTGTCCAGAAATGCGCGCGTGGTTTTGCGCTCGGCCAGGGCTTGCATCAGGGACATTCCAGCGGCCCCCTGTGGCTTTGGCAACTGGATGGGCTTGAGTTCCTGTGCGCCCAGGGCGGGCACGGTCCATAGCAATGCTGCAAGGGCAAGCAAGGCGGCTGGCCGTTTGGAATTGAAAATTGCGGAAGTGTTCATAGTTCCTCCTCGAAGAAATTTATGCACACCAGCCTCCGGCGGTGAGCGGAACAAGAGAAGTGGTTAAGACGATTCCAATCTGTAAGACCAAAAGTTGTGCGCCTAAGACGCGGGCGTTGGATGTGTGTACAGGAAGGGTGCAGGGCGGATCATCCTTGCATCTGCTCAAGCGCGGGTAGGCAATCTCGCTGCAACCCAACTCAGTCGGTCAAAAAGGCCACCGACTGCAAAGAGCTAATTTCGAAGGCCTTGCGGCAGCGGATGTTGCCGCAGGCCAGTTTTTCGTCGCTTCTGACCATGTAAGACTGCGCCTTGGCGAACTTGGCGCGGTCCCGCTCGTCGGCGCCACGGGGCAGTTGCGCCCGCTTGCGACGGACTACCCAGGTAACTTTGTATTCGCCTGACTGACCACACTTGGGACAAGTCAGTGTGTGACTGCGCTGTTCGGTTGTTTCGTTAAAAAAATCGCGCTCTTCCATGGTTTTCAGCTCTCCATCTCGGCGAAAACCTGCGGCCAGGAACCCCGGCTCTCTCCTGCTTCAGCGACCAGAACCTCAACGCTGAAAACCCGGAGGGCCCTTCCACTCCCGCAGGACTTCCTCCATACTCATACTAGTCATGACGAAACGCAAGCCAGGGAAATTTTCGGCCACCAAAGCGGTCAAAGCCAACGCCCGTGAGCGTGTGGGCCAGCCTAAACCGGTGCGCGTGATCAATACAGAGCCGCGCACCGGTCGCGCCACCAAGCACAAACCCAAACTCGAAGAGATTTTACGACAGGAGGATTAGTGATGGCGAAAGTCGTAGGTTTTGGAGGCGTCTTCCTCAAAGCGCGGGATCCCAAGGCTCTGGCCGCCTGGTATGCAACAAATCTGGGCGTACCCGCCTTGGGCGGCGGTTCGATGGGCTTCGACGGTCCGGAGTCCACTGGTATGACCGTCTTTTGTCACTTCCCGCTCGACACAGCCTACTTCGGCGATGGGCCGCAGAGTTCCATGGTGAATTTTCGAGTGGACGATATGGACGGTTTGCTGGCCAAATTAGCTGCGGCTGGCGTGCGCATCGACCCCCACCGCGAAGATTTTGACTACGGACGCTTTGCCTGGATTTGGGATCCCGAGGGCAACAGGGTGGAGTTGTGGCAGCCATAAGAGGAGCGTCAAAGCTGATCTGGTCTTGAGCCAGACTATGTATTACAGCTAAGACAAATACAGGAAATTTGTCTTAAGGCTGTCTTGTGCCACACCATTCCAGCCTTACTACCGCGGCACGCTGTAGGGGCCGGGCAAGATAGGTTCGGCGGGTTTGTCGGCCGGCTCTGGCTCTGCGTGAACAGCGGTACGCTTGGATAAGATACGGAACCGCACCACCAAGTCCAACAACACCGGAACCGGCTTGCCGTCTTTAATGGCCGGCGAAAATTTTGCCTTGCGGATGGACGTGACGGCGTTCTCGTCTAACCCGAAGCCGATGGGCCGGCCGACCGCGATCTCGGCCGCCTTACCGTCCGGGCCGACAACGGTGTGAGAAGGGGGCGTGCCGGCCAGGGCGTTGGCTTGGGCGAATTCATTTGAGTGCGGCGCGAAAGTGGTCAGCAGACGCGCCTTCTGATCCACGCTGTTCTGGCGGAGGACGGCCGGGTCTTTGGGCCGGTAGTCGGCCTTGGCGGCCACGGCCTGGTAGTACAGCTTCCAGAAGTCGGGCAGGCTGGCCATCATGCGTTCGTCGAGTCCCTGAGCGAAAACCTGGTCGAGGGCATCCTTGAGCACCTGCGTGGCGTGCGCCGGAGAGACAGTGGTGGTCACGCTCTTGGGGTCGGCCGGGCGCTCTTCCTCTGTCGTAGCGGCGATGGAGGCCTTGAGTTGATCGGCCTCGCTCATTTCTTCAGGCTCGGGCGCAGTTTTTGGAGCGGCCGCTTGTGGCTGTGCCGGCTGCGCCTGCTCGGCGGATGGAGTGGAGGCTCGCTTCAAGTGCCAGAATTTACTACCTTTTTCGTTTTCTTCCTTGCCTGTTGTGTGTTCCTTGCTGCCCTTGGCTTCCTTGTCCTTCTTTGGCTTCACGACCATCTCGCGGTCGATGGTAATCTTGACCTCTTTCTTGTTGGGGGTGATGCGGACTCGGTCAAAAGCGCTTGAAGAGTCCTCGAAAGCCATCTGACCCAAAAAGTGCAGACCATAGCGCGCGCCTTCCAGCGTGACCTTGTGTTTGGTGATGCGCACCCTGTCAATCTGGATGGCACTGAGTGTGTAGGAGCCCTGTGGGGAGTGACCGATGAGGTGGCCGTACTCGTTGAAACTAAGGGAGTTGTCCAGGTAGCCGTCGCGCAGGTAGAGTTCCTTGCCAACCAGCAACTGTTTGAGTTCTGTTTCCGTAATACCGCCGGTCTCCTGCACCACCTGCGATGGGGCCATCTGCGCCTGCGGCGCAGTTGCTGCTGGGGCTGTAGGCTGTTGAGCCGTATCGGGTTGTGTGGGTTGCTGCGCGGGAGTGGAAAGAGCAAACGCCAGCACGGCAAAGCAGGATGCGGCGACAAGACGAGCTAAAGCCGCCAAATAGGAGGAATTATGCCGAACCAGAGGCATGAACATGGATGAGCCTATGAGCGACACTCTAACAGGAATTTGCTTCTGCCGTCGAACAGAAATACGCTAATGCCCTAAGTGGTTGATTCGCCATAGGATGCGGCGGAAGAGGCCGAGGATGCGGCGCGTGTCTTGCGCGGAGAGCGAGAGCCGGCGGAGCAGCAGGCGGAGGTCATGGCGGTTGGCAGGCTGCATGGCGCGCGGGGAGTAGCCGACGGCTTGCATAGCCTCTTCGATGACCCCGGCAAGCAGATCAAGACGCTCGGAGGGAGTAGCGGAAGTGACTGAAGGTACAGGGTTTGCCTGTGAAGATTCGGCGGGGCGGGTGAGCTCGTAGAGGCAGACGGCGACGGCCTGGCCCAGGTTCATCGAGGGCTGGAGGGGGTCTGTGGGGATCTCGACCAGGATGTGGCAGAAGGAGAGGTCTTCGCGCGTAAGTCCATGTTTTTCAGGGCCGAAGACCAGGGCTACGCGGCCTCCACAGGCCAGTTCGCGGCTGACCATAGGGGCTAGCTCCGGCAGCGGGACAACCCTCTGTTCGGGCTTGCGGCGGGCCTGGGTTCCGGTGCCGACGACCAGGGTGCAACTCGCCACGGCTTCGGCCAGAGTTGCTGATTCTATTGCGTTTATGAGCAGCTCCGGGGCGCCGATGGCTGAGCGGGCCTCGCGCCAGGTGGGATCAAAGGGGGCTACAACCGAGAGGCGGCGAAGACCGAAGTTGGCCATGGCGCGGGCTACGGCGCCGATGTTAAGGGGGTTACGCGGGGAGACAAGGACTACCTGGAACACGTCGCGTTGGGCTTCAGGGAGCACGAAACGATTGTAGTGCGGCGCCTTGATTCGGAGTTGCAAAATGGTGCGCTAAAGCGCACCGGTTTTTGCAAAATAGTGCGCTCTAACGCACCGGTTTTTGAGAAATGGTTGCAGATCATTATGCACATAAGGGGGAGAATGGGGGAAAGTCAGAAAAAACCAGGTAGCGGGTGCGAGTTGGGAGAGGAGAAGAGGCATGGAGTGGAAGATGCAGATGATCGCGCAGAGAGAGTTGGACCGAAAACTACGGTCGTATTTGATGGCGCGGAGGGTACACCGGCCATCGGGAGGATGGCTGCGCGCGGTGCGCAAGGCGCAGGGGCTTACAGCGAGAGGGATTGCCGAGGACTTGCGGGTTAGCCCGTCGGCGGTCTTTCGGATGGAGCGGGCGGAGTGGAAGGACAAGATTTCGCTGCAGGGACTGGACAAGGCGGCGCGAGCGATGTCGTGCAAACTAGTGTATGCAATTGTGCCTTATAAGGGGAGCTTTGAGGAACATGCGGCAAAGGACGTAAAACGTCTGGTGGAGCGGCAGAAGTCGGAGCGGAAACAGAAGCAGAAGCTGGCAGTGGCGATGGCTGGGGTGAAAAAGACCTGGGAGCAGAAGAAGGAAGGAACCGAGGTGGCTAATCGACGGATTCGCAAGCTGGTCGAGGCGCTTTGGGAAAAGATGAAGGAGGAGGTGGCGGCGGGGAAAGGGTGATAGGGAATAGGGAATAGGAAGAGTCTTACCGTTGTGGAATCCCTGGTCCCCAAATGCGAGGGACCAGGGGCACCCGGCAGATCCTTCGACTCGCTGCGCTCACTCAGGATGACAGCTTTAAGAAAGCAAAGACAGCGCTAATGAGTGTTGTGGTATCCCACCCCAGGCACAAAAACAGAAACGTGCCGAGGGTGGGGCACCCGAAGTTTATGGCTTGGTCGGATTTGAGCGCGACTTCGTCGCGCTGGTTGATTTTCTAAAACTTGGGGATGGGAATGTGGCACGGTTGAAACCGTGCCCTGATACAAAGCATGGATGATTAGGATTCGTGGTATCCCACCCTAGGCACAAAAACAAAGACGTGCCGAGGGTGGGGCACCCGAAGTTTTTTTGAACAAGTGCAGCAAGTTAGCCTCCGCTACGCGGAGATCGCAAGTTAGCAAGTTAGCGGAAGTTTCATTCCCCGTGGGTCGGCGAAGCCGGTGGACGA